>Ga0268299_1000357_pt1 | contig 153005 bp, 114 predicted proteins | sample NOBtaG_FD_193484 | JGI IMG/M metagenome (GOLD analysis project Ga0268299, IMG submission 193484) | Activated sludge microbial communities from bioreactor in Nijmegen, Gelderland, Netherland - NOB reactor | ecosystem: Engineered > Bioreactor > Aerobic > Activated sludge | place: Netherlands...
CCGGAGGTGCACATGCCGCATGACCAGACCATCGGTAAGCCGTATGCGGGCAATTCGCATGTACGGTTTGAATGGGGACCTCAGGAAACGGAGCGGGCGCGCCACCGCGCCTGAGGTCTACCAATGCGAATAGCGCATGTCATCACGCGCCTCATCGTCGGCGGCGCACAGGAGAACACGGTGTTGTCGTGCGAGGGCCTTCAGGCCCTGGGTCACGACGTCACGCTGATCTCCGGCCCGACCACGGGCCCCGAGGGTTCGATCGTCGATCGGGCGAGGGGCGGTGCGTATTCATTTGTAGAGATACCCGATCTGGTTCGTCAGGTCAGCCCGCGGCGGGATTATGCGGCCTTCCGCGCCCTCCGCACGCGCTTTCGTGAAACGCGTCCGGACGTGGTGCACACCCATTCGAGCAAGGCAGGCGTGATCGGCCGGCTTGCGGCCCACGCCGCCGGCGTGCCGATCATCGTCCACACCATTCACGGCATGAGTTTCAACCGCACGCAGGGCAGATGGGTGCAGGCCGCGTACGCCACGGCCGAGCGATACTGCGCGGAGCGCTGTCACGCCATCGTGAGCGTTGCCGACGCGATGACCGCTCAGGCGCTGGCGGCGGGCATCGGCCGGCCCGACCAGTACGAGACCATTCGCAGCGGGATGACCGTCGCGGATTTCGACCCAAATCGCATCAGCGGCGCGGCGATGAGGGCAAACTGGGGAATTGCATCGGAACACTTTCTGGTGGGCACGGTTGCGCGATTGTTCGTCAACAAGGGCTATGAGCAGTTGATCGAGGTCATCAGCGCGGCTGCGCCCCGCAACGAAAAATTGCGATTCGTCTGGATTGGGGATGGCGCCCACCGTGCGGCGTACGAAGCCGAACTCGAGCGGCGCGGGCTGCGAGATCGTGTCATACTGACCGGTCTGCTCAAGCCGGCGGAGATGCCGGGGGCGCTGGCCGCGATCGACATGCTGGCCCACACGTCGCAGTGGGAGGGCCTGCCGCGGGCCGTGGTTCAAGCCCTGCTCATGGAAAAGCCCGTGGTCAGTTTTGCCATCGACGGCGCGCCGGAGGTTGTGCGGCCCGGGCAGACGGGTGAACTGGCGGCACTCAACGACACTGCTTCGTTCGCGCAATCCGTGCTCAGGCTGGCGGCCAACCCGGCGCTGCGGCGGGCTTATGGCGAAGAGGGGCGGCGGAGGTGCGTCATCGAGTTTGATGCGGCGACGATGGTCGATCGATTGGATCGCCTTTACCGCCGGCTCGCGACAAGTCTCGGCGCGACCACACCGTGAGTTAGACTTTCGTCATTTCAATCACATAATCCTGTGCTGCGCAGAGCGGTCTGCGGGTTCGAAGCGGCAGGCGCGTGATCCGCCGGATGCCCCGTGTGTACCTCCGCATCCACTCGTTCGGAATGAGCCATGTGTCGCACACGCGATAGACGAGCGGCCAGACCAGGTTGCAGGAAAAAACGGCGCTGGTCCTGAACCCGAGCCCATTGAACGCGGCGATCCACTGCGACGCCGACCAGGCATTCGCGCTTCGCCACCGTCCGCCGGCGGATTGCCCGCGGGCGATGGACTGGATGCGCATGTACGGCGATGCCTGATTTGAAGTGGAAAACACGACTCGTCCGGCGGGCCGCACGATTCGGGCCAGTTCGGCCGCGGCGAGCATGGGCGGGTCCAGCAAGTAAAGCGTCTTGTGACACATCACGGCGTCAAATGACGCGATTGCGAATGGAAGACTCAGCGCCGAGGCCTGACTGACGCGATGTCCGGCGCGGTGCGAGCGGCCCAACGATTCAAATGCAAGATCAACACCGATCGTTTCGACGCCGCGAGAGCGCAGCGCCGTGCAGTAGGCGCCGGATCCGCAGCCCACATCCAGCACGCGCTGTCCGGGAGTCCAGACGATCTCATCCAGCAGGGCGCGGTCGAGTTCCTCCTGGACGAAGGAGGGCGCCGATGGTTTGCGCCATTCGTCGATTTCCCATCGAAGCCGGTCCGCCACGCGCGAAACCAGTCGATCGGATTGGGGAATCGTCTGCGATGCCGGCATATCGGTGTCATCGGCTGAAATGAGGCCCGAACACAGCGATATTTCACGCCATCGCGGGCATCAGGCGTAACTGTGCAGCCCGACGATGTAGAAGTTGACAATCCACCAATTGAACTGCATCGTCGCAAAGCCGATGACCGACAAGACGGCCGTCCAAAGGGCGCGGTCCTTGGTGACGAATCGGGCATGAATCAGGATCGCATAGACCAGCCAGGTGTTCAGCGCGAACACTTCCTTCGGATCCCAACCCCAGGGCCGGCCCCAGGAGTAATCGGCCCAGACCGCGCCGAGCACGATGCCCACGAAGAGGGCGACGTTGGCAATGTAGATGAGCGTGCAGTGCGAGCGGTCGAACTCCTTGAACAGGTCGAGTCTTGCCGTGCGGTCCGTTGAGATCGACTGCGAACCCAGCGCGCCCGACATCGGCAGGTTGTCGATGGGCGGGGCGGTGACCGATGCGGCCGCAAGGCTGAGCAGCGGGGGCGGCGTCAGATTGGGCAGGAGCCGCGTTCCCCTGAGCACGGCATAGGCGATCGCCAGGGCCGCAATCGTGATGGCAATGGCGGCGAAGCGGGAAGGGGCAGTCCAGGAGTAGTAGCCGGCCGTGCCCAGAATGACGAGCAGTTCAATGACAATTGTCACAATCGCAGGCATGGCGCGCTGGCGGCGGGCCGCGAGGAAGAGGTAGCAATTGGCCGCGGCAAATCCCAGGGTAATGACGGCGTAACTGGAGATGATCAGCACGGTGTGGATGCGCAGCATGACGTCGTCGAGGATGGGCGCCATGGTGGTGATGCTGTTGGAGACGCCGAGGACGTTCAATTCCGGCAGGGCCAGGGTGAACATGCCGAGGAATCCGGCCGCAAGCGCGAAGATCCGCCTGGCGGAGATCAATTCGAGCAGAAAGCCCAGAATAGCGCCGACAAATGTCGATGATACGACGGCCTCGTACATGTTGGCCACGGGAATGCGGCCGATGACGTACCACCGCAGGCCGATGTCGCCGGCGTGAAACAGCAGGGCGAAGGCGAGGATGACGAGCGTCGTGGCCCGGGCCCAGCGGTAACGCGTGCCGGTGGCGAAGACGGCCGCGAAGAAGGCCAGGATGTAGCAGACCCAGGCCCACCAGACCAGCCGCCACCGGTAGTACTTCACCTCCCAGGTGCGCTGCGTGGAAGTGGGATAGGTGCCCGGCGCGAAGGCCGCGAGAGATTTTTGCAACTTGTCGAGATTTTCGTTGATGCCCGCCACGTCGCGGTTGAGCCATGCCCGGGCGAACTCGCGGTAGAGCGTCAGGGTTTCCTCGGCCTGGGCGGCGGTGACGCCGGGGACGGGCGGCGCGCCGGCCGCGCGGGGCAGCCGGGTGCCGTCGGCGAGATTGCCCATGAGTTCGTCCAGCCGGTGCCATTCCCAGTTCGGATCGGCCGATGTCGTCGGCACCACGCGGAAGTCATCGCCGAATCGCTCGAACGTCGCCATCGCCCCGGTGAGTTGATCCATGGGACGCTTCAGACGCGCGTCGCCGGACAGCGCCACCAGGATTTCCCGAATCTCCGGCCGGTCGAGGAACCCGCGGGACACGAGGCCCTGGTGCATGATTCGGCGCCGTTCATCGTCGGTCAGTTTGGTTTTGGAGGATGTCAGATGGAGGCGAATGCCGCGATCCTTGACGTAGATCAACGGTTCGTCGGCATAGGCCCCGGAATTGAACATCATTTCAATGGCGGCGACGGCGGGTTGCAGGCCCATCAGGCGGTTGCCCGCGCCGGCGACGCGCTCGGTGTGATCGCGCGCCCAGGCCTCCAGGGAACTGAAGCGCGCGTTGTACTGCACGACGACGGCGCCGAGCGTCTGGGTATCGATTTTCGATTCAATCGCGCGAAGCCCGGCGAGGTCGGCCGCCGGTGGGGTTGCGCGAGCGGTCGCGGTTGCCATCAAGGTTCCCAGGGTCGCGATGATCCAGACCGGAGCGGACCCCGTGAGGACCGGTGATGACGGGTGTCGCGATGACGGCGGGGAATCCGATGGCGATCCGGCGGCCTCCAGTGCCAGCCGCTTCATGCGGCGAATCAGCATCGGCTTGACGGAAAATGCATACACGAGTCCCAGCGAGATCAGGACGCATCCAAGCAACATGGGCATGACTCCGCGTCGATTGCCGACGCCCAAACCGGTCCAGGATTCGTGGTCGCCGGAGGCGGTCGCCTGGAACAGGTGCCAGTCGCCGATCTTGGCGGTGTTGTTCAACCAGCACGACGTGTGCATCGGCTCACGCGTGACAGGATCCACGAATCTGAAGTAACTTCTCCAACCGCTCGCCCGATTTCGACCGGGATAAAAATCTGTCTGCAGGCGCTCGAGGGTGACCGGACCGGGCAGCGGCCGTTCGGCGCGACCGAAGGTCAGAGTCAGCCGTTGTCCGGCGACTTCGACCGTGGTGGGAGGGGTGTCCTCGCCGACGATGCCGACCTGGGTTCCGTTGTAGTAACTGAAGGGCAGCCAGAAGGACGACGCTGCGGCTTGCGAATCGCGCGGCTTGATGTTGAGGTGAATTGCGGACTGGGATCGGCGCACGTCCCCAAACGGCCGCCGGCGATTCGGCGGAACCACGATCGGGTGATCCTGCAGCCGCGGCTTTTCGATGATCTGGCGGATGGTCAGGCTCGTACCGTCTTCGAACGACGCAGGTTCGCCGTATTTCAATGCGCGAACGGTGCGGGCGCCGCCGACAGCCGTGTATACGACGGTCGGCGTCAGGCCTGTGCCGGCCGCGACCAGGGCGTGCGGCACGGTGCAGTCGGTGTATTTGAGTATCAGGTTCTCATCCACAAGGCCGCCGGTGTCCAGGATCTTCTTGCCGGCCCGGTCGCGATCCTGATTCAATTCGGGGTATCGCTGCAGGACGCTGCGCTGAAACTCCCGCTCCGGCGTCTTCACCCAGACCAGGGCGGTCGGCGTGCGTGCGTCCTTGTGCGAGGCCGTCATCAGCGGCCAACTCGGCAGGGTCTGCTCTACCGTCAGGACGTAGTCAGTGCCCTCAATGGCCAGCGTCTGGCCGGGGGTGATGTCATACTGCTTTTGGATGTCCTTATCCTTGACGATCACGTCGAGGATGCGCCGCCCGGCGACTTTGCGGGTCCAATCCGGATCGAGTTCGACCTTTTCACCGAGCCAGCGGAATTCCAGCCGCGCGCCGGACCGGGTCTCGAACATCGAGGCGACCGGCACCGTTCCAAAGAGCCATTGGTCTGTTTCATCCTCGCCGACCTTGAGGTTCAGGTCCGCGACCGGCGCCTCGCGCGAGCCGCCGGGAACCGGGGTCTGGTCCATTTGGACATAGGGGAGGTAGGCGTCGATCGTGACGTCGATCCCGAGGTCGCGGCCGGCGGCTGAATCGGCGGGAATCACGGAAATCGGAAGCCGCCAGGACTCCAGCAGTTTAAACGGACCGCTGCGAGCGGAGCGCACTGTCTGGCGGTTCTCGTCGCGCACATCCTCCATGCCGGTCGCGAGTATTTCCTGGTAATAGGGCAGTTGCGGCAGTTCAAAGCGATAGGGCTGGCCGTTTCTCTCGATCATGAGCATGGGGGTCTGATGGTCGAAAAACTTGTCGGAAACGTTGGCCCGAACGAGTTGCAGCACGATCATGTCGTTGACGCGGGCAAAATCGGGATGGGCCTCAGCGGTGTTGGGATCCAGTTGTTTGGTTGAATCCGTCGGCAGGGACAGGCGCAATCGTCTCGCGGGCTCTTCGCCGACTTTCACGTCCAGTTCGACTTCGCTGCCGGTCTCCATTGCCCGGTGGGTGACTGATGCGACATGAATGTCAAAGTTCCCGCCCATGGCCGGCATGTTGGTGTTCCATCGGCGGCCCTGGGTGGCGGCAAAGGAAGCCAGCGTGGGATTCTGACCGGCCTGCGCGCGCGCGGTTGAAATCACCCTGATGGACGGAGCCAGCAGCAGCACGTCGCCCTCGATCTTCTGCCCAAAATAGACAACGGATCCCGCGCACAACGTCAGCAGCCCCGTATGCACGGTCAGCACGCCGAGGTTGCGAACCGTAAACGGAATTCTGCGGACGGTGGTCACAGTCAGATTCAGGCAGAACAGCCCGATGAGCGCGCCGAAGATCCAGTGGTTGAAGTACTGAAACTCCGTCAACTCGAAGAACTGCCGCGCAGGGGGAATGGCCGAGCCGATCGTGCTGTAAATAATGATCAGGGTGATCAGCACGATACCCAGACGGATGCTGCTGAAGAAACGAATGAGGGCGTTGACGATTCGTGCCGGCCCTCGCGCTGGAGGCATGTTGCTGTGCATAGGTGAGTGGATTCTAGCCGGTCAACGGCCATCGTGCCCTGTGGTTGCGGGCGGGGGAGGGTTGGAATAGTCTGGGCTGGAAAGACGGGGCCCAAGGCATGCGCATCGGTTATTTCGATTGTTTCAATGGCGCCAGCGGCGACATGATTCTGGGGGCCCTGGTGGCCGCCGGCGTGTCCGCGGATGACCTGCGCGCGGACCTCGCCAAACTGAAACTGGCCGACTACGATTTGACCGTTTCGCCCATCAAGAAGCAGGGATTTGCGGCCGTCAAGGTGGATGTAAAGATGACCGGCAAGCCGGGTCATCGCCACCTGCATCACATTACCGCGATCATCGACGGATCCGACCTGTCCCCGCAAATCAAGTCCGACGCACGGCGTATCTTCACCCGGCTTGCCGAGGTTGAGGCCGCGGCGCACGGATCGACCATTGAGAAGGTCCACTTTCACGAGGTGGGTGCAGTCGATGCCATCGTGGACGTGGTCGGGGCGGTCTGCGGGTTGGCGCGGCTCGGTGTCGATCGGGTGATGTGCTCGCCGATTCCGGTCGGAAGCGGTACGGTGACGTGCGATCATGGCATCATGCCTGTGCCGACGCCGGCGACCGCGGGATTGCTGGTGAATGTCCCGATTGCCGAGACGACTGAGACCGGGGAATTGACGACGCCGACCGGTGCGGCCATTCTGACGACGTTGTCCGCGTCGTACGGACCGCTGCCGCCCATGCGAATTGCGAAGAGCGGCTTCGGCGCAGGCACGCGTGACGGCAAGACGCGGCCGAATGTGCTTCGGCTGATCGTCGGCGAGATGGCCGGATTGGATCGCGGGGAAACGGACACAGTGGTGGTCCTGGAGGCGAATCTCGATGATACGACGGGCGAAGAGATGGGCCATGCGATCGCCAAGTTGCTGGCGGCCGGGGCGCTGGATGCGTTCGCGACGCCGGTCACGATGAAGAAGGGTCGGCCCGGCGTGGTGATGACCGTGCTGGCGGACCCGGAAGGCGTATCGGCATGCGAAGCGGTGCTGTTTGCGGAGACGACGACGTTCGGGGTGCGCCGGCACATGTGCGAACGTCGCAAATTGGCAAGACGATTCGAGACGATCAGCACGGTGTACGGCGATGTGCGGATGAAGATCGGGGAATCCGCGGGCCGGGTGATTGTGGCGACGCCGGAGTATGACGACTGTGCGGCGGCAGCCGCGAAATCCGGCGTGGCGTTGCGGGATGTGATGCAGGCCGCCCGCGGGGCGTGGCAAGGCCGTCGCCCTGACGCGGCAAAGTGAGCACGCCATGCTCGCGTTTGATTTTGACCAGATCAGCCCGACGCAACTCGGCATCGCGGCGCTCATCGCACTTTCTATCATTGTATTTTTAGCGTCTCGACGGCAGCGGCGTCCGGATGCCCTGGCCAATCCACCCCGGCGCGAACAGGATGACTCGGCCGCGGAGGTTCGACGGCTGCATGGCGACCTGGCCAATCTGATAGCGGAACTGGAATCGTTGTCGGCGCGGATGAGCGAGGATGCCGCCACGCGGCAGGAGCGTTTGCAGGGCCTGATTGCCCAGGCGGATGAGCGCATCGCGGCTTTGCAATCTCAGGTGGCGTCCGGGGCGGTCTCGCGTCCCGCCGCCGTCGTGCCTGCCACGACGAGCGGACTGGGTCCGTTGCCGAGCCTTCGATCCGTCATCGCACCGGCCTCCAAGCCCAATTCAATCACGGGCGCGCCGGATGACCGGCACCAGGCAATCTACGCCCTGGCGGATGAAGGATTGACGGCTGTCGAAATATCGCAACGACTCGGCCAGCGGGTTGGCGAGGTCGAGTTGATCCTGAACCTCCGTCCGAAGCCGGCCGCCTCGCGCCGCCCTCTCTGATTCTCAATGCCACAATCTGCTCAGGCTGCCGATGAGGGCTGAATCGGCTGTTGCACCGTGCCGGGGGCGGCGGGCGCTCCCGGTATGGGGCGAGGCGTTGCCGGCGGTGTCGAGCCGGTTCGATTGACACCCCTGGCCTGCTGCGCTTCGGCTTCTGCGACAAGCGTCTTTTGAAGCCACTCGTTGAGTTTCTTGTTCTTCTGGACGACGGCTGCCAGTGAATCGGCCTGGGTGCGGGTGCCGGCGGGCGTCGCGCCCGTTCCGGGTTTGGTCGCAGCCGCTCCCTGGGCAAGCGAGCGACTCATGGCAGTCAGGACATCCTGGCCGGAGGCGGCCGCGCCCGGTGAGCGCGCCGGCGTTGCCGGAGATCCACCGACGCCGGGGGTCGATCGCCGGGGAATGCCGGGGCCGGGTTCCGCACGGTAGCCCAGCGACGACGGCGCGAAGGCCGGTCCGGCGCTCATCGACTCGGCGTTGAGCACCGCCTTGAGGGCCGAGATTTCGCGAGGTACGCTGCGGGCCATTTCGTCCGCCGACAGAAGACGGTCGCGCAGACGGTCGATACGCTGATCCATCGCGCCATACAGTTGTCGAATAATCGCGATGAGTTTGCCGACCTGCTCGGTGTGCTTGCGAAGGTCGACGATGCGGGCATCGGCCGTGGCTGCGGCTTCGTTGACTTCGTGCTTGCTCGATTGGGCCTTGCCATTCGCCTCGGAAAGTTGACGCACGGCCATGGCGATCTTGGCGGACATCTCCTTGAGCATCAGGGCGTTCTTTCGCGCTTCGCCGACCAGTTCACGCGGCATGTGCATGAGTTGGGCGGTCTGCTCCTGAACGTCGTCGGCCCGCTTGAGCAGGGCCTGCGATTCGGCCTGCGCCGCGCGATGGGCCTGCGCGGCCTGGCGCATGGCTTCTGTTGACTCCTGTCGCGAATCGCCGATTTCCCGTTTGGCCGCCAGCACCTGCTCCTTGACGCGATCGACGTCGTCCATGACCTCGCCGCGCAGGCGCAGCAATTCGGTCTTCACCTGCTCCGCCGACGACTCGGAACGCTGCAGGATGGCCTCGGCCTGTTCGCGGAAGCGGTCGGCCGATTCCTGGGCCTGGGCCAGCAGCCGCGTGGCCTGATCGGTCATGGCCGCCGCGCCGCCCTGGGCCTGCTTGAGCAATTCGCCGGCGTGTTCGCGAATGTTGGCCGCGCCGGACTGCACCTGATCCAGCAGCCGCGCGGTGCTGCCGCGCGTTTGCTCGGCACTGGCTTCAACCTGCTGTCGCAGGGCGATCATCTTGCGCTGGTGGGCTTCGGCATCGCGCTGCGCGCCTTCACGCAACGCTTCGATCTGAGCGGTGACGCCGCCCGCCGTGGTGCGCAGTTGTTCGATGGCCGACGTGGCCGACTCGCGCAGGTCCGCGCCGATACGCGAGAAGTCGCGTTGCAGCGTCGCCGATCGATCGGTCATCTGTGCGAGGCCCGCACGGACTTCCGACAACGACGTTCGACTCTGTTCGGCGATCGCGCTGACCGCCTGCTCGGCCTGCTCGACGGCGGCGCCGGTGCGCTGCTCGGCCTCCTCGGTTCGCTTCAGCAGTTCGCGCGCGGTCGCGTCCGCTTCGGACTTGAGCCGCTCGGCCTCCTTTGAGGCTGCGGCCAGGCAATCGCGAATCTGCTGGCTGACGGTCGACAGGCCGCTCTGAGAAGACTGGCGTATCAACTGCAATCGCTTTGAGAATTCCTCCGCGCCGGTGGTCGCCTGACGCATCAGGTTCTGCACTTGCAATTCCGCGTCCTCGATCGCCTGGCGGTTGCTCGCGACCAGTTCGTTCATTTCGCGCTTCAATCGGGCGGATTCCTCGTCGCCGGCGGCGCGGGAGTCGGTCGCGCGGCGCTCCAGCGTATCGATGGATTCGGCGAGTTTGGTGTAAATCTGCTCTGCGCCGCCGCCGAGTTGGGTCACGCGGAGCGTCGCGGATTCCAGCGTCTCTGATACACGCGACTGCAGATCGTCAATGACCCGCGTGGCCCGCGTGGTTGCGGCGGCCAGTTCGTCGGCAAGTCGAACCGCGACGGTGCGGGCGCTGTCCTCGCGGTTGGAGAGTTCGTCGCGCAGCGAGCGCATCTCCGTGCTGACCGCGGTCTGCATCGATGTCAGTTCGAGTATGACCGCGCGACATCGGCCGGCCGCTTCGGCGACGCGATTCTCCGCGTCCGAGGATTGCTCGCGAATGCGGCCCTCGCTCACATCGAGCGTGGCACGGACATCGGCCCGGAGCGTGTCCACCCGTGCCTGAAGGTCGCTGATGCTCGCCGTCGCCTCGCGGGTGAGGTCGCTGATCTTCTGTCGCAACTGGTCGAGTCGGCCCTGTCCTTTGACGACCGAGTCGCCGACACAATCGCGCAGGGCGGCCAGTTGCGTATCGGCCTGGGTGCGCAGTTCCTTCGATTGAACCTGAAGCGTTGCAATCGCCTGGTTGAGGTCGATCTGAATTTCCTCGGCGGTTCGCTTTGCCCGGGAGCCCGCGGCCGCCAGGCTGGAAGTTGCGTCCTGGATCAGTGCCGCCGATTCCTGCCGGAAATCGAGCATCTGGCGGCGGTGCGAGTCGGCCGCGTCGGCAAGTTCATCGCGCATCGCGACAATCTGCCGCATAAGGTCGGTGCGTACGCCCGCGACATCTTCGCGCGCGCGGTTGATTTCGCCGATGTGCTCGGCCAGGTCGTCGTCCAGCGAGGCGCGGGCTTCGGTGAACTGAGCGGTCGCCGACCGGATGAGCGACTCCAGCGAGTCGCGAGATTGCTCGGCCTGCGCCCGGGTATCGGCAAGCCGGTTGCGAAGTTCGGAGAGGGCCTGATCGCCCTCGGCAACGGCCTGCTGACAGGCCTGCTCGGAACGCTTGATGCTCTCCACCACGCGGGCATCGAAACTGGCCATGAAGGTCGCGGTCTGTTCGCGGGTGCGAGCGAGCAGATCCTGGGTCTCCTGAAGCACGGAGGCCGCGGCGCGGCGATCACCATCGGCCTCGGCCACGAGTCGATCGCGCGCCGTGCGAAGGGCATCGCGGGCCTCGCGCACTTCGACTTCCGCGGAGGAGGCGATGTCGGCCATGCGCAGATGGGTTTGCTCGAATCGGGCGTGGGTGTCCCGAACGAACGAATCCAACGCCTCGGCCATTCGGTTTGATTTCTCGGTGCTTCGATTTTCGAGTTCGGCCAGCCGGCGGGTTGCCGCATCGGTCTGTGACTTCAGGAAAGAGCCGAGTTCCTCGGTGCGGTCCTGAACTTCGCGGGATTGGGTCTTGAGCGTTGAGGAAATGTCCTCGATTTGCTTCTGAGCCTGCGCGAATTGCTCGCGATCCTGTTTCAGGATGTCCTCAACGTGGCGGCGCTGCCGTTCGCTATCGACCCGGACGCCGTCCCACAGACGCATGATTTCAGTGCGAAGCGACTCCGCGTTTTGTTTGTTTTCGGAAATCGCGGCGGCCACTTCCCGCGCCGCGCGCTCCGACGCCGTGCGCGTTTCCGCGCTCATGCGCTCCATCTGTTCGCGCAGCGCAATCGCACCAGTCTCGGTCTCCTGAATCAGCCGCGTGGCGCGCTCCTGCGCGGCCTGCATGGCCTTGATCTGCGAAAAGGCCGCATCGCCGTCAACGCCCGGTGCGATGTGCGCGGACGCCCGCGAGAATTCCTCGACATCCTTGAGTTTCCGCTCCGAGGCGCTGAGGCGATCCATCAGGTCTTGAAGCAGTGCGTCGCTGCGAGCGCCGTTCAGCCGATCCGTATCGACCATCGTCTCAGATGAGGAAACGCGGGATTTGCGAGGTCTGGCGGATTGCGGGCGGTCGCTGCGCTCGGTCAGACTCATCATCTGGGTGACGACTTCGTCGACCAGCGCCGGCGACACCTGCTGCGCCGAGTCGGTGTAGGCGGCCAGGAGGGCGTTGTCGCAGATCTGATTGATGAGTCGCGGAATGCCCTCGCTGTGATGAAAGATGCGTTCGTACGCGGCCTCACTGAACAGCGTGGCAGGTGTTTCGTGGCCTGCGACCGCGAGGCGGTATTCGATGTAGTGACCGGTCTGCTTGAGGGACAATTCCCGCAAATGGAAGGTGCGGCAAACGCGTTGATGCAGTTGCCGCAGTTCGGGTTCGCGGAAGGTGTCCTGCAACTCGGGCTGTCCGAGGATGAGGACCTGCAGGAGTTTCGCATTGTCGGCCTCGAGGTTGCCGAGCATGCGAATTTCCTCGAACGCCTCGAGCGGCAGATTCTGCGCCTCGTCCAGAATGAGCACGGCGATTCGATCGCGCGCGTACTGTTCGAGCAGGAATTTCTCCAGGACGCGGCCCAACTCGGCGGCCGTGGTCAGCCCGGTCACGTCCAGATTGAACTCGCAGCAGATGGCACGCAGGAGTTCGAACCCGGTCAGACGGGTGTTGGTGATCACCGCAGATCGCGTGCCGGCGGGGAGGCGTGCAATGAGCAGACGGGACAGCAGGGTTTTGCCGGAACCGATTTCGCCGGTGACGAGAACGAAGCCTTTGCGCTCCGTGGCACAGTAGATTAATGATGCGAGGGCTTCCTCGTGATCCTGGGAGTTGAAGAAGAAGCGCGGATCGGGCGTATTGTTGAACGGGGGAACCGAAAAACCAAAATACTCGCAATACATGCCCGTCTCCCGTGGTGCGGCCGGCCGGCTGCGGATTCTGCCGGCGCGCAGGCGCGCGGGGAATCGCCGCCCGCGAGCGCGCGTATCATCGTTATCGGATGTCTACGGAAGTCGGCTTGACGCGCGGGAATTGCGCGTCGTCGCCGGCATCGCCCTCTCACCAGCCTGTCAGTGTCCGAATGAAGCGCAGACTCAGGCCGGGTGAAGGCCGCGCGCGACCGAATATTCAGTCGCCCCCCATGCGACCCGATAAAGCAACCGTCATGGGCGGGAAAGTCCCACCCATATCGGGTTCATTTCTTCAGAGGCGGGACCGCGGCATGTTGCAAGTCATCGACACCCCGGATGTTCTGCGCGTTTTCGGTCGGGTTACGCTTCGCGTGTTCGCGGGCGTCATGTTCGCGGTCGCCTGCGCCGGTTGCGGCGATCGTGACGTCGAAATCAGCGCCTTCGTTCACGATCACGAAGCCGAGGTCTCGGCCGCGGACTATCGCGTGCAACCGCCGGACTCGATCGAAATCAGTGCCGCGGCAGCGCCGGAGATCGACGGCGAAGCCCAGATCATCCGGCAGGACGGGAAGATCTCGCTGCGGTTGCTGGGCGAGGTCGAAGTCGCGGGCATGACGCCGGTTGAGATCGCCCGCAAACTTGAGTCTCTGCTCGCGGCCTACTATCGCGATCCCAAGGTCAACGTGCGGCTGGGTCGCACTGACAGCAAGAAGTACTACGTGTTCGGCCAGGTCGGCGGTCGCGGGGCATTCAAATACACGGGTCGTGATACGGTCCTCTCCGCCATCGCCGCCGCAAAGCCGACGCCCATCGCATGCCTGGACCTGGTTCGCATCATCCGCCCCAGCCACGACGAATCGAAGCGCGTGGAGATCACCGTGGACTGCAACCGCATGGTGAAGAAGGGCCAAATGGACCAGAACGTCTATTTGCAAGAGGGCGACATTATCTACGTTCCGCCGACCGTGCTTGGATGGATCGGGCTGCGATTCGGCGAACTGCTGTTCCCGGTTCAACCCGCGGTTCAGACCGTCACATTGCCGGCGCAATCGCGTACGAGCCTCGACAATTATGGCGACTCAACTCCCTGACCGACGAGGATTTCCCGCGGCGCCGGAGCGAATCGGATCAACTTGAATTTGGAATAACAGGATACAGACCGTCATGCAGCATCATCCGCATCACCATCTCGACGAATTCAGCGTGTCGGACCTGCGGCACACCGTGCTGGAAACACTGCGCGTTCTGACCGACCGGCGATGGTGGTTCATCGTGCCGTTCTGCGTGATCGCGACCGCGGCGTTTATCGCGTCGCATGCGGTGCCGCGCCGATACTCGACGCAGACATTGTTCGAACGGCGCAACGACCCGGTGCTTGCGGGGCTGCTTGGGCAACGCTGGACGCAGCCCTACGAGGAGCAGCGCGGCCGCATCCATGCAGACCTGAAAGACCGTGCGGGTATCGTCGACGTGCTGGCAACCCTGGACTTGCCGAGCGGCCTCAAGCGGTTTCCCGACGGCGGCCTGACCCCGGATTCGATCAAGGCCCGCGAGCGGTTTGCGGAGGAAATCAGCGATGGTCTCACGGCCAAGTTCGTCGAATCCTCGGCAAATCGTGACCTGGTTGAATTGACGCTGACCCTCGGGGACAAGACACACCTGCCGGCCATACTCGCGGCCATTCGGGATCGCTATGTTGAATCGGTCCGGGTGAGAACGGTGGGCGTCCTGACGGGAGCGCTGGATTTCTTTCAGTCCGAGGCGGACCGCAGCACGGGTGCGCTGCGCGAACTCGAGCGCAAACTGGCTGACTTTGAACAGAAATATCCCGGCATCAATCCGGATGCCTACGACCCCATCGAAACCGAGCGCAATCGGCTGATGGCCGAGCGGGCCGAACATCGCCGCCGCATCGGCGAATTGACCCTTGAGCGGGAACAGGATGCGCGGACGCTGGCCCGCCTGATCGAGAAGCCGGCCGCATCGGAGGAGAACCCAGCGGCCGTCGTTGAAAACACCACGATGGTGGTGAACCCGCGGTTCAGCGAACTGAGTCTGGAGATGAAGCAACTCGATCGCGAGATCGAAGAGTGCCTGACCGCCAAGCAGATGACGGACATGCATCCGCGCGTCATGGGATTGCGGGCCAAGCGCCGCACGCGAGCCGAGGAATTGAACGCCACGCCGCCGCGCATCGCGTCTGTGGATCGACTGATCACCAGTACTCTTGATCTTTCAGCGGAAGAGAATCGGATCCGCACGCACATGAGCGACCTGGATGCGAAGATCGCCGCGCGCGAGTCCGACATCACCGGGCTTGAGCGGCACATGCTGGAATTGCAGACGCGGCGCGAGCAGGCGGTCGACCATCGCCAGGCTTATCTTGACCTTCGCGCCAAGTCGAACGACGCCAAGGCGGAACTGCACGCGTGGCAGCAGCAACTGGTGCCGATTCGCCACATCCTCACCGTGGAGAGCAAGAACCGCGGAATCCACTTCATCGTTCAGAAGGAGCCGGCAGTCGCAACGCGGCCGAGTTATCCGGCCTCGCTCATGGTGATCTCGATTTGTCTGATCTCAGGCGCGGTTGCCGGCGTCATCAGCATGCTGCTTTGCGAGTTGATCGACCGGTCATTCCGCACCACGCGGCAGATCACGACGACGCTGGGCGTGCCGCTGATCGAGAGCATCGATGAGATCGTCACCTCGACGATCCGTCGGCAGCGGCTGATTCGGCGGCTGCTGGTGGTGCCGGTGGCAACGTTTGTCATGGTGTTTGCCATGGCAATCGCGGGGACGCTGGCATATCTCAGCATCGAGAGTCCCGCGGATTTTGACAAACTGGCAAGAACGCCCGAGCGCACCGTTCGCGGGCTGATCGGGCAGTCGTAAGGCCCCATCGAATGCCGATAAGGGTAATTGCGATCCATCAGGCGGTTTGATACGGACGAATCATCATGGGACGAATTGCTGACGCATTGAAAAAGGCCCAGTCGGAGCGCACAGCCCGAAGCCGCATGTCGGGCGGAAGCGCCGCGGCCGTGGAGATCGAGACCGTGGGCGCTGCCATCGGCACGGGCTTGCGCGGTCTGGTGGAGGGGTTGGTCGACGACGGCCGCCCGCTTCCGCCGCGGGCCACGCCGCGCTCCAGGGACTCGCGCAACCAGGCACAACTCGCGCCGCTTCCGCATTGGGATGTCGATCCCACCGTGGTCGCGGTGCGAGATCGGGCCTCGCCGGTGACCGAGCAGTACCGGGCAGTGCGCACCTGGTTGATGAGCCGAAACACGATCGGAGAACGCACCTGCCTGGCCATCACCAGCAGCGTGGCGAACGAGGGCAAGAGCGTGACGGCGGCGAATCTTGCCGTCATCCTGTCAGAAGTGCGCCATCTGAATGTGCTGGTGGTCGACGCGGATTTGCGACGCCCCCGGCTTCACGATCTGTTTCGCACTGGCGAAATGCCCGGAATTGCCAATGTCCTCGCCGGCCGGGCCGCGCTGAGCGACGTGATCGCGCAAACTCCGATACCCAATCTGTCATTTTTGCCTGCCGGAAACTGCGGGGACCTGTCTCCGGCGGACCTGTTCAACTCCAAGAGCGCGTCGCTGGTCTTCGACGAAATCCGCGAGAGATACCAGTACATCATTGTCGATACTCCCCCCGTGCAGCGCGTGTCCGATATCGGCGTGATAGGCGCGCTGTGCTCGGGCATCGTCGTGGTCGTGCGAATGCACAAGACGCCGACGGCGGTGGTCCGGCAGTCGGTTCGGTGGCTTCAGGCGAACAATCTGAACGTCATCGGCGCGATCGCCGCGGCCTGCAACATCCGTGCCGTCCGACAGCCCTACGACGACAACGCCGAGTGAACAGTTTCGTCCGGGCGCGCCGCATGTTCGTCGCCTCCGGGTGAAGCGGCGCAGGGACGCATGACGGTTTCAACCACGAGCGTTGTCGAACTGACCGCCGATCGCGAGCCGGCGTGGCAGCACTTCGTGAACCAATCCCCGGCGGCCACGATCTTTCACGAACTCGGCTGGCAGCAGGCCGTTCAGGCGGCCATGGGCCATCGCCCGCATCATCTGATGGCGGTGCGAGGCGGACAGGTCACCGGCATCCTGCCGCTTTTTGAAATCAACAGTGTGGTCGCAGGTCGGTTTCTGGTCAGCGTGCCCTACGCGGCGATGGGTGGGCCGATCGGCGACGAGGAGGCCGTCGCGACGTTGTTGGCGCACGCCAAGGACCTTGCGAGAAGGCTGGATGCGTCCTCGATCGATTTGCGCACGCGTCGGGCTGCCGACCCTTCGCTTTCCGTACGGTCGCGCCATGTCTATTTCGAGCGGGCGCTGCCGCCCTCCGCTGAGGGCCTTGATGAATTTCTGCCCCGCAAGGCGCGGGCCGCTGCGAGAAAGGCCGCGGAGAGCGGGCGACTCACCACGGTCTTCGACGTCTCGGAACTTGATACCGCATGGAGCCTGTACGCCCGATCGATGCGGCGACTCGGTTCACCCAATTATCCATTGCGGCTTTTTGAAGCACTCCGGGCCGCGCTGGGCGAGCGCTTCTGGGTGCAGCTGGTCCTGGACGACGGGCGGCCCGTGGCGGCCCTGGTGGGTTTCACCTTCAAGAGCGCGATGATGCCCTATTTCGCGGGGCTGGACGAACGATCCGACCTGTACGGCCTGAACCATTTTCTGTACCGCGCGTCCATGCAGCGCGGCATCGAACTGGGGTTGACGACGTATGACTTCGGACGATCGCGCATCGACAACCCGGGCCCGCTGAACTTCAAGCGCTTCTGCGGCTTTGAACCAACCCCGCTGGAATATCAGACCTATGTCGCGAATGGGCGGACCGCGCCGGACCTGTCGCCCTCGTCCCCGCGCTGGACGCTCGCCCGAGACCTCTGGCGCCATCTGCCACTTGCACTGACCCGTCCGCTTGGCGGATGGCTCGCGCGATCGATTCCCGGATGAGACCAAGGCGTCAGTCAATAGGAAGAAGAACGGATCCCGCACCATGAACCATCGCAAGAAGATCCTCTACATTACCAGTCGCGTGCCGTTTCCGCCCAACAAGGGCGAGAAGATTCGCACCTTTCGATGCCTCGACCATCTCGCTGCGAGCCACGATGTCCATTGCGCCTTCTTCACCGACGGACCGGAGGACAATGCACACATCGAGTCGATCCGGCAGTGGTGCGTCGATGTGGCCGCGGTGCCGCGCCCCGGGAAGCCGCGCGTTCTCGATGCGATTGATCTGATGTCCCGGGGGCACAGCGTGAGCATGGCTGCGCACCGAAGCGAGGCCATGGCCCGCGTGATTGCCTCCTGGCGTCAACGCGTCGATTTTGACGTTGCTATTGCATTCTCCGCGTTCATGGGACCCTACGCGCTGGCGGCCGGCGCCGGTCGAACCGTTCTGGATCTGTGCGATTGCGACAGCGAAAAGTGGCGGGACTACGCCACGCGGTCATGGTGGCCGCTGCGCACGTTCTGGAACATGGAGGCCGACCTGCTGCGCCAGGTCGAATCGAGGCTGATTTCGCAGTACGACGCGACAATCGTCATCAACCAGCGCGAGCGGCAGGCCCTGTCGGGTGCCGGTGAGATCGACAAGGTCAGCATCGTGCCCAACGGCGTCAATCGACCCAATTGGCAACCTCCCGCGCCGTCCGCCATCGGACCGGTGGTGACGTTTATTGGTGCGATGGACTATCGACCGAATATCGACGGAGTGCGATGGTTTGCATCGCAGGTCTGGCCGCGCATCCACCGTGAGAATCCCAACGCCCTGTTCCTGATCGCGGGCCATCGGCCGGGCGGCGCCGTGGAGAAACTCGGCGAGCGGCCGGGCGTTCGCGTGCTGGGCGCATTCGAGTCGCTGGATGAACTGCTGACCAAGACGCGCGTCATCGTCGCGCCGTTGCGCATCGCCCGCGGCATGCAGAACAAGGTGCTGGAGGCCATGGCGTGGCGGCGACCGGTGGTGGCCACTAAGGCCGTGGCCGCCGGGCTGTGCGATGCACATGGCGAGCGGCTCGTAGCCGTGGATCATCCCGTTGAAATGGCGAATCAGGTGTTGCAATTGCTTGCTGATGGAAAGCGCGCCGATGCGCTGGCGGATCGGGGTTTCCGGTATGTGACCGCGTTTCACCGCTGGCAGGAGCACCTGGCCGCGTTTGAACGAACGGTGCTCAATCTCGGACCGTGCCGTGCGGCCGGCCATGCGGGCGATGATGTGCCTTCGGTGGCATCGGCGCTGGCCGGATTGGCCGACGAGCGGGTCAACGAGGGCCTCGAAATGTCCGGAACCTTCGGTGGGATAAGGACTTCCAGCAAGCGACGCCGTCGCCATTTCTCGGTGTCGGCGTTCGTGGAATCGGCCACGTGATCGCAACCGCCACCTTGTGTCTGCGTAGAATCTGGGGTGAACTACCGGCGCAGGGCACGAAGTCGATGACCCGCGTCCGGTTTTGAAAGCAGGCTCATGTTCAACCTCGCCTTAGTGTCCAAATCCATGAAACCAATTGACTTGCATTCTTTCGTCCGACGAACCGCGCTCACGACCGCTGTCATACTGGGGGCGCTGGCGGCGCAGCCGGGGCTGGGCCAGTCGCCGACCGCGACCACCACGCCCGCCACGGCCGAGGACGCCACGCCGCAGACCCATCCCAACGATCCCATGTTGTGGAACGTCGATCGGATGATGGAGGATGCGGTTCAGCAGATTTCCAAGCGCTACAGCCTCAACCCCGAGCAGGAGAAATACACGCGGCTGATGCTGACCCAGCGCGTGCGGAGTTTTCTGAAGAATCACGAGAGCGACGTGCGGGCCCTGTTGAAGGAGCAGTTGGACTGGAAGATCGGCCTGAAACCCGCGTCCGCCGAGTCCATGCGGGCCTGGGCCACCCGGGCCAAGCCGTTGTACGAAGACGCCATGAAGGCGATTCTCGACGGCAACAAGGAATGGGGCGAAATCCTCTCCGATCAGCAGAAGAAGATCCACCTCGGCGACTTGAACCAGATGAACGTCAATTTTGACGGCGTGAAAGTGCTTCTGCGCCGCTGGGAGGACGGCGGAGGCATGCCGACGGAAGTCAATCCGCGCGGCATGAGCGGCTCCGGCGACAAGGGCATTACCCAGCCATCGCCGCCGCCACCGCCGAACTGGCCGGATCGCAAAATCGAAGACATGTGGGAAACCTATGTCATCAAGTTCATTCAGGTGTATGGCCTGGATGAGAAGCAGGCAAACGCCGCGCATTCGATCAAGCGCGAGATGCTCGGCGAGGCCGCGAAGTATCGCGAGGCGCGCAAGGCCGATTTCGACGAAATGGTCGCCGCCTCGGGCGACCCGAAGAAGCCGAACAACCCCGCGGAAACGCGCAAGAAGAAGCAGATGCTGGAACGGCCAATTCGTGAGATGTTCGTGAAGATGACCGGCCGGCTCGACGGTCTGCTGAACCAGTCGCAGCGCGAATCCATCAAGCCGGACGACAAGCAATTGCTCGATTCAATCGTCAAGAGTTTTGCGTCGGACAGCGCGGTGCCCATTACGCCGCCAAAGTCCGATCCGCCTCCAACCACAAAGGTGGAGCCCGGTGGCAACGTGACGCGGGCCAGTGCGACCAGCGTTCCGGCGACTGAGGACAAGCCGGCCGCGCCGCCGGCGGCGACTTCCGCACCGGCCAAACCGGATGCGGAAAAGCCGGCGTCGCCGCCTGCCGAGACGCCGAAGGTTGAGACGAATGACGCAGAGGCCGCAAAGGCGGAGCGCGCCAAGGAAGAAAAGGCCTCGGACGGAAAAGACGGCGAGTAAAGGCCTGCCCGGTCTGTCATGGACCGCCGGCCTGCCGGGGCGTGGATTTCTGGAACAAGTCGTGTGACTGAGAACACCGGTCAACCTGCCGGTCTGATCAACCTATACAAGCCGATCGGCGACAGTTCCGCGCAGTATGTTTATCGACTGCGCCGGGTCTTCGGCGTTCACAAGGTCGGGCATGCCGGCTCGCTTGATCCGTTTGCTGATGGCGTCCTACTCGGGTGCGTCGGAAGCGGGACGCGACTGGTCGAGCGACTGATGGGGCTTCCCAAGACGTACGTCACTTGTCTGCATCTCGGCGTGACCAACGAGTGCCACGATCCCGAGCGCCCGTTCATCCCTGTTGCGAATGTGACGCCGCCGACGGGTGCGGACATCACGGCCGCCCTGGCCTCGTTTGTAGGTGATATCGAACAGGCGCCGCCGGCTTTCAGCGCCGTCAAGGTTGGCGGCACATCGGCGTATCGGGCGGCACGGCGGGGCTCGTCGGTCTCACTTCCGCCGCGGCCGATCCACGTAGATTCCATCCGACTGATCTCTTACGAATGGCCGCGATTGCGATTCGAGATTCAATGCGGTCGCGGGACGTACATCCGCGCCCTGGCGCGCGACATGGGTAATCGGCTCGGATGCGGGGCATGCTGCGAGACGCTCACGCGCACGGCGGTGGGGCCGTTCCGCATGGAGGCGTCGATGCATTTGCCGACGTGTACAGATGAGGAACTCCGGGCGGCGCTATTGCCGGTCGACCAGGTGCGCGCCATGCTCGATGAAATGGCGGCGCGGTCGTTTGCATGAGGGGGCTGCGTCACGCGCCTTCTCACTGGCTGACCCGCCAATTGCGGACAATTGGCACCGTGGCGACTCACTTTTTCTTTTCGATTTTCGCCCAGGTGTCTTTCAGGCTGACCGTGCGGTTGAAGATCAATTTGTCCGAGGTGCTCTCCTTGTCGACGCAAAAGTAGCCGTGGCGCTCGAACTGCACGCGATCGGGATTGAGGCTTCCGTGGGCGTCGCGATGGCATCGCGCGACGGCCAGAGAGGGCTCCAGTCTGGCGGCCGGCAGGACCTCGAGTGAATTCGGGTTGATTCCGTCCAGCCAGTTGCCGCCCTCGGGAACGTCATCCGGGTCCTCCTTGAGAAACAGGTGATCGTAGAGGCGCACCTCGGCTTCGAGGGCGTGCTCGGCGCTGACCCAGTGGATGGTCGATTTGACCTTGCGGCCATCGGGGGCGTCGCCGCCGCGCGTGGCGGGGTCGTAGGTGCATCGCACTTCGACGATCTCGCCCTTGTCATCCTTGATGACGCTCGTGCAGCGGATCAGGTAGGCCCAGCGCAGGCGCACCTCGTTTCCAGGGAAGAGCCGCCAGTATTTGGGCGGCGGCGTTTCGCGGAAGTCGTCCTGCTCGATGTAGATGATCCGCGAAAACGGAACCTGCCGCGTGCCCATCGCCGGATCTTCGGGATTGTTGACCGCATCAAGTTGCTCGGTCTGGCCCTCGGGGTAGTTCTCGATCACGACCTTCAGCGGCCTGAGCACGGCCATTCGTCGCGGGGCGGTCTTGTTCAAGTCGTCACGAATCGCGTTGTCCAACTTCACCCGGTCGATCGTGCTGTTGAAGCGCGCCACGCCGATGTCCTTGCAGAACGCGCGAATCGAAGACGTAGTGAAGCCGCGCCGACGGAACGCGCTGATCGTCGGCATGCGCGGATCATCCCAGCCGCGCACGCGCCCGTTCTTGACCAGTTCCAGCAGTTTTCGCTTGCTCATGACCGTGTAGGTGAGCGCGAGCCGGGCGAACTCGATCTGCTGCGGATGGTGAATCGGATTTGGGTTGCCCTCGTTGATGGCGTCGATGAACCAGTCGTAGAGCGGGCGGTGATTCTCAAACTCCAGCGTACAGATCGAGTGCGTGATACCCTCAATGCTGTCTTCCAGGCCGTGGGCCCAGTCGTACATCGGATAGATGCAGAACTTTGCACCCTGTCGATGATGCTCGGCGTGCATGATGCGGTACATGACCGGGTCGCGCATGTTCAGGTTGGGCGATGCCATGTCGATCTTGGCGCGGAGTGTGCGCGAGCCGTCGGGAAACTCGCCCTTGCGCATGCGCTCGAAGAGGTCGAGATTCTCGGCAGCCGGGCGGTCGCGGAAGGGGCTGTTGCGGCCGGGCTTCGTCAGGGTGCCGCGGTATTCGCGGGTCTGCTCGGCGGTCAGGTCGCAGACGTAAGCCTTGCCCTTGTTGATCAGCAGCACGGCCCATTCGTACATCTTGTCGAAATAATCCGAGGCGTACAGCAGCCGGTCGCCCCAGTCGGCCCCGAGCCAGCGGACGTCCTCTATGATCGACTGGACGTACTCGTGCTCCTCCTTCTCGGGATTGGTGTCATCGAAGCGGAGGTTGAACTTCCCGCCGAACTCGGCCCCCAGTCCGCTGTTGAGCACGATGCTCTTGGCATGGCCGATGTGCAGGTAGCCATTGGGCTCCGGCGGAAAGCGGGTATGAACACGACCACCCCAGCGACCGGTCTTCATGTCGTCGGTGATGATCTCCTGGATGAAGTTCAGGGATGGACTGGCGTTTGGTTCTGACATGGGGGCTGAGTTTATGCGATCGGAAAGTTGATTGCATGGGGTCCATCCGGCGGTCCGCCGACTAACCCGGAAGCGACATTTGAGCCACGTCCGGCCAGCCTTCGGCGAACTTGACCATAGCGGCGGTCGAAAGTTCGGCGGCGATGTTCGCGCGATCGCGCTTCCCGTAACCGGTCATGACGTGGACGCCGCCAGCCAGCCCGGCCGTCTCGACGAGTTTCATGTCGGACAGGCTGTCGCCGACGATCCAGGATTGACGCAGATCTATTTTCAGCCAGCCGGCGGCCAATTGCAGCATGCCGGGGTTGGGTTTGCGGGCGGGATGGTCGGGATGGCGGTAGGGCGGTTTGGCGTCGGCGTGGAATGGGCAGGCGACGACCGCGTTCACGCGGGCGCCGCCCTCGGAAAGCAGTCGGTCCACCTCCGCCTGCGTCGCGACAAATTCGTCCCAGCCGTAGTAGCCTCGGCCAATGCCGGACTGGTTGGTCACGATGACGACCGGCACGCCGCGGCGATTCCATTCCGCGATTGCGGCGGCAGCGCCATCGACCAGCCGGACGTCCTCGGGCCGGTGCAGATAGTCGCCAATTTCGATGATGCAGCCGTCGCGGTCGAGGAAGATTCCCGGGCAGGCGAGGCGGCCCGATTCCGGCGGCGTGCGCGGGTCGAAAAAGACGCCGTCAATGAACTGATGTGACATGGCGTCCGACTCACTCCGCCTCGCCGGCCGGTTTGTAGCGTGTTCGCAGGGAATGCTCGACGCCGAGCAGATCGCAGAGTTTGCCGACGACGAAGTCCGCCAGGTCGTTCAGCGTCGTCGGCATCATGTAGAACCCCGGCGCTGCGGGGCAGATGACGCCGCCGGCTCGTGCGACGCGGAGCATGTTCTCCATCTCGATGATCGACAGGGGCATTTCGCGCGGCACAAGTATCAGCCTTCGCATCTCCTTCAGGTGGACGGCCGCAGCGCGGGCAATCAGGTTTGAACCCGAGCCGGCGGCGACGTCGGCCAGGGTGTTGCCGCTGCACGGGCAGATGATCATGCCGTCCGTCAGGAAAGACCCGCTCGCCAACTTCGATCCAACGTCGCGGTAGTCGTGCAGCGTAACGTGCGCTGCGGCAGCCTCGCCGACGAGCGCGGCGGGTGTGCAGTCGCGGATGTTCAGTTCATCCGCAAAGAGCCGCCGGCCATAGGGCGAGATGACCATGTGGACATGGGCGTCGGCATCGGCGAGGACTTCGAGCAACCGGGTGGCATATATCGCACCGCTTGCGCCGGTCACGGCGAGGACAATCTGTTTGTGTTTAGCGGGCAATTCCATCTCCAGGCTGCCTGATGCGGGTGCCATCCAGGCAGTTTGTATCTACTTCTCGTCACTGTGGTCGGCGGGTATCGTTCCCGTCCTTCAAAATCGTCACCGACATGAGCCGTTCGCGGGCCTCCTGCGCCCAGACGCTCTGCGGGTGCAGTTTGGTCAGTTCCTCAAGCGTGTGTTCGCATTCATCGGCGATCGAATCGTCCTGCAGCGCCTCGGCCAGCCGGAACATCGCCTCTGGGTGGGCTGGGTGATTCTCCGTCTGCTGGACAATGGTCCGCATCCGGTCGATTCGGCGGCTCATGGCCGCAATCAGTGCGGCGGCACGAATGTCGGCGTAATAGCGCGTCTCAGACTGCGGAAACACCTTCGGAATCGCGGCGAGATTTTCCTCATACCGCGGATCGTCGACGTAGAAGGAAATCAGGAGTTGCAGCGGGTGGACTTCGCGGGTCGCATCCACGTCGGCGGTGAGAAAGACATCCGAGAGCGGTCGCGGTGCGTCGTTTCTGCAGGCGGTGATCATCTCGGCGAGTCGGCGCGATCTGAGAATGATGGACGTGCGGTCAACGCCCAGACGTTCGCCACGATCCACGGACCGATCCAGATACACGCGCAGCGCAGCGCCCGGGCCTTTGCCGTCCTCGGTCGTATCCACCGGTTCAGACAGGGGTTGAGTCGCGCGGTTGAGAAGCCGAAGGGCCTCGGAGAATTCGCCTTCGCGGGCATGAAGGATCGCAAGCCGGTAATACGCGGCGATGGTCAACTCGTGGCCGGGATAATTGGCGACAAGTGTCTCCCAGGTCGATCGCGAGCGGGGGCTCGGTTGCTCCGACTGGTACTCCGCCTTGAGGTCGCGCTCCAGCCGCTGGCGTCGCAGTCGCTGATCCAGAGCGCGGCCCTTGAGGTACAGGACGTTGGGGACATAGCGCGACTGGCTGAAATGGGTGATGAAGTTGTCACACCGGGCGGCGGCGGTCAGGCGGTCGGTTTCGGCCTGATCGAGGGCGGATTTGATCAAATGGGCCAGCACATCACTGCGAATGTCTTCATACGGCCGGTTGCGGCTCTCGCTCCACAATCGCGTGGTTCGCTGATCGGCCATGGCGCCGATGTCCTGATTGACGAAGACCACGTCGCCGCCCGGACCGATCTGGTGTTCGAGCAGGTGATATTCCAACTCGTCACGCCCGACTTTGGCGTGAAACAGGATGACCGGCACGGCGAAGAGCACGGCGAGAATGGGGGGAATCCCGCCGGGGCGGTAATTGATGAGTCGGGCCACGCCGAGGGCCAGCGCGCAGATGACGCAAGACCCCAACAGGGAGAGGAACCATGGCGCGTACCGCAGGGCGCGATTGACATCCGGTGACAGCACCGCACCGGCAGGTTCGCGTGACGCGGAGAAAAAGTAGATCGCGATCGGCACAAGACCAAGCAGGGCGGAGGCATATCGAAACGACAGACGAAACGGCTTGAGCGACGCGATGGCGCAGCCCATGAGGACGGTCAACCCCAGCCACGGCATGGCGGCGAGGAAAACCACCATTGCCGCGAAGATGATTGAATAGGGAAATCGATAGAGAATCGACACCAGGATGGGAATGGAACAGAGCGAAGCGAAGAGCAGGCCCATGGTGATCGCGTGAATCGGTACGCGCTGCACGCTGATGGGGTAGGTCAGAAAGTGCGACAGGGTGATCTGGTTCGGCCCGGTCGGGTCGAAACTCTTCTGCATCAGGGCGACATACCCGTCGTAAAACATCGGCAGGTAATGCCCGGTTCGGAGCCAGAATGTGAAACAACACAGGCAGGCAAAGAGCATCGCCAGCAGCAGCAGCATGCCGATGGCCTGACGCCGGTGATGCGGACTGGTACGCGACCAGACATCGACGAAGGGGTCGGGCGCGCCGGAAGTCGGTACGTCAAACGCCGACGTCATGCGTTCCTCCACGCGACATAGACGACGACCGCGCCGAGCGTGAGAGATTTGTGCTCGACGCGGGAAAAGCCGGCACGGCGCAGGCGGTCGATCATCTCGGGCGTTTGAATGAACGAGGCGACCGATTGCGGCAGGTAGTCGTAGGCGCCGGTGCGGTCGTGGCTGATCCAGGCCGCGAGCCGGGGCAGCACCCGTCGCATATAGACGCCATAGAGCGACCCCAGCACGGGCGCGCGCGGCACGCCGAATTCCAGGATGACCGTGCGGCCGCCGGGGGCCAGGACGCGGTGCATTTCCGCAAGACCGCGATCGAGATTTTGAAAGTTTCGCACGCCGAAGGCGCAACTGGTGAGGGTGAACGCCGCGTCGGCAAACGGGAGCAACTGCGCATCCGACTGGCACCAGCGAATTGAATTGTTGCCCGTCGATGCGCCGCGTTCGAGCATGTTGCCGGCGAAATCCGTACCGACAACGCCGGCCGGTCCGGCCGCGGAGAAGGCGCGGGTGAAGTCACCGGTGCCGCATGCGATATCGAGAATGCGGTCGTCGCGCTGCACCTTCGCGAGACTCACCGCTTCTCGTCGCCAGTGGGCATCGCGGCCCAGCGACAGCACGCGATTGACGCGTTCGTACGTCGGCGCGATCGCATCAAACATGGCCCGGACACGCACCGCCTTGTCGGATTGGCCGTGCGGATCGCCGAGGCGGGCACGGTCCCAGATAATGTGGGTGGGCGAATTTTCGGCCGACATGGCGGAATTGTAGCGAAGGGCGGCGCGGCTGTCGCACATGTGCGCGGGCAGGAGGCGCGTGCAAACCGCCATCGATCGGCGGATCTGGCGCGCGGTGTTTTTTGAAAGTAGAGAAAGCGTTCGCCGGTGGTCAGGTCGCCAGGAGCAGCAGGCCGGAGAACAGCAGCATGAACGTGCCGGCGACCAGCGCCACGTGCGACCAGGGGCGCTCAAAGAACAACTTGTAGGACACAGCGAGCACGAGGAGGGTCCCATCGAACGTGCACATGATCCAAAGGCGCACGCCGGTCGGGGCGATCTTGAGGGGAAGGGCAAACGCCGCCACGATGAGCACCAATCCGACGCAGGTCTTGATTCGGTCGATCCGCAACGCCCGGCGATCTTCTTCGGCGGCGGCGGTCAGTTCACTTCCGGTGACGCGTGCCGCTTCAAGGTCGAACGGCTTACCGCATTCAGGGCAGATGCGTGTCGCGACTCCGCACAGGTTGCGTCGACAGGTGGGGCAGTTGTGCGGCGGATCGAGCGGCACGCAGAATCGCGGGTCGTCGCGGTCGCCGATCGGCGTTGAGCCTGCGCCATGCTGAAAGCGCGGCATGGGCACGGACGTCTTGTCGACCGGCGCGGCGATGTCGTAATCGGTTCCCGGCGGCGCTTCGTCATCCAGCGGTGGCGGAGTATCGGCCATTGCGAATTCAGACGCACGTGAGACGCGGATGCTATGAACATTTCGCGCGAATCCGGACTGAGGACAGGCCTGCCTTGATCAGTGCCGATCCGGAAACCTCATATCCCATACTCCCGCCACCGGCCATCCACCAGCCGCTTCACGGATTCGCTCATCTCCAGCAGTTTGGGCCAGTCGCGGACGACGCCTTCGCCGGCGATCTTGCGGGTCGCGTCGATGCCAATCTTGCTTCCGGCGCCTTCGTAGGGGGCGGCGTGGTCCAGGATGTCGAGCGGGCCTTCGACGATGAAGGTGTCCCGGCGGGGATCGACGTTCGCCCCGACCGCGAACATGACCGCCTGCTCGTCATGTACGTTCACGTCTTCGTCCACGATCACGATGAATTTGGTAAACATCATTTGCCCGGCGCCCCAGATGCTGCTGGCGACCTTGCGCGCCTGATAGGCGTACTCCTTGCGAATTTGGACAAAGCAGAAATTGTGAAACGCGCCCCAGCGCGGCAGGTTGTAGTCCACGATATCCGGGATGAGCATCTGCAACAGCGGCAGGAAGACCCGCTCGGTCGCCTTGCCCATGTAGTAGTCCTCCATCGGCGGCAGACCGACAATGGTGGTGGGGTAGACCGGGTTCTTGCGATGGGTGATGGCGGTGACGCGCATCGTCGGGAACATGCCGGCCAGGCTGTAGAAGCCGGTATGGTCGCCAAAGGGACCTTCGCGCGCCGTCTCGGTCGCACTGACCAGACCTTCGATGACGATCTCGGCATTGGCGGGCACTTCCAGCGGAATCGTCTTCGCGGGCGTGAGCGGGATACCGCCGTCGTTGAGAAAACCGGCGAAGAGCAACTCGCTGACCGCCGGCGGCAGGGGGCAGGTCGCGGCATAGGGCAGCACGCTCTCTCCGCCGAAGACGATGGCGATCGGCATGTCGCGGCCCTGCGCTGCCCACATCCGCTGATGTCGCGCGCCGTCGTGGTGGACGTGACAGTGAAATATCGCGGACTTCGGACCGGTCACCTGGATGCGGTACATGCCAATGTTGCGATGCGAGCCGTCCGGGTTGTTTGTATATATGCCGGCGAATGTGATGTAGCGGCCTTGTGGATTTGAGCATGCCGACGCAAAAGCCGTCGGCATGGCACCCGTGGCGCCCGCCATGGGACCGGACGTAAACGCGATTGGCATGTCGCCTGGGCCGACGCCCTTTGATATCGAATTTGACGCCGCACGCCGACCGACCATGACCTTTTCGTCGGTCCCCGCATCGTGCGGCCAGCACTTGATGATCGGCAGCGAAAACAGATCGGCGTCGTCGATGTGAACGACCTCCTGGCACATGCCGCGCTTCACGCTCTTGGGCGCATAACCGGCGATCTTGGCCAGTTCCGGCAGCATCTTCATTTTTTCCATCAAGGTGGTCGGCGGCTCGGGCTTGACCAGTTTCTGCACGTGCGCGGCGAGCGCTTCGAAACTCTCGCAGCCCAGGGCCATGCGCATGCGCTCGTAACTGCCGAACAGGTTGATCGCCAAGGGCACGTCGCTGCCGCGAACGCGCTCGAACAGCAGGGCACGTCCGCCCAGTCCGCCGTGCACCGGGTCTGTCGCCGGGGCGCGGGCAATGCCCTCGGGCGACGGCGATTTGCTCACTCGGTCGGCGATCTCGGTGATCTCCAACTCTGGATCGACCGGCACGCGCACGCGGCGCAACTGACCGGCGGATTCGAGGGCGGCGATGAAGGACTGTAGATCCGAGTATGCCACGGGGGGCTCCATCTTGGTTTGAATGTTGCGGAGTCTATCACCGAAATGCCGGTCCCGGCAGCACCTGGCGGGCGTCCCTTTGATTGTGAAATGAATGAAAAAAGGGACGGCTGCGCGAATCACGCAGCCGCCCCGGTTGGGTCACGATTGAAATGTCCAATCAGGCTTCCGCCGTGCGGTTTACGCCTGACTCGGTCACGCCGTTACGGGCACGACGGCGGGTTGATCATCAGGCTGACCAATCCGGCCACGTCCAGCGAATCGAGCACGCCGTCGGCAACGATGTCCGAGCACTCGCAACCGGCAGTCGGCGGGCCGCCCGCGGCTGTGAGGGCACAGTTGACGAACGCCTGAATGTCCAGGGCGTTGAGCACGGAGTCGCCCTTGGCATCGCCGAGGCAGGTGACGCACGCATTGTCGCAGTTGACCGTGAGCGGCATGTTCAAGCCCGGTGCGACCGGGTTGGCGCCGTCCACGCCGACCAGAATCCAGTAAGTCGTGCCTGCGGTGACGTTGAACAGCGTCGCGGTGTCGGAGATCGAGCAGCCGACTTGTGTCAGCGAGTTGCAGTCCGGCCCGGTGAAAAGACCCCAGACCGAGTTGATGGTCGACGTCTCGGCCAGTTTCAACTGGCAGTCGTTCGCCGGCGTGTACTGATACCACACGGCGAAGTTCGTCGCGCTTGCACCCGCGTCGTTGCAGGTGAGGTCCACATCCGGACCCGCGGCGCCAACGGCCGCAATGTCGGCGAACGGCACCGAATTGATGATCGTGGCGTTGCAGACCGTGTCATTGGCCGGCGCCGGCACGCAGTTAAACGTCATCGAGAGCAACTGGGTTGGGATGCTCGGCTGTGCGGCAGCGGAACCGATCAGGATCCAGTACTGCGTGTTGCCGGTCATCGGGAAGGTGACGTGTTCATTGCCGGTGCATAAGAACTCACCGATGTTGGTGCACTCGGGTCCGCTGAGGATCGCGATCACGACATCCTGGTTGGACGTTTCCGTGATCTGGGCGAAGCAGTCCGAGGCCGGGGTGTAGGTGTACCACACGCCGAGTTTCGTGGCGATGGCGGCCGCGGCGTTGCAAGACACATCCACATCGTCGGTGGCCGCGGCGTTGTTGACTGAGTCGGAAAACGGCACGGACGTGATAACCGTGGCGTTGCAGACCTGATCGTTCGCTGGCGCGGCCGTCGAGCAATCGATCGTGACGGCCATATTGGTCAGCGAACTCATGCCCGGATTGGCCGTGCCCAACGAGACCAGTATGTAATACTCCTGTCCGCCGAGCATCGGGAAACTGATGGACTCGTTGCCGGTGCAGGTGACCTCGTTCAGACCGTTGCAGTCGCCCTGGTAGATGCCAATGGCGGCATTCTGTGTCGACGTTTCCGAGATGAGCGCCGTGCAATCGCCCGGGGGTGAATAGCGATACCACACGCCGTTCGAAGACAAGCTGGCGGCGGGTGCGACGCAGCTACCAGACATGCGCGGATCGCTCGTCGCTGCCGCCGCATCGATCGACTCAAAGTACGGCAGGCCGGTGGAGTTCAAATCGACTGCGTTGCAAGGCAGGTCGTTGGCGGGTGGCTGTCGGCATTCGAAGTTCAGAGACAGTGGAACACTTGGGATGAGGGGCTCGCTGGATCCGTACGAACCAACGAGGATCCAGTATTGCTGACCGCCGTTCAGACCGATCGACATGATATCAAATGCGGCACCGGTGCAACCCACCGGCCCCATGTTGTTGCACTGGCCCTCAAACACACCAAAGACTGCATCCGCAGCACCCGTTTCCGAAATGATCAAGGTGCAATTGGTGTCCGGCGTGTAAGTGTACCAGACGCCGTAGAAGGTGCTGGTCGGCGCAACCGTGCCGCATAGATTAACCCCCGCCGAATCCACGCCGTCGTCCATCCAGATGTCGTGCGCGGCGCGGGAATTGTCGACCACATCGGAGAATGGCATGCCGGGAATGACGGTTGCGCCGCAGGGCTCGTCATTGGCCGGAGCGGGCACGCAGTCGATGTCGAGATTGCTGACGGCGGCGCCGACGGCGGGTGTGCTCGTCTTGCCGAACTGAATCCAGTACGTCTCACCAGCCGTCATGAGCACCTGCACGCGTTCGGGTGTCGTTGAGCTGCTCGTTTCGCGGTTGGTGCACCCGATCTGCGTAAGCGAACCACAGGCCGGTCCGCGCCACACTTGGACGACGGCATTGTACGCAGCGGTCGGGGTGACCGTGATGCGGGCCACGCAATCGGGGCCGGTGTGGGTGTAGTTGAACCAGACGTCCTTGGCCATGACCGACTGCACCGGGGTTTCGCACTGGGCGCCCGGGCCATTGGCCGCGAAGGTGCCGTGATCAATGCCGACGGCTGAGAACGGCAGGCTGGGGATGGTTTCGGCCGAAACGCAGGCCTCGCGCGGGGCTGGCGGGGCACAGGTCATGCTGAAGTCGCCGTCTCCGGGGGGCAATGGCGGGATCGAGCTGAAGTTACGGCCCACCAGGATGTAATAGGTGACGCCACCTTGCAGATCGACGTTTGAGCCTTGATCCGTGTCCGTGCAGAAGAACTCAGGCGTGTCGAGTGAATCGCAAGTTGAGCCCGTGAAGACCGCGATTACGCCGTTCCATGTTGCGTCGCCGCCCAGGTTCTCATTCAGGGTGGCGGTGCAGTCGGTCGCCGGCGTGTATTTGTACCAGACGCCATGCCAGACGGCGGGCGCCGTCGCCGTGTTGCACGATACATCGAGATCGGGGGTGGCGGCACTGATGTCGCGAACATCGCTGAACGGCAGCGAGGTGATTTCGATGGCGTCGCACACGTTGTCATTGATCGGGGGCTGTACGCAGTCGATGGTCACGTTCATGGGAACCGTCGGTACCGTCAGGACAGTGAGGCTCATCATGATCCAGTACTGGGTGCCGGCTGTAACCGGGAACGCCGTGCTCTCGTTTGACGTGCAATGCACGGGGGTTAAGGAATCGCACGGCCCAGTCGAGATCTCGATATAGACATCTTGAGTGGAGCTCTCATAGATGACCAGGGTGCAGTCGGAGGTGGCGGTGTAGGTGTACCAAACCGGGGAACGGCCGGCGGTGGCAGTGCCGGTGCAGGCCGGATCGTGCGACGGGGTTGTCGACTGGCGATTGTCAACGACGTCGTTATAAGGCAACGATGGGACCACCGCGGCGTTGCAGGCCGTGGTATTGTCCATGGTGAAGCCGGCGGTCAGACGTATTTCGCCGGCAGCGCCGCCCTTGTCTGATACGCGGATGTAATAGACACCCTGGCTAATCGCGAGTGACAAGCAGGACGAGGTGCCGCCGCAGGGCGATCCTGCACAATCGTCATTGCATGCGATTTCAGTGAGGCTGCCACACGTGCCTGAATAAAGGGACAGCACCGTGTCGATGGAAGATCCACAGGTGTCGAGCGTCAGCGTTCCGCTGTGGTTCGAAGAGTCAAACAGATACCAGATGTCGCGTGATGCGCCGCCACCTGAATCGCAGGTCGCCGTTTCGTCGTTGGTGGCAAGATTCGTTGAGCCGGCCAATTCATGGCCGATCACGAGCGTTCGTGCGTTTGTACAGTTGTCGTTCTCAGGCGCCGAGGTTTGAGCAACTACGGTGAATTGGAACCACGTTACCTGATAAGAATGATGCGGGGTGGCCGGTGTTAGGTTCGGGAATGCAGTTGTGCCATTTATATCGGTGACTGTGAAGTCCCAGTCCTGCACGGCGCTGGCAAAGTTGTTTCTTACCAGGGCGTGGGGGAAGTCCAGGACATTGCCATTTCGTTCGGCATCGGTTGGCGGACTTGCCTCATTTGTTGCCGTATTGGCGGCGTTCGAGGCCGTCACTTCGCCTGACACCACGAGGTAATAGGTTCCCGGCGAGAGGTTCTGAATCAAATTGGATTGGGTGGTGCTAAAACCAGAAATTGCATCGTCGTTCATTGCCCCGGGGATGGGATGAAGCGTCGAGTCATAAAGGAACAGCTCGGTATCCGTGGACGTCTGCCCCAAAGTGCTGAACGTCATGGGGCCAGCCGTAAACGGTCCAATGACTGTGGGCGTGATTTCGGTTACAAAGTGAGTTGCTGTGTATGTGCCGGTGGTTGAGCCTGTACCGGCGATACGATAGTAAACTTCCTCCTCCCTGCCAAAGCCATACCACATATTAGATCGAATGGCCCATTCTGGCGTACTGGTCGATGTGCCCTGCAACTGGGCATCTGAAGCGGGATCGGGATTTATGATACCACCTGATTGGGTCCGGCCTCGAAGTGTTCCCACCCAGGCGACGCCAGTTGGAGAAAGCGTCATGCGGTGCAGATAAATACCGAGAGGGGCTGGCGTTGTCTTAATCTTAAAATAATCAAGACTTGTGGCGGCAGTTCCCGTAGCGCCCGCGCCGGTGCAAGTGCCGCTGATGGAATCCCCATCCGCGAGCGTGAAAGCGTTTGCAAAACTCTTGGGCGAATTCCCTGCCACGCCCTCGACTTCCGGGAAATCCGTCGCGCGAACGCTCACCGACGTCATGGCCACGAGGGCCAGTGCCAGTGCGGCGGCCCTTCCATTCCAAGTTGACATTTGCATTTTCAATACCCGATTCATGTACCTCTCCTGCGTTGACTTCGGCTCGGTCGTTACGAATTTCGTTATCTGCGACCGGTGTCGGACCGGTCGTCACTGTCGCATGCGGTGGACGTGCCTGGCGCCATTGCGGCGCTTGGCGGAAGGCGGCGGCACAGTCGTGTGCCATTTCTTTCGGCCTGGCCGATACCCCGATGGATCACCCCAATTCAGGCCACAGTGAACGTTAACTGCGCTCAATCGTACCCAGAGTGTTTCGGTAAATCAAGCAATCGACATGGCTTTCGGTGCCCCGACATATTGAGGGCCCTTTTTGATCAATGCCGGGGCATGAAGTGCCCCAGGCGATCGCGCGTGCGGACGGGCACGGCCAAGAAAAAAGCCCGAGCGGGCCGATTGGGCACGCTCGGGCGTTATTTCGGACTAATGGAGTCGTTAGTCGCCGGATCACTTCTTCGAGTATGTGACCTCGAGGCCCTTGAACATCTTTCCGTTCTCGTCAGGCATGTGCATTTCAAAGACATGCTTGGTCGGGCTTTCGATCTTGTGAATCGTCTTCATCTTGACGACTTTGCCGGTCATGCAATCCGGCATGTCGCCCTCGCAGGTGAACACCTTGCCGCCGGCGTCGCAGGTGCCGGACATGATCATCATCGCGGTGCCCATCGAATCGACCCAGATCGAATTGTACTTCTTGAGGATATTGTCATAACCCATCAAGCCGTGGCCCTTGAACGGCATGCCCATCATGCTGCCTTCGTAGTCCTGCGACAGGAATCGCCCATCCATCATCCACTTGAAGGTGGCTTTTCCGGTTGACTCTTCCGGCGGTGTCCCCGGCTTCATGACGGCCTTGGTCATGGTCGTCCAGTCGCCGACCAGGGCATCCAGGTGCTTGTGGTGCGGGCCGGGCGTGGCAGCAGCCATCCATTTCTCAAATTGTGCCTTTTCTTCGGCAGACATCTCGTGCCCGCCGGGACCCTTGTCGCCGGCCTTCGGCGGATCGTCCGCGCGAACGACCTGACGGGTGATCAGGGCCGTGCCCGAGATCAAGGCAAAGGCGACAATAAACAACTTCATTCTTGAACCGACGCCACAACAGTTTCCAGTCATGAGATTTTCTCCCTTTCCCAAATGCCCTTGGGCACGGACGCAGCGAAGACGCACCGAAGGCGAACATCGCCTGGTGGAGTCAGAGCGGCGCATGCAGCGGCGTCAGCCCCAGAGTGAATGTCACGGCCGCCGCGGTTGCTGGCGGCCCATTGCAAATCATGAGCGCGAACAATACCCAAACATTGACGGCGTGTCAAGGGGGGCGTGGTTACAGCGCGGCAATAATCGGCGCAGCCTACGCCGGCGACTGAAGTTAGCGTCGGGTGCCGGCAGCCGGATTACAGTTTGATCATTTGCCGCCGACGAGTTTCATGACGCTCGTCACCGTCATCGGCTTGCCGCCGCGCTGTCCCACCAACTTCACGGTGAGAACGTCGCCCTCGCGTTGATAGTTGATTTCCTGGAAACTGAGCGCCGCATCCTGCGTCTTGAATACGGCAGTCTTTGACTCGTGAGAGACCAATGCGTAAGCCATGGCCTCCTTGCCCTCGCGCGCGGCCAGTTTCGGACCGAAATGCCGCAGGTACATGGTCGGTACGCCGTCAGTCTCTTCGATGAGCAGACTCTCGTAAACCGCCTTTTTCGCGCTGGCGCCCATTCGTGAGATGCCGGCCATGGATCCGCCCTGCGGCGCGCTCCACATCTCCTGAATCGGTCCGCCGAAGATCTCACCCTGCCAGTTGCCGGCGATCCAGGCGAGATCGGCCACGGATGTCGATTCTTTGGCGGGCTTGGAGGGTTCGTCGCCGGCGCGGGCCCAGGCGGTGATGCCGATTGCGACAACACAAGTGAAGACGCCCAATCGAACAGATTTACGTCCGGGCATTGATACCAGATACATGTTGACCTCGTTTCAGAATAAATACAGGATGCTGTAATAAACAGCGCCCCGCGTCGCGGTGCGAGCCCTCACACGCGGCCCCGTGCGCCCGCACGGGGGCCTTGAATGGGGCTGTGTGCTCTCAGGGAGTTCTCCGGGGTTGCATTTCTTAACCCGGCATTGGCGGCGCCTGGGTCACCACGTAGTCCGCCTTCTCTATCTTTCCGTTGCGAATCGTGTAGAGATCATACCCCTTCATGGGGAATTCGAAGAATGGCGCGCTGCATGTCCAATCGGCACGCACCTGATCGCCGGCCATGTCGATCTTGTCCATCTTGACGGTCATCTCAGGCGGCATTTGCTGGACGGCTTCACGGAACCAGTCGCGTATCGCGTTCCAACCGGTGTGTGTGCGGGGTTGACCGCTGAACGGCTCGGTCAGGACCGCGTTCTGGTCAAACAGCGACATCATCTGCTTTTCGCCCTCCGCCCGGGCGTGCATGGCCTGAAAAACCTGTTCCACGATCGACCGATGTTCCGCGGCAACTGCCATGTGTGACCTCGATTTCCGTTACAATGATGGCGTTGGCCAGGAGACACCATGCCCCCTCGGTTGCCGCCATTGGATGAGAAAACGCTCTTGCGACTGCGCGGTCTGATGCGCAATCTGCACGCCCAGGATGCGCGTGCCGTACCGCTCGGCGACCTGATGTCCGTGGCAGGCCAGTTGTCGCCCGAAGTCGGTCTGACCATCGACCTGGAGGCGTCGCGCGAATTGGGCCACCCGATGGTCGTGCTGCGCGTACCTCCTACGGCCCAATCCGACGAGAGGCTCTTACGCCTTTCGCGGCGCGAGCGCGAAATCGTTGCCCTGATCGCCGAGGGCCTTGCCAACAAGCAAATCGCGCAACGGCTTCACCTCGCTCTTGCGACCGTCAAGGACCATGTCCACCGAATTCTCGAAAAGACCGGCCTGGCCAATCGCGCCGCCGTCGCCGCAGTCTATCGCTCGGCACACCCGGCGATTTGAACGACGCCAACGAGCCCGTTCGCGCTCGATCCGCGCCTGTGGTTGAACGCACGTCTCTCGCTTCAGATTATCCGGTCTACAGGGTGGGATTCAATCCCATCTTTGGATTGGATTTTAAAGGTATGACTGATCTCGACTGAATCCTAGTTTGAAGTGGGTTTTAGGGCAGCGGGGGCGGCGCGGGTTCGGGTTTTGTGGCGATGTCGCCGGTTTCGTCCACGTCTTCATCCCCAGAGAGGTACTGATCCATGGTGGCCTGCTGGACAATGATCTCCACGCGGCGGTGCTCCGCTGGATGGACCGGCAGCCCGGCCTTTCGGCGGATGGGTTCGTGCGAGCCGCAGGCCACGATGCGAATGCGATCGGGCTCAATCTGCAATTCGACGAGGCGGTTGAAGACGGATCTTGCCCGCTGATAGGAGAGGGTCATCGAGTCGACGTGAAGGCGTTCCAGATCGGTCAATTCAACCGAGGCGTGGCCGCGGACTTCGATCTTGTTCCGATGACCGCGAACCTGTTTTGCGATTTCGCTGATCATCATGTCGGCATCGGGCTCGAGACGGCTTTCGTTGGGGGCAAAGGCAATCGGTCCTCCAATCATGACCTCCAGGCCGTCCCGGATCTTCCGAACGCGGCAGTATCGGCCGGTTACACCCTCGTCGTCGGAGACACTGTTGTTTCGCTGGATGATCTTTGCGGCAAGCGACTGCAATTGCACCATCACAGAATGCAGATCCAGTTGCTTGGCCGTGAGGTAGCCTTGCTGCCCCGGGGCGCCGAGAGACTGCCGGATTGACTCGAGCGCGGCCATCAGGCGTTTGTCCTGCTTGTCATAATTCGCCATGGCGGCGAGCAGGATGAAAAAGCACAGCAGGAGCGACATGAGGTCTCCGTAGGTGAGGACCCAGTCGGGCGCGCCTGCGGGAGGATCTGGCTTTTTGAGCGGCATGGTGCGAACCCGTTCTCAGTATCAGGCGGCCTTGGGCGCATTCAGCAGCGCTGTACGGGCTGCAGCGGGGAGGAAGCCTGCCAGTTTCTGTTGCAGGACGCGCGGATTGTCGCCGCCCTGGATGCCTTGGATGGCGGCCTGGGCAATGGAGAGCCCGAGCATTTCCTGCGAGTTGTGGTTGTTGAGTTTGTCGGCCAATGGCAGGCAGACCATGTTGGCCATGACCGCGCCGTAAAGCGTGGTCAGCAAGGCGACCGCCATGCCGGGTCCGATCTTTTTGGGATCGTCCATGTTCTGCAACATGACGACGAGTCCGATCAAGGTCCCGATCATGCCGAAGGCCGGCGAATACTTGCCGAGCAGGTCGAGCACCTGCTTGCCTTCGGCATGCCGTGCATCAATTGCGCCGATTTCGTAATCCATGGCCTGATTGACCACGGCCGGCTCGGTCCCATCAATGACCATCTGCAGGGCGTTGCAAACAAAAGGGTCGTCGATCTTGTCCACTTCGTTTTGAAGGGCGAGGATGCCCTCGCGCCGGGCGGTGTCAGCCAGGCGGGTGAAGATCTGAATGTTCTCCTCCGGCGACTTTCGGCGGGAGATAAATGCGTTTTTGACGATCGTCACAAAAGAGAGAAACCGCTTGAGGCGAACGCTCAGCAGGGTGGTGGCAATTCCGCCGCCGATGACCAGTACGGCCGACGGCGTATCCCAGAATCCGCCTACGTTTCCGCCGGAACCTGCGATCAGCGACCACAGGAACAGGGCGACCGCGGCGACGAAGCCGATCAGGGTGGCGAAATCCATTTCCTTCCCCGAAGTGCGAGGCGAGTCAGGCATCAAGCGGGCGTTCCATCACGCGCCGAACCTGCCATATTGCTGGTGGAGTCATCGTCTCGCGCGCGGGTCGCCTTGACTTATCCGGAATGGCGCGCGGGGTTTGATCAGGCGTGCGATGTCCGTTCATTCTGAAATTGCATGCGATTATCGGGCATAACCTAATCACACGTTGCAGCGATTCCTGTCGATGTATTGATGTCGATTTTGAATCGAATCGGCAACGTGCGGCGATTTCTGCCGCCGGGCCGACATGCTTCCGGTTGCGGCTCCCTTCGCGGAGCAATGGAAAGGTGTTCGATGATCCTCGCCGATTCGTCCGCGATCCCCAGCGCCATCTGGGTGGGGCCCTTCGCGGTGTTGCTGCTGTGCATTGCGATCCTGCCGATCATTCCGGCGACGGCGCACTGGTGGCACCACAATCGAAACAAGTTAATTGTCGCGGTCGCCCTCGGCATCGTGACGCTCGCCTATTATTTCATGCGAGCCCAGGGCTTCGGCCACGGTGACCACGCCGCCGGACCCGGCATGCCGGCCGTGCTGTCGGTGCTGAATCACGCGGTGCTCGGCGAGTTCATTCCGTTCATGTCACTGCTGTTCGCCTTGTACGTCATTGCCGGCGGGATTTCGATTCGAGGCGACCTTCCGGCGCACCCAGCCGTGAACACCGCGTTTCTGGCCACGGGCGGGGCGCTCGCCAGCATCATCGGAACAACCGGCGCGTCGATGCTTCTCATCCGCCCGCTCCTGATGACCAATGCGGAGCGCAAGCACGTCAAACATACAGTCATCTTCTTCATCTTTATTGTCAGCAACATCGGCGGCTGCCTGCTGCCGATCGGCGATCCGCCGCTGTTCCTGGGCTATCTTCGCGGCGTACCGTTTCTCTGGACGCTGCACTTGTGGAAGGAGTGGGCGTTCTGCCTTGCCGCGCTGCTGGTGATCTATTACGTCTGGGATCTACGTGCCCACAAACTTGAATCGTTCGGTGACTTGCGGCGGGATGAAAAGCAGACCCAACCTCTAACGGTCCGGGGTTGGATCAATGTCGTGTACTTGCTCGGTGTCGTGGCGGCGACCGGACTGCTGGATCCAAGCAAGCCGGTGCCCGGCACAGATTGGACGCCGCCGCCCTTTACACGCGAGGGTGTGCAGACCGCCCTGGTTTTCCTCTCGCTGGCCACGACACCCGCCGGCGTCCGGAAGTTGAACGAGTTCAATTACGGCGCGATCGTCGAAGTGGCGTGCCTGTTCATCGGCATCTTCATCTGCATGCAGGTTCCCATCGAGATCCTCAACGCCACGGGCGACAAACTCGGGCTCGATACGCCGGCCAAGTTCTTCTGGGCGACAGGCGGGCTTTCGAGTTTCCTGGACAATGCACCGACGTATGTCGTGTTCTTTGAGACAGCCAATGCCATGACCCACGCGGCCGGCCCGGGCATCACGGAACTCGTCAGCGGCAACTTCATCCGCCAAGACCTGTTGGTGGCGATTTCGCTGGGCGCCGTCTTCATGGGCGCGAACACATACATTGGCAACGGGCCGAATTTCATGGTGAAATCGATTGCCGAAGGCAGCGGCGTGAAGATGCCATCCTTCTTTGGCTACATGGTTTACAGCGTCGCAGTCCTGGTGCCGCTGTTCATCCTCGTGACCTGGCTCTTCTTGTGATCCCCGGCAGTCGGGATGTGGCGCGGCCACGCCCTGATCGATGGCGGGGCACGAACCTGGGGGGGGCGGCCGTCCTCGCCCGGCGTCCCCGGGAACGCCGAACTTCAGGGCAGGCATGGGGAAGCCGTTGGAACGGCGATCAGGTCATTCCAATGGGTCTTCGGATGGGTTCAGGGGCTGCCGGCAGGCCGCGGAGACGGCCTTCGGCGAACACGAAAATTATGACAATTCATGGACTGGCTTTTTGCGAATGCCTCGCCTAAGCTACGTCCCGGATGGTTTCGACGACCGAGTTTCATGGTCTGGTGACAGGTCTCACGGCTTTGCCTACCGGCTGTTCTCTCTCGCCCGCGCCACCTTTTCGATCCGGAATTTCGGGTCCTTTCAATTCGACTCTGAAAGTAAAAATGCGAGTCGTGGCCCACGAATTTTGAGGAAAACGTATCATGGGCAGAAAGTTGTATGTCGGGAATCTCAGTTTTGACGTGAGCGACGCGGATCTTCAGCAGTTGTTCTCCGCGTATGGGAATGTCAGCAGCGCGCAAGTGATCATCGATCGCGACACCAATCGGAGCAAGGGCTTCGGTTTTGTCGAGATGGGTTCGGATCAGGAAGCCGCCGCGGCAATCTCAGCCCTTGATGGCCAGGACCACAATGGCCGGGCCCTGAAGGTCAATGAAGCCAAGCCCAAGGAGAGCCGGCCGGGTGGCGGCGGCGGCGGGCGCGGTGGCTACGGCGGCGGCGGTGGCCGGGGTGGCTACGGCGGCGGCGGTGGCGGTGGCGGACGCGGCGGCTACGGTGGTGGCGGCGGCGGACGCGGCTACTAAACAACGCAATCGAACGACTCGCGAACGCGGGTTGTATTGAACGCTCAAAAAAGAAGCCGGCGGATCGTGCGATCCGCCGGCTTCTTGCGTATTCAGTTCTCGATCGGGCGTCACGCCACCATCTCCCGGCCTTCTTCCTTGAAGCGCCGGCGGAGGCGTTCGATCACGTCCTTGTGGATCTGGCTGACGCGCGATTCGGAGAGATCCAGGACGAGTCCGATCTCGGCCATCGTCAGACCCTCGGTGTAGTAGAGCACCAGTACAAGACGTTCCTCGCGATTGAGGCCGCGGGTCAGGTATTCGGTCAGCATCTTGCGACTGGCCCGCTGCTCAGGGTCGACCGCGCGGTAATCGCGGATGTCCCAGCCGCCGGCCGAGCCGCGGTGGGAGTTGTCGTCGTCGTTCTGGACAGCCGAGAGATGGACCTCGTGTCCGAGGCGGGAGAGCCGGGCCAGTTCGACATAGCGTTCGTGGGTGATGCCCATTTTGGAGGCGAGTTCGGTGTCGGTCGGGGGGCGACCGAGTGCCGAATCCAGCACTTCCTTGCTGCGCATGCGCTGTTTCTCGAAACTGCGGACGGTTCGGGACTGACCGTCCAGCGTTCGGAGCCAGTCCATGACGGCGCCGTGAATGCGTTGCTGGCAGAAGGTCTCAAACTTGGCGTTGTGGGACGGATCATAGGCCTCGACTGCCTCGATCAATCCGTCATAGCCGGCCGAGCAGATCTCGTCATAACTGATCTGGGCCGGCAGTTTCTGGGCGAGCCGTGCGGCCTGCATGTGGACGAGCGGGCGGTAATGCTCGACGAGGCGATTGCGAATCTCGACAGGGTGACCATTGAGGTACTGGCTCCACATGGCCTCGGCCGGTTTGCGCGCGGACTTCATGCTGAACACTCCGTTGTTCATTTGGAATCGTCGCAAAAAGACAAGAGGCGACGTTCCAGCGACCTTCCGTGCTGGCCAGAATCGAGAGTCGATGGGAGAGGGCAGGTTCGAATCGTGAGGTTGGGCGTCTCGTCTGAAAAACGCGAGCGGGCCTGCTGCCTGCGGCGAACCGCGGGCAGCGCCTGCAAATGCCAATACCGGCATCAATCGAAATATGAGGGCTTCGGCATCCTTGCCGACCTGAAGACGAGTGCGTCCGACCTCCTTTGTCGCAGCGTTCCGTAGCGGCGTTATAAGACTACTCCAGCCCTTCATGAGACGCAACTGGAAAATCAACATTTTTGATAATTTTTTTGCGCAGCGCGATCCGCACGGCGCGGTCGGCGTACAACCTATTTTTCCCTGCGTGGATTTGCGGACGGTCGCGCAGGAATTGCGCGATCCGATGGTGAGCGGCGGATCAGGAGATGTGGTGACCGGGCGGAGGGAGTGGCAATCTTCAGGACCGGTCGCGAGCCGAACGACTGTTAGCGCGCAACGCCAATCGCGCTCGCCGATGCATAGTTCTCGGTATGGGTGATGCTGATCAGGACCTCGGTGATGCCCAATTCGCCGGCGAGTCGCGCACACTCGCCGCTCAAACTGACCACCGGTCGGCCCGCGCTGTCGTTCAGTATTTCCATGTCCGTCCAACTGATCGCGCCGCGCCAACCGGTGCCGAGCACCTTGAGGATGGCTTCCTTTGCGGCAAAGCGGCCGGCGATGCGGGGGGTGGGGTCGCGGTGTCGTTCGCAGTAGGCGCGCTCGGCCGGTGTCAGGATGCGCGCGAGGAACTGCTCCGGGTGCTCGCGGCGAATCTTCTCGATCCGAGCGCATTCAATGAGGTCGATGCCGTGGCCGACGAGGGTCATGCGCTCTTTCCACTCAGCCCGAGGACCTCGGGCGACGCCATCGTGTAAAGCCACCATCGCTGCTTCGGACGCTCGCCGCGCTTCACTTTTCGAACGGCGTACAGGGTCATGGTTTCGCCGGTCGCGGCGCGGATCTTCCAGAAGTGCTTGCGCAGGTATCGTTCGCCGCTGCCGTGCGTGCAGCCTTCGCTCTCGTTCCAATTCGAAATGACCGCGTCGATCTGGAAGTGCCGGTCCCGCCAGGTGAAACCGGACGGAATGCCGGGGACACCGGCGGCCATGGCGGCGGTGTCGAATGTCAGGGCGTCCGGGGTGATCGGCTCGCTGATGAATTCCTCTTGGGGCATGGAGTCATGTTAATCGGTGTTTGCCTGTTTGGCAGGGTTAGGGCGACCCCAAGGGTATTCAAATGGGGGGGTGCCGGGCGAATCGACATTTCGTCTCAAATTTGGCGGGTTCCGGGACATGAATGGTTAGAATGACGGGACGCGTGAAGTAGGGTGTTTGGGGCGCGGGCTGAGTTGGCGTTTGGAGGGTCGGTCGATGGCGCGAGGCAGGCAGGAAAACGGGCGGGTGGGCTTGAACGGCAGGCGCGGAGGCCGGGTCATGGCCATTGGAATGGCATTGTCGATCTTCCTCGTCGATGCCGCGTCCGGTCAGAATGCCGCCCTTCGCGGCAACGCCCGTACGGCACTGTTGACACCGTCCACGGATATCGCGGAGGACGGGTGGGCGCCTTTGACGCTCGATCGATCCGTCCTGGCGGCCCTCGTTGAAAACCGGCAGCGCTCGACGCAATTGCAACTCGCTCCCGATCACGTCGTCCAGGTCGTGTTTTCATCGATTGAAACATCGGCCGGTTTTACACGCGGCATGGGCGTCCTCGCTGCCCCGGCTTCGGGGACGTTTTCATTCGTCTGGGATGGCCACTTGCTGACGGCCGTCGTCCACGACCTGGCCGTCGGCACCGTGGAAATCGTGACGAGCAACGCCGGCGCGGTGACCGCGCGGGTTGTTCACCTCGCCGACATGGATCACCCGCGATGTGCGCCCAATGTCCGGTTTCCAGAGGCTGCTGTTCCGCATGGCGGCGGGCCGGGATGTCCGCACTCGATTTCGACGCTCAACGGCTACAGCGCGGACGACGGCTCGATGATTGACATCATGTTCGTCTACACCGCCGTGGCGCGGGATGCGGCGGGCGGCGTCGCGCAAATCGAATCGCGCATCGAACTGGCCATCACGGACGCCAACAACGCGTACCAGAACAGCACGATCGTTCCGCGCATCCGGTCCGTCCACAAGGCGCTCATCGACTACACCGAGACCGGCATGGGAATCGTGCTGGACCTGCCGCGCCTGACGACACCTGGCGACGGATTCCTGGACAGCGTGCATGCGGATCGGGACACCTACGGAGCAGATTTGGTCAGTCTCTGGGTGGAGTGGCTGGATTTCGGCGGGGTGGCGTACAGCATGGCGGGCCTGCCGGTGGAGGATTATCACATCTCCGGTTTTTCCGTCATGCGGCAGTCACAGTATCTCTTTCACGTGCTGGCGCACGAGGTGGGGCACAACTTCGGCTGCGATCACGATCGGGCCAACACCGGCGGCGGGGCCTTGTTCGAATACTCGTTCGGATTCCGCGAGCCTGGCAATCTCTGGCACGACATCATGGCTTATGACCCCGGCCAGGTCATTCCGTATTTTTCCAATCCCGATCTGATCTACAACGGCCCGCCCGGCAACCCCGGCCCGATGGGCGTGCCGCTGAACCAACCGCTGCCGTGTCACAACGTGCTGACGCACAACCAGACGGCGTGGCATCTGGCCAACTATCGGCCCGCAACGCTGACCAGCGTGCCGTCGAGTCGCCTGTACGTGAACGGTGCGGCGGCGCCGGGCGGTAACGGCGAGAGTTGGGCCACGGCGATCAATGACCTGCAAATCGGCATCGGCAAGGCGGCGGCCGCGCGGGGTGCGATCACCGAAGTCTGGGTGGCGGCGGGGACCTACAGGCCCGATCAGGGGAGCAACGACCGGTTCCGGACATTCAAGCCGGTGCAGGGCGTGAGCATTTACGGCGGTTTCGCAGGGACCGAGACGCTTCTTTCGCAACGAAATATCACGACGAATGTCTGCACGCTGACCGGCGAAATCGGGACGGCCGGCTCGACCGACAACTCGCTGCACGTGATCGACGTGACCGATCTGGACGCGACGGCGGTGCTCGACGGTTTCACCATCAGCGGCGGAAATGCCAATGGACCATTTCCTCACGACGCCGGCGGCGCCATGCGCAGCTACTGCAACTCGGCGTCCATTCGAAACTGCACATTCACCGGCAATAGCGCGACGTTTACTGCCGGTGCGTGCCTGAACTACAGCGCCGGCAATACCACGTTTACCGACTGCACTTTCAGCGGCAACACCGTGACCGGCGATTCGGCGGGCGCGGTGCGCAATGACGATTCCAGTCCCGTCTTCGTCGGCTGCACGTTTTCGAGCAATTCGGCCCCGCACGGCGGCGCGGTGGTCAACGGCAACTTCAGCGCTCCGTCGTTTACGAATTGCGACTTTACAGCAAATACCGCGACCCACGCCGAGGGCGCGGCCGGCGCATTGCGAAATGAAAACTCGGCTCCGACCTACACCGATTGCACCTTCACCGCCAACGTCGCGTTTTATTCCGGCGCCATCGAAGATGTGAGTGTCAGCACGGCGACCTACACCAACTGCACCTTCCAGAATCACACGTCGTCCGCGTGGCATGGCGTGTCGCTCGTAGCCGGGTCGAGCCCGACGTTTGATGGCTGCACCTTCACCTCCAACAGTTGCACCAGCGGTGGCGGGGCGATCGCCCTGTTCGACGGCGACGACACCCACATCACGGACTGCCACTTCAATTCCAATTCCGCCGGTTTCGGCGGCGGAATCTATGCCGTCAACTCCGCCCTGTCGATTTCCAATACGACCTTCGCCGGCAATGCTTCGGCCACCGGAGGCGGGCTTTACCTCCTCGGCGATACGGCGACGGTCTCGGGCTGCACCTTCACGCAAAACCTGGCGAACGGCGGCGGCGCGGGCGGGGCCATCGCCATCGGCGATTCGGCCTCGCCGAATATCACAAATTGTCAATTCATCCAGAACGACGCCGATTACACCGGCGGCGCGATTCAGAACTGGGGCAGTGCCCCGGTCGTGACCGGCTGTACCTTCCAGGCCAACACGGCCGACTACGGCGGGGCCGTCAACTGTGACGACCCCGGGGCGGCGGTGTTCAACCGCAACCTGTTCGTCGGGAACATCGCCCAGTTCTCCGGCGGGGCGATGCAGCACAGTTTCGGCGCCAACGGCCTGACCGTGAACTGCGTCTTCTCCGGCAACCAGGCGCCGGTGGGCGAGGGCGGGGCGTTTCACGCCTACGGCGGGGCGGCTCCGGCCATCGTCAACTGCTCGTTGAGCCGCAACACGGCGGACTTTTTCGCCGGCGGCATCTATGCCTGGGAGGCCACGGTCGTCGTGACCAACTGCCTGCTCTGGGAAAACAGCGGCCCCTCGGGCATGGATCAGGCCGCCCAGATCGACGGCTTCAACAGCACGCTGACCGTCAACTACACCAGTCTGCAGGGCCACAGCGGCTCGCTCGGCGGCGTGGGCAACAACGGCTCGAACCCGCTGTTCGTCGATGCCGACGGCCCCGACAACACCGTGGGCACGGTTGACGACAATCTGGCGCTCTTGGGCACGTCGCCCGCCATCGACGCGGGCAACAAGGCCGCCGTCCCCGCGGGCATCACGACGGATTACCCCGGCAACCCCCGCTTCATCGACGCCTGCGCCGTCGCCGACACCGGCGCCGGCACGGCCCCGCTGCCCGATCGCGGCGCCTATGAGTTCCTGCCCGGCGGGATCATCCCCGGCGACATCAACGCCAGCGGCACCGTCAACCTCGATGACATCGCGCCGTTCATCGCGGTCCTGCTCGGCACCGACACGAACCCGGCTCACATCGCGGCGGCGGACCTGAATTGCGATGCGCTGGCGAATGGAAGGGATGTTCGGGGATTCGCGCAATTGCTGACGGAGCCGTGAGAGAGAGCCATAAGCCGTAAGCCCTAAGCCATAAGCGAAGCCGTCGGCCGTGAGCGAAGGCTGTTGTCAGTATTCAGTTGACAGTTGTCAGTATTGGATTCGGTGGCATGGCGGCGGCCTTTGGCAGCCATCCGCTGGTGCGAGATTCCCATCTCGCACCCCGTGCCGTGGGAATCCGTTCCCACGTCCTTCATGCCGCGAGGGGAATCAATACACGGGAAGGGATTCCCGCGAAGGTGGGTGCGAGAAGGGATTCTCGCACCAGCCTGTTCCGAACTTGGCTATTTGCAAGGACCTCTATGCGGACATCAGTCATTCAGATGTAGCCGAGCTTCAGTTTAAGATTGATGAGTTCACTCGAGCGACTGCGAAATAAGATGGCATTGATCGCCATTCGCTACTCGCTATTCGCCATTGCCGTCTTCTTACCGCATTCCGAATCCGCCAACACTGCGGGCGGACGGGCTTTGTACCCGCACTCGGGACAAACGCCGTCCCGGCGCGCCGGGATTGCCGGTCAGGTTGTGCCTGCCACGTTTGGCCTGCGTTCTCCGCACTCGGAGCAGATGCCGCTCGTGTTTCCCGTCAAGTCGTAGCCGCAGCGGAGGCAGAGCCGGTGATCCGATGACGAGGAGATCAGGCGACTGTCGCGATGCCACAACCACGCCGTCGGGATGGCGGTGAAGAGCAGCAGGAGCCAGAGCGGGGCTGCGATCATAGTCATGTGCCCGGTAGAGAGTGGCCCGGTTTTGACAATTGGCCACGTGACCCCAAGATTCTTACTTGGGAACTTTCTGATTCCGGTAAACGTAAACGCGCTGTTCGGCCAAGCCTTTGCGACGTCAAAATCGCAGATTGAGAGCGCAACTTGGCCGCCCCAGATGCTGAAATTGCAACTTGACGTAATCAACAGCTGAAATCCGAACTGCAGGCTCAAGATCCAGATCACCGGATTTAGAGTCAACAGCCCAACCCCGGTCCACTTGAGAATGCGGCGGGCGCGGGAAGGCTGGTGCATGTCGATATGGTAACCAACGCCCTTTGTCCCGGAGCTTGGTCGCCGCGGCGACTCCCTTTGTCCCTTTCCGACGCTCGCACGACGACACCGGACTGGGGACAGTCCGGCTCTGATCTTCGTGCCTCCGTGCCCTCATGGCTTCCTACCCCCTTTTCGACCCCGCCAACGCGGTTTTTTCGCGCCCTCTGCGGGCTTACTCGTGAGTCGCGTCAGAAATCCCCCCGTCATGCGTACTCCCCATGTCCGGCCCGGCGAACCACGCCTGGCCGGACGAAAGCCTCGCGGCATCACCGGCCATTGGCCGGTGCCACAACACTGGCCATTGGCCAGTGCCACACAGGGGAGATGAGACCATGAAGCGATTTCGACAACTTGTCTGCGTGACCCTGCTCACCGCGACGCTCAGCGGTTCGACCGGCTGCATGTATGTGACCGCCGCCAAGGTGACCTACAAGGTCGTCAAGTTCGCGGCGAAGAACATCGAGGCCGACAAGGCGGAGAAGGCCGCCGCGGCCGCGAAGGCGAGCGGCAAGCCGTTGCCCGAGACAGCCTCGAACGCGAAGAAGGAGCGGCCCAGCCTCAAGGATTTGATACTCTGATTCAGAACCCACCACGCAAGTGGTGGTCGGTCTGGTGCGTGCGAGATGGGAATCTCGCACGAGCGAAAGCCCCGGACTTGCGTCCGGGGTTCTGTTACGACGGCACGACCGACTACCACCGCTCGGTGATGCTCTTGCCCTGCATGAACAACTGCAGGTAATCCCGGCCGCCGGCCTTGCTGTCCGTGCCGGACATGTTGAAGCCGCCGAAGGGTTGGACGTCCACCAGGGCGCCGGTGCACTTGCGGTTCAGATACAAATTGCCCACATGCAACTCGTGTCGGGCACGCTCCAACTCGGTGCGATCGTGGCTGTACAGCGCGCCGGTCAGGCCGTACTCGGTGTTGTTGGCGATTTCGAGCAGGTTGTCGAAGCCCGTGCCCTTGATGACCGCCAGCACCGGGCCGAAGATTTCCTCCTGTGCCAGCCGGGCATGGGGGGCAATGCCGGTGAAAATCGTCGGCTGTATGAAAAAGCCCTCGGGCTTTCCACTTGAACCGCCGCCCTTGCGGTAATCCGCCGCGGGCTTGCCGTGGGCCAGTTTGCCTTCCTTCTCGCCGACCTCGATGTAGCCGACGATCTTCTCGAACGCCGCCTTGTCGACGACCGCGCCCATGGAGACATTCTCCTGACCGGTCGGGGCGCCCACTGTCAGTTTGCGCGTCCGGGCGATCACCTTCTCCATCAACGTGTCGTGAATCTTCTCGTCGACAATCAGCCGGCTGCAGGCCGAGCACTTCTGCCCTGAGAATCCGAAGGCCGCCGCGACGACGCCCTCGGCGGCCGCGTCCAGATCGCTGCATTTGTCACTGACGACGATGCAATCCTTGCCGCCCATCTCCAGGATGGTCCGCTTGAGCCAGATCTGGCCGGGATGCACCTTCGCCGCACGCTCGAAGATTCGGCAGCCCACCTCGCGCGAGCCGGTGAAGGCGATGAATCGCACGCGCGGATGGTCCACCAGGGTGTCGCCCATGTCGCCGCCCGAGCCGGGGCAGAAGTTCACCACGCCCGGCGGCAGCATGCACTCTTCGAGAATCTCATAGAACTTCGCCGCGATGACCGGCGCGGCGCTGGAGGGTTTCAAGACAACGGTATTACCTGTGACGCATGCCGCCGTGGTCATGCCGGCCATGATGGCCAGCGGGAAGTTCCAGGGCGGGATGACCGTGCCGACGCCGAGGGGGATGTAACGCAATTCGTTCTCTTCGCCGGCGAACGGCGTGACCGGATGCGCCCCGCCAAGCCGCATCATCTCGCGGCCGTAGAAATCGAGAAAGTCGATGGCCTCGCAGGTGTCGGCGTAGGCTTCCAGCCAGGGCTTGGACACCTCGTAGCACATCCACGCGGAGAATTCATACACGCGTCGCTTGAGGATCGCGGCGGCCTTGAGCAGATACCGCGCCCGCACGTCGGGACACGTATGCGACCACGACTTGAACGCCTCATCGGCCGCCTTGATCGCCTCCACCGCCTGCTCGCCCGAGGCCCGCCCGACGCGTCCGACGATTTCGCTTGGATTCGCGGGGTTGATCGAATCGATCGTCTTGGTCGTCTCGATCTTGCGACCGCCGATCCGCAGCGGATAGGTCCGGCCCAGTTGGCTGGCGACGAGGGCGAGGGCCTCCTGCATCTTCTGCTTGGGGCCGGCGTCGGCGAAGTTGACGTAGGGTTCGGGTTGATAGGTGGTCAGCATGTATAAGCTCCCGATCGAGGAATTTCATCAAGCCACTGAGGGTTATCACAGTACGCTAACCCCGCGTTTTCTTCAACAAATCCCCGTCGCGAGGGCTGATTCAGGCAGCCGCTATGGGAAACACGGTGGCTCCGATAGACTGTCTTCATGCTCATCCTCCGGGGCACAAAGATCAAGAAACGCGGCACTGGCGAGGTGGGTTGCTTCTGTCCGATTTGTCGCGCGGTCACGCTCTATCGTGCGAATCAAGTGCGCGAGGTCAAGCACATTTACTACGTCTCGATCGGACGCGGCGAACACTTGTTAGATGAAATCACGTGTTCCCGATGCGGTCACATGCGGGCCTTCCAACCCGGTCAAATGGTGCCCAGTCCCCCCGGCAGCGTCGACCCATTTGAGCTGGCGTCACGCACCGGCCCGATGTCCGCCAATGCACTGACCCAGAGAGTTGAACTTGAATCCCGCGTGGCTCGAAAGAAACTCACCGGCTCGGAGCGGATTGATGCAATCCTGGAACCCATTGCCGCCTCAGCGTATGCAAACGATCAACTTCTCCGCACCGGCAGACGAACCAAAGTCTCCTCGGTGTTTCAACTGCTCCTGATCGTGGGTATCTTTGCAAGCCCCATCATGTGGATTTTCCATGTCAATGACAGAAGTGCGACGCCGCACTTCCCACTTGCAGCCGTCATCGGCTCGCTGGTAACGGCGATACTCCTGTGCATCGTCATTCAACGGTACATCGGTGACCGACACGCAGTTGCACCCAAGATCGTCTGGCTCCTTGCCATCGCGCTGCAGCCGCTCAATCCGAATTTGGAGGAGATCGAACAAGCCATTCAAGTCGCCCGATCGCAGAATCTCGACCTGGCGATGCGCCTGAATCCTGTCGCGGTGTTTTCGGCCATTCAAAACGAACAGAGACGGGAATGGAACGCAACTGACCGTGCGGCCAAGCACTGAGCGCGTATGCGCGGTTACGGCACAATCCAGCGTGCATCGGGCGCCCCAGTCTGAACGCGACTCAAATGCACATCCCCATTGAAAGTTCAAAAGGCCCTGCGACGTGTTTACCCTGCATTCATCGCCCCTTATGCTCAGATGATGGCGATAAGCAAAAGGACGACTGAACATGCTGACCGAAACGCAAATCAAATCGAAACTGGCCAAGGCGAAGGGCTGGAAGCGAGCCGCCGTGGGCGGCAAGCCGGGCATCTCGAAGGCCTATGCCCGAAAGAATTTCCTCGACGGACTTGCGTTCGTGACCAGGGTGGCCGTGCTGGCCGAGAAGGCCAATCACCATCCCGACGTGCTGCTGACCTGGCCAAAGGTGACGATGTCATTGACGACACATGACGCCGGCGGACTGACCGACAAGGACTTCGCCCTCGCGGCCGAAATTGACAAGGTGGCTTCATGACTCAGGTGGCCGATCCCAACACCGACCCGTCCGCCGTGGCTGCGCCTGCCGCAACGGCGCCGATTGAATTCGCCCGCATCGCCGTCACCGGCGCCAGCGGTTTCGTGGGCCGTCACGTCGTGCGCGAGTTGATCGCCCGCGGGCACCACCCCGTCTGCCTGGTCCGCGACAAGCGCGGGTTCCTCGATCAGATGCGAAACCTGCCGGCCGATCGATTCGAGGCCGTCGGCGGGTCGTTGTACGACCGCGACGCCTTCGCGGCCGTGGTTCAGGACAGCGCCGCGATCATTCACCTCGTCGGCATCATCCAGGAACGCAAATTCGCCGGACAGACCTTTGAACGCGTTCACGTCGAGGGCACGCGCCGCGCCATCGAGGCGTCACAGCGGGCGGGCATCCGAAGATTCGTACACATGTCCGCCCTCGGCTCGCGTCTGAATTCCCCCAGCGAATACGGCCGAACCAAGTGGGCCGCTGAATCGGCCGTCCGCGAAAGCGGGCTGGATTACACCATTTTTCGCCCCAGCATCATCCACGGCCCCGACGGCGAGTTCATGCAGATGATGAAGACATTCGTCTGCGATGCCCTGGTCACGTCGTTCGGCTTCCTGCCCGCGCCGTTTCCGGTCATCCCGTACTTTGGCAGGGGCGACAAGAAACTGCAGCCGGTGGATGTCCGTGACGTGGCGACGTGCTTTGTCGGCGCATTGTCGCGACCGGAGACGATCGGCAAGTCCTTCGATCTCGGCGGCCCCGAGGCGCTCACATGGAAACAACTCTACCAGACGTGCAAGGATCTGATTCCCGGCGCGAAGAAGTGGAAGCCGATCGTCGGTCTGCCGGTCTGGAAGGCAAGACTGATGGCAAAGACCCTGATGAAGTTGCCGGTGCTGCCGATGGCGCTACGCTTCAACGAGGGCCAGGTCGCCATGTCACAGGAGGACTCGGTCTGCGACCCGCGACCGGTCGAGGCGGCCTTCGGCATCACCCTGCGTGACTTTCGGACGGAGTTGTCGCAGTATGCACCGCTGATCGAGTAGGGGGCCGTGCCGGCGTGTCTTCGCGCCGGTTCGGGCGCGGGTGGCGTGTGCAAACCAGGCTGAGGACGGCCCGGCTCAGATCGCGTAAAAGGCAATTGCAATGAACACCAACGAAATCGTCATTCGCCTCTTTCACCTGATCGGCGCGGCCATCGCTCTCGGCGGCGGCATTTATGCGTTCGTCATGACGCGGCGGGTGTTGCCGCTGGTGGCCGAGGCCGATCGCGACGCCGTTCGCGAGGCCATGCGCAAGCGCTGGGCCGGGCTCTTCATGCTGGCCATCACCCTGCTGCTTGTCACCGGTCTCTTTAACTACATGGTCTACAAACTGCCGCAACACAAGGGCCACGGCGGCTATCACGCCGTCATGGGCATCAAGATCATGCTTGCCATGGCGGTTTTCTTCATCGGCAGCGCCCTGGTCGGCCGATCGCCCGCATTCGAGAAATTGCGAGCCAACGCCGGCCTGTGGCAACTGGTGAACATCACCCTCGGCATCATCATCATCGCCCTGGCCGGAATCGCCCACGCCATGCCGACACCTTGAGACGTGCACCAACCAGAGCCCTGTTTGTCCGTCCGTCGTTTGGCGGGGCCGGCGGGAAGGGATGAGCGAGAATCTCGCGCGCGCCGTCAAGTCTGCATCGCCCGTTCCCCGGGAAATCGCCCCTACAGTGTGATTACCCGATCCATTCGCTTCATCGTCGCGAGGATGTCATCGAGGCTGCTGGGCGACTCAACGATCAGGTTCCCCTTCAAGCCATAGAAATCGACGCACGTCACACAGGCCATGACGTCCACGCCGTTCTCGTTGAGCAGGTGCAACTCAGTTGCCACCGGCGAGTCCTTCGCCGCCAGTTTCACGCCGGCGTTGTACAGCGCAATCGCTTCCAGGTCGGTGAAGGCCCCGAGTTTCTTGAGGCAGTTGCCCAGCACCTTGCGGCCCAGTTCGGCGTCACCGACGCCCATCTGGTCGTTGTTGAGAATGATCATTGTGGACATGGGTGAACCCGTTCCCGCTCGCGGCGTGTAAACGCACGTACGCACATATTGTATCGGGGAGTGCGGACGACCCGTCCGCACATTTCACCCCAACCAACATCCCGCGGCGGACCGGAGGTCCGCACTCCCCGTCAGGGCCTCGTCTGGCCCGCCCCGAACACCTCTATAAAGAAATCCTGCATGTGTCGCCACGATCGCGCATCGGCCTTCGCGTCATATGCCACGCCGGGAACGCCCGCCTTGTCGGCATTTGGATTGGTGAAGGCGTGCACCGCGCCGGCGTAGTAGATCATCTGCCAGTCGGCCTTGGTCTTGTGCATGGCGTCGCGCCAGGCCGCAACTTCCTTTTCCGGCTGGAACGCATCGGCCGCGCCATGGCACACCAGCAACTTCGCCTTGATCCGGCCCGCATCTTCTGCACTCGGCAGCGTCAGATTGCCATGAAAACTCACCACGCCGGCCAGCGGCGCGCCGCTGTAGGCCAGTTCCAGCGCCGTCGTACCGCCCATGCAATAGCCGATCGCGCACACTTTGTCCTTATCCACGTTGGGCTGCGACAGCAGAACATCCAGGCCGGCTTTTGCCCGCGGACGCATTACCTTCTTCATCTCGCCCATCAGCCGACCTGCTTCATCCGGTTTCGTCGTCGTCACGCCCTTGCCGTACATGTCCAGGGCGAACGCGACGTAGCCCAGTTTCGCCACCTGCTCGGCCCGCGACTTCGCGTAGTCATTGCAGCCCCACCACTCATGTACGATCAACACGGCCGGCCGTTTTCCGGTCAGCGCGTCGTCGTAGCACAGAAACCCCTCCAGCGTCGTATTCTCATGCTTGTATTCAATCAGTCTCTTCACAATCGCACCCTCCGCAACGGCGACGACGGACAGCATCGACACAACAACCGCACAGGCAAGTCTGTTCATGGGAGTCCTCCGGGTGAATCAACGGATCAGGAGTTTACATCGTCTGCCAGATCGGCACCAATCGGGCGCGGACGCCTGATCGCAGCGAATCAGAACCCCGGAGGGAGGGCCGGCGCCTGCATGCGAAGCGAAGCCGGCATGGCACCTGCGCTCGACTCTCGCTCGCTTATGATTGTTCGTTAGGAAGGAGCGCTCCCGCATGAAACCGATCAAGTCCGGCGGAGGCTGGCGGGCGATTGCATATTCGCTGCGGGTCGCGCGGCGCGTGGGCGGGCTGCGCAAGTTCTACAAGGCCCTCGCCAGTCGCAATGCCTGCAAGACCTGTGCCCTCGGCATGGGCGGACAGGCCGGGGGCATGCGCGATGAGGCCGGGCGGTGGCCCGAGGTCTGCAAGAAATCGATGCAGGCCATGGCCGCCGACATGCAGGGGCGGATTGGGGCCGAGTTCTGGCAGAAATATTCAATTGACGAGATGCGGGCCATGTCGCCGCGCGACCTGGAGCACATGGGGCGGCTGGCCGAGCCCGTGTATGCCGGGCCTACGGACTCGCATTATCGACCGATCTCGTGGGATGAGGCGATGCGGCTGTGCGGCGAGCGCTTCGCGGCGACGCCGCCCGATGAGAACTTTTTCTACGCCAGCGGGCGGTCGTCCAACGAGGCCGGGTTTCTGCTGCACCTGTTCGCCCGGCTCTACGGCACGAACAATGTCAACAATTGTAGTTATTACTGTCATCAGGCCAGCGGCGTCGGGCTGGGCAGCGCCCTGGGGACCGGCACCGCGACGATTCAGTTGGAAGACCTCAAGCACTGCGACACGGTCTTTCTCATCGGGGGCAATCCGGCGTCGAACCATCCGCGGTTGTTGCGGCTGCTGATGGACGTTCGCCGGCGCGGCGGGCGGGTCGTCGTCATCAACCCGATGGTGGAGACGGGGCTGGTCAACTTCAGCGTGCCATCGGACTGGCGCAGCCTGCTGTTCGGATCGAAGATCGCGACGCACTACGTTCAGCCGCACATCGGCGGGGATATTGCGTTGTTGACGGGCGTCGCGAAGGCGCTGCATGAGAGAGCGAGCGAGCGTGTCGGCGCGATTGACAGCGAGTTTATCGAGCGGAATTCCGAGGGAATTGACGCATTCCAATCTCAGATCTCAAAACTGAGATTTGAGGATCTCGCGGAAAAGTCTGGCGTGACCGAAAGCGAGATGCGCCAAATCGCGGATGTATATGGTGATTCGAAGGCGACCGTCTTCGCGTGGACCATGGGCATCACGCACCACGTGCATGGGGTGGACAACGTGCGGGCGATCGTGAATCTTGCACTGCTGCGCGGCATGGTCGGGCGACCCGGCGCGGGGCTGCTGCCGATTCGCGGGCATTCCAACGTGCAGGGCATGGGCAGCGTCGGCGTGACGCCGGCGCTGAAGGACGCGGTGTTCAAGCGGCTCGAGTCGCACTTCGGCGTGAAATTGCCGACGACGTCGGGCATGGACACGCTGTCGTGCATGGAGGCCATGCACGCGGGGGGGATTCGCAATGCCTGGTGTCTCGGCGGCAACCTTTTCGGCAGCAACCCCGATGCGAAATGGACGACGCAGGCCTTCGGCAAGTTAGAGTCAGTCGTCTATCTCAGCACCACGCTCAACACCGGCCACGCCTGGGGTCGCGGGCAACACACGCTCATCCTGCCGGTGAAGGCCCGCGATGAGGAGAGCCAGCCGACCACGCAGGAGTCCATGTTTAGTTTCGTGCGGATGTCCGATGGCGGCGAGGCGCGGCTGGAGGGACCGCGCGGGGAGGTGGAGATTATCGCCGAGTGGGGCGAGCGGGCACTGGCAGGTAAGACACCCGTTGATTGGTCGGCATTCAAGACGCATCGCAACATCCGCGCGGCCATTGCCGCGACGATTCCGGGATATGAGGAAGTCGGCGCAATCGACGAGACCAAGCGGGAGTTTCACATTCCCGGGCGCAACTTCACGACGCCGGTATTCAATACACCGAGCGGCAAGGCAAAGTTCCACGCGGTGCCCATTCCAAACCTCGACACGCCGCCGGGCACGCTGCGACTGATGACCATCCGCAGCGAAGGGCAATTCAACACGGTCGTCTATGAAGATGACGATCTCTACCGCGGACAGGATCGCCGCAACGTCATCCTGATGCACGAGGCGGACATTCAGGCACTGGGCCTGCGGATCAATCAACCGGTGACCGTGCGGAGCGAGACCGGCGCGATGCCCGGCATCCTGGTGCGGTCATTCCCGATTCGTGCGGGCAATGCGGCGATGTACTGCCCCGAGGCAAACGTGCTAGTGCCGCGCCATGCCGACCCCGAATCGCGTACGCCGGCATTCAAGGCGGTGCCGGTCACGCTGGCGCCGGAGTTGCCAGGGCATCTCGTTCAGATTGGTCTGGCAAGCCCTGTACGGGATCGTGAGGCCGTGGGCCAGCGGCTTAAGAGTTGCTGAAGGGGGCCGACTGTGTCCTGAATTCGGCGCATTTTCGGTCCGATTCAGTTCGAGTTTGCCTCGGCCGATGCGTACAATGAATGAGGGTCGCGGCGCCTTCCGATAACGCGCGCGGCGGCCCGGACGGCGGCCGAAGTCGGGACTGGGGGAGAACCGGAGTGGGATTCATGGGATTGGGAAGGCTATTCGGCGCAGACCGCTGCGCCGCGGCTTTGGTTGCCGGGATCGTTGGCGCGATGATGATGGTGGCGACGCCGACGACGGCGCGCGGCGCGATCACCGAGGCGCAGGTGCTGGTTGTCTATAATTCGGCTTCACCCGAGGGGACGACGCTGAAGGATTCGTATCTTGCCGCGCACCCGGGCATTCCGGCCAATCATGTCTTCAATCTGAACGACGCAAGCCTGCTGGTTTCCGATATTACCTATGCCAACTTCGTCCTCAAGATTCGCAACCCCATACGGAATCACCTGAACACCCTCGGCGCCGCCGGCCTGCAGTCGATCATCTCGATCGTGCTCATCCGGCCGATGCCGCATCGAATCTACGACACGGACAATGTGGTTGTCGGCGATAATCCCGGCGGATTGCAGAATGAGTTCATTCCGCCACCGAGCAATCCGGGCGGTCAGGCCGATGCGACGTGCGCGTCGGTTGACGCGGAGTTGGTCCTGCTTTGGCAGAATCTCGATACCGGCGAAGCCGGCGGCAACATGGACAGCAAGTCCGACAACCTGATCGACAACCCGTATCACCAAAGTTCGGCTGAGATTCAGGCCGTTACGCGCGCCAACATCCAGGCGCAAAAGACGTTCGCTACGCACGCCGGCGCGGGGATCACCTGGGTATCCAGTGGGGCCGGCGCGTCGGCGTTGACCGCGGGCGACCTGTACCTGGTCTGCCGGATTGACGCGCCGACGCTGGCGGCGGCGCAGGCCTCCATCACCCGGGCGCAGAACCTCTATGCCAACCGGGCGACGCAGATCATCCTGCTCGACTCGTACAACCTGTCCATCGGCAGCCAACTCGACAACGGCGGGCTGTACGGGGCCGGCGATCCGTTCAACGCCGGGCCCGACTATCCGGACGCGCGGGCGGTGATGCAGACCTTCGGCTGGACGGTGCGATATGACACCACGTCGAATTTCGTCGACCCTGCGGAGGAGACCCGCGCGTTGATCGGATTCGCGACCTATGGCGAAAATCACAGCCTCTCCGGCGCGGGCGACGATCCCGCCGGCAACGGCACCTATCCGACGGCCGGCTACAAGTACGCTCGCGGCGCCATTTTCAATCCGCTGGAATCCTACAGCGGTCGCAATCTGAACGGCCTCGGCCAGCATCCCTCCATCCCGCAAGGCCAGGTCGCGGATTTCATCGCGGCCGGCGGGACGTTTGCAGTGGGCAACGTGTGGGAGCCCTTTTCATTCGCTGTCGCCGACAACGAGTTCCTGTTTCAGCGGATGCTGGTGAACCAGCGAACATGGGCCGAGGCAGCGTATAGCGCCATTCCCGTGCTGAGTTGGCAACACGTGGTGCTGGGCGACCCACTGGGGCGATTTGCCGCGATTCTGAACGACCCGGGACTTCCCAAGGGCGACATGGACGGCAACGGGGTGGTCAACGGTCGCGACATCCACTGGTTCGTGCAGGTGATGACGCAGGGCATCGCGGGCTACCGCGCCGCATTCCCCACGCGCGACCCCATTGCGCGCGGCGACTTCACGAATGATCTCGTCGTGGATTCGGCGGATGTGCCCGGGTTCCTTGCGGCGCTGCTCGCGCCGTAGTGTGTGGGGAGTGCGGGCGTCCTCGCCCGCACGGCGGACCAGAGGTCCGCACTCGTCTCATCGCAGGGCTGCTTTGCCGAAGAGCCGGCGGGTGAGCGCGATCTGTCCGGCATGAAATGCTTCGTGCATGATTGCCATGCCCACGGCCTCGCCGCGCCTGGCAAACATCGGATGCGGGTCGCCGTAGGCGGGCAGGTTCAGGTCAGATTCGGTCATTTGTCGAATCCGCGACAGGCAATCGGCCTGCAGGTCGTCATAGATTTGCCGGACTTCGGGGATCGGCGGATAAGCGGCGGCGTCACTCACGGGCTTTGAGCCGCGGCCGAACTGCCTAGTGAACGACTCGGGGACGGCTTCGGCCACGGGGATGTTCAGGCAGCGGTTGTGGATCAGCACGGCCTGCGACGCGGCAATGTGGCCGACCTGCCAGGCGATGTGCTGAACGCCGGGCGCGGGGCATTCAAACCAGCGGGACGCCTCGATGTCGGCCAGCAGGCTGTTCGTCCAGCGGCGTGCCGCGACGAGGCGCTCGATGAGCAATTCGATGGTTGTCACAATCGTCCCTCCTAGCGGAGCAATCACAGAAGATCCTTGCCTGACGGTGGACAAAGTAGATTTCTGCCCTACCGATTTTCACGGTCCTTGTCGAAACACGCTCCCGCTGCCTTTTCCGCCTATGGCGGACGGCCCCAACCGGGTACATTTACGGATCGGCGCAACGTTGTAAACACGCGGTCGGAACAGCCGCGCATCGCCGATTCGAACGGAGCGACACCTTGGACACCATTCTCGACCGATTCGTTCGCTATGCGAAGATTGATACGCAGGCCGACGAGCACAGCACGACCTATCCGAGCACCGAAAAGCAGAAGGACCTCTCGCGGCTTCTGCTGGAAGAATGCAAGGCTCTCAACCTTTCCGACGTGTCGATGGACGAATGGGGCATTGTGCTCGCCACGATTCCCGGAAACACGCCAGCGCCGACCATCGCGTGGGTCGCCCATGTGGACACCTCGCCCGAATACAGCGGCACCAACGTCAAGCCGCTGATTCATCGCAACTACGCCGGCGGCGACATCCCGCTGCCCGGCGATTCGACCAAGGTCATCCGCGTATCCGAGAATCCGGCGCTGAAGGATTTGATCGGCGGGACGATCATCACGTCGGACGGGTCAACCCTGCTCGGCGCGGACGACAAGGCCGGCATCGCGGCGATCATGACCGCGGCAGCGCATTTGATGGCCCACCCCGAGATCAAGCATGGGCCGATCAAATTGTGCTTCACCTGCGACGAGGAGATCGGCCACGGCGTCGACAAACTCGACCTCATGAAGCTCGGCGCGATCTGCGCCTACACGCTCGACGGCGACGGGCAGGGCGCGGTCGATTCCGAGACGTTCTCCGCGGACCTCGCGGTGGTCACGGTCCACGGGGTGAATACGCATCCGTCGGTGGGCAAGGACGCGATGGTGAATGCGGTTCGAATTCTCGGCACATTCGTCGCCAAGATGCCCTGGAGCCAACTCAGCCCGGAGTCGACCAGCGACCGGGAGGGATTTCTGCATCCGTATCAAATTGAGGGCGGCGTGGCAAAGGCATCGGTGCGGATCATTCTGCGCGACTTCGAGACGGCCAGACTGGCGGATCACGCCAAACTGCTGGAGGGAATCGCGTCGGAACTGGGCCGTGCCCATCCCAAGGCGCGCATCGAGGTGAAAGTCACAACACAGTATCGCAACATGCGCGATGGTCTGACGAAGGAACCGCGGGCACTGGCCAAGGCCCTCGAGGCCTCGCGCGCGGCCGGACTTGAGCCGCGTCAGACCATCATTCGCGGCGGCACCGATGGATCCCGGCTGACCGAACTGGGCCTGCCGACGCCGAACCTTTCAACCGGGGAGCACAACCCGCACAGTCCGCTGGAGTGGACGAGCGTGGAGGAAATGCAGAAAGCGGCGGATGTGCTCGTGGCACTGGCGGCGGCGTGGGGCAAGGAGAAGGCCTAACCAGGTATCCCATGATCGCGACAGAACGCCTGACCAGTCACAGCCCTGCCGGCGCTTCGCACGCATGCGTCAGAATGCCACCCGGCCCGTTGGGTTAGCCTGGGGGATTCAGTTCTCATTATCTTCGCTTTTTGCTTGCGGATCGGTCGAGCCGTTGTCGCGTTCATGCGGGGCGGTACGGCGGTGAGTTTGCCGCCGCACTTTCTATTGTTTGGGCGGCCGAACCGCCGTTTCCGTAGCCCCAATTTCATCGGCCGGGGGTCGTGGAATCCGCAGCCAATTGCCGCTACGCTTCCCGCTTCCAATGGCGGGCGGTGTCGAAATTGGACGCCGTGGACGGCCGCCTGGCGGGTGGAAGCGTGGGTGAGTGGGCCGGGTGGTCCGCGCCCCGCCGGTCGATCCCGGTCCGAACCGGCCGGTCGCAGGAGCGCGTGTCATTCACCAGACCATCACCGACGCCATCGCCCCGACGCCGGCCGTTGCGCTGCCGCGTCCACACCCGATCTCACGCCTGGCCCTTTGGTATGAACTGCATCCATCGCCACGGTTGATCCTGGTGGCGGTGGTGCTGGCCATTTTCCTTCCGACGCTCGCGGTGCCGTTTTTTATAGACGACTATCGCAATCAACGGCTGCTGGCCGACTTTCACGCGGGCCGGATCGAGACGCCCGACCTCTACTCGTTCTTTCGCAGTTCCGCGGGCAACGCCGCCGAGCGCGCCGCGGGGCGCGCCCCCTGGTGGGTGATGGACGACCTGCGGTTCGGCTATCAACGTCCGCTGGCCGAGGCGAGTTTGTATGTTGACTATTGCCTTTGGAAGGACTCGGCCGCCGGCCAGCGGCTGACCAATATCATCCTGTACGCCGCCAGCGTGCTCATGGTGCTGTCGCTCTTTCGATCGATGCACGGCGGCGAACGCCGCGCGCGGTGGGCGGCCCTGATTTTTGCCGTGGCGTCGTCACATGCCATTCCGGTCGTCTTCATCGCGGCGCGATGCGACCTGCTCGCCCTGATCGGCACGCTGGGTTGTGTACTGCTCGGGCTACGCTTCGTCCGCACCGGGCAATGGGCCTGGGCCGCCGGCAGCGTGGCGTGCTACGCGGCGGCGTTGCTGTCCAAGGAAGTGGCCTGGGCCGGGTTTACCTCGTTTCTGCTGGCGGCGCTGATTGCGCGGCAGGGGGAGCGCCTTTCCGGCGAGCGGGAATCGGGAGATCATCCCGACCGCGAGCCGTCACCGGGTTGGCGGATTGGCGTCCACTTATTGATTTTGATGGTTGTCGGCATGGCCTGGCTTGCGTGGCATCGCGCCGGCGGCTCGGGCATCAATTCCACGCACCTGCTCGACCCCATCGCCCGGCCCTGGGAATACCTGCGTGAAGCACCGGCTCGGATGCTCGTGTACCTTTGCTCGTGGTTGATCCCCATCAATCCGGCTGTCTTTTATTACCATTCGTCGGGCCGGCCATTCTTGATCGGCTACATGGTCGTCGGTTCAATCTGTCTTCTGGCGGCGGCACGGTTCTTCATCAGGAACTCTCGTTCGCCACGCCGCGATTCTTTGTTTGCGTGCTGGCCGCTGCCGTTCGTGGCGCTGCTGGCGTGTGCGTTGCCCGATGACCGATTGATGACGCTGCCGTCCATCGGGCTTGCGTTTCTGTCAGCGGGGCTGCTCCGGGCGCCGATCTACCAGCCGGGCGTGGTTCGCCAGCGGGTGCTGCGGACGCTGCCGCTGCTTGTTTTTATCATTTTGCCGATTTGCACCAGTGCGGTCACGGCTGCCGCCATCCGCGGACTCGAATCCCGCGCCGCGGACGATTTGCGCGTCATGGCCGGCGCGGCACGGGCGTCCGGCGAGAAGCGGCCGGTCATCTTCGTGGTCAACGCGGTTCAGGCGATTCACGCCATCTGGGCGGGCGATCGTGCACAGCAGGTGCTCGGCGCCGATGCGCCCCGCATTGAGTATCTTTGCGACCTGCCCGACGTCGATGCGACCGCGCTGGACAGCCACACCCTGCGGCTCACCGGCCGGGACGATCGATTCCTGACCACGCTGCTGGGCAGTTTCGGGTTGCCGCGCGGAACCACGATCGCCGCAGGCCAGACCTTCCGCGCCACCGACTTCGTCGTGACCGTGGTGGATGTGACCGGCGACCGGCCGACCGCGTTGGACGTGCGGTTTGACGAGCCGCTGAACAGCCCGCGTTATCACTTCTTCCACGGCACCAACGATGCACCGCCGGCGCGATGGCAGCCCCGCGCCGGCGACTCGCGCGCGTTCACGGCGTTTGTCGCGAAGTAGGGCCGGCATGTCGCGCGTGTGCATGGGCGGCGCCGTTCTACGATCGTGGTCGAGGGACCGACCGTCCGCGCTGCGTCGCCGCTACCGACAAACCCCGATGTCAATTACAATACGCCGCGAGGGGAAAGTCTGGAGAGATGGCCGAGCGGTTTATGGCACCGGTTTTGAAAACCGGCGGGGTCGAAAGGCTCCCGGGGGTTCGAATCCCTCTCTCTCCGATTCGGCAAAGCCGAACAGAGCAGGTGAGAAGTTGAGCAGGTGAACAGGTGAAAGAAATCCCACAAATGGGTGAAATCCCACGGGGTGCAAACAGCACACCTGCGGTCACCTGATCAACTGCTCACCTGCTCAGTGCCTTTGGAATGCGCGGCGCCGGCATTCAAGGAACGACTTGAGATCATCGCCAAGATGATCAGCGGACTCATCAGCGGTCTCGATAATCGAGAACCCTGACGATTTCTACCAGTTGACAACTCAGATGTTATGAAGAGAAATACGCCACGTTATGGCGAGTGAAATACCATTCACCGGCGGCCCACGCTTTTCGATTCCGCCTCACGCCCGATTGTCATTCGCCGTTTTCACTACTTTATCAGCAGCGCGACGATGATCAGCAACTCCAGCATTGCCAGCACGCCGGCGATGATCAGGCCGACCAGCAGGGCGGAGCCGGGGCGGGCGTTGTTCTCGCCGGTGGGGGGCGGCGGGGCGTGGTGCTGGTATTCGTGTTCGTGACCGGTCGAAAGATCCTGCAGGACATTGGCTGACAGGCCCTGCCGCGCCTGCAGCGGCGCGAGGCCCTTGCTGACCCGTTCCAGGTCCATGATCAAGTCGGTTGTATTTTGATACCGCGTCTTGCGATCCTTGGACATCATGCGCTCAATGACCTCGGCCAATCCGGTCGAAAGCACGCTGTTAACGTGGTCGGGCGGGACGAGCGGCTCCTTGAGGTGCTTGTGCATCACCGCCGCCGGCGTGCCGCCATCAAAGGGCACCTTGCCGGTCACCATGTGGTAGAAGGTTGCGCCGAGCGAGTAGATGTCCGTGCGGTAGTCGATGTTCACATCGCCGCGAATCTGTTCGGGGGAGATGTAGTAGGGCGTGCCATAGGCGCGACCGGCCTCCTGTGCGGCCGCCACGGCGTCGCTGGCCTCGCGGGCCAGACCCATGTCGGCGAGTTTGGCCGTGCCATCGGCGGTGATCATGATGTTCTTGGGTTTTACGTCGCGGTGAATGAAGCCGCGGGCGTGGGCGTGTTCCAGCGCTCTCGCCACCTGAATGATGATGTCGACGGCCTTCTTTTCATCGTAGACCCGGCTCTTGGCCAGTTCGTCGTAGACGGTCACGCCGTCGACGAACTCCATGACGAAGTAGTGGTATCCGGCGCTTTCGCTGACGTCGATGGCCTGGACGATGTTGTTGTGGTTCAGTTTGGCGGCGGCGCGACCCTCCTTATAGAACCGTTCGACGAACTCCGGATTCTCGCTGAGTCGCTTGGGCAAGACCTTGATGGCGACGATTCGGTCGAGCGACAGTTGCTTCGCCTTATAGACCGTGGCCATTGCACCGGCCCCGACCTTCTTCATGATCTGAAAGCCGGGGATCTGCTGCAACGGCCGGGTCATCGAATCGTCCGACGGATTCGCCAGCCGCTTGAGTTGAGTCGGCGTGACGAAGCCGTTCTTGACGAGGATGTCGGCGAGGGAGGCATCGCCGCCGCTCGCCTTGAGTTTCTTCTGGCGGGAGAGACAGGCCTGGACTTCTTCGGCAGTGGCGAGCCGGTTATCGACCACTTGTTTGCCGAGATCGGCATCGGCGCGGGAGTCCGATTTTGCGGCGTCGGACAATGCGGCGGATTGGATGGGTTCGCTCGCCATTCGTTGAAGGCTCGGCCGCGGGTGGAGGGTGGATGTCAGGTTCGGACACGGTAGGTCTGAGTGGGCCGACCCCACTGCCGCGTATTTTACTGTATGGCCCGCCGAGACTTAAATCAATTGGGCGCGGACCGCGCGTGACGAGCGCGCACGCGTGGGGGCAAGAAAAACGGCGATCCCGCCGCGGGGGCAGGATCGCCGAATCTGGAAGCCCGTTCGTGTCCCGGCGCCGCTGCGAGACGAAAGGCGACGCCGGGTCACGAAGAAGACGTTGGGCGGCGGGTTGCGCCGCGGGTCAGTTGATTGTGGCTCCGGCCGGCGCCGCGGCGGCAGGATCGCCCGGTAGCGTTTCGTAGAACTCCGCCCCGAGGATGTGGTAGGTACCACTGTCGGCATTGGCCGCGTCCGGTGCGATTTCGAAGGCAAGGAAGTCGCCGGCGGTCAATGCCAATCCGCCCAGACCGTTCGGCGGTGCGCCGATGAGCGGCAGGTCAATGACCTTGAACTCGGTCGCGGCCGCGACGGGGTTGATGGTGACGACTCGGCCGGCGCCGTCGATGTAATCGCCGACGGTGGCAGAGCCGTTGACGAGCCGTTTGCCCCAGACGCGTGTCGTAAAGGCGGTACCAGCGGGCGGCAATGCTCCGGCGCGGCGCATGAAGAGTCGCAGGACCACCGGGTTCGCGCCTTGGTAGGAGCGCGGAATTGCAAAGCGGAAGGCGACGCGATCGAGGTCGCCGGTCTGCAGGTTGATGCCAATCGTCGGCTCACGAAGCAGGACGACCTGCACGGTCTGGCTGCCCAATGCGACCGGGACCGTGCCGAAAAAGTCTTCCACGAACTGATCGAAGAGAATGGGGCCGGGCGGGCCTTGCGGGCCGGGATCGCCCTGAGCGCCTGTCGCACCGGGTGCACCTGGGGCGCCGTCAACACCGTTGGTTCCGTTCGTACCGTTGGTACCATCCGCGCCGGCGGGACCTGCTGGACCCGTGGGGCCTTCTGGTCCCGTTGGACCGGCGGGCCCCTGCGGACCGGGTGCGCCATCGACGCCTGGGATCGACGCACCCGCCGGACCGGCCGGGCCTGGTGCACCATCCGCGCCGGGTACGCCTTGCGCTCCGGGCACGCCCTGCGGACCGGGTGCGCCGGCCGGACCGGGCGTCAATGCGCCGAGCAGGGCGACGGCCAATGCGCCGCCATTGCCGATGCCGTTGAGGAAGATACCCAGCAGGTCGCGCTGGTAGTCCTGCAGGCCGAGGAACCCGATGCCGTTGCAGGCGGTTCCGATGGTCATCAGGACGGCGAGCGTGGCTGCCGTACACTTTTTGAATCTTGTCTTCATAAACCCACCCTTCGCCGCGGTCCGTCGCGGCCCCAACCAAGTTAATCAGACGCGCGTCTCCAACGCGCGCGGACTCAAACGAGTCACTGTCGCATCATCGATCTTACTGACCCTGCACGGTTGTAGTCAACGGAACGGCAGGCCAAAACGTGGCGCGATTTGAGATTCGCCTTGCGTCGTCGTTGCCGGCGGCATTCAAAATCGACACGGCGCGTCATATCACGCTGCACAAGGCCGGCGTTATCGGATGCACATCAACGAACCAGGAAAGCGCCGGGTTCGTGCTCGCCGGGAATTTCGGGCCGCGGCATAAATGCCGGTTCCTGCGCCGACGGCCAACCTGCACGATTCCAGTTTGACGGGGCGGTGAAACCGGTCTGCTAATGAAAGCGTATTCACACCAGAGGGCCTCATTGGCGAGCAAGTTGGTCCGATTACATGCGGCCTGATGGAACGACACACTGGCGATGGTTATCATTGGTGGGTGGCGCAATCAGTTGAAGTCGAAGGGCGTTTGACGCCCTGACCGAACGCGACCACCGACCTTGCATCTCCTCGCGGGAGCGCTTTCATGCGATTGTTGTTCGTTGCATTGCTGCCGTTGCTTGCGGGTTGTGACGCGTGGTTTTCGGTCGTCCCCAAGGAGCCGCCGGCCAACGAGAAGGTTGTGATCGGTGGCCACCCGAATCAGAGTCCCTTCTTCGGAAAGATTGAGCGCCTGATCGATGGCCAGACCGGCGACTTCCTGCTCGCCACCTGCGGTTGCGGCGAGTGGCGGGCACTGTTTCAGATGACCGATGGTTCGCAATGGCAATTGCCTGTGAACTTCTACACCCAGACGGGAATGGCCGACCTCAACTCCGATGCCAAGGTTTACGGGCGCGAGGAGGATCGGGCACTGATGGGATTCATTCAATCCCTCGACGGGCACTTGACCGCTGACACCGAGCGGAGCATGTTGAATTACCGTGTCGATGCCTACCGCGGACCGACGCACTCCGACGACGCGACCACCTGCGTCCGATGCCATGTCGGTTCGAACGCCGTGTTTCCACAGCCCCCGACCCACCCGGCATTCCAACTCGATCCGCCGAACTGCCTGTCGTGCCACACCGTGGTGATCGAGTAATTCGCGCCCCTGCAATCAAATCAGCCGGCGCCATCGGTTGATGGCCGGTTCCAAGGCCCGCGCCCCGCTATTCTGCGCGCGCCGCAGGCGTTACGATGCCGGGGATGCGCGAGTACCTGGTCCGCACTGATATCTACAACGGTCCGATGGACCTGTTGTTATACCTGATCCGCCGCAACGAGGTGGATCTGTACGACATCCCCGTGGCCGACATCACGCGGCAATACGTGGAGTACGTCAGCGTACTTCAGACCATCGACCCGAATGTCGCCGGCGAGTTTCTCGTCATGGCGGCCACGCTTCTCGAGATCAAGAGTCGCCTGCTGCTTCCGCGTCCGGTCACCGAGTCGGGCGACGAGGAAGACCTGTCCGACCCACGGTTGGAACTGGTGCGGCAACTGCTGGAATACAAGAAGTTCAAGGATGCGTCATTTGAGTTGTCCGCGGCGGCCGAGAGCCAGGCGGCCAAGTGGCCGCGCGTGCCGGTGAAGGTCGCGCCAACGCCGCCCGGCGAAGTGGACATGGATGACGTGCAGATCTGGGATCTCGTCGCCGCGTTCAACCAACTGATGACGTCGATCGGCGTGCGGACGACGACACATGACGTGGTGTTCGACGATACGCCGATCGCCCTGCACGCGGTGGACATCGTGGATCGCCTGCAGCGCGAAAACGGCGAGATGCAGTTCGCGGCGATATTCCTGAATCGCACCAAGAGCGAGATGATCGGCTTGTTTCTCGCACTGCTGGAATTGATGCGGCAGCAGCGCGTTCGGATTACCCAGGAACACAACGCGGCCGCCATTCACGTGGCGCTGCTGTCGGCCGAACCGATCGAGATCGGAGACGAGTGGGAGCAGAAGCAGAAGGCCGAGGCGGCGCGATTCGACGACGTGCCCGCCGGTCCTTCCGACATCGGCATGGCGAACGATGACGACGAGGATGCCGACGACGAACCTGTGGCGGCTTCCGTCGGCGAGGATGATGACGACGAGGCCGAGTCCTTCGCGGACCTGGACTTGATCAAGACGGACGTGGACATTGATGCCGTGCTCAGGGCGGGCGCCGCGCCGGGCACAGAAGACGAGGATGAGGCAGGATCATGAAGCCATCGGATCGGCTGAACGAACTGAAGATCGTGTTGCCGGCGCTGACCGCGCCGGTGGGGTCCTACGTGCCCGGCATTCGGGTGGGCCAACTGATTTATACAAGTGGTCAGATTCCGCTGGTGGCGGGAAAGGTCGCGTTCACCGGCAAGGTGGGCCGGGACCGGTCGCTCGAAGAGGGGCAGGCGGCCGCCCGGCAGTGCGGGCTGAACGCGCTGGGCATCGTCGCGGACATGGCGGGCGGCATCGACAACATTGCGCGGATCGTGAGACTGGCGGTCTTCGTCAATTCCGCACCGGGCTTCACCGACCAGCCCAAGGTCGCCAACGGCGCGAGCGACCTGATGATTGCGATCTTCAGCGACGCGGGACGACATGTTCGCGCGGCGGTGGGGGCGGCGGAATTGCCGCTGGATGCGACCGTGGAAGTTGAAATCGTCGCCGAGGTTCGCGGCGGAGGGGCGGCATGAGTCTGCCCGCGGTGCGGAAGAAGCCACTTCAGCCGCTGTGGTGGGATGCCGCGCATCAGCCCGGCGGCACGCTTGTGCTGATCGATCAGACCCGGCTGCCGGGCGAGACGGTGAACGTCGTGTGCGACACCGCCGAAAAGGTGTGGCACGCGATCAAGACGCTCCAGGTTCGCGGCGCGCCGGCCATCGGCGTTGCCGCCGCCTACGGCGTGTTGGTCGCGCTGGACCAGGCGGCGCCGGACGACCAGACCTGGCGCGAGGCGACCCGAAAGGCATGCGAGTACCTGGCCACGAGTCGTCCGACAGCCGTCAATTTATTCTGGGCATTGGGGCGGATGCGACGCCGCGCCGAGCAACTCGGCCATCGCACCTGGCTGGATGCCCGCGCGGCCCTGCTGGCCGAGGCGCATGCCATTCGCAATGAGGATGCGGCCATGTGCCGTGCGATTGGCGCGGCCGGCGAGCATGTCATCCGCGACGGATCGGGCGTGCTCACGCATTGCAACGCGGGCGCGCTGGCCACGAGCGAGTACGGCACGGCGCTGGCGGTGATGTATGCGGCCCACGAGCGCGGCCGGCGGTTCAACGTCTACGTCGACGAGACACGGCCGCTCCTGCAGGGGTCGCGCCTGACCGCGTGGGAATTGCTCCGCGAGGGCATCAACACCACGCTGATCTGCGACAACATGGCGGCGGTGGTGATGGCCCAGCAGCGAGTGAACGTGGTCATCGTCGGCGCCGATCGCATTGCCGCCAACGGCGACACGGCAAACAAGATCGGGACCTACGGCGTCGCGGTGCTTGCCGCGGCGCACAAGATCCCGTTTTACGTCGCGGCGCCGAGTTCGACGTTTGATCTGGAAATCGCCAACGGCGGCGACATCCCCATCGAGCAGCGCGATCCAGACGAGATTCGCCGCGGTTTCGGACGGCCCACGGCGCCGGCAAACGTCGCATGTTACAGCCCGGCCTTCGACGTGACGCCGGCCCGGCTCATCACCGGCATCATCACCGAGCGCGGCGTGATACATCCGGTGAATGCAGAGAGCATTCAACGGGTGCTGGCTGCGCCGCGCGTTTGATGCACCCGCGCATTCGGCCCTCACCCTAACCCTCTCCCAGAGGGAGAGGGAATTTTCGGAGCAACGCTACAGCATCGCCGAAGCAGCGCTACAGCAGCGGGGCGGCCAGGCGCGCGATGCCGGCCGCCAACTGCTGAGGATAGGTCCAGTCTTTGATCTGTTTCAGCGTGACGCGCTTGGACTGGGTCATCAGCGCCTCAAATTCCTCATGAACGCCGTGGGCGAGCGAGTTGTCGTACAGGATCGCGGTCACCTCGAAATTGAGTCGAAAACTACGAACGTCCATATTGGCCGAGCCGACCATCGCCCATCGCTGGTCGACCGCGACGACCTTGGAGTGCATCATGCCGGCGCCGTATTCATAAATCTCGACGCCAGTCTCCAGCAGCTCCTCGTAGGTTGCCCGACCCGCCCACAGGACGATGTAATGATCCGATCGCGACGGCAGCAGGAGGCGTACCTTGACGCCCCGGTAGGCCGCGGATTGCAAGGCGAGGATCATGGCCGGGTCCGGCACGAAGTAGGGTGTCAGAATCGAAATCGTCTGCTCCGAATCGGACATGGCGGCGAAGAGCAGTTGATACATCAGGTGCGCGCGGCCGTCGGGGCCGGACGGCACGATCTGGACGATGCGCGTTCCCTCGACGATCGGCGGCGGGAAGTAACGATTGTCAGTCAGGGCTTCGCCGGTGGTGAAGTGCCAGTCGTCGACGAAAATCTCCTGAATCTGGGCGACGACGGGTCCGCGCATGCGGAGGTTCGTATCGCGCCAGGGTCCGAGTTTCTTTTTTCGGCCGAGGTACTCGTCGCCGATGTTCTTGCTTTCCAGAAAGGCGACGCGGCCGTCGACGATGCCGATCTTGCGGTGGTTTCGACAGTTGATGTGCATGCGTCGTCCGGACAGACCCCAGGGCAGGAAGAATGCGACCTTGACGCCGGCCTCGCGCAGGCTGCGAATGAACGCGCGACCCAGCCTCCAACTGCCGATTTCGTCGAGCAGCAGCCGGACTTCCACGCCTTGCTGGGCCTTTTTGACCAGAAGATCGCGCATGGCCCGACCGGTGTCGTCGTCGGCAAAGATGTAATACTCGAGGTGAACGTGGGACTCGGCCGCCTCGATGGCGAGGCTCATGTTCAGAAACGAACTTTCGGCGTCGTGGTCAACCGAGACTTCATTGCCGGTGGTGACGAGCGCATCGCACATGTTGGACGCCATGGTCATCAGCGTGCGCTGATTGGGTTCCAGGTCGTCTAGGTCCAGGGCATCATGGGCCTCATCAAGCGTCTTGCGCCGATCGGTCAGGGCGGGGCTGATGCGCCGGCGACGCTTGCTCCACCGCTTGACGCGGCGTTCGACCGACACCTTTCCAATCAGCAAAAACAGGACGAGCCCAAGGCCCGGCAGGAAGATGAGTGCGAGCAGCCAGGACATCATGCCGCGCGGGTCGCGCCGGGTGCGCAGGATGTGGTCGATGGCAAAGAGGACGCCGATTGCATAGACAAAAGTAATGATTGTCCATGCATGTGCGATCATGGCGTGCCTTCAGGAGCGCCCGGCAGGACTCATGGCCGCCGTCGGTCGCGACCGTGCCATCCCATGCGCTAGCCCAGCGTACCGCGCCCGGCATCGAGATGCGCGACGGTTGCCGCGACCACGGCGTCGATGGCCTGTTGCATGGTGCGGTTCTTCATGCGAATGCCGGCGGACTGGCTGTGTCCACCACCGCCGAAGTGCTGTGCGATGGGCAGCACCGAGACCTGGCCCTCGCCCCGCAGGTTCACGCGGATGACGCCCGGCTCGCCTTCCGAAAAGAGCATGGCCACCTTGACGCCGGCCAGCGCCCTCGGCACCGAGACCTGATCGTCAATGTCCTGCGGACCGCAGCCGGATTCGACAATGTCGGCGTAAGAGAGATAACTGTACGACACGCGTCCGTCCGGCACGATCGTCGTATGGTCGTAGACGCGGCGAAGCAGATCGAAGTCCTCGCGGGATTGCGAACGGCAGAGTCGCTCGCCGATGAGCGAAACATCGGCGCCCGCCCGCACGAGTTCCGCGGCCACGTGCAGGGTGATGCCGGTGGTAGACGGCAGGCTGAATCCGGCGGTGTCGCCGATGAGTCCGGCGTACAGCAGCGATGCGGTGTTCGGGCTGATGAACCGGCCCTGGGCAAGGGCGATTCGGGCGATCATCTCGCAGGTGCTCGAAGCGGCCGCATCGATCCAGTTCACGGCGCAGAATTGCGTATTCGAAACGTGGTGATCGATATTCAGCGTGACCGCGTGGTCTGCGAAGACCGGCCGGTTATCGAAGTTGACCCGCTTTTCGGAGGCGGTGTCGACCACGATCAGGGCATCGTGCCGGTCGGGAAGCGTGGATCGTCGCGGGCAGTCCGCGGCAAGGTCCAACATGAACGCGAGTCGCTTGGAAACCCCGTCGTCGGGGATGCCGACGATTGCGTCCGCACCGGCCTCGCGCAGGAGCGTGGCCAGCCCCAGAGCCGCACCAAGGCAGTCCGCATCGGGAACGACGTGGCCGAAGACCACGGGGTGACGGATTGAGGTGAGCGCATGAAGCAATTCGCCGGGCGGGGCGAGATTGGCAGGCGATGCACCGTTCAATGCGTTATTCGAGGCGGCGGGGCTGGAGGCAGCGGTCATCACTCAGAGCATAAGGCAACGCCGCGCCGGATGCGATTGCGGCTGCAGCCATGCTGGGACTTCCTGCGCAGGATCAATACGGCAGGAGATCGTAAACGGCGTAGAGCACCTCGAGGAATGCGGTCGCGAAGTACTGAAGCAGGTCGAATAGGACGTAGGGGCTGAAGTAGTAGAAAAGTTCTTCGAGCATCATGGACTCCCCGAGGGCAGGTGTGCGGAATACCGTGCGGGACAGGGTATTCTAACGCTGATCGAATTGGCGGTCCAACCCAATGCAGGAGAATGCCCGGAATCAACTTCCTGGGGCGGACCCAATTGGGCGGGCGCGGCCGAACCGGCTGGGGGGTGAAAAAGTGGCCAGGGCCCGGCTGCGTGCTGGGGGGAACACGCGGGGAACCGAGTCCCTGGCCGGAGTCAGATTCTACTCGAAGGTCCGAAATTCGCAAGGAATTTGGCGCACATCGTCTGACATTTCCTATCGACGTGCAGGGTCGGCACGTTGCAGCCCATGTCAGCGGACGGGATGATGCCGCGTTCGCCGCCTGACATGGGAACCCGAATTGATGAATCAGCCCGGACCGCGACTTCGGCAAGCCACCAAACTACGGGAATTGCCGTGGGTCTTCTGGCTCATCAACATCGTCTATGCACTCGATGGGTTCGCCTATTTCGGGATCATCATCCGGCTCACCAACAGTTTTACCAACGACATCACCGTCAAGACCACCTATGCGACGATCATGACGGGCGTCTTTTCGGCCGCCGTGTCGCTCTTCATGTTCGGATTCGGGTCGTACTCCGAGCGCTTTGGCGTTCGAAAGTCGATGATCGGCGCGTTCTTCATCCTTACGCTCGGCCGCTTCATGCTCTGCCTTACGCCGTTCATGCCCGGTCAGGTGATGACCGTCGCCATGGCAATCGCGTCGCTGCTGGTCATGGCCATCGGCGAGGGCGTCCTCCAGACGGCGAATTACTCGGGCATCAAGCAGTACAGCAACGAGGAAACCAGCGCGGCGGCATTCGCGTGGAATTACGGGTTGTTTCAGGTCGGCATCATGGTGGTGGGGCTGGTGTCGCCCATGGTGCGCGTTCCGGTGGACGATCTGCTGGCGGTTCACACCTCGACGCAACCGCTGCCACCGACGTTCTGGGGTTGGCTGGCGGACCTCACCCAAAGCGGAAACGTCGCAGTGTTTGCCATGTGCACGGCCGTCACCGGTCTGACCACGCTGGTGTGTATTGCAACGTTTACCCGAGCGGCTGAATCGCGACGCCTGCGGCCGGATGATGAGTCGGCCGTGCAGAAATCCCGGCAGGCGGAGGCAACGCTGCCCTTGCTGGCACGATTGAAGGCCGGTCCGTTCGGCGACGCGCGGTTCACGTTTTTTGTGTTCATCTTGCTGCCCGCTCGAACGCTGTTTGCGCACCAGATTCACACGATCTCGCTGTATATCGAGCGGGCCTACCCCAAGTCCGTACAGGACTGGAACGAGGCGTTCTCCAACTTCGGCAATCCCGCGGTCGTCTTTGTTTGTGCACCGATCGTGGCGATGCTGACCCGGCGGACGAACATGCTTCGCCTGATGCTGGTGGGGACGCTGGTGACGGCCCTGCCGACGTTTCTGCTCTGCTTCGGCGATCGCGTCGAGCGGCTTATTTTATACATTGTTCTGTTTTCACTCGGCGAGGCCATCTGGCAGCCGCGGTTTTATCAATTCGCCGCGGACCTTGCGCCGCCGGGCAAAATGGGGAGTTACATGGCGGCGGCCAACATTCCCTGGTTGATCGCAAAATTCACGACGGGTCTTTATGCCGGATACATGCTGGACCGGTACTGCCCGGCCGAAGGGGAACGTCGTACGGACATCCTGTGGGGCGTGTACGGCATGATCGCGCTGATCAGCCCGATCGGCCTGTGGCTGGCGCGACATTGGCTGCTGGCCGGCTTGAAGACCAGGCACGAACCGGCGGCCGCAGTGGGATAGACGCATCCGGCTGTGGGTTCATGTCAATTCAACAGTGTCTTCAGCGCGGTCGGCAGGGCGGCGATGATTGCCAGCATCGCCAGGATCATCGACTCGCCGGCGATCAGTCCCGAGGCAATCGGCACTGAGTAGGTCTCGCCGTGACGTCTCGAGATCTTGCACCAAATCCAGACGATTGATGCACCCAGTGCAAATGACAGCGAGTTCTGGAAGGGAAACGCGAACGCCAGGCCCAGCCCCATCGCTGATGGCATGTACGGACCCGAACGCGGGAAAAAGGCGGGGATCACCGCGAGCAGGATGCCGATGATGCCGCCGATGACGATCGCGTACTTTGCGGAAAGGGGCAGACTGTCCAGACCGCTGTTGAGCATCTCCGCAAACGCCCGCCACATGTTGGTCGCGGGAAGGGCGAATTTGTCCAGCGCCTCTTTGTTGGGCACCATGAGGTACCACGCCGGCACGACGGCGAGCGTTCCGAAGAACACCCCCGACAGTTGCGCCAGAAATTGCTTTCGCGGATTCGCCCCCAACAGGTAGCCGCTTTTCAGGTCGGTCAGAAGGTCAGCCGCGGGCATGCCCGCGCCACCGGTCGCCCCGGCCGACATCAGGTTGATCGTCATGTCGCCGCGCGCGAGCAAGGCATACATGAGTTGGGTCACTTTGCCCATGGGACCGATCGGCGTGGTGTCGGTCTCACCGGTTGCACGACAGCAGACCAGTGCGATGATGAACGACATGAACACCGCGATGGTCCCCAGAAGCAACGGAATGTCGAACGCGTAGTACTGCGTGAGCACCGTGGCAATTCCCAGCGGAATGATGCCCCACAGCAGCCAGGAACCGGGCACTTCGATGTCCCTACCGAGGTCGCTGACCTCGTCGTCGCGGCGCTTGAATATGCCGAAGGCGCGTGCAAAGGTGCGCCATTGAAGGATCAACGATGCGATGCTCGCCGACACGAGTAGAGACGTGCCGCCCCAGAGACCCCAGCGACGCGGACTGAAGAAGCCGGTGGGGCTGATGTTGAAATTGGGTTCACCAGGCCATGCGGTGTTGTTATCCAGAAGCCAGGGCGCCAGCACGAAGTACAAGAGTATCGATCCACCGAGCATCGAGAACGTCACGCGAATGCCCATGATCATGCCTGCACCGATCAAAAGGACACTCGGCTCAAAGCCGAATCCCTCGAGGGTGCCCTGCTTGATGGACGTCCAGCGTGCGGGAAATGGAATCAAGTCCGGAATCCGAAAGAGGGCCGCGTGCGCCTTGTCGACCCAGGCAAGCAGGCCTTCCTGAAATCGGAAGAAACCGATGGTGACGCCGGAGACCAGAGCGAGAAGCAGGGCGTACGCCTTGCGCAGCGCTTCGGCTCCCTTGCTGTAGAGGCTTGTCAGCGTTTCAGCAGCGGCGGTCCCGCTTGGAAAGGGGAGGCGTTCGATGTTGATCATCTGCCGCTTCATGGGGATGGCGATGAACGTGCCCATCAGCGCGGTGAACAGTATGAACGGGGTGAGTTGATACCAGCGAACATGGGCTCCGGTGATCAGCAGCAGCGCGCCGAATGCTGTGCCCAGGGTCGAACCGGTTGAATATCCCGCGGCGCTGGCAGTGGACTGCATGCAGTTGTTTTCGAGAATCGACATCTCTGACAATCGCCCGCCGCTGACGAGGCGGAACCCGTTCCAGATGACGAACGACAACACGCATGCGGTGATCGCTACGCCGAAGGACCATCCGACCTGCAGGGTGGTGTACAGATTCGATATCGACATCAGCATGCCGAGCAGGCCGCCCATGAGCACGGCCCGCAGTGTCAACTGCGGCATGCGATCGCCGCGATAGATGTACTTGTACCAATGGGCCTCGCGCTCTTCGGCGGTGGCGTTCTCAGGGAGAAGGGGTGGCTCCGTCAGCGGTGCGTCATTCAAGGGGGCCGGTCTGGTTGAAGCGGAAGGGGGCGGGGCGGCCATGCAGAACTCCTACCAGGCGATGAGACGCGACGGCGAATCGCGGCGTGCCCGTGCAGCCTATGTGAAGCACTACGGGGCATCAAATCGCCAACGATGCCGAATCGGCCGGGGCAGGGAACACATCGCGCTTCACCGTGCCACTGTATGCGGACGATAATCGCGTCAGGGGTGCTTCAAGAAGCGCATTCGTTGAATACCGGACGCGCGGGCGGCGTGATCCACCCAGTTTGCCCTGATTCGTACAGTTAGTTGGAGGCTGTCGCATTTGTTTCGGTCGCAGGGCGCCTCATGCGCTGCGATCGGCGAGGGAGACACCGTGTTCGGATTCTTCCGGATGAGTTCGATCGTACTGGGGGCCGTCGTTGCGGCGTTGGGCGGGTTGAATTCCTTTGTCGGATTCGACGTGCCGGACGACACGCTTCGCCGTCTGCCGGGCTACACCCTGGTTGCGGACAACCCCGGACTGGCCGTGGCGTTGGGGATGGGCATCATCCTGCTGGCATTCGTCGTTCCGTCGGAATCGCGCGGGCCGCGCGGTTGGGTCTGATTCAATCGCAACCGCGCATTTTCACGATGAACCCTCTTACGGGATTTGCCCGCGGACCTGCTGCAACGACTTGAAGGGAATGGTGTCGATTTCGACGGGCGTCAGTGCCGTGATCCGCCATGCATCCCGGAGTCGCCAGGCCAACCGCCAGCGGCCCTGATGAAACTCGCCGGTTCCGCCCTTGATGCGAACCGTCGCCATCGCGCCGAGGTCGAGCGTGGCACGGTCGGCTTCAACCAACACGTCGCGGCGGCGCAGTCGGGTGTCATAGATGTCCACGCGTTCGAGTGCCTCCGCCATGAAAGCGCCGAAATCCTCGCGGTTCATGCCGTCGCTGTCGTAGTCGTCGTCAATCAGGCGCTCAATGGCCGCCCGGTCCTCCGCCACGACTGCGGCGACGAACGAATCGAGTTGGGCGAGAATTCGCTCGCGGTCGGTCTCCACCAGGGATTGCAGGAGGAAGAGCCCGACGATCACCGCGACCAGAATGGGCAGGCTGCGGGCTCGAGCGGCCTCTTCCATGCGCGGTCGCATCAGCAGCACGATTGCAAAAAGACAGAAGCACACCCCGCCGAGCCAGACCGGGCTTTCCAGCAGCACGAACTTGAGAAAATTCATGGTTCACCCGCCATTAGATCGGATTCCGGTGGTGGGATTCACGCTGCCGACGGCGCATGGCCGCCTCAAAATTGTCGCTTAAATTCCGGCAGATCTTTGCGCGTGCATTCGTCGTGACCGCGCGGCATAATCCCGAGTGTGCGGGAAATCGGCGGGTTGTGCGCGACTTCGGCGGGAAACGGCCGCCGACCAGACGTATGATTCTGACGAATCGGCCCGACCAAAGCCGATGAATACAGGGTCCACCCACGGCGGGCGATGGTTTCCGCCGGCGATGGAATGATGCAGGAGGCAGAGCATGGCCACGCGGAACGCGATTCTTGATATCGTCGACAAGAAGATTGATGCGCAGAGTTTCCGCGACGAGAACTGGGAGGGCAATTTCGAGGATTACCTCGAAATCGTGACCAAAGACCCGCGCGTCGCGCGGAATGCCTTCCAGCGCATCTATGACATGATTCTGCACTTCGGGTCCGAGCGGTACACCAAGTTCCGCGAGGACTTTATCCGTTACAAGTTCTTCAGCGACCCGATCGGCAACGGCGACGATGCGATCTACGGCCTTGAAAAGCCGCTCATGCACCTGGTGGACTTTCTCAAGTCCGCATCCTGCGGATACGGCACCGAACACCGCATTCTCCTGCTGCATGGGCCGGTCGGTTCGGCCAAGTCGACCATGGCGCGGTTGCTCAAGAAGGGGCTGGAGTACTACTCGCGACTCGACGAGGGCGCGATGTACACCTTCTATTGGAAACTGCCCGACCCCGGCGATCAGCACATGGAGTCGCACGCCTGCCCGATGCACGAAGAGCCTTTGAAGTTGATTCCCGCTTCGGCTCGCAAGGACGTGCTTGCGATGCTGAACGAGAGCCAGCCCCCGGAGCGCCGCGTCATCCTCGAGGGCGATCTGGACCCGTTCTGCCGCCGGGTCTATGACGATCTGATGCGGCACTACGACGGCGACTGGAAGAAGGTCATCAACCACGTCGTGGTGAAGCGGCTCATCCTCAGCGAAAAGGACCGCCGCGGCATCGGCACGTTCCAGCCCAAGGACGAGAAAAATCAGGATTCGACCGAACTGACCGGCGACATCAACTACCGCAAGATCGCCGAGTATGGCTCTGATTCGGACCCGCGCGCGTTCAACTTCGACGGCGAACTGAATGTCGCCAATCGCGGTCTGATCGAGTTCATCGAAGTGCTCAAGTTGGACGTGGCCTTCCTTTACGACCTGCTGGGTGCGTCGCAGGAGCACACGATCAAGCCCAAGAAGTTTGCCCAGACCCACATCGACGAAGTCATCATCGGGCACACCAACGAGCCCGAGTACAAGAAGTTGCAGAACAACGAATTGATGGAGGCCTTCCGCGATCGCACGATCAAGATCGACGTGCCCTACAACATTCGCCTGTCGGATGAAATCAAGATCTACGAGAAGGACTTCAACAAGGACAAGATCCGCGGCATCCACATCGCCCCGCACACCATCGAAGTGGCGGCCATGTGGGCCGTCCTGACGCGGCTGGAGGAGCCGAAGAAGGCCGGCCTCACCCGCATGCAGAAACTCAAACTCTACAACGGCAAAAGCATCCCCGGCTACACCGAGGACAGCGTGCGCGAACTGATCGAGGAGGCGCCGCGCGAGGGCATGCAGGGCATCAGCCCGCGCTACATCCAGGACAAAGTCTCCAACGCGCTGGTCAGCGATCAGGCCATTCAGGAAAAGTCGATCAACCCGTTCATGGTGATGAACGAGTTGGAAGGCGGCCTGTCGCACCACTCGCTTATCGCGGATGAGGAGTTGAAGAAGAGTTACAAGGACCTGCTCGCCGTCGTGCGCGAGGAGTATGAGGACATCCTCAAGGGCGAGGTCCAGCGGGCGATTTCAGCGGATGAAGACGCCGTGCAGCGTCTCGCCGCGAATTACGTCGAAAATGTCCGGGCCTACACCCAGCGCGAGAAGGTGCGCAACAAGTACACAGGCAAGGACGAGGAGCCGGATGAGCGGCTGATGCGCTCGATCGAAGAAAAGATCGACATCCCCGACAGCCGCAAGGATGACTTCCGCCAGGAGATCATGAACTACATCGGCGCGCTGGCGCTCGACGGCAAGAAGTTCGAGTATCACACCAACGCCCGGCTGCAGAAGGCGCTGGAGTTGAAACTGTTCGAGGATCAGCGCGACACGATCAAGTTGAAGAACGTGGTCTCGGGCGTGGTCGATGACGACACCCAGGCCAAGATCGATGTGGTCAAACAGCGGCTGATCAAGTACTTCGGCTACAACGAGACCAGCGCGACGGATGTCTTGAATTACGTGGCCAGCATCTTCGCCCGCGGCGACACCAAGAACGACGATTAGGAAAAAGCTTTGAGCCTTGAGCCGTGAGCCTTGAGCCAGGAATTTGCGTTCAAGCGCAATCGGCAGGGCGTCGATGCCTTTTTGTTGATGGCTGATGGCTGATGGCTGATGGCTGATGGCTTTTCTCACGCCCCCAGTTTCGCCACCATGATCGGCTGCTTGTCGCTCTTGACTACGCCGCCGGGGGCTTCGCGCGTCACCGCAAAGACCACCGGCTTCGACACCGTCAGCCGCGGGTTGAACACGATCTGCTCGTCGACGCGCGTGTCGCCGGTCACTTCAAATAATCCGGCGTCCACCGGCGGACCCTGGCGGTTGGCATCGACGACCCAGAGTTGGTAGACCGCCTGGGCCGGATCGAGTTTCGGCAGGCCTTTGAGCACCATGCAGCCCTGCTGCAGTTTCGCGCTGAACCGAATCTCGCCGGCGACATCGCCTAGCGTATCGTCGGTGGCGGTGCAGGGCAGGATCAACACGTCGGGATCGCCCTCCTTCAGGGCGTCGCAGGAGGGTTTCGGCGCTTGCGCGATAATCACCGGCTCCGGCCCGCGCGGCGCGGTTGGCTTGGTTCCGCCCGATCGTCCGGCCACATACATCAGCACGGCGACGCCGATCATCGAGGCCGCCACGAGCCAGCCCGTGCCGCGCGACGACTCCGGCGGGCCCGCGATGACATAAGTCTCGGCCGGCGCTTCCGCCGCTGTCGCTGACGTTCGAGGCGTCGACGGACGGCGGATCGCGGCGGCAGGCCGCTCCTCCGTCAGTTTATAGACAGCCGGCTCTGATTCCGGCTCCGGCTCGGTCTCCACGGAGGCCTTTGACAACGCCTGCTTCCGTACGCTCGCCGGCAGTGGCTCGGCATCGGGTGGCGCCAGCGCCAGATCGACCGCCGCCGCCGCCAGTTCGTAACCCTCGCGCTGCTGGTTGGCGTTTTCGATGAGCAGAGACTGCAATTCGGCGCGGTCGACGTCGGTGAGGCCCGCAGTCGCCTGTTCGGCGAGCAGGTCGTGCAGCCGCTGGAGGTTGTTGCCGGGGGTATCGCTCATGCCGGCTGCCTCCTGGCGGGCGTGGGTGGCACCCGTCCCATGATGACATCGCGCACCCGCGCGAGACCGCGGCGAATGTTCGTCTTCACCGTTCCAATCGGCATGCCCAGCCGGGCTGATATCTCCGCGTGGGTCAACCCCTGCAGCACCGACATACGGATGACGCGCTGCTCCTCGGGGCGTAAATCCGCCAGCACCTGACCGGCGCGGGCCACATCTTCCGATCGTTCGATGAGCGCGGACGCGGGCAGACCGGTGTCCGGCAGGTCGGGAAGTTCGACGGTGATCGGAGGGCGCGAGCCGCTGGCGGCGGATCGCATTCGGTCAATCAGTTTTCGTCGCGCAATCATGGCGACGAAGGTTTCCTCGGACGCACGGGCGGGGTCATAGCGTCCCGCCACCCGCCAGATCGCCAGGAGCACTTCCTGGGCGGCGTCCTCGGCATCGGCCCGGTCGCGGGAGAAGCGACGCGCGAGCGACCAGACGAGCGCCCCGAAGCGATCCATGAAGGCTTCGAGCGCGGCCTGGTCGCCGGTGGCGATGCGATGTAACAAACTTTCGGACATGGGGCGGATCAGGCTCTCCCGTGCGGCAATGGTCCAATCCTAGTGCCGCGAGAGCCGTCTGGCGAGCCGTGTCGGTCATTCCGCCCGGTCGTGGGTCGAATCGGCGGGCGCCGCCGCCTTGACAATCGGCTTCCAGATGCGAACGTCGGTCACTTCACACTCGACCTTGTAGTCGTTCGCGTCGCCGGAGTCGCGGCCCGGTTCGATATCGAACCGCTGCACCATCTTGCGCGTTGCGCCCGGCATGAGCGGGCCCGGCCAGTCTTCGTCGGCAACGCCCAGCGGGGTGGCGCCGACGCGCGTGCGCTGCGACAGAGCCCCGCCCCCGGCGTTGGCCAGGGTGATGCGCAGCGGCATCATGGACACGACCTCGTCGCCGGTGTTGGTGACTTCGATCGACCCGCGCATGTGGCCCCGCTTGTCGGGACCGGAGGCGATCTGGCCCGTCACCTTGATCTTGCTGATGTAGTCGGGCCGTCGCTCGTCACTCAAGGCGTCGGCCAGTATGGGCGGCAGGTTCTTCTGAATTTCCGGCAGGTTGCCGAGGGTCTGCTGGGCGAAATCCAGCAGACTGTCCGACTTGTGGTCGACGATTCGCAGTCCGTAGAGGCCGACGCCGGTGGCGCAGAGGATGCCGGTGACAGCCGTGGCCGAGATGCCCCAGGCCACCGTGGAGAAGAAGCCGCGCTTGCATTTGTGCTGAAGTGCTGGTGCGTATGGGTCCATGGGTCAGAACCTCCCTTCAAGTCGCCGTCGGCCTGACAAGCCGAAACCGGTTTGGAGGGGTATTGGGGCGGCAGATTCAAATATTCCAAGTATGGGATCCGCCAATCGCCGGCACGAATTGAACCGGCCATTGGCCGGTTCCGCACCGCTTTGGCTAACATGGCGGCCGGTAGATCGCCCTTTAACGGAGCCTTCCCATGCCCGATGACCTCGTCCTGTCCCGTACCGACGGCCACGTTGCCGTCGTCACCCTGAACCGGCCCAAGGTGCTGAATGCCCTGTCGCTCGACCTGATGATCCAACTGGTCGAGACGCTGGAGCGGCACGACCTCGATCCGAACATCCGTTGCATCGTCCTGCACGGCGCGGGTGACCGGGCCTTCGCGGCCGGGGCGGACATCGGCGACATGGCCGAGGCGACGGTCGTCGATATGTACGAGCGGAATCAGTTCGCCCGTTGGGAGAAGATCAAGCGGATTCGCAAGCCGATCATCGCGGCGGTCAGCGGCTTCTGCCTCGGCGGCGGTTGCGAACTGGCGATGCACTGCGACATCATCATCGCGTCTGAATCCGCGAAGTTCGGCCAGCCCGAGATCAACATCGGCGTCATCCCCGGCGCGGGGGGTACGCAGCGGCTGAGCCGCACGGTTGGCAAGTTCCGGGCGATGGAGTTGATTTTGACGGGCCGGTTCATGACCGCGCAGGAGGCGCAGGCGATCGGACTGGCAACGCGGATCGTGCCGGTGGAGACATTTGTAGACGAAGCCGTGAAGCTGGCCCAGGAAATTGCCCAGCGGCCGCCGATGGCTGTTCGGCTGGCGAAAGAGGCGGTGCTGAAGGCCTTCGAGACGCCGCTTTCCGAGGGGCTGGAGTACGAACGCAAGTTGTTCTACATGCTCTTCGCGACCGAGGATCAGAAGGAAGGGATGAAGGCGTTCTTCGAGAAACGCAAGGCGGAGTACAGGGGGAAGTGAACAGTGGTGAGTGGCGAGAAACGCGGTGTGGCCCATTGCCATTGAGCCGCCGGGCTTGTCCGGTGCATTTCTCGAACGTCTCAAATTGACTGCGATCAGCGCGAGTCGCGAAGACCGCAAGTGGACAGAGCGCGGTCGGGGGGAGCCATCGCGCGTCTCAGATTTCGCCGCATGCAATCGACAGTTGGTCGGTGCGTAGAATCCCGTGCCCGCCTCGCAATCCTCGCAAGGGAGGAACCCCGTGAACGCACAGAACCCCATCCAACTCATCCTCGACTACATCAGCAGCCTCTTCAGCGAAGTCGGCATCGGCTGGTTCGAGGGATTGCAGATCCTGCTCATCAACCTGCGCGATGCGATTTTCGGGTGACGACGGCCCATGTGCCGGCCCCAATAGCGATCTACGGCAGCGTCCAAATCGACGTGGTATCGGCATCCGGGGGCGCTGCGTCGAGGACGCATGTTCCTCCGCCGCACGTCCCCGCCCATCCGTTGAAGACGTAGTTCGGATTGGGTTGCAGGTTCGGCGGGTTGGGCGTCAGCGTCAGGACCGAGCCCGACCGGGCTGCGCCGACCTGCTGCACGTCGAGCCACCCCACGCTGAATCCGTAATTGAGCACCTTGGGGCCACCCTGGCCGGGGAACGTTAGATAGTCAGAGATCTGGAGTTGAGCGGTGATGCCCGGGCCGGTCTGCTCGGTGTTGTTGACCCGTGATCGCACGATGAACGTCGGCATTCGCTGGAATACGGCGGTGATGGTCCGGTCGCGATCGGCCTGATACGCGACTTCGCCGAAGTTGGTCATGTCGGCGGTGTCCAGGTCGCCATCCCAGCGGACGAACTCATTCGCATCGGGGAAGTCGGGCTTGTCGGTATGCGAGAACTGCGTCACGCCGGCCGAAAAGCTCTCCACCGAGTCAAACGCGACCAGGGTGACCCATTGCCCGGCCTGGGCCGTGAACTGGAACTCGGAGGTGTGTTCGGTGGTCGAGAGGCTCGAACCCGTGTATTGAAAGGTCTCTCGCGTGTAGGGAACACCGTCCACGGCAACCCACACCCGCTTGAGTGTGCTGCCGGCTTCGAGGCTCTTGAGAATCAGTTTTTGAGTGAAGCCGCCCGTTCCATCGCCATCGCCGCCGTCCGGCAACGGCAGGCCGGCCGGCTGGCAGTTCGCTCCCATTCCCATTGCCACAAATGCACAGATCACGAAACCCGCAAGACGCCTTTTCATCGCGATGTCTCCAATCCATCCTCCGGGTGGGAATGACCGATCTGTCGAAGATTTGCTTGCGGCAAACCGGATCGTCAGACCGGGGAACCCGGCACCCGTTCCACTGACATCATAACGTCCGGGCCGGGAAACAGACAATGTGTGTGTGAAAGGGAGGGGGCGAGGTTTTGTCGGAGGCGGGTGCCAAGCCGACGGCCGTTGCGTCGGCGTGTTTTGGACGACGAAGGTGCGTGGAAATCGCGATAGCATTGCAAGAGGAGCAGCGGAACGAGCCTTGGTGTTCGTTGACACTCTCGTCCGGAGCGCATCTGGCGTAACGCATGCCGACGCAACGGCCGTCGGCATGGCACCCGGCGGTGCGCGGACACTGGTCGATCGAGAACAGTCTGCACTGGCAACTGGATGTCACGTTCGGCGAGGATCAGTCACGCATTCGCAAGGGACACGCCGACGCCAACTTCAGCATCCTGCGGCGAGCCGCGCTGAGCCTGCTGAAAAACAACCGCACACACAAAGTCGGCGTCAAAAACAAACGACTCGCCGCCGGATGGTCCGACGACTATCTCACGCAAGTCCATGTCGGACAGTAACTTATGGTGCAATCGCCCTGGGTCGTCGACGGCCTGACGCGTCCAATTTACTTGAGCCACTTGGCCATCCGCTCCTTGACTTCTTCGTGCGGAACGAACTCTCCGGCGTCAGCCTGGGCAATGCCGCGCTCGATCTTGGCAAGAAGAAGAAGTCTCTCCATTGCGTCCTCCACCGAGGCATCGTCGGGCAGACCCTGAACGGCTTGAATGACCTTTTCGCGGACGGTCATGGCGAGTGCTCCCTGGATCGCCGCGGTAGGAATCCGGACTAAGCCTGCCCGCGGGTCATGATGGATTATACACGGCTCACTAGGCCGATGGGTTTCCATAGCCTTCTATTCGAAAATTCGCTCCGAACGTGCGCAAATTCAAGCTCACGGCTGATGGCTAACGGCTGACGGCTCCTGCTTCTCCACCGCCTTCCACAGCAGCTCCGCAATATCAAACTGCCCGACATCCTCGCGGCTCTTGCCGGCCAGTCCGTCGATCAGCATGCGCTGACAGAAGGGACAGGCCGAGGCCACCATGTCCGGCTTGGTGTCGAGCAGTTGCAGGGTGCGGCGTTCGTTGACGCGTTCGCCGACGGCGCCTTCTCGCGCGTGCTCCTCCTCCTTGAACATCTGGGCCCCGCCGGCCCCGCAGCACATGCCGCGGTCGCGGGTCTCGCGCGGCTCCAGCACGGTCAGGCCGGGGATTGAGCGGAGGGCTTCGCGCGGGGCGTCGTAGATCTCGTTGTAGCGGCCGAGGTAGCAGGAGTCGTGGTAGGCGACCTTGGCGTCGACGCGGTTGACCGGCTTGAGCTTGCCCTCGCTGACGAGTTGCGAGAGGAACGTGGAGTGGTGGATGACGTTGAACTTGCCGCCGAAGTCGGGGTATTCGTTCAGCAGGGTGTTGAAGCAGTGCGGGCAGGTGGTGACGATGGTGCGCGGGGTGTAGCGGTTCAGGGTTTCGACATTCGTCGCGGCCAGCATCTGGAAGAGGAACTCGTTGCCGGCCCGGCGGGCGGGGTCGCCGGTGCAAGTCTCCTCTTCGCCGAGGATGGCGAAGTTGACATCCGCCGTTTTCAGAAGATTCGCCATCGCACGGGCGATGCGGCGGGCGCGGTCGTCATACGACGCCGAGCATCCGACCCAGAAGAGCACCTCGGCGTCGGGCTTGTCGCGCATGAAGGGCACGTCGAGGCCTTCGGCCCATCCGGCGCGGTCGGACGCGGGAAAACTCCACGGGTTGCCGCCGGACTCCATGCCGCGGAAGGCGTTCTGCAATTCGGCGGGGAACTCGGCCTTCTCCATCACCAGATGGCGACGCATGTCGACGATCTTGTCGACGTAGGTGATGAAAACCGGGCACTCGGTCTCGCAGGCCCCGCAGGTGGTGCAGGCCCAGAGGGTTTCGGGCTTGATGAATTGCGGGACGAGATCGTCGGCGACGCTGATGGGGGCGTGGCCGTTGCCGCCGGTGGCATCCGTCGTCGCTGTTTCGTCACCGGCGACGACAGTTTGCGCTGCGTTGCCATTCCCGCCGGTCAGTTTCCTTTCATTGGCGTACAGGTAGTTTCGCAGGTCGAGCGTGAGTTGCTTGGGCGAGAGCAGTTTGCCGGTGTTGTGCGCGGGGCACTGATCGGTGCAGCGTCCGCATTCGGTGCAGGTGTAGAGATCGAGGATGCCCTTCCACGAGAGTTGGTCGATGCGGTTGAAGCCGAGCGTCTCGCCGCGCTCCAGTTTGCCCTCGATGTCGGCCAGCATGGGCAGGCGTCCGCGCGGGGCGAGGGATTGGGTGTAGATGTTGGGGATGGCGGTGATGATGTGGAAGTGCTTGGAGATCGGCAGCAGATTGAGGAAGGCGAGCACGAGGAAGACGTGCGTCCAGAAGCCGAGGTGGGCGAGGACGCTGAGCGCGGTGGGGGACATGCCGTGCAGGCCCATCGCAAAGATGGAGGCGACCGGCTCGGACCAATGCCAGCCGGGCGAAACCGCGCCGGCATAATACGCCCGGGCCGCGGCGTCGTACAGGATGTCGGCGGCCATCATGGTCTCAATGATGGCGAGGATGAGGATGCCCTCGCCGGAGAGCGACATGCGATCGAGCCGCTTGATAACACGATAGTATAAAAAGACACCGGCCCCGGCCATGACTGCAACGGCGACGATGTCCTTGATGAACGAGTAGAGATTGCCCAGGGGCGAACCGTGATCGAAGAGCCACCAGCCAAAAAGGTCATGCTGATCGGCGGGCAGAATGCCGGTGTATCCGCGGGCGAAGAGGATGAGCGAGCGGAGCAGCAGGATGACGAAGCCGGCGAAGATGGCCTTGTGGGCGATGCCGGCGGTGAAGTAGCGGGTCATCCGCTCCTGCAGGATGCCGAACCGCCAGGTGCGGGCGAGGCGCTCGCCGGAGTTGTCGAGGCGGTTCTCGTCGGGGCCGATCCGCATCAGCCGCCAGCGGCGCGCGGCCTGCCAGCCAAAGAGGCCCCAGGCAGCGAGAAGGAGCACGGTCATGAAGAGTGCGCTCATGTTGGGTTCCGTGTTGGAGGGATTGGTTTCAAAATGAGCGCACCGGGCGCACGATCAGTTGAGACGATAAATCCAGGCGTCGTCGATGTACTCGCGGCCCGGACTGCCGCTGTAGCGAATTCCGGAAGTCCCCGGATCGAGACGTACCATGGTGCGTAGTGAATTCACCAGTGGATCAGATTCTCCCACAATATTGACGGATTGCAATCGCGATTTATCGTCCGGGGACAGGGTGCGCAGGACATCAACAAGCGTGCGGTAGGCTTCCAGCGGTCCCGCTTGATCGTAAACTGATGAGGCCAGCATGAGTTGGTAGCGCTGAAACTCGGGCAGATATAGCCATAGGGCTGCCTTGATGGGCACTTTGGCGGCGTCCAGGCCTTCAATTAACTTTCGGCCCGCCTCGATATCAGCGTCTACCAGTACTTTTGCAACCATTGCAGCACCCCGGTTTGAGTATCGGCGACCGCTGTCACCATGGCATGTGCTTCATCCTGAGTCACAATGCGATATCGATCTCCCTCGCTCCATTTGCTTACTACCAACTGCCAGTTTGATTCGAGTAGTCGGTCAGCGTCTGTATCGCCCTTTACTGGAATCCGCGCGACAGCGGCCAGCTGAGATAGGTCGTGACTCCAACTCTGATTCACGCGCTGCTTATCCGGGAACTCGAACTCCCGAGTCTCTTTCGCGATGCACGCTTTCAGAGCGCACTCCACAGCATACCCGACAAGATAATAGGCCGCAGAATATCGACCGCTGGACAGAAGGACCATCGCGTCCTCCAGCCGCGCCGCGGCGAGTGATTGCAGATCAATGCGGGTCAGCAGGCCCATGCCTCAATGCCCCCCGCGCACCTTCTTCACTTCCTCCGTCAGCGCGGGCACGAATGTAAACAAATCCGCCACCACGCCGATGTCGGCGACCTTGAAGATCGCAGCGTTCGGGTCGCTGTTGACCGCGACAATTCGGCGGCTGCCGCGCATCCCGGCGAGGTGCTGGATCGCGCCGCTGATGCCGCAGGCGATGTACAGGTTCGGTGTCACGGTCTTGCCGGTCAGACCGACCTGCCGCGAATGGGGTTGATAGCCGGCATCGCAGGCCGCGCGGCTCGCACCGACCGCGCCGTCGAGGGCGTGGGCCAGGTCGTAGATAATTTTGAAGTTGTCTTCGCTTTTCAGGCTGCGGCCGCCGCTGACCACGATCGAGGCCTCGGTGACGTCTTTCTCAGCGCCGCCGGTGCGAGTCACTTCGCGCGTCGTCGCCCGATCGTCGGACGCGTCCGCCGGCACGTCGACGGCGATGCGCTCGGCCGCGCCGCCCTCCGCCGCCGGCGCAGGGAACGTGTTCGGGCGAACCGATCCGATCTGGCGCATGGCCGGGTTGAAGTGAACCTTGTTCGACGCCTTGCCGTTGTAGATCGGACGCTGAACGACCAGCGCGCCGGCGCCGTCAATCGCCAGTTCGGTGCAGTCGGTGGCAAGGCCCGCGCCCAGTCGCGCCGCGACGCGCGGCGCCAGATCGCGGCCCATGAACGTCGCGGGCAGCAACACGACCTGCGGGTCGGCCTTAGTGACGATTGCGCATAGCGCGCGGGTGTATGCAAGACCGCTGTAGTGTGCGAGCCGATCCGCATCGGCGGCGTAGATCGCGGCGACGCCGACGCCGTCGAAGGATGCCGCAAGATCTGAAATGCCATGTCCGATCAGGCCGACAACGACGCGTCCGCCCGTCTTGGCCGCCAGCAAGCGGGCGGCACTCACGCACTGCAGCGCGGCCGGCATGAGTTTGCCGTCGCGCTGTTCCGCAAACACAAGGATGTCTTTGGTCATGTTGATGTTCGCTCCGGAGGAATCTGGCACATGGCGGGACGCGCCGTGACGAGGGCCAGGCGACGTTTCCCACTCCTGAATGCACTATAATGGCAGAAAGCCGCGCGTCGGACAATTCGGGCCGACCCGCGTGGATCAGGCAGGAGGCACGGCCATGGCCGGTTTTCCGTTTCCCCGGGACATGTCATTTTCAATGCAGGACATTCGCTCCGAGTTTGATCGGTTGCTGGATCGCGTCTGGCATGGCGGGATCAGTTCTGCTCCGCTGGACGGTCAGGACTGGGCGCCGGCGGTGGACGTGATTGATGAGCCGCTGATCTATCGCATTCGCGTGGAAGTGCCGGGCATGACCGCCGAACAAATCGAGGTCTCGGTGCAGAAGAACGTCGTCACGATTCAGGGGCGCAAGCCGCCGGCCTACGACTTGCAGCAGCCTCCGCGCCGCCTGCGGTCGGAGTGTCGATTCGGCGCGTTCAGTCGGCGCATCGAATTGCCGGTCGCCATTCAGGACAACGAGGTCAAGGCGGTGTGTAAGAATGGCGTTCTAACGCTGGAATTGCCGAAGACGCCTGTCGCCGTTGGGCGCACCGTCCCCGTGGAAGATCAGGGGTAGTGACGAAGCGAGCGCTTACTTGGCGGCGCCTTTGGCCTTGAGGAGTTTGGCCTTGGCCTTGAGGCGGGCCTTGCGCTTCCGATGCTTGGTGGCGGCCATTTTGGTCTTCTTGTACATATCAGTTTGCTTCCCACGTTGTTGCAGAGCGACGTTGTCTTGGCACGATTGAGCGGGTGGCAATGCCCGCGCAGGTTGGCCCATTCGCCGTTCATCAGTTGGACAGCAGATTAGGCCGCACGGCGTCGAATTGCAAGCCCTTGCCCTTGCGCGGTTTAGCGGTGGTGGGGCCGGTCGCCCGGTTTGACAATGCACAGCGCCGGCTTTATCGTGCCGAACCGGACGTTTGTACGCGCCGGATGTCCGGTGAGGAGCCCTGTCGTTTATTCCGGGCGGCCGTCGGTCGGAGTCCGAAGTTATCCGTGCGGCATGCATGGGTAAAGGAATTCCCCGCGAGCGAGACAAACATGATTCGACGTCGATGTCTGCTCATTGGTTGGACGATGGTGCTCGCGGGCGTGGGGGCCTGCGGTGACAGCGGCAAGAGCGTTGCCCCAACCATACCGGAGGCCCGTCCGCAGCCCTATGTGCGGGATATTCCGGTCCCCAACAAGTTTGAAAGGGACGAGCAGAAGAGCGTTTACGAAGCAACGGCCGGCCGGCGCATGGTCAAGGATTACTACGTCGGCAAGTTGGACTGTCTCTCGGTGCGAAACTTCTACTTTCACAACATGCCGCTGAATGACTGGGAACTGTCCGACGAACGCTTGATCGGCGCGGTTTACCAACTGAACTACCGGAAGGGCGACCAGCGGTGCGAGGTGCGCGTGGAACGCATGCCGGGTCGTGGCGCCTTCCAGGGCGAACGCACCCAGGTTTGCGTCACGATTCCGGACGGCCGGGTCGAGGTGTCGGAGACGCCCACCCCCTGATCCAGGTTACTAACGACAGGTTTAGAAATCGCAACCATGAAGACCATTGATCGAAAAGAACTTCGTACCAACGAACTCTCCCAACAGTTGGACCAGATCACCGTCTACGCCAAGTCCAACGCGAAGCGAATCGCGATCTGGGCTGGCGGGGCGGTCGTGCTGGCCGTTCTGGTGTTCGGCCTCCTGAACCACCGATCATCCCAGGTCACGGATGGCTGGGCCAAACTCGGCGCTTCGCAGGCGACCGACCCCGGCGACCAGATTCGCGAGGCCCGCGAAGTGGCGGAGGCCGATTTGACGCCCAGTTTGACCATTCAGGCGTGGTTGCGCGTTGGCGTAATTGCGATGCTCCAGACTACCCCCAGTGCGCCGGTGACCGCGACCAAGATGGACTGGCAGAAGACGGCCGAGGAGGCGTTTGCCAAGGTGGTCACACTGGCCTCAAAGGACACAACCGCGCGCGGTCAGGCGCTGATGAGCCTGGGCGTTCTGGCGGAGAACGCCGGGAAGAGTGATGCCGCGGGCTATTACAAGAAGATTATCGATGATCGTCAATTTGATGGCACACCGTTCAAGGCTCAGGCCGAGTTTCGCCTGAAGGGGTTTGAGGCATGGCTCAAGCCGGTGGTGATTGCGCCGGCGCCGCCGCCCCCGCCTCCACCCGCACCGGTGGCGACCGACCCGAACCTGCCGGACATGATCCCGGTGGACGCACCGCCCCCGACCCCGCCCGCATCACCCACGGGTGAAACGCCGGCCAGTTCAACGCCGCCGCCGGCCGCGTCCACGCCGGAAGCGCCACCGACTACAGACACGCCGGCCGCGCCCGATGCGGATCAGCCCGCGTCGGAACCACCACCGGCTGCGTCGACGCCTCCCGAAGCCACACCGCCCGCCGCAGCGCCCTGACGAACGGTTGATTCGCGATGCTCAGCAACACACTTCGAACCAGGGGGCTTCATGCTGCCGTGCGTTTCGCGCCGGCGGCCACGCTCGATAAGCATCACAAGCAGCAGTTCCAGGTCAAGTGCGGTGAGGGATTCGACTGGCGCCGCGAAGAGTACAACGAGCAACTCTGGGTCGTGCAATCGCCGCAGGCCCAGGGCGATCCGCGCAGCCAACTCAAACTTTCGCTTCAGCGCGATCTGCTCACCTTCGAGGATCACTTCCCGACCGGTTCGCTCGACCTGTTCAACGACAACCTGCAGATGGTGCTGAACGGATTCGCCTCGGTCTTCAATCCGCGGCTGATCATCGGTTCCGGCGCGGTCATCCGCATGACCGTGGAGGCCCCTGGCGGCGACGCCCGTGTATTTCTGGGCAACCGGACGCTGCAGATGGGCGACAAGTTGGGCCCGATCGGTCGACCAATCCACGCGGTCGGGCTGCGCCTGCTGCTGCCGCCGATCCCGGGTGAGAATCAGCCGAACTGGCAGGCCGAGGTGAAAATCGAGTCGCTGGTCGAAGACTATCGGCAAATATTTATCGAGGTCGATGCACGCTGGGGGACTTCGATGGCCTGGAACCCCGAGGACGTCCTGGGTCACCTGCGCACGGCCCACGAGTTCGCCTCAACCCGGGTGGTGCCGTTTCTCGAGCAGTTCGAAGACGGCACGCCGCCGGGGAAATAGGCTTGGTGCGATGAAGCGGGGAGCAGCCCGAAGCACCAACAATGGTATCTTCGACCCGCGTCTAAGTAACACGACCCCGACCCTTATTCCCTTGTGGTGCCTGCTTCCAGCCTACAGGCAGAACGCCAGCACCACATGGTGTCGGACATTCTGCGTTCCTACTTGGCGTAGGTCTGCTTCGCGCGAATACTCCGGCGCCCTTGCGATGATCTAATTCGGCCGCCTCTATCTTTTCTCGAAAGAAGGAGTCTACCCCTTCGTTTGACTCAGCAGGATCGCATCGCCGTGGCGATGCCGCGCCGGTTGAGGGACCCGACACATGCGTCGTCGACCGCTGCTTCGGGCTGGAGGGATTCTGCTGATCGCTACTGGAATCGCACTGGGTTATGAGAGCCTGATTGGGTTCTCCTCGCGGATCCCTTCGCCGACCTTTACCGGCCGAGTGACCGTGCTGACCTACAACGTGCAGACGACCCGCGAACCGTCAATCGAAACCGAGCGGGTCATTCGCGCGGCCGATGCCGATGTCGTCTGCCTGCAGGAAGTCAGCCCCGCGTGGCACGGCTTCCTGTGGCCGCGACTGCGTGACAGGTATCCTGCAGCGCTGCATCGTGACTTTCGCGGCGGATATGGCGGGCTGGCGTTCTATTCGAAGTATCCATTGCGCGATATTCAATATCTGCTGCCGCCGGCGGGCGCATGGTACCCGGCGTGGGTGGTCGAGGCCGAGACGCCGGCGGGGGCGGTGCAGATCGCGAACCTGCATTTTCGCGCACTGCGAGCCGACCGCGGCGGCAGTGCGGTGGGGTACTTCACGATTCCGCGGATGCACCGTCGGGAAGTGGACGCCATTCTGGATGTGCTGACGCCCGACGTGCCGACGCTGCTGATCGGCGATTTCAACGGCAATGAAGATGATCCCGGCGTGTGGAACGCATGCTACGCGGGATTTGTGGATGTGCTACCGATATTTGATCAAAGTACGCCGACTTGGCGCGGTCGGCTTTGGAAATTCCCCATCAGCGCCCGGCCCGATCACATTCTCTGCTCGCCGCATTTTCGCGCGGAGGGAGCCCGGGTGCTGGATAGCGGCGGGTCGGACCATTGTCCGGTGTGGAGTGAATTAACACGGGTCAATTCTCCGATGACGCTTCCCATTCGGATCGAAATGCCGTACGGAGCGACAAACGTCACTTCGCGAATTTGATCGCCGGTCCGCTGACCTTTTTCTCTCCTACGTCATTGCCCGACAGGAAGTCGTGCCAGTGCCTTCGGATCTCACCGACACCCCAGGGCACGTCGTGAGAGACGTTGCTGACCACGACGAGGTTTGACTTGGGCAGGTGGCTCATGAGTTCACGGGCGTTTCCGACCGTCGTGCGCGCGTCGAGTTCGCCTACGATCATCAGTACCGGAACCTCGGATTTCACGGGCCGGCGAAACGCCTCGCCAAGGTCCGACGCGCCCCAAGCCGTCGCGACGAACGGGTACGGGAGGTTCGCGGCATCGCCGAGTAGGCAGTCCTTTGATTCCTTCGCAATGCGCACGGAGCGGGCCTTTGAGACCCCCGACGCACTGTCCATCACCATTGCCATTGCCGACTGAATGCCATCGGCGCGTCGGAACTCGGCGATTTCGCGAGCCACGGTGTCGAAGTCGCCCTCGGCCATCGACAGGATCGTGGCGGGAATCTGATCGATGCCCCGTCGTGACCGGCTGAGTTTATCGGCGATCAAGCCCTGCACGTCGAACTTGCTGATGCCGACGCGAACGCCGTCAACCTCGACGACGACTGGGGCCTTGTCGAGGCGATCGAGCACGGTCTTGATGAGGCTGAGCAGATCCGGGATTCGCTTGCCCCACGCGGCGTCCGACTTGACCAGCGCCGCGAGTCGCTCGAGCACTTCCTGCGTGTCGCTGGGGAGCTTGAGCGTGTGGTCCGGGCCTTCCGGACAAATCAGTACCGCGCGATCGATGAACGCTTCGTGGCGTCGAATCGTCGCCAGCGCAAGATGCGACCCGTAGCTTTCGCCCCAGAGGACAATCTTGTCGTAACCCAGCGCACGCCGCACGGCGTTAATGTCGTCCGCGCTTTCAACGGTGGTGTATCCGGTGAGATCGACGCCTTGCTTCTGCCAGTGCAATGCCTCGGCCTTGCAACACGATTGAATGATCTTGAGCATTTTGACAGGGTCGCCCGGTTCTTCCAGCGAGAAGCCATAGCGCGTGGTGCTGTCGAGATTGGGCTGCGACTGTCCGACGCCGCGCTGGTCGATGCCGATAAGGTCGCCGCGAAGCATCTCCAGGATGGGACGGCCGCCGCCAGCCACGTGGCGTTTGACCATCTCGATCCCCGACCCGCCCGGCCCGCCGGCGAGCATGAACACGGGAGGCCCCGGCTCTTTCAAGGGTGAAGGGACGCGCAGGAACGCCACGGAGATTTGCCGGCTGTCCTTTTTGTCGCGATTCTCCGGCACCTTGATTCGGCCCAGATCGGCTTCGATGGATCCGCCGCCGCGGAGTTGCACCGTCTCCTTGCGAAGCTCGACGCTTTCCTGAGCAAAGCACAGGGACGCATGGATCAGAGTGGCTGGCAAAATTGCCAGGCGAACGGCTCGAAAGTAGAGGGGCTTCATTCGTGACTCCCTGGGATGATCGCATTGCGCGCGCATAGAATTTGTCAGTGTGCCAACCGGCCACACAGAATGGCTGCATTAGATTCGTTTATATTGAGGCGATGGCTGGGAATATTTTGCGATGAAGAACGGGTCGCCGATACAATCTTGGTACGTCAGCAGCAACTTCATGCCTGCGTAGGAATAAAGCACCAAGGTTCGGCACGCCACATCTGGGCTGGCGCGATAATCCGTTCTCGCACCCACGATCGCAGGAGTCCCTTCCCGGTGTTCAGAGGACGCGGCGACTTGCGACAATCATGGGTTTGGATTCCTATGGCATAGCGTGCGAGCTGGTCCGCTCCGGCGGATCGCTCCAGCGAGGTCAGGATCCACGACTCAGGGTGGCCATCAACTCCAAAGTTCTGGAATCGGGCAAGCCGCCAAAGTACCTTTCCAGCGCAGCCTGGAATAGTTCGTTGTCCGACGTCGACGCGCTGAACAGCGTCATCGATGAATGAAACTTGAGATCATCCGGATGACCGAAGATTTCGGCGATGGATCGATTCGGCCCGTCGAGCACGAGCTGCGTGCATTCGCGAAGCCGGGGTCCCAGCACAGGATGATCGAGAAAGGCCGCGGCCTCTTCGCGCGAGGCGATCGCGTAATGCCGGGCCATTTCGCTGTGGCCCAGCCCGGCAATCTGTGGAAAAATAAACCACATCCAATGAGAGCGCTTCCGGCCCGCGCCTAACTCTCGAACGACGTCGGCGTACACATTCTCCTGAGCGTCGACGAATCGTTGCAAATCAAGAGACAGGGACATGGCTTGTTGTCCGGCAATTGAAAGACCCGTACTCGCGCCGCGCGTTGGGAAGCTCATTACTTATGGCTTAAGGCTTATGGCTTAAAGCTGCCCCTCACGCCTTCATCAAATTCCGCAGCACCATCGGCAGAATTCCGCCGTGGCGGTAGTAGTCCATTTCGATCGGCGTATCGATGCGCAGCGTGGTGACGAATGTCTTCGTCTTGCCATCGACGCCGGTTGCCGAGACCGAGACGTCCTGCCCCGGCTTCATCGCGTCGTTGACGCCGGCAATGGTGATGATCTCCTCGCCGGTCAGGCCGAGACTCTCGCGGCTTTCGCCCTTCTTGTATTGCAGCGGCAACACGCCCATGCCCACGAGGTTGCTGCGGTGGATGCGCTCGAAACTGACCGCGATGGCCGCGCGGACGCCCAGCAGCAGCACGCCCTTCGCCGCCCAGTCGCGCGAGGAGCCGGTGCCATATTCGGCGCCGGCCAGCACGATCAGCGGCGTGTTGTCGGCCTTGTACTTCATCGCGGCATCGAAAATGCTCATCTGCTCGCCGGTCGGCAGGTAGCGGGTCACGCCACCCTCGGTGCCGGGGGCCAGATGGTTGCGCAATCGCACGTTGGCAAACGTGCCGCGGGTCATCACGCGGTCGTTGCCGCGGCGGGCGCCGTAACTGTTGAAGTCCGGCTTGGCGATGCCGTGTTCCTGTAGATATTTCCCGGCGGGGCTGCTGGCCGAGATGTCGCCGGCGGGGGAGATGTGGTCGGTGGTCACGCTGTCGCCGACCATGACCAGCACGCGGGCGCGGTCGATCGGCGTCAGGGCCCGCGGCTCGGGCGGAAGGTTGACGAAGAAGGGCGGCTCCTGAATGTAGGTGCTCTTGTCATTCCACTGGTACACGCTGCCCTCGGCCGTCTTGATCCGCTTCCACCGCTCGCCGCCATCCATCACCTGCGAATACTGGTGTGTGAATAACTCGGGCGTGACCGTGCGGCTGACGACGTCGTCGATCTCCTTCTGCGTCGGCCAGATGTCGGCGAGCAACACCGGTTTGCCCGAGTGATCCTTGCCGAGCGGCTCCGTGGTCAGGTTGATGTCCATGCGTCCGGCGAGGGCATAGGCCACGACCAGCGGCGGCGAGGCCAGGTAGTTGGCCTTCACGTGCGGGTGGACGCGGCCTTCGAAGTTGCGATTGCCCGAGAGCACGGCGGCCGCGACGAGGTTGCCCTCGCCGATCGCGGCGGTGACGGCGTCGGGCAGGGGGCCGCTGTTGCCGATGCACGTCGTGCAGCCGTAGCCGACGGTGTTAAAGCCCAGTTTGTCGAGATACTGCGTCAGGCCGGCATTGTTGAGGTAGTCGGTGACCACGCGTGACCCGGGGGCCAGGCTGGTCTTGACGTACGGCTGCACGGTCAGGCCGCGCTCGACCGCCTTTTTGGCGACCAGTCCGGCGGCCACCATGACCGAGGGATTGCTGGTGTTGGTGCAACTGGTGATCGCGGCGATGACCACGGCGCCGTGGTGCAGGTCGGTGCCGGCGCCGTTGCTCTTGAACTGTCCGGTCTTCTTCGTGTCCGGCTCGCTCAACCCGAAGCCGCGATCCTTCAGCGGCGCGGTCAGGGCCTTCACAAACGACGGCTTCACATCCGACAGCCGCACGCGGTCCTGCGGGCGCTTCGGCCCGGCCAGGCTCGGCTCGACCGTGCCGAGTTCCAGCACGAGGTTGTCGGTGAAGATCGGATCGGCCATGCCGTCGCGGCGGAAGAGGCCCTGCTCCTTGCTGTAGCGCTCGACGAGATCGACTTCCCCGGCCGTGCGCCCGGTGCGCGTCAGGTAGCGCAGCGTTTCATCGTCGACCGGAAAGAATCCGCAGGTCGCGCCATACTCCGGGGCCATGTTGGCGATCGTCGCCCGGTCGGCGAGCGACAATTGAGACAACCCGTCGCCGTAGAACTCGACGAACTTCTCGACCACGCCCCGCGCCCGCAGCATCTGCGTGACCGTCAGCACGAGGTCGGTCGCCGTGGTCCCCTCGGGCAGGCGGCCGTTGAGTTTGAAGCCGATGACCTCGGGGGTGACCATGTAGATCGGCTGGCCCAGCATGACCGCCTCGGCCTCGATGCCGCCGACGCCCCAGCCCAGCACGCCGAGTCCGTTGATCATCGTGGTGTGGCTGTCGGTGCCGACGACGGTGTCGGGAATCGCGGTTTTCGCGCCGTCGCGCTCCTGCGTCCAGACCACCTTGGCGAGGTATTCGAGGTTCACCTGATGCACGATGCCGGTCGCCGGCGGCACGACGCGAAAGTTGTCAAACGCCTTCTGCCCCCAGCGGAGGAACTCGTACCGCTCCATGTTGCGGCCGAACTCCATGTCGGCGTTGATGCCCAGCGCGTTGGCCGAGCCGAAGGCATCCACCTGCACCGAGTGATCGATGACCAGGTCGACCGGCACGAGCGGGTTGATCTTGTTCGGGTCCCCGCCCATCTTCGCGATGGCCGAGCGCATCGCGGCGAGATCGACCACGGCGGGCACGCCGGTGAAGTCCTGCATCAATACGCGGGCCGGCATGAACGGGATCTCAACCGGCATCGGCGCCCTGGCATTCCACCCCGCCAGCCGCTTCACATCTTCCTCGCGGGCGATGCGTCCGTCGCAGTGGCGGAGCATGTTTTCGAGCAGGATCTTGATCGAAAAAGGCAGGCGGTCGATCCCGCCGACGCCGGCCTGGGTCAGCCGGTCGAGCCGGTAAATCCGCATGGCCCCGGCCTTGGTTTGAAGGGTGTCCAGTGCGTTGAAGGGACTTGAAGCGCTCATGATGCTCCTCAGGTGGCGTGAAATGGGTTGTCCGGCGGAATTGTAGTGCAGATGCAGCAGTGGGTTAAGGGGTGGGCGAGTGGACAGCCGTGAGCCAGGGGCTGATCCGCGCCCCGTAAGTGGGCGACTGGGTTTCGATGTGCAAGGGTGTGGAGACGCCAGCAGCCGTTGGCCATAAGCCGTGAGCCGTATGCAAAAAGCCGGGCGATCCGTTCGGTTGCCGGGGCGATTGGGTGGGGTCGCGATGATCGAACCCGCGGCATTCTCAATCTGTGCCGGGTGCCACGCGTCTGCGGCGCCATGCTGCACGTCTGAGCCATCGCGCCACACGTCAGCGGCGCGGCGGCGCTGACCAGAAATTTCGCGCCGCGGGTCGATTATGCGGGCCTGCGCAGTATTCCAGTTGCGCCGCGTGCGGTTTTCTCGGGTGCGCGACAGGTGTCCGGATAACCGGCGACATGGCCCGGGAGGGGCCGTTGCATGACCCCCGAGCCGGAGCGATGCGCTCCGCGTTTCCCCTGCCAGTTCATGTGCAATGGACGTCCGATCACCGGTCATGGGGTCGGTGCCCCATTCCACACGTCCCATCCGAGGCGCCATTCGCCACACCACATCACCCGTCGCTTCCGCTTCAGGCTCGGATTCCCCAGGAGGCTCGGGGCTCGGATTGCATTCCGGTTTCTGCCAATGCCTATTGGCTATCGGCTCAGGCCCATCGGCTTCTCTCACGGCCCGATGAGCGCCGTCACAAACGGTCCGATGTCGAGTCCGTTGACCGCACCGTCGCCGCTTAGATCGGCGCGGGCGACCTGATCCGCATTGGTGTTGGCGCCGAGCAGAATGCCCAGCAGCAAGTCGCTGTCGGTCTGGTCCACGTCGCCGTCGGCGTCGATGTCGCCGGGAACGGGTGTCTGGCCGTTGCCGATGAGCACCTGCACGGTCCCGAAATTCAGGACGCCAATCCAGAGGTGGCCGTCAGCGTCGAATTGCAAGTCACCCACGCCATAGTGCGGCAGGAAACTCTCTCCGTAGTCGTAACTGGCCCACGCGTTGCCGTCGAAGACGGCCACGCCGCCGTCGTATGGCGGCACAAATCCCTGACTTGTGCTGACCGCAACAAGGCCATCGCTCGGCCGAATGGCGATGTCGACCACGGCTCGCTCTGCCAGGCCCGAATTGGTTGGCGTATATACCGTTGTCGTTGTTCCGCTCCGCCGGATCACGCCGTTGTTCGGCGTGCCGATCCACATCGTGCCGGCGGCGTCGACCTCCAAATCCGTGATGACGCCGAAGCCATCGGGCAACGTGTACAGTGGCACGGCCGCGCCGCCGGTCACGCGATACGCCGTCGACACGCGATTGGCATACAGATGACTGTCCTTCCCCTGGCTCAGACCGATCGACGCGAACTGGCCGGGTATGCCGATGGGCACTTCGATCCACGATTCGGCGCTCAGTCGAAATAGCGAATACTCGTTCGTAACCCAGATGTTTCCCTGAGCATCCTCGCCCAACGCGTCGATCAGCCACGGCAGGCCATTCTGCCCCGGCTGCCAGAAAGTCCACTGTGAAAGATCATTGCCGGCGCTCCGAGCGACGTAATTCGGTCCGCGGAACCAGAAGTTGCCCTGGGTGTCGTGATAAACCTGGTTCGGCGCTTCGCTCCAGAAATTCGCTCCCGGCGTCTGCCACCACGGCAGGCCGACTGGGGATATCCATCCTGGATACACCTCTTCCTGCCCGTTGTAGATGCCGAAGTTGCGCCAGTTCCCGTCGGGTTCCAGGCGCGTGGCGCCATAAAGGGCGTCGGTCATCCACATCCTGCCGTCGCGATCGAGATACATCCATGGCGGGAAATAATTCGGCATGCCGGTGTTCGACCGGTTATAGACGCGCAGGAGTTGACCGTTGGGCGTGTAGTGGTGCAGGTCAACATGTGAGGGCGACGTCTCGGCGGTGATCCAGACGTCGCCGGTGGGCGCGACTGCGACGGCAGACACAATTCCGGGAAAGTCGGCGAAGGTAGACCAGCTTGTGCCGTTGAATCTAGAGACACCGGTAGAATTCGAAACGACATAGAGCCACTCGGTAATCGGATCGATCGCCAGCGCAAACGAACCGATGGAGCCGATCTGCTGCCACGTGTCTGTCGCGTCGTTCAGCCGGTAGGCTCCATTCGTGCCGACGCCATACAACGTGCCGTCAGAGGCCTCCGCCATGTCGATGATGACGGGCCCCGACGTTTTCTGATTCCATTGACCATTCCGAAACAGGCCCATGCAGTTCGGCGCCGAAAGAAACGTCGCCCAGACGTCGCCGTTGGCCCGCGCAAACACGTTGAGTGGCGGGGCGATTCCGACGCCGGTCCAGGTGACCATCCACGGCTCTTCATGCTTGACCCAGATCGTGCCGTCGAACTCAAAGAGGCCGCCGCCCAGATCAATCTGTCCATAATTCGCTGCCCAGACATGACCGTTTGGGGCGATCGAGACGTCGCCGTACGAGCCCGAAACGAGTACGCCGGTACCAGCCGGCGTGTATGCGGTGATCGTATCTCCATCGGGATGCAGGCGTGCGACCACATCGTCGCCGGCAATCCAGACTGCCCCGTCCGCCGCGAATGCCGCGTTGTAACTCCACTGATCCAGCGGCGTTTCGGCGCTCGAGTAGGTCTTCCACAGGCTGGTGCTGAAGTCCAGGGCCGCCACGCCGCCCTGCTGCCAGAAGAAATCGCGGCCGTGCGTCCACAAACGCCCGTCCGGCCCGAAGGTGACGAACATCATGTTGTTGAGTCCGGGGATGCCGGTGTTGCTCGGCCTGACGATCTTGTAATTCGGATTGGCCGGCGGTCCTCCGGCTTCGGCGACGTTGCCAATGGTGAGCAAAGCGACCGATGCAACCGCGATTCCTAGGACTTTTGACAGTAGGATCATGTGAGAGGTCCCCTTTTGTAGGATTATGGTCAATTCTCGTTGCGGCCGGCGTCTCGGCGATGGAGAACCCGTCTAAATTCGCATGACGCAGCGAGATGCCGCTTCACTACCATAAGTGCAAACCGAGGAATAATTCGGCCAAGAATTCGTGCAGGAGATTAGAATAAGGAGTCGGTTACAAACCCCAGGCTTGCGAGATGAGGCCCCGAATGGCCGAAGACGGACAAATCACGCGCCTGCTGGACCGTGCGCGACAGGGGGATCGCTCGGTCGCCGACGAATTGATGATACTGGTATACGACGAACTGCGCCGCCTGGCGCAGCACTACATGGGACGGGAAAGACCCGACCATACCCTGCAGGCGACCGCACTGGTCAATGAGGCCTACGTTCGGCTGGTGGGGGGCGAAAGCGGCCCGTGGCAGAATCGGGCACACTTCTTTGCCGCGGCCGCCATGGCCATCCGACGGATCATTGTACAGCACGCCCGTGCAAACGCCAGCCAGAAGCGCGGCGGAGACTGGCATCGGACAAACGTCGATCTCGCGATCTTGAGTGTGGGCGGGGTCAACGAGCAGATACTGGCCGTTGACGAGGCGCTTGGGCGGCTTGCGGTGATGGATGCGCAAAAAGCCAAACTTGTAGAGTTAAGGTATTTCGCCGGCATGACGACCGAGGAGATGGCGGAAGCGCTCGGCGTTTCCGTCCGAACCATCGGGCGAGAATGGGAGTTGGCCAAGGCATGGCTCAGCCGGGAGTTGTCGGAGCCAAACCGGGATGGACACTGACCGTTGGAAGAAAATCGACCGGTTGTTTCACGAGGCCGCGGCCCTGTCTGCCGATGCGCGGATGCATTTGCTGGATGAAACCTGCGCCGAAGATGACGCGCTCAGGCTCGAAGTTGAATCGTTGTTGAAGCACCGCGACGCGCCGCTCCCTTTTCTTGAAGAGCCGGCGGAGCGACACCTGATGATTGACCCAGAGGATCTGCTCGATGATCCGGCCACGGATCCCCTGATCGGGCGCGTGCTGGGGCACTACCGAATTGAGCGCCGCATCGCGACCGGGGGCATGGGCGCCGTCTATCAGGCGGCCCGGTGCGATGACGTCTTGAATCAGACAGTTGCCATCAAGGTCCTGCATCGCTCGCACGATCCCGATGAACTTCGCCGGAGGTTTCGTATCGAGCGGCAGATTCAGGCGAATCTCAACCATTCTAACATCGCACGATTCATGGACGCGGGCGTGACGCCAGATGGGATTCCGTACCTCGTCATGGAATACATCGAAGGTCTTCCGATCGACGCGTATTGCGACGCTCGACGCCTCGACGTCACCCAGCGGCTGGTGCTGTTTCAGCAGGTCTGCGGCGCCGTGCACTTCGCGCACCAGAATCTCATTGTTCACCGCGACCTGAAGCCAAGCAATATTCTCGTCGCGCAAAGCGGAGAACCCAAACTACTTGATTTCGGCGTGGCGAAAGTGCTCGATCCCGATCAGGCGCAGTCGGATCTTCATCGAACCGAGACGATCAAGCAGATGCTCAGCATCGACTACGCGAGCCCCGAACAACTCGCGGGCGAACCCATCACAACAAAGACCGACGTATATTCTCTGGGCGTGGTGTTCTACCAGTTGCTCGTGGGGTGCAAGCCCTATCGCATGACAAGCCGCCGCTTCGATGAAATTGTGCGCGCCATTCGGATGGAGAATCCGCAACGACCAAGCACACGCCTTCGGCGTCCCACCCGTTCGAATGCCGCGGATCAAACGGGAACCGCGGATCTTTCGCCTGATGAAATCGCGAGTCGGCGCAGCACTTCGCCGGATCGCCTTGCGCGTGGATTGCGCGGCGATCTCGACAATATCGTGATGATGGCGCTTCGCAAGGAGCCCGCGCGGCGCTACGACTCGGCGCAGCAATTCAGAGAAGATATTCAGCGATATCTTGACGGTCGCCCGGTGCTGGCCCGCGAGGATACCTTCCGCTATCGCACCGGTAAGTTCATTCGGCGAAATCGACTGGTTGTGGCCTCCGTGATGTTGCTCGGTCTGGCGCTGGCTGGTGGTACCATCGCAACCGCCTGGCAGGCCCACGTCGCGGGCCAGGAGCGCGATGCTGCCCGATTGGCCGTGCTTCGCGCCGAGGCCGAAGCGGAACATGCCGGGATTGAGGCCGAATCGGCGAACGAATTGGCGGCGTTGTTGGTGGATGCCTTTCGTGTGTCATCGGTCGATCGGACTCGGGAGGAAATGGCGTCGATCCACGGTCTTCTCGATCAGCAACTGGCCCGGGTTCGTCGACAATTTGGCGAGCATCCGCATATCCGTGCCAATCTGCTGGACGCGATCGGGCGGGTCTACCAGCAACTGCACCTCTACGAGGAGGCTCAGGCATTGATTGCCGAGGCTGCGGACATTCGACTCAAAGAGTTTGGCGCAGAGAGTCTGGAGACCGCCCGAAGCCATAACAGTTTTGGCGAGCTGCTCTATGCGCGGGGCAAATACGCGGAGGCCGAGGAGTGCTTTCGGAAGGCACTGCGGCTGCATCAGTCGCTGCCGACTGGCGTGCACACCAACGTGAGTCTCGCGATGAACAACCTGGCGGCGGTGCTGCGCACTCTGGGCCGGCTGGATGAGGCCGAGTCGCTTCATGAAGAAGCGCTCGCCATCCGCCGAGTCGAGTCTGGAGGGCGAAGCCCCCTGGTGGCTGAGAGTCTGCAAAATCTCGGTGTCCTCGATCAGTCCCGCGGCAGGTCGGAGCTCGCCATGGGACGCTACGCCGAGGCATTGGGCATTCGCCGGGAATCGCTTGGCGAGACGCATGCGCTGACACTTCAGTCGCGATTTAGCATTGCGGCAGTGCATTTTCAGGCAGGCCGATTCAAGGAGGCTGAACCGATCCTGCGCGAGGTGATTGCAGCGTATCGAGAGATGCCGCTCGGGGCCGATCAGGAACTTGCCCGCGCTACGCGGAGTTTGGCGGAACTGCTTCGTCGAACCGGAGAGTTTGAGGAGTCGGAGAAACTACTTAACGACACCCTGACGGCACAGAAGCGAATTCACGGCCCCGATCATCCGTATGTGGCCGCCACACTCGAGTCTCTTGCCGCCCTGAGCGAGGGACGCGGGGACCTCGAAGGCGCACGAGACCTGAATGCCGAAGTACTGCGTATCCGGACTGCGAGCCTGCCCAGGAACCACCCGTCGCGGGCCAGTGCCCTGCTTGGATTGGGCCGCGTGATGCTGAATCTGGGCAAGCCGGCTGAGGCTGAAAGCCTGTTGCGCGAGGCGGTCACGATCTACCGTGAGGCTAAACCACCTGGTGACGAGACTACCGTGACGGCGGAAGTCACGCTCGGCATCTGCCTGACAGCGCTTTCGAACTTTGATGAGGCCGAAACGCTGCTTCGAGACGGACTTGGCTTCCTTCGGAAGGTCCGCGGCGACGATGCGACACAGACTAAGTTCGCACGCGAGCACCTCCTGAAGCTATACGAATCGGCCGGACGAAAACCGGACGAAACAGACATTCTTCTTTTTCAGTCACACCGCCCGTCAAATGAGTAGGTCGAGACCCCGCAATGCGCTCAGTTCTGGACAGATGGTCTCATTGTGCAGAGCAGTGCGAGCCTGCTCGGCGCACTGGATGCGGCTGTTCTGTATGATGCTCGGGCTGGGTTTGAAACGCATTCTCCTCCATGCGCCGGTCGATCCAGGGCCACATGATCCTTGGTTGTCGCAATGCCAATAATCACGCCGCCCGTAGAACCCAATCCCTTCGCGCGGCGGGCCGGTCCCGCCGGGCTTTGCCATTGGATTCCGGGGCTTGCGATTCTGCGAATCTACTCGCCCGGGTGGTTTGTGCGGGATGTGTTCGCGGGCATGGTGCTCACCGCGATCCTGGTGCCGACCGGCATGGGCTATGCGACGGCGTCCGGGTTGCCGGCCATTTGCGGCCTCTACGCCACCGTGGTGCCGCTGCTCGCCTACGCCCTGTTCGGGCCGAGTCGGATACTGGTGCTGGGGCCGGACTCCTCGCTCGCACCATTGATCGCCGCCACGATCCTGCCGCTGGCGATGGGTCAGACCGACCGGGCGGTGGCGCTGGCCGGCATGCTGGCGATTCTGACGGGCGCCTTGTGCCTGCTCGCCGGTCTGGCGCGATTCGGGTTCGTGACGGAGTTGCTTTCCAAGCCAATCCGCTACGGATATCTAAATGGCATCGCGCTGACCGTGATCATCGGACAGGCGCCGAAACTATTCGGCTTCCAGGTAGATGGCGATGGCTTTCTGGCGCGCGTGGCGGGTCTTACGGGCGGCCTCGTGCAGGCCCGGATCAACTGGGCGGCCGTTGCGATCGGCGCCGGGTGCCTGTTGGTCATTCTCAGTTGCAGGCGCTGGGCGCCGCGGATTCCGGGCGCCCTGATCGCCGTGATCGGCGCGACGCTCGTGGTGACGAATTTCGACCTGGCCTCCCGGGCAGGTGTCGCGGTCGCCGGTCCGCTGCCGCAGGGGTTGCCGACGTTTCAGGTGCCGTGGGTGTCCTGGGACGAGTTACGCACCCTGATGGCCGGGGCCGTGGCGATCACCCTGATTTCATTCGCGGACATGAGCGTGCTGTCTCGCACTTACGCCCAGCGCGGCGGCTACGAGGTCGATGCCAATCAGGAGTTCATCGCGCTGGGCATCGCGAACGCGTCGGCGGGTCTATTTCACGGATTCCCCGTAAGCAGCAGCACATCGCGCACCCCGGTGGCGGAATCCGCCGGCGCCAGAACGCAGGTCGCCGGCGTCGTCGGGGCGATTTGCATCTCGCTCATGCTCGTGTATGCGCCAACACTGCTGGCAAACCTGCCGCACGCCGCGCTCGCGGCCGTCGTGATTGGCGCCGCCATCGGGCTGATTGAAGTTGCGGGCCTCATACGCCTGTATCGATTGCGGCGCAGCGAACTGCTGCTGTCGATCGTCTGCTTTCTGGGTGTGATCCTGGCGGGGGTCGTGCAGGGCATTTTCCTGGCGGTCGGGCTGGCACTGCTCGCATTCATCTGGCGCGCATGGCGGCCCTATGACGCGGTCCTCGGACGGGTCGACGGCCTCAAGGGCTATCACGACATCACGCGACATCCCGAAGCCCGGCGAATCCCCGGACTTGTTCTGTTCCGCTGGGATGCGCCGTTGTTTTTCGCTAATGCCGCGGTCTTTCAGGAGCACGTGCTGCGCGCCCTGGCCGAGGCGACGACGCCCACCAAGTGGGTCGTCGTCGCCGCCGAGCCGGTGACTGATGTCGATATCACGGCGGCCGACATGCTGGCCGAACTCGATCAACGCCTGCATCAGGCGGGGGCGGACTTGTGCTTCGCGGAAATGAAGGGGCGGGTCAAGGATCGGTTGAAGCAGTATGGTCTGTTTGACACACTGGGAACGGACAATTTCTTCCCCACGATCGGTCAGGCGGTTGACCGCTATCTGGCCGTGCATCAGGTCGAGTGGCAGGATTGGGATGAATGAGCCGCGCGATTGACACTCGACGAAAAGGCCCGAATTCAATTTTCTTGGAATGGTGACATCAAACCCGTACCATGGCGCGTGCGGCGCTTCGGCATGCGCGCCTGACTGCCACTCCGCGGTTTGCATGGCATGGGAATGGGACTTAGACGTTTCAATGGAGGGTGACGGACCATGACAACTCGTACTTGGTGCATATGTCGCGTTTGCGGCCTGATGATCGTTGTGACCGTGCTCATGGCATGCATGCCTGTGGGCTTGATGGCGCACTTGTGCATGGTCCGACAGGGTCCGGAGAGCGCCGGGGCAATCGAAAGCGGGGATCGATACGGGGCGGCCGTGGTGAGCGGGGACTTCAACGGAGACGGCTTCGCCGACCTGGCGGTGGGTGCGCCGTTTGAAGACGTGGGGGCGGTTCTGAACGCGGGCGCGGTGGTCATCAGTTACGGCTGCCCGACGGGAATCACCCATGCCGGGGCGCACATCCTGACGCAAAGCAGCCTCGGCTATACAAGTGAGACAAACGACAACTTCGGCTACGCGCTGACCGTGGGCAATTTCAACAACGACGCCTACGACGATCTCGCCATCGGTTCACCGGGCGAGAGCATCGACGGCAGCGACGACGCCGGAAACGTCATCATCATTCTGGGCAGCGCAACTGGGTTAAACGGGGCGGTCACTCTGATCAGCCAGGGCAATTCCCCGGGCGCGGCCGAGACGGGCGACGTCTTCGGTTTTTCGTTGGCCGCGGGGGATTTCAACAATGACGGACGCGACGATCTTGTCGTCGGCGTCCCCGGCGAGGACCTCGAAACGGGGCCCACCATCGTGAACGCCGGGGCCATCGAGATCTACTTCGGCAGCGCCGGCGGCATCACCACGGCCGGGGCGTACATCCTGACGGATGACGACACGATCAATGGCGCTGCCACCGGCGCCGTCTTTGGATGGTCGCTGGCCTCCGGCGATTTCAACAACGACGGGCGCGACGATCTCGTCGTGGGCATACCCTTGAAGGACGTCAGCGGGTTTGCCGAGCATGGTCTGGTGGAAGTGCTTTACGGTTCGGCGAGCGGCATCACCGCCGTCGGGGCGCAACTCTTCAGCCAGGTCTCCTTCGGCGGGGCCAACGCCGTGGGGGATCAATTCGGTTTCAGCGTCGCGGCGGGCAATCCCAATGGAGATGCGTTCGACGACATCGCCGTCGGCGCTCCGTACAAGGGGGCCAATGACAACGGTCGCGTCTACGTCGCCTACGGCTCGGCGTCGGGAATCACCACGACCGGGGCCATCGGATTTGTGCCTGCCACCACAACGACCAACTCCAATTTCGGCTTTGCACTGGCATTCGGCGATTACGACAACGATGGTGATGACGAACTTGCAGTCGGCGAGCCGGGGCGTACGTCAGGCACCGGCGTGGCCTGGATCTACAATGGCTCGGGCACGGGCTTGTCGACGATCGGCGCGATTCAGCGCACGCAGGCCATCCTCAACGAAGTCGCCGAGACCGGCGATCAGTGCGGTTGGGCACTTGCTTTTGGCGCCTTCGCCGGGGGAACCCGGGAGGCCCTGGCGATCGGCGCGCCCGGTGAGGATTGGAATCCGGTGCCGGGCGATACCAACCCGGCGCAGGTCGATGCCGGCGCGATCTACATTGACATGCCGTGGCTTCAGGTGCAGAACCTGACCTCGCGCACCTGCATGTTGACAAACTGCTTTAACGACATCGTCTTCTCGCAGAAGCCGTTCGAGCCGCATCTGCTGGCCAGCACCTCGAAGATGATGACCTTGCTGCTGGCCTGCGAGGCAACCCAGCCCGGCTGCAACCCCTGTGCCAGTCTGAACGACGTAGTCACGGTGGCGACAGTGTTGACCAACCGCAACGTTTACACCGGCGGCACGCTTGGCGGCTCGCTGGCCAATTTGTGCCCCGGGGAGCAGATGACGCTGAACAATCTGCTCTTCGCGATGATGTACCCCAGCGGCAACGACGCCGCCTTTACCATCGCCGACCACATTGCAAACCCGAACGCAAACTGCACCGCGGTCGGTTGCAATCCCGGTCCGTGTACGTGTCCGGACATTCTTACCTTTGCAAACATGATGAATGCCCGCGCCGCGGCCCTGGGCATGACCGTCACCAATTTCGAGAATCCCAGCGGCGGGGCCCATCCAAGTTGGGCCAGTCAGAACGTGGCCAGCGCCGACAACATGGCCAAACTCGCGTTCGCGGGCATGCAGAATGCCCTCTTTCGCACCGTGGTCGGCGGCACCGCCTTCGCCGCCAATCGCACCGGCCCCGCAAACTGCCTGCCGGGTAACACATCACCGCCCAATTCCAACTGGGGCACCGGCGTGTTCATCATGCCGGGCGGACAAGGGCCGGATTTCCCCAACGCCAGCGGCATCAAACCCGGAGGCACACCCGCAGCAGGCTCGACGCTTGTCTGCGCCGTGGACCATCCGCAGGGTCGTTATTTCTGCGTCGTCCTCGGTGAGCCCAACGGGGGCAGCATGCGAACCGACATGACCGCGCTGCTGACCCTCGGGTCCACCGTCTTTTGCACCGGCCCATTCGCTCCGCCGCCGCCGCATGTCGGCACGGTCACTTCGCTTCCGCAGAATCCCGTCCCCGCCGGCTCCGCGCAGACGTTTCACTTCGCCCTGGACGAAGCGTCGGATCGCGGCTTCAACGTCCGGGCGACGCTGTCCCCGGGAAGCCCCACTGCAAGCGCCACACTCGCGATGAACCGCAGCGTTCAAGTGCGGCTGAACCCGGGACAGAGTGCGACAACCACGATCGACCCCTTGCGTTCGCATGGTGGCGTACACATTGAGAACATCGGCTCGGGCATTGTCGTGCTCAGCGTGGTTCATTCGCATCCCATGACCACCGCCGCGCTCACCCTGAGCCCCGGAGAACAGTTCGTCGTTCCCGCGTTTACGAGCAGCGTGCCGGTGCAGGCACAGTTGATCGTCACCAACAACGGTGCTTCGGACGATGCCTTGCTGGAAATCACGGACTTGAACCTGAACTATGCGCTCGTGCTGACCCCGGGCGGCCCGGCCTTTGACGTCCGCATGACCGCGACACCGTTGAACGGCGAGGATTACGTATCTCTGACGCTCATAGGCCAGAGTTCGGCGGCCGGCGCGTCGATCGACCTGCTGGTGGCCAATACGCTGGACACCGACCCCGGCTGCGACAGCCTGCTGAACGTGAACGATATTGCGCCATTCGTGGCAGCGCTGATTGATCCGGCGGGATACGCCGACGATTATCCCGATTGCTACATCGGCTCGGCGGATCGAAACGAAGACGGGTTCATTGACGGCCGCGACGTTGCGGTGTTCGTCGCCGAACTCCTGACGCCGACGTGATGGGGGGGCGGACGATCGCCGTGGGCTGCAAACCGGGTGCCGCGGTCGTCGCCGCTGCGACTGAACGGGGGACCCGTGCCTGTGGCTTAGGGCTTATGGCTGCGGTTGACATTCCCTTCAATCCTGATTATCAATCCTTCCTGAGGAGCGCCCATCGTCTAGAGGCCTAGGACACCGCCTTTTCATGGCGGCGACCGGGGTTCGAATCCCCGTGGGCGTGTTTGCATCATCTTTTTTGACGGCGACGACGGTCTCTCGTCGTCCGAATGTTTGTAGAACCGGCCAATGGCCGGTCTATTGTGGACTGGCCAATGGCCAGTTCTGCTGTTGCAAGAGGTCACAGGCCATTGGCCGGTGCCACAAGATAGGCAGCCTGTCCTCAACGCGTTGAAAAACCCAGGAGACATTTCATGTTGGTCCATCGAATGCGGCGTTTTATCGCCGTGGCGGTTGCGGTGTGTCTGTGCGCGTTCAGCGTACCCTCGTGTTCGCAGACCAAGCATCGGAGTCACGCCATGAAGGCCGCGGCGCCCCAGACCCCGGCAGAGGTGGAATTCGTCTCGCTGTGCGACGGATACGAAAGCCGCTTCAAGCCGTTGTTCATGACGTCGGCCAAGGCGTGGTGGGAGGCGAGCACGACCGGTTCCGATGCTGCGTTTCAAAGCAAGCAGGCGGCGGAGAACAAACTGGTCGAACTGCATGCCGACAAGACGACCTTCGGCAAGATCAAGACGCTGCGCGAGGGCGGCGGCGTGAAAGACCCGGTCATGGCGCGGCAACTCGACGTGATGTACCGCGCCTTTCTGCCGGGGCAGGCCGATCCGGAATTGCAGAAGCGGATCATCGGCATTCAGAACGAGTGCGAGCAGATCTTCAACACCCACCGCGGAATGGTGAAGGGCCAGGAAGTCACCGAGAATGACATTCGCAAGATACTCGGCGAGACCAAAGACTCGACCGAGGCCAGAGAGGCCTGGACGGCCTACATCGAAGTGGGTCGCAAGATCGAGCCGAAACTCCGTGAAGCGGCCCGGCTCCGCAACGAACTGGCCCGCAAGCTGGGCTATCCGAACTTTTTCGTCATGCAACTGGCGTTGCAGGAAATTGACGACAAGGAGTTGATCTCGCTGTTTGATGACCTCGATCGGCTGACCAGTTCGGCGTTCGCCAAGGTCAAGGCTGAAATCGACACGGCCCGCGCCGCGAAGTTCGGCGTGCCGGTGGACCAGCTCAAGCCGTGGCACTTCGGCGACCTCTTCTTCCAGGAGGCCCCGCAGAGCGAGGGCGCCAATCTGGACAGCATCTACCAGGATGCCGACCTGCTCGCCCTCACCCGCGATTATTACCAGAGTCTCGACATGCCGGTGGAGGGCATCCTGGCCCGCAGCGACATGTACGAGAAGAAGGGCAAGAGCCCGCACGCCTTCTGCACGAACATCGATCGCGATCAGGACATCCGCGTGCTGTGCAACCTGAAGCAGAATCTATACTGGGCCGACACGGTCATTCATGAAGTGGGCCACGCGGTGTACGAGCAGTACATCGACAACGACCTGCCGTTCCTGCTGCGCGAGCCGTCGCACCCCATTACGACCGAGGGCATGGCGATGATGTTCGGGGCCTTCGTCAAGAGCGATGACTTTATCAACCGCGTGCGTAAGTTGCCGGCCGAGCAGCGCGATCTGGCTGCGGCGGCCACGAAGTCCAAGCAGGCCGAGCGGTTGATTTTTTCACGCTGGACGCAGGTCATGGTTCGGTTCGAGCATGGCATGTATTCCAACCCCGATCAGGACCTGGCCAAACTTTGGTGGGATCTCAAGAAGAAGTACCAGTTGCTCAATCCGCCGGAGGACATGAGCCTGCCGGGTTATGCGGCGAAGGTGCACGTCGTGACCGTGCCGGTCTATTACCACAGTTACATGCTGGGCGACCTGTTTGCCTGCCAGGTGCAGGATTACATGGCGAAGAACATCCTGAAGATGGACGATCCGTCGGCGACGTGCTTCTACGGCAGCAAGGAGGCGGGTCAGTACATGAAGGATGAGGTCTTCGGCCCCGGCAATTTGTATTCGTGGAACGAACTGACCCGTCGATGCACGGGCAGCCCGCTGAACCCGAAGGCGTTCGCAAAGCAGTGCGGCATGTAACGCGCTGACTGTCCGGGATTTTTTCAGAGCCGGCCTGTCCTCAGGCCGGTGGCGGCGATGCAATTTCTGAACATGAGGGTGCATCCGATGTTGATGCCGTGTCGCATTCGACCGGCCTGAGGACAGGCCGGCTCTGATCGACCATGCGTTCGCGGAGCAACTGCTGATAGGCCGGCGCGGGATCGGGATAACTGTTCCGCGCCGGGAGATTCCACTTTGCGAAGAGCAGTTCGTTGTCGCGATCGAGGGCCGCTAGGTCTGCGGTCTTGCGCTCGTCAAACAGCTCCTCGTGATCGATGAGTGCATCACGACAACCGAGGACCTTCAACCCCGCGTCGAGTTGGACCTTCAGCGACAGGTCCGGGTCCCACGCGGAGAAGTAATACCGCTCGTCGAGATACCCCAGTCGCTCCAGCAAATCACGCCGCAGCAGCCCGAAGTTCGCGTAGGGGAAGCCGCGCACATTGTAAATGCTGAATTCCTCGCCGTTGTGCGAGAGGGTGTCGAGGCGGTTCCGCGTGCGGTCGAAGTTGTGATAGAAGGCGACGATGCCGACGTCGCCGAGGTCGGGTCGCTCGATCATGCGCACGGCGGATTCGACCGCGCCGGGAAGCGGCACGGCATCGTCGTTAAGCCACATGACGTACCGGCCGCGGGCGGCGCGAAAGCCCCTGTTGTAGGCCCGCGTCGCGCCCTCGCGCTGCGATTCCTGAATGAAGTTCAGATCCGACTGCGCCCGGCACCATTCGGTGGTGCCGTCCGGCGATGCTCCGCCCACGACAATTGTCTCATGCGATATTCGAACCTGCTCGCGGATCGCGGCGATGCACCGCTTCAGCCGATCGAGACGGTTGTACGTGGCAACAACGATGGAAACGATCGGCGCGTGGGCCATGTTTGCGGCATCCCGGCGTGTGAACCTGTCCCCACAAGGACTATCGGCCATGGACAGGTTAAGATCGCAGCGCGGCGGCCCGATAGGTTCGGCAAGGGGATTTCATGGCGGGTGTGCTCGGATTGGTGACGGCGCGCGGCGGATCGAAGGGAATACCGCGCAAGAATCTCCGGCCGGTGGCGGGGCGGCCACTGATTGCCTGGACCCTCGATGCCGCGAAGGCCGCGCGATCGCTTTCGCGGGTTGTGGTGTCGACCGACGATCCCGAGATCGCCCTGGTCGCACGGTCGCTCGGAGTCGATGCCCCGTTCCTAAGACCGGCGGAGTTGTCGGGCGACGCATCAGCGCACCTGGACGTCGTGTGTCACGCGCTCGACTGGCTCGCCTCGCACCAGGGACAGCAGTTTGAATACGTCTGTCTCCTGCAGCCGACGTCGCCGCTGCGAAGCGCGGGCGACATTGACGGCGCCGTCGAACTGGCCGTATCGCGTCGAGCGGAAGCCGTGGTCGGGGTGACGCCCTCGCCGGTTCACCCCAACCTGATCTATCGCATGGATTTGAACGACACGCTGACGCCGCTGCTGTCGCCGATTGCCGGGTATGCCAGACGCCAGGACCTGCCGCCGGTCTATGTGCTGAACGGCGCGATCTACGTAAACCGAATCGAGGCACTCCGCCGCGAGCGGACATTTACGCCGGCGGGCGCGCTGGGATTCCTGATGCCGACGGAGCGATCTCTGGACGTCGACAGCGAGGAAGATCTGCGTTCGGCCGAGACGGCGTTGGCCGCATACGCCGCAACCAGCACATCAACGGTTGGCCATTCTCAGACCTGACGCGGGCGGCGATTCCACCGTAAAGGATACAGATGTCGTCTTGTTGCGGCTGTCGCGACAGGTCAGCGTGTGGCGTCCGGGCGCCGCAACAATTCGGGTGGGGTCGCCGGTTAACTCGATCAGGCGATCATTCAAAAACCAGACAGCGGTCTCGAATGGGCGGTTGGTGCGAATGGGCACGGCCGCCGATCCGCCGGCGGCAATGTACACCGCACCGGCTGTCGGCGAGAGAATCTGCATGGGTGCGGCCAGTTCGGGCGGGGCGGGCATGGGCTTCCGGGCATGCCAGGCCTTGATCGGAGGCGGCGGCTCGTCATTGCGCAATGCGGGCAGGGCGAAGAGCGATGTCAAGAGCGGTTCGGCCGCGCGTGCGCCGACCTGTACGACGTGTCCACCTCCGCTGAGACGTCCGATCCATACACCAATCGCATAGCGACGGTTGTGGCCGACAGCCCAGGCGTCGCGCCGGCCGGAACTGGTGCCGGTCTTCCACATGAACCAGGAGGGCTCGATCTCGGCGCCGGCATCCGATGAGTTGGGGCGACGGGCAGTGCTGGAGAGAATCTCGTCCAGCGTCTCACATGATCGGCGGGTCAGCCCCGGTCGCCGCACCAGCGAGTCATCCGCAAAAATTCGCAAGGCGGCGTAGGCACCACCGCGACCCATCGCCGCGTAGGCATTGGTCAGATCCAGCAGCGACACTTCAACCGCGCCGGTCGCCAGGGCCAGACCCGCGGCATCGGATCGGCCGGCTCCGCTGCGTACGCCGAGTGATTCCAGCACGCCGGCACACCGCCCGGCGCCGATGGCCTCGGCAATCAGAATCGCCGGCACATTACGCGATCGACGCAAGGCCTGTGCCGCGGGCAGCGAACCGAGCGTGACGCGGTCGAAGTTGTCGGGCGCCCACCCGTCGCGGTCGATCGGAATGTCGTAGACGAGCGTATTGGCATCGAGCAGGTCGCCGTCCATTGCGGCGGCGTATATGAACGGCTTCAGCGCCGAACCCGGGCTGCGGCGAGCGGTTGCGCCGTTGACCCGGCCGGTCAGATTGTTGTCCGGTCGCGTGCCGCCCACCAGCGCAACGAGGCCGGCGGACGCTATGTCAATGACCACAACCGCGGCATCGGCATCGGCCGGCAGGGTCCGTGCATGGGCAATTGCGAGTCGGGTAACCTCCGTCTGTATGTCGCGGCGCAGCAGCGTCTGGCCGCCGGTTGCGCGCCGCGACAGGGCCAGGTCGGCGAAGTGCGGCGCGATGTTGGCAAGCGGCGGAGCGGCAACCTGAACGGGCTCCGCGCGCGCCGCTTCGAATTGAACTATTGAGATCATGCCGAGTTCCAGCATGCGTGCCAGGACGACCTCTCGGCGCGCGGCGGCGCGCAGGGGATGGCGGTCCGGCCGGTAGCGGGTGGGCGACTGCGGCAGGCCCGCCAAGAGCGCGGCCTGGGCCAGCGACAAGTCCGCGGCATGCTTGCTGAAGTAAAGGCGCGACGCGGCCTCCGCACCGCTGATGTTTCCGCCATAAGGGGCGAGGTTGAAGTAGCACGCGAGTTGGGCGTCCTTGTCGAGTTTGCGATCCAGTTGCAACGCGCGAAACGCCTGAACGAGTTTGGCGTAAACGGTGCGCGGCCGCGGGTCGCTCATGCGGGCAAGTTGCATGGTCAGCGTGCTGGCGCCGGAGCGAATCCGCATGGATGACACGTTCTGCCAAACGGCGCGGACGGCGGCGATGGGGTCGACACCGACGTGTGAGGCAAACCGTTCATCTTCAACCGCGACGGTGGCCTGCACGAGCCACGGGGACACTGCGTTGAGGCTGATCGGGAATCGCCAATGCCCATCCCTGGCGACTGACCGTGCAAGAAGACAGCCTGAGGCGTCGAGGACGACGGCGCTGGAGGGCCGGTCCAGCAGACTTGCAGATGAGACAGGCAGTGCAATCCAGGCGATGCCGCCCGCACATGCGCAAGCAGCCAGCAGTGCCGCGGATGCAAGTACCCACGTGCGCAGACGGCTGCCTGATGAGCGCCCCACGGCATGCGGCCGCTTTGGATCGGGAGCGGAGTTCATTTTCCGATTTCCACGCGGCCGCCGCCGGTGAGCGCGGCAAAGCCCGGGTCGTACATGCAGGAGGCCTCCACGGCAGGTGCGGCGAATTCGCCGATCGTGGCGGCACGGAGGTAATAATCAAACTGACGTGGCTCCCTGCCGACTGAGGTGAACAGGATCACGCGATCGTCCAGGAATTCGGTGCGATCGGGACGTGCATCCTCGCCCGCGGCGAGAACCGACGTCGACAGTCGCGGGTTTTCCACCTCCACGCCGCCTGGCAGCACGTCGACAATGGCCACATTGTCCACCGCCTGGCCGCCGGTCAGAGACGGCGCGGCGATCGTCACACGGACATGGATCAGGTCGCCGACGTGCAGATTGGAAGGGTCCAGCGGCTTGTCATCCCGGTCGAGCCATTCGCGTTTCAGCGTCAATTGTCGCTCAAAAGGCTTGGTGCTTTCGTCGAGCAATCGTCCGGTGGTGGTGATGCAGACATGCACATCTCCGTGGCCCGTGGTCTCGAATTGCGCCTTCTGCGACGGGTCGGCCAGGGCAAACTGCGACGTGCCCTTGGAACTGAACTGATATCGATCGGCCCCACTGGTAAGCGTGCCGTTGAAGTCCGCCGGTTCATCGTTGACGAGTTGGTATTTGCAGAGCGCAGAGATTGCAGCGGCGTTCTCCAGTGTCGTGCCCCATCGGCCGCGCTCGCGGCGGGTGTTCAGCCGTTGCACCAGTGGTGCGATCCACGGGTGATGCGGATCCAGATCGAGCAGCGTCGACAGCAGCGCCGCCTCCGACTGCGTCTGCGAGACGAATCGACCGGACGTCGTGGTCGCGATGGACTGGCCCAGCGTGTCATCCTGCAGCACGCTCGCGGCGCGATCCTTTCGGCCGACGGCAATCCATGCCGCCGCCAGCGACGCGCGACCCGACATGTCGAGGCGTGCGGGGGATTGGGTCAGTTGTTCCATCCAACCCATCGCGGGCTTTTCGAACGTGGCCAGCGCCTGGCACACGCCGGCCCGCATGTTGTCCGACAGGTCTTCCCGGTTGGATGAGGACAGGAGTCGATCCAGGTAGCGGCTGAGTTCGTCCTTGAATCCCTGTTCCACGTGATAGCCCGATTTGGAGGCCGTCGCGAGGAACTGGGCTGCGTATGCCGTGCCCCATTCGTCGGATTGCGTCGCGCCCGGCCAGTAGCCCAGGCCGCCATCGCGGGTTTGCATCGACCAGAGCCGCGCGATCCCGGCGTCCATCATCCGCGCGACGGCCGCCGCGCGATCCGTCGACGGCGCATCCACGGCGATGAGGTCGGCCGCGTACAGCATGGCGATCAGGCCGCTGGTGGTCTGTTCGACGCAGCCGTAGGGGTAGCCGATCACCTGTTCGACCGCGGGCCGCAGGTCCACCGTTGGGTTGGCGCTCACGGTGATCGTGCGCCTGATGCTTCCCGGCAGAAACTCCGCGGGCGCAACAAGATCGAGTGTCTCGCCGGCCTTGATCGTGACGAATGTCGATTCCATATGGAGCGGCGCGGCGGGTCTTGACGTGAAGTCCGTGACCGACTCGGCTGTCAGCGGGCCGCCGGGCGACTCCGCCGTCGCGAGAATCCGCAAATGCACCGTGCCCATGCCGGTTGCCTTTGATGTCAGCCAGACCGTGCTAGAGCCATTTGCTGCGATGTCGGCCTTCCCGGTCACGCGGGTCGAATCAATCTCCAGCGGACCGGAGACGTCGATCGTCAAAGCGGCCGAGAGCGGATGATCGGTCGAGTTGAATAGTTTGACGGGCGTCTCGATCGTATCGCCCGGCGCGACCACGCGCGGCCAGGCGGACTCACACATCAACGGCGCCGCAACCGTCACCTGCGCCTCCGCAGCGCCGTAAAGATCGCCACGGGCGACGACCGCCATGAGGCGCATCGCGCCGGTCATCTGCGGAATGTCGAGGTTCACAGTCAGCGAGCCGTCGGAGTTGAGCGGCTCCGTGCTTCGCCAGATGACCGTCGCGGCGCGCTGGCGACTCGGCACGGGGTTGCCTCGCATCGAATCGAAATCGTCATCTCCATCCGCGCCGATGCGTTCGAGGCTGGCGGGCCGTGCGGTGTCAGGAAGAAGGTCGACAAAGACGTCGGCAACGTCAATGGTCATGGCCCGCGGGGCGAAGAAATGGGCGATCGGATCCGGTTTGCGATAGGCCGTGGTCAGCAGGATGCCCTCGTCGACGGCCCACAAATGGACCGCGCCGGCAGATGTGTCACTCAACGATTCCGCCTCGACGCGTACTTCCACTGAGGCCCCGGGTTGACAGTTCGGCGCGACGGTGAGTTTGACCAGCAGCGATTTTTCTGAATGCTCAGTCGCGACCCGCGCGATGCCCATCGCTCGATGCGGCAGCCAGGTCTCGTCGGATGGATCGACGGCGCGAACAATGGAGGCCGACAGGAATGCCCCGCCGCGAATCTCAGCGGGGACGTCAAACTCAACCCTGTCGCCGCCGGCCTTCAGTTCAACCACCTGGGCGTGTATTACGCGATCGGTCTCAAGGGTCACCAGGGCGGTACCGGCAAATGGCGAGCGAATCAGTGCCGTGGCGCGACTGCCGGGCTTGTAACGCGGGGCATCGAGCACAATGTCAAGGTGTTCGGGGCGATTCAGCGCCGTGGCCGGCGAGCCTTCGCTGTCGCTTGAGGCGTGGAAGGTCAGCAGTGTGCTCGCCTTGGTTCGGCAATCCACGGCGGTGAGTCGGTACAGGCCCGGTTCGGGGCAGGTCAGGCGAAATGTCCCGGGCTGGTCGATCTTGTGCTTGCCCGTTTCACGTTCCTCACTGATCGGGATGAGACGCTCCGTCGATTTCCAAACCGCCTGACCGTTCACTCGTTGCAGCACATTGTCATATTCCACGCGCACCAGCGACACGTCGAACGGTCCGGAGGCGGCCGTCCCGTCGCTTGCGTCGCGATGGACATACTGGACAGTGAATGCGTCGCCCACCGGAGCGATCGCGCCGTCGGCGAGCCGCAGCCCGAGGAAGCGATCCGTCATGTCGATCAGCGTTGAGAAATTGCGGGAAATCGATCGTCCGCCCGGCTCGGTCAGCGTGACGCTGCAATCGGCCCGCCAGCGGGCCGCGGTGGCGTCCTTGGGTTGCGGCAGCGTGATGCGGGCGACGCCGTGCTCATCGGTTTCTCCTTCGACTTCGGGCGGGTTGTAGGTTGGGCGTGCAATGGCATCGCCGAAGACGAAGTCCGGATAGGCCTTCGACTTGAATCGCTGTGCGGTGTAGGCCACATTCAACGTCCACGGCAAACCTGCCGCAGGCGGTCCGAAGAGGTACTTGCCGCTCAATTCCGCGGTGGCCTCCTGACCCGGTGAGAATCGCTCCGCGTTGGCGCCGGCAGTCAGTTCGATTCGAGCGGGGACGAAGGCCTCGACAAGTGTCATCGTTGTGCCGATCACCTCGTTCGAACCCGGCAGCGTCGCCTCAATGCGATAGCGCCCGGTGCGGCCGTCTTCGCGCGTGGCCAGATCGCACTGCAGAAACCCATGCTGATCGGCGGATGGCGTCACCGTCCGAGGCGGCAGGCGTTTTCCATCCGGGCGAATCAACGTGATGTCGACGGGGAAGGGCGGCGGCGTCGCACCGTCAGTCTCGCGAATCAATCCGGTGAGGTGAATCGTGTCCCCGGGGCGATACACGCCCCGCTCGGTATAGAGAAACAGGTCATAATTCTGCGGCATGGACCGTCCGGCAGCGTCGACATCATCGATGACCCACGGGCGCTGATCAGGTCGCAGGTAGTTGAGATCGTCGCCGAGCGAAGCCGTAATCAACCACGGCGTGCGATCGTCGTTTCGCGGCAGCCCGATGGTTGCCGTGCCGTCTGAACCGGTCTTTGCGGCGCCGATGGTCTGATTGTTGTAGGTCAGTGCGGACACATCGGCGCCCTCGACGGGCTTGCCGCTGCGCAAGGAAGTCACCCAGATGAACACGCCGTCGCGGGTCTTCCTGGAAGTGATGGCGAGATCGCTGATGGTCACGATCGCGTCGTCGCGCGTCCAGCCATGATCGGTGGCCCGTGCCGCCAGGTGATAGACGCCATTCGCGCTCCCAAGCAAGCCGCGCAGGTCCAGCGCCGCCTTGCGCACCACGTTTCGCGGCGCGTCGCATCTGATCTTCTTGGTGGCGACCTCATCCGCGGTCTCCGCGGACCCGTCTCCGCGGACATGGCTCACGAGGTTGTTGGCATGAACGCGTCTGGCTTCGATCTCAAGACCGGCAATGTTGACCGTACTCAGGTCCAGCAGCAGATTTCCCTCCGGCGCGAGGATTCCGCGCGAGAGCGGAAACGAGACGGTCGGGTCGCGATCGGGTATGTCGAACTTCACCTGTTCGTCGTGGTCCAGCCGCTTGCCGGAGGTCGCAAGCAACGTACCCGGCAGGGTGACCGTGTATTGAACGCCCGGTTGGAACCGACCCACCAGAATCACGCGTTGATCGCTGATACGCACCCGCAATCCGGGCACGGTGGGCTGAACCGCGGGATTGGAAAGTGCCTGCCTGGGATCGAGCACCTGGGTGAAGTTCAGGGAAACGAGGATGTCCTCTTCGAGCCGGGGCTCATTGACGTGGGTTGAGAGATGTACAAACGTCTCATTGATTTGAACGCGTTGGGCGTAGGGGGCGTCCAACGGCAGTTCGCCGCCATGCCCCTTGAGACCCTTGTCGATTGCAATGGCGAGGGTCATGGAACGTTCGTGTTCGACTCGTACAACGAGGCGCTCGGCGGGCTCGCGGGTCATGCATATGGCGGGTGCGCGATCGCCGCTGTCGGAGCGCTTGATGGTCAAATGGGCCAGCAGGTCAGCCGGGGCGACGCGCTGATTGAACTTGATCTCGATGTTGGCATGCTCGCGGTCGGCCGAGGTCACGGCGCATGATTCGATGCGCAGCGGACGGGTGCGAAACTCAAACTCGCCGTCGCCGATGAGTGTGCGGCGAACCTGCGCCTCCAGATCGACGGCAGGCTTGATCCTGAAGATGCGACCGGCGGGCAGTTGTCTCGCCAGCACAAACTCCAGCGTGTCGGGCCGCGACCACTGCCAGCGGCCGTCTGGTGCCGGTTGAATTGAAAAGGGCGACCTGTCGAGCGGCTTGTTCAGTTCGTCGGCGCTGACAATTGGCTCGTCGAAGACGAGACTCAATCGCTCGGCCATGTCGACATCGCGGGCCGGCAGGGCCGAAAGCACGCGCATGCGCGGCTTGCCATGTCCGACGATCGTCTGTCGAATCCAGACAATGCCGGCGACGTTGATGGCGGCGAATAGGAAAGCGACGGCCCAGAAACGGGGGATGTGACGAGACATGGCGGCGACTCCGTTCGCGAGACAAGACGTCATCCGTTGACGTCACGGGATTCTAACGCATTTGGCTACGCTGGGCGTCCGTTAAAAGTTCGAGAGTGGGGGGAATCAGAATCGCCTGCAGAGTCAGAGGATGAAGCCGAGGATGCTGGGCGATCGCCATGCCGTAAACTCGAACGAGTGACGTTGCACGCGTTCACACTGGCTGACAAGCAGCCAACGGCACACATCGGGTCAGAATGTGGAACTGTACTGAAAGGAGAATGAACGACGAGTTACGGCGGTCGAATCATTCAAACCGGAGTGCTTCAATCGGGTCCAGGCGGCTGGCCCGCCACGCCGGATAGAAGCCGAAGAACACGCCGGTCGCGAAGGCGAATGAAAGGGCGATGCCGGCAACCTGATAGGAGAACTCGGTTTCGTAACCGCGCGTCTGGGTCAGGATGACGCAGAACATCCACCCGGCGAACATGCCGATGACACCGCCCAGGGTGCAAAGGGCGACAGCCTCAATCAGGAATTGAAACAGGACATCACCGGTGCCCGCACCGATGGCCATTCGCAGGCCGATCTCGCGCGTCCGTTCCGTCACGCTGACCAGCATGATGTTCATGATGCCGATGCCGCCGACGACCAGCGACACGCCGGCGATCATCCGCAACAACCACTCGAATTCGGCACTTGAGGCCTCGCGGGCCGCCATCGGCTCACTGAGCGCGAAGATGCGAAAGTCATCGGGCTCACCCTCGCGGATGTTGTGTCGTTGCTTGAGCAGTCGGCGAATCTGGTCTTCGGCGACGCTGGGGGGGATGTGGTGCTGGGCCGCGGCGAGAATCGTCTCTGATATTTCGGTGCCGGCAATCTTCTGCTGAAACACCGAGTAGGGGAATACGATCAGGTCGTCATTGTCGCGACCGTTGGCCTGTCCCTTGAAGTCCAGCACCCCGACGATCTGAAACCGCGCGCTCTTGACGGTGATTTCTTCGCCCACGGGGTTGACGCTGCCGAACAGTTCGCGCGCCGCCGTCTGCCCGATCACGCATACAGGTCGCTTGGAGAGTTCGTCCGCATCCTCGAGTTTTCGCCCGGCGATGGCGGGCCAGCGTCGGATGTCGTGAAAATTGGGAAACAGCCCTTGAACGCCGGTCGAGTAATTGCTGTAACTCGACTTCACCTGCAACTGCATTCGGTTGCTGGGGGTGGCCGCGCGAACCGCCGGACATTCGCGCATGATCGCCAGTGCATCGTCGCGGGACTGATTCGGCCGGCGGGCCACGTCGGCCTTGCGAACACCGCCGCGCGGCAGACCCCATGTTCCGATGAACATCCAGTCATCACCCATGCGGGCGATTTCCTGTTCGACGCGGGTCTTTGTCGCCTGTGCCATGGCCACCAGCGTGATGACCGCGCCCACCCCGATGACGATGCCCAGCATCGACAGCGCCGTGCGAATCTTGTTTTTGCCGAGGCTGTGCAGGGCTTCAGCAAGCAGGGCAAAGAAACTCATGGCGGCACATCCGGTGACCAGACGCTTGGGACGGCGACACAACGCGGGTTCATTTTAGCATCTTCGGCGCTGGTTTGCGATGGTCGCCGCGCGCCGGCCCCTCTATCATCGCCGGAATGTGCGGAATCGCGGGTTACATTCGTGCCAAAGGGCTGCTGGGGGCGGACATCACCCGCGCCATGGCCGCGGCGATTCAGCACCGGGGGCCGGACGGCAGCGGTGAATGGACCGACCTGGTCAACTGCGTGGCCCTGACCCACACCCGACTGAAAGTACAGGATCTGACCGAAGCGGCACACCAGCCGATGCGATCGGACGACGGCACCACGGTGCTGATCTTTAACGGCGAAATCTACAATTTTCCGGAATTGCGTTCGGAACTGATTACCCAGGGCGCGCGGTTTCATTCGACCGGCGATACGGAGGTGCTGCTCGAACTCTGCCGCCGTGATCCAACGCTGGGATTCCTGCCGAGACTGGTCGGGATGTTTGCATTCGCCGTGTGGCACCAGCCGAGCCAGACGCTGCGACTGGTGCGCGATCGAACCGGCGTGAAGCCCATGCTGTTCGGTGAGTTGCCAGGCGGGGGTGTGGCCTTTGCCTCGGAGATGGCGGCGGTTCGACCTGCGCTGGACGCGTTGAGCATCGACCCGGCGGCGGTGATGGAACTCCTGACGCTCGGATTTATCGCCGCGCCGCGCACGATTTTTCATCAGGTTCGCAAACTGCCGCCCGGGTCCCTTGCCACCTATCACGACGGACGACTCGATGTGCATCATTGGGCGCCTGAGTTGCCGTTCTCCGAAGCGCCGCCGCCGACCGATTTCGAAGGGGCCTGCCGCGAGGTCCGCGAGATCCTGGATGTGGCCGTGCGCCAGCGACTGCTGGCAGACGTGCCCGTCGGCTTGTTTCTATCCGGCGGAATCGACTCCGGCGTGGTGACGGCCGTGGCCGCGCGGGTGGCGGGGCAGCAGGTCAAGACGTTCTCAGTCGGCTTCCCGGACCAGCCCTTTTATGACGAAACGCGCTATGCCTACGACGTCGCCAGAATGCATGGCACCGATCACACCGTGTTGCCGTTGACGCTGGACGACGTGCGCGGCGCGATTCCCACGGTGCATGCCCACATCGGCGAGCCGTTCGCCGACAGTTCGGCACTGCCCACATTCCTGCTGAGTCAACTCACGCGACGTCACGTGACCGTCGCACTCTCGGGCGACGGTGCGGACGAACTCTTCGCGGGCTATGCGCGGTACTCGGCGTCAACCCTCAATCGCCGAATCGGCTGGTTTGCGAAGACGCCGCTCTATGATCTGTCGCGTGCGATCATCGAACGGCTGCCCGCGCGGCGCGAAACCCGAATCGGCGCCAAGGTCAGCCAACTCAAACGGGCGCTCCGCGCAATGGACCGCAATCCGCTTCGCCGCTATGCCAATTGGATGCGAACCTGTGACGACCGCACGCTGGCGCGGATTCTCGCGGAGCCGCGGCGAGCCCCGTTGATCGCGGATGAACTGGGCCGGATGTTGTTTCGACACCGCGGCCGATTCGGCCACGACGAAGATCTCAACCTCCACCTGCGAACCGAGTGGCAGACCTCTCTGCCGGACGACATGTTGACTAAGGTCGATCTCATGTCGATGGCCCATGCCCTTGAGGTGCGCTCGCCGTTCCTCGACCATCGGCTGGCGGACCGCGTGTTTCCGATGCCCGCCGAATGGAAACTCAAGGGGTTCCGCAAGAAGCACCTGCTGATCGAGGCGTTTCGCGACCAGTTGCCAAAGTCACTGCACAATCGACCCAAGAAGGGGTTTGAGGTCCCGGTCGGGCTTTGGCTCCGCGGGCCGCTCAATTCGATGGCCCGTGACCTGATTGAGAATGACCGGCTGTTCTTCGGCCCGTTGCTTTCACGCGAGGGCGCGTTAAAGACGCTCAGCGACCACAGCACGGGGCGGGCCGACCATAACTTCCACCTGTGGGCGCTGGTCTCGCTGCTGGCGTGGCAGCAACAGCACGCGCCGGGGGTGGCGCTGGGCCAATAGAGGGAGTACCGTCCACCGGCCCGCCGGCCGCCCCGGCGATGTCATGCGGACGAGACGTCCGCACTCCCCGTCGCGCGGCTTGCTCAGCCTGCGATTAACGCTTTCAATTCCGGCATGGTTGTGATCAAGCCGACGCCGCGGGTCTTTCTCGTGGGCCACGCCACCAAGCCCGAAGTCGCCGCGGTATTCGACCGCGTGCGGACCTGGTTTGAGGAGCGAGGACTGCTCGTCGGCTCAGACATGACCGGTCAGATCGAAGGCATCAACGCCGCGCATCCCGACCTTGTCGTGGTTCTTGGTGGGGATGGGAGCATCCTGTTCGCAGTCCAGGCGATGGGGGATCGCCAGGTGCCCGTCCTGGGCGTCAACCTCGGCAAACTCGGATACCTGGCTGACTTCAATGTGAACGAGTTGGAGCAGTTGTTTGATCGCGCCTTGGTTGCGCCCGAATTGACGAGCCAGCGGATGATGCTCAGCGTCATCATGGCGGAGCCGACGGGCGCGACGGGCCGGTATCTGGCCGTCAACGACTGCGTCATTCGGGCCGGCGCGCCGTTTCGCAACATCAGCCTGACGGTGGAGGTCGACGGGGCCATGCTGACCACCATCGTGGGCGACGGCCTGATCCTCTCGACGCCCACCGGTTCCACGGCGCACAACATGTCGTGCGGCGGGCCGATCCTTCAGCCCGACATGGACGCGATCATCCTCACCCCCATGGGGCCCCATTCGCTCGCCCATCGACCGCTGGTGCTGGGTCCGGCGTCGCGGTTGGAAATTGCCGCGCTGCCCACGAGTATCGGAGCGCACATGGTGATGGACGGCCAGGTCGTACGACCCATGCCGGGCGGCACGCGATTGTCCGTTCGCCGTGCCGACGTGACCTTCCAGCACGTGCGAAACCCGACGCGCTTGAGTTGGGAGACGCTGGTGTTGAAACTGAAGTGGGGACAGAAACTGGTTTAGGCGGCAATCGCAATTGGAAGTTCTTCAGGAATGTATCGATTCGCATGATTCAGCCGAACGACATTCCGGCGCAACCTGACTCTTGCACCAACACCTCAGTGACTGATCTGATATTTTCGTCGAAATGCCGGCGTGTTCGGCTCTGCGTCGGAATTGTGCTGCTGGCCGCGGGCGCGACGGGCCTTGCGATTCCAGTCCTGGCGGGAATGCCGCAATGGACGTGGAACCTGCGAACCCGCGATGACCTGGCCGGTGCGGAGGTCAATGCGAGCATCGTCCCCCTCGACAACGGCGATTACTACCTGACCAGAACCGCGCAGCGGCACATCAGCGTGATCTCGCCGCCGCTCGCCGGGCTTGCCCCGGGGCGGCCCCTGGTGGAAGTGATTATCTCTCGCACAAACGCGGCTCAACCCAAAGGCGATCCGCTCGCCACACAGAGAGTCATTCTCTTCTGGCAGACAGCTCCAGCGACGCCCTATCGAATGGAGGAGACGTCCATTCAATTCGCCGGAGACGGTTCACCGGCCCGCGCCGTCTTCATGCCACCGGTCGATGCGCGTTCGATTCATCGAATCGGTGTTCAGACTCCAGAGGTCGGCGAAATCAAGATTCTTGGCATTTCGATGGTTGATGCGGGGCTCGGGGATCGCGTCGGGTTTCTGATGCGATCCTTGAGCGAAGCAGAGATGTTCGGCGGCGAGTCGGTCAACTTTTACAAGGGTCCGAATCTGCTCGGCGAGGGCGTCAATTATTACATGGTGTCCCTTTGTGGAATCGGCCTGGGCCTGCTGCTGATCTTGTCGGCATTGGGGAAAGGTCAACTCAGAATCGGACCCGCGATTCTGGCGGTAATTCTTCCCTGGATCCTGAGTGACCTCTGTTTCTCGATACAACTGACCCGCCGCGCCGCGGCGGAAGCCCGCACGTTGCGCACCCAATCGGAGCGCGAACGGATCGCCGCCGTCTACGGCGATGCCGCTGCTGACGCCGTCGAGTGGCTGGAGGTAATCCCCATCGGTTCGCGTGTATGCGTCCTCGCCGACGATGGCGTAACGACTGGACACCGACTGGCCTACCTGGCCGCGCCGAATGTGGTGCTGGTCGCTCGGCCCGCCGACGCCGAGTACATCGTGCTGCTCGGCGGCGGCGGGAAACTGGTTGATGATCAGACCCTTCAAGCAACGGGGGAGGAAGCGTCCGTCGCCGTCAAGGTCGTCGCGCGCTGGCGGGGCGGGGCGCTGCTGGAAAGGGCGCGAGATTGAACACGATCTGGACATGGGTCGCGATGGTCGCGCCATGGTCGCTCGGCATCGCTGCGTGCCGGTGGTCGCGGTGTGGCTGGGGCGCAGCCATCGCGCTGGGCTGGTTCCTCGGACAGGCTGTCATGATGTTCGGCGCGTACGCAATCATGTCCGCGCGGAATTCCGGCGACATTCGAATCGCGGCGATCATTATGATCGCGGTGGGTGTCGCCGCGATCGTGGCAAGTCGAGGGCATTGCCGGGGTGGCGAGCCGCCGACGCCAGTCGTGCCGACGACGCCCTGGACATGGCTCGAACGATCATTGTTGGCTGTCTTAATCGTCAGTGTCGCGGCAAAGGGTGCGGCGGGGGCCGCGTCAATCGCATGGAACCCCGGTCGTTGCGAAGATGCCCTGGCCTATTGGCTCTTCAAGGCAAAGGTCGTTACGGCCTTTGGGCATATTTCCCTGGACGCCGGTCATCCGTTCTACCTTGGCGGGTCCAATCCGAAGTATCCAATCTATCCGAGCATGATCGCGGCCTGGATTCCGCTCGTGGTGGGCGAATGGCGGGAATCGTTGTCGGTGATACCGTGGCTGGTCACCTTCTTCATGATGCCGGTGGCCGCGGCGCTCGCACTTCCCAATGACACGCCGCGACTCACGCGCATCATCGCGGCATACCTGATAAGTTCGCTGCCCCTTTCCGCGATTCATGTCTTTCGGCCCGGCTACGTCGATCTCATCCTCGGTTCGTTCCTCATGTGCGCCGTGGGAATGATGTTCACATGGCGTCGGACCCTGAGGGTGCGCGACCTCGCCCTTGCCACGCTGTTGCTCATCGCGGCCGCCTGCACCAAGCGTGAAGGCGTGATTGCGGCGGCCGTCGTATTGGGTGTGTTTTTGGTCGGCGTCGGGCTTCCGATCACCGCGGTGCCGTGGACGACGCGGGTGGCCTGCCTGGTCGCGGCGGCCATCGGCGGACTTGTCGTTTTTCGCCTGATGGACCTCACGGATGTTGCGACGGATGCATCCGGGTTCGCTTACCATCCCGAGGCCTGGGCGGCCTTCGTGCGACACATGTTCACCTGGTCTTCCTTCTCGTTTCTGTTTCCTCTGGCCATTCCAGCATTGCTTGCACTGCCGTTGTTCCGCCGTGACGCGGTCGCCTGGCTGACGCTTGGACTATCCGGTGCATTGCTTGCATATGCGATCAGCCCGTTCCTGTTCACAGACAACGTGCGATTTGCCCTGAATGATCAAACCCCGTCGCGTCTGCTGCTGCAGATCGCGCCGTCGATCGTCATCGCACTGGCTTACGGCTATGGTATTGGACCAGGCGTGAACCGGACCGGTCAGGGTCGGTCGCCCTTGAATCCGCTGAATGCGCAGGTGTTTGATGCCGGGAACTTATGAACTGACCCTTCGCGGTGAATTTTCCGCTGCTCACCAGATCCGCCTCTACGATGGCAGTCTCGAACCGCTTCATGGTCACAACTGGCGCGTCGAGGTTGACCTTGCCGCGACAGAGTTGGATGCCATCGGCGTTGTGGCGGATTTCGTGGAGTTGGAGCGACGGCTGAAGGCGGTTCTGCGGGGCTTTCACGACTGCTTTCTGAACGAACACGCCGATCTCGCGGCAGTCAACCCGACGACCGAACATGTAGCCCGTACCATAGCGGTACGGTTTGCCGACGGGCTCCCAGCGGCCGTGCGACTGAAACGGGTGCGAGTATGGGAAACGTCCAATTGCGCAGCGTCCTACCTGCCGGATTAAGTCCGAATTTCGCCGCGATTTCGCGAATGTGATGCAACTGACCCGGTCGGCCGATAGAATACCGGGGCCGGAATTATCCGGACATTCACCGGCATCAGGAGCGCCCTCACGTGCTCGCCTGTCAGAAATGCAAGAAGCAAAACGCCACCGTCCACCTGACGGAAATCGTCGACAAGCACGGCCAGAAGCGCGAGCGGCACCTGTGCAATGCCTGCGCCATCGAAGACGGCATCATGGGCCCGCAGGCCGTGCCCGTGCCGCTCAACCAGATGCTCGGCGCCCTGATCAAGGCGCAGCCGGCGGTGCAGGAACTGGCATCGCTGTGCTGTCCGCATTGCAAATTGACATTCGTTGAGTTTCGCAACACCGGGCAACTCGGCTGTCCTCACGACTACGACGCCTTCGAAAAGCACCTCGTGCCGTTGATCGAGCGGGCCCACGAGGGCGCGAGCCACCACGTCGGCAAGATCCCGCGCCGCCTGGATGAGCCTCGGGCCCCGGCCGACGACCTTATTCGCTTGCGCGGCGAGTTGAGCAAGGCCGTGTTGCACGAGCAATTCGAAAAAGCCGCCCGCCTTCGCGACCAGATCAAGACCCTGGAGGGTCAGGGATGACCGTCAACGATTTGATCGGCAAGAGCGGCGAGTGGCTGCGTGGCAGCGGACCGATGAGCGAGATCGTCATCAGTTCGCGCGTGCGGCTGGCGCGTAACGTCGCCGGATATCCGTTTCTTTCAAAAGCCACGCCCGAGCAGCGCGAGGAGTTGACCGCGCTGATTCGCGCCAATGTTGACGGCGCGGCGACCGCGGGCGAATGGGCTTACATCGACGTCGATCAACTTGATGCCCTCGACCGACAGGTGCTGGTGGAACGGCACCTCATCAGCAAACCGCACATGGACGCCACCGGCAGCCGCGGCGTCGCCATTTCGCGCAGCGAGCGCATCAGCGTGATGGTCAACGAAGAGGACCATCTCCGTCTTCAGGTCATCCGCAGCGGACTGCAACTCCACGAGATCTGGGATGAGATCGACGCCATCGACGACCAGATCGAGGAGCGCATCGACTTCGCCTTCCACCCGCGATACGGCTACCTCACCGCCTGCCCGACCAACGTGGGCACGGGGATCCGCGTGTCGGTCATGCTCCACCTGCCCGCGTTGAAACTGACCAACGAAATTGAGCGGGTATTCCGGGCGGCCAAGGACATGCGCCTTGCGGTCCGCGGGTTCTTCGGCGAAGGCACCGACGCGACCGGCGATTTCTTTCAGATCAGCAACCAGACCACCCTGGGGCGAACCGAAGAGGAGATCATCGACGACTTCAAGCATCAGGTGATTCCCAAGATCATCGATTATGAGAATCATGCCCGTCGGGCGCTGGTTCAGGATCGTGCGATCGCACTGGATGACAAGATCTGGCGGTCCTACGCGGCGCTGTGCTATGCCCGGACTATCAGCAGCGACGAAACGCTCATGCACCTGTCGCATCTGCGGCTGGGGGTTCACCTGGGCCGGATCAAGGAACTGGACATCGCCGCCATCAACGAAATCTTCCTGTTGACGCAACCGGCACATCTACAGAAGATGTCCGGAACGAGGCTCACCGGCGAGCAACGGAGTGCGGCCAGGGCCGAGTGCATTCGCCGTCGATTGGGCCGGATATAGGAATCCAGCGGACCGACCGCGCGGGCGCGTCGGGCGAACCCTTGGGCGGCGGCAACGACCATGATGCAACTCGGCACCATCGGCCCGTTTGGTTTTGACGATTTCAACCCCCCAGAAATACTCGGGCTTTACGCGGCGGCCGGATGCAAGGTCGTCCAGGCCTATCGCAATCGCGCCAAGAACATTCCGGTGGCCGACATTCGGCGCGTCTGCGATGACGTCGGCATGACCATCGATTCGCTTCACGGACACTTCGGCGACGACCTCGACCCGTCCAGCGAAGACGAGACGATTCGAACGTATACGGTTGACTTTTACGCCTTCGAGGCCGATTACGTCCGGCAACTGGGCGGCGACGTGGTCGTGGTACATCCTTCGCCCGGTCGCGTGCCCGAGGGCGATTTGGAAAAGCGCTACGGCCAGTTGCGCAAGTCGCTCGAGGAACTTGCCGAGACCGCGGCGAGACTGGGCGTTCGATTCGCCTTTGAGAACATGCCGCCGTATCACCCGGTGGGCGGGGACGTGCCGCGACTCGTGAAGGAGATCGCGGCGGTGAACGATGAGCGGATCATCTTTCTGCTCGACACCGGCCACGCCCACATGACCTGCGGGATCGACACGGCGGTCGAATCCGCCGGCCGGCATTTAAAATATACGCACGTCCACGACAATGACGGCAAGAACGACACGCACATTCTTCCATTTCGCGGAACACTGCCCTGGGACCGGTTGTCGAGCGGCTTTGCCCGCATCGGATATGACGGTGTCTTCCTGCTGGAAGTCTTCGAAAAGGCGGCCGACCTGCGCAATCTGTTGAACGACGAATGGAAGAGCAGGATTCAAGCCGTGCTCTCAGGCCGGGCACCCGGCACCGGGCGCATCGACTGAAGACACACATCGATATTTAGCCGTCCCCAGAATCGAATCCCGGCCGGATCATTGTTCCTTCTGGGAGCCGGGGTGAATCCCGCGCTGAATCATGGCCAGTCGCTCGCGGTGAGTCTGCTGCATGCGGATGATCTGCTGTGCGATCATTCCGATCACGACGATGATCGAGATCCACGCCCACCAGGGGATGCTGCTGAGGAAGGTCCAGACGTTGCTGTCTGCGAGAATCATCATGTGCCACCCTTTCGATTTCGAGAACCCACCCACGCAAAGGTCTTGTCTCTCGCCGCCGGGTTATTTTGAAGCGCCGTCGATACCGGCCCGTGTACCGCCTGATTATGCGAGTTCTGCTATCGTGAAACAAGCCCGACTTCGATGAGCACTGGCCGTCCGGAAGGGGACTCGATCCCACCTCAATCTGCTTTAGAATCCGGCTCATCATGGATTCTCCGCAAACTCCGGCCTGGTTTGACGTGCGCATCCTGGCGCCCCATTTCACGCCGCATGTCTGCAACTGCCTCTCCGAAGCCAACCTCGATTATCTGCGCGACCAACTCACCCGGCACCTGTTCGATCAATACGAACTGCCGGCGCCGGACATGCACGACGCGCATGGCTTTTTCCTGACGCTGCGCAAGCGATTGGGCCTCGGCGACGCGTTGCCCGCTCAGTGGGATGGCCTCGCCGATCGCGTCGGAAGCGTCTTGTCCGCGAAACCCGCGCGACGTGTCGGGGTTGTCCTGACGGGCGCGGACGTGGTCATTTCCGGAGACTTTTCGCGCCTCCTGGGTTTCATCAACGTCATAAATGACGTCGCCGGTAAGGCCCGGTCGTCCGATCCCAGAATTCAGGTGTGTCTATTTCTGACCAGCCATGATCCGAGTTTCCCGCCTGTCGATCCGGTGGCCCAGCGACGAGCGATCAGTCACCCGGGATTGAAGGTCGTGCAATCGGACATCACGCCCCTTCACTGGGCGCGGCCGCGAGACTTCACGCTCGGGGCAATGCATCAATTCACGGTGCCGCCGGCGGCGTGGCATTACCTGTCATGCGGACATCGCAGCCGGGGCCCCGAAGAACGCTGGCACGCCTATGAACTGGGCGATTCCCTGACCTTTGTTTCCGCGATCCAGGGCTGGCCGTGCATCGAGGGCGTGTTTGCGCGGACACGCGACGGCATGACGCTGGTGGGCATCCGACACGAATCGGACCCCAAGCGATTTCAGATTCCGATGTCGGGCGAGGATCCGTTTACGCTGTTTCGAGGCTTGTGCCAGCAATTGGCGGCCTGGCAGACGACGCCCGTAGCCCAGTGACCCGGCGGCTTAGGCGGGTTTCCGCCAGGTTCAGGTCCCAGAAACCGAAATGAAGCCCAAATGCCAGGCTTGGCCCGAGTGAAATGCGCCTCACGCTTGAGTTCACCCCGGTGTTTGGGGATAATCAAGGGACAACACGCCGGCGCGCCCTCGCATGTAAACCCAGCCAGCGAAAGAGATAGCGCGCCAAGCATGGGGTCCGCGTCGCCTTGACAACCCGCCGCATTTCGCTACAGTAAGCGGTTCGGTTGCAAGCGAGGCGGCGGGCCCGCGCCTGTGCATCGATTGTGACCGGAGGAACGACTGTGACACGTGGATTGTTCACAACCGTGGCGGCTTTGACGGCGACCTTCGCCGTCGTGCCCTCGCTTCGCGCCGACGAACTGAAGCCCAGCCCGACACCGGTGTCGTGGGAGCTGCAGGTCAAAACGACCACGCCGATGCGAATCAACGCCGGCGGCGGCAACTACTGGTACGTGCTCTATACTGTTGTCAACAACAGCGGGGAAGACGTTCCGTTTCATCCGGACATCGTTCGAGCCAACGAGATCGACACCGAAGTGCCCGAGGCCCTCGCGGACAAGAATCCGCAGGCCGCTTCAAGCATGACCATCGATCCGGCCATTGTCGGACCGTCGGCCGCGCTGTTTGGCGCCATCAAGACGCGCCATGCCAAGACCCATCCGCTGCTGGTGACGCCGGTGAACGCGATCGGCACATTGAAGCAGGGGGCAGACAACGCCGTGACCAGCGTGGCGATCTTTCGCGATCTGGATCCGCGTGTCAGCCGGTTCACGATTTACTTTGGCGGCATGTCGGGCGAGCGAATCACGCGCCCGAATCCGCTGTACGACCCGAAGGCCGCGGCCGCGGCAAAGGCACGCGGGGCCGCGCCGGATGATCCGGCCCTGCAGCGCGTATTTGTGATCCAGAAGACACTGGCCATGCCCTACACCCTGCCCGGTGATGTTCATTCACGCCGGTCGGCGACGCCGGTCCTGGGACGTATGGAATGGGTGATGCGGTAGTCAGGCCGTCACGGAAATCGACAACAGAGAGGCAACACCATGGCACATAAAAAGGGACAAGGCTCCAGCCGCAACGGTCGCGACAGCGCACCGCAGTTTCGCGGGTTGAAGCGATGGGAAGGCGAATTCGTCAAGGTCGGCACCATTCTGGTCCGCCAATGTGGCACGCCCTTCAAGGCCGGTATGAACGTCGGCCAGGGCCGCGACGACACCTTATTCGCGCTCAAAGATGGAAAAGTTCTGTTCACGGGACGACGGATCAGTGTTGAGCCCGTGGCGGCGACGGCAAACTAGCGCATACGTCGCGCAATTCGCCGCAGCCATTCGAAACGACACGAAAGCCCCGGCCAGGCTTGGCCGGGGTTTTGGTTTTATCAGCATGCTCTTCGTCGACGAAGCCATTATCAACGTCAAGTCCGGCAAGGGCGGCGACGGGTGCGTCAGTTTTCGGCGCGAGAAGTACATCAACAAGGGCGGTCCCGATGGCGGCGACGGGGGCATCGGCGGAAGTATTTACGTCGTCGCCGACCCGCATTTTTCGACTCTCGTCGATTTAAGCGGACATCATCACTGGAACGCCAAACCCGGCCAGCCCGGCGGCGGCGGCAATTGCTCCGGCGCGGCCGCCGACGATGTTGAGATTCACGTGCCGGTCGGCACGCTCGTCTATGACCGAAACAACGGCGCCTTGCTGCGCGACCTGTCCACGGAAGACGCCCGTGTTTGCGTGGCCCGCGGCGGGCGGGGCGGTCGCGGCAACGGACGCTTCGCAACCCCGACGCACCAGACGCCGCGCACCTTTGAGAAGGGCGAGGAGGGCGAGGAACGCTGGCTGCGACTGGAACTCAAACTCATCGCCGACGTCGGCCTGGTCGGCCTTCCGAATGCGGGCAAGAGCACGCTGCTGTCGCGGATCAGCCGCGCCCGGCCGAAGATCGCCGACTACCCTTTCACGACGCTCGTGCCGAACCTCGGCATTGTCGCCCTGACCGGCTATCGACGATTCGTCGTCGCCGATTTGCCGGGCTTGATCGAGGGCGCCCACGAGGGCGTGGGACTCGGCCAGACGTTTCTGCGACACATCGAGCGGACGCGGCTCATTCTGCATCTGATCGACTTGTTTCCGCCGGACGGTCGGCCCGATCCGGTCACGGCCTACCGCATGATCCGCACGGAGTTGGAGGCTTACAGCCCCAAACTCGCGTCGAAGCGAGAATTGGTTGTGGCCAATAAACTCGATCTTGCCTTGGAAGACGCCCCGGCCGAGTTGGCGAATCTTCAGGCTGCCCTCGGAGTGGAAGTGCTTGCCATCTCCGGCGTGAGCGGACAGGGGCTGGAAACGCTGACCAATCGCATCTGGCAACTGCTGGAAGAAGAACGCGTCGCCACGCCGGAAATGGACGTCTCCAGCCGCCGATAATCCAATTCATATCCGCCTCACGGCATCCAGGGCCGAATCGCGTTTCAGGTTTACCCCACGGCGATTCCTTTCGCACAGACGGCATACGCCGACTTATTTCGCACGCCACCAACGATTTGTCCTGACCAGTGTCATTTTATCAGCCGGACGAAATGTCGGACGCATTTTCGACGATTCGGCACGCCGGTTGCCTCATTTCCCGGCACGCCGGAACCGTGCGCGTCGTGCGCGAATTCCACCGGCGTTGGCATTCCCGCGCGACATCGCGCGAGAGGGGGGACTGTTTATGAAACGCAAACGTTGTGCGGGCATGCTGCTGGCCGGGCTGGCGGCGACATTCGGTGCTGGGGCCCCGGCCCTCGCGCAGGTCGGAGAGCCGACCGGGACATTCGGCATCAAGATCACGCACGGTGGCACTACGATCGTCGATAATCCAAACGTCGCCGTGCCGACCGACATCAAATTGTCGGACGGCGATGGCGAGGACTTCGTACAGATCGGCACCATCGGTCCGATGAATTCACCGATCATTCTGAAGATCGTGACCGATGACGATCCGAACTTCCGCATCAGCCATTGGTACATTGATGTGCCCGCGTCGCTGGCGAACATCAACCTGCCCGGACCGACGTCGCTGTTCGACCCGAGCAATCCGTCGCCGATCGAAGTGGAGATCACCAACCTGGCCTTCACCAACACGACCAACGTGACGCCGTTGATCGTCCCGAACAACACCTACGCCACGGCGTTCATGCGCGATCTGGGCGGCGTGTTCTACAACATGCCCCTTGGCAACACCACCGGTTTTCCCGGTCCCGGCACGCAGGTCCAGGTGCCGGGCCAGGCGTTCTTCGATGCCGATCCGGCCATGTACAGTTTCACCGGTTCCAACTTCGGGCCGACGGCGAGTTGGAAGTGGAGCGGTCTTCCCAATCCGGGTGCCGGCACGACCACCAATAACGGCATCAACCCGAACGCGCCGAGTTTCGGCAGCGGATACGTGTTTGAACTGGGGTTGGGCGTGTCATTCGTCGGCGTGCCGGAGCCGGGCACGATGACGCTGCTGGGCGGTGCGGCCGTGATGCTGCTTCGCCGACGCCGGCGGTAGTGTTCGCTTTGTCGCGTCGGGGAGTGTTGACCGCTGGTCCGCATGGCGGACGAATGCGGCTACACTTTCCCAGATCGCACGATCCTCCAAGCCTGAAGTGACCCACATTTCGCCAGTGTGAATACCGCGGCACTTGCAGACCATCGGTTTGCAAGTGCCGTGTCTATTTCTGTGCGGCCGGGGCAGGTCGTTTCGCGGTGATTGCCTTTGCGGCGAGGGAATCCTCCATCGGCAACACGGTGCGATGAAATCCCTCCAATTTCGCGAGCGCCCCTGCGACGGCCGGGGCGGTGGGGACCAGGCCGATCTCCGCGATGCCGCGCGCCCCATAGGGGCATTCGGGGTCCGGCTCTTCAACCACGATCAACTCGATCGGCGGCATCTGATGTGCACGCAGGACGCCGCAACTCTTGACGTCATCGGTCACAATGTGGCCTCCGTCGTAGACGAACTTCTCGGTGAGTGCGTACCCGAGGCCCATGTGGATCGAGCCTTCGAGTTGACCGGCCAGCAGCACGGGATTCATCACCCGGCCGACATCGTGAGCGGCAATGAACTTCTCGATGCGCCCTGATTCATCGAGAATGCAGACCTGCGTCGCGAAGCCATAAGTGAGATGGGTCTTGGGGTCTTCGACGTGAGCACCGAACTTGTCAGTGGGGTAGCACTTCCATTCGCCGAGGTACTTGCGGCCGGAGAGAGGCAATAGCGAATTGCGAATTGCGAATTGGGAATCGGGATCGCCGTTCGGTAACGAAATTCCTTCCGTCGCCAGATCCGCCTTGAAATTCCTGCAGGCATCGATCACCGCGTGGCAGGTCAGAACGGTACCCCGGCTACCGGTCGTCTGGCCGGCGTCGAGCGGGTCAATCGTGTCGCAGGCGGCCCGGAAGAGCGCCGCGGGAATGCCGGTTTCTTCGACGGCGGTCTGTATCGCAACGGTGAACAGCCCCTGCCCCATCTCGGTGTGACCGGTGCGCAGCATGATGTGCCCGTCGGGCTCGATGGTCAGGCTGGCACGGCCGAGTTCGGGCAGGCCGTTGCCGATGCCGACGTTCTTGATCCCGCAGGCAATGCCGGCGTACTTTGCGGCACGATACTGATCGCGCACCGCCAGCAGGGTCTTTTCCAATCCGAACGGCTTGGTCAGCCGTTGACCCGTGCAGAAGCGATCACCCCGGCGAAGGATGTTGCGCCAGCGAATCTCCCAATCGTCACACCCCACTCTTTCGGCGATACGATTCAGTGCGCCCTCGATGGCAAAGGCTGCCTGATTCGCCCCGAAGCCGCGCATCGCCCCGTTGGGCGGATTGTTCGTATAGACGGCCTTCGACTCGATGTCGATGTTCTCGCACTTGTAGGGGCCGATGGCGTGGCCCGCGGCCCGTTCGAGCACTTTCGCGCCGACCGAGGCATAGGCGCCCTTGTCACCGATGATCCGGGCGCGTACTGCCATGAGGCGGCCTTCTGCGTCGGCCGCGACTCTCAGATGAATCCGAACCGGGTGCCGCTTGGGGTGCATGCGCAGGCTTTGCTCACGGGTCAGCACGCACTTGACCGGCTTGTTGACCAGCGTCGCGCACAGGGCGGTTTGCCCCTGCACCGACATGTCTTCCTTGCCGCCGAAGGCCCCGCCGTTGGAGACCAGTTCGCAGCGCACCCGCTCGATCGGCCACCCCAGCACACCGGCAATCTGCCGCCGATCGTCATAGATCCCCTGACCCTGCGTGAGGACGTGCAAACCGTCCGCCGTCGGCATGGCCAGCGCCGCCTCGGGCTCCAGGAACATGTGCTCGATGCACTGCGTCTGCCAGGTGTCCTCGACAATGTGGGCCGCGCTCGCGAATGCGGCCTCGGGATCGCCGCGCACCAGCGCCGCCTGCGCCAACAGATTTCCCTTCGGATGAATCCGGGGCGCATCGGGCTTGAGTGCCTCATCCGGCGACGTGACCGGAACGCGCACGTCGTAATCAACCTGTATTAACGCCGCGGCCCGACGGGCGGTCTGCACGTCGTTTGCGACGACAAACGCCAGCACATCGCCGACGTACCGCGTCTCTTCGCCGACGGCGATAAAAACCGGCCAGTCGGGCGTAATCAGACCCACGTATCGATTTCCGGGCACGTCAGCCGCCGTGACCACGCGCAGCACGCCGGGTTCAGCGAGGGCCGGGCCCGCGTCGATCCGCTTGACCAGCGCCCTCGGATGATCCGACAGACGCGGCGCGGCGAAGACCATGCCGGGCACCTTGATGTCGTCGATATAGCGGCGGCTGCCGAGCGTTGCTTCGTGGCCCGTGTACCGGTGCAGCGGCTCACCGACGCGGCCCAGGCACCCGTTTTCGGGCATCGGCTCGCCTTGTTTCACTCGAGCAAGCAGGTCGATTGCATCGACAATCTTCGTGTAGCCGGTGCAGCGGCAGAGGTGGGGCCGCAGTTCGTGCTCGATCTCGGCGCGCGAGGGGCAGGCCGTCTTGTCGCATAGGGCATGTGCCCGCATGGCGATGCCGGGGATGCAGAACCCGCACTGTACGCCGCCGGCATGCACAAAGGCATCGGCAATCTGGTGGCGATCCGATTCGGGCAACCCCTCCATTGTGGTGACCGACTTACCGGACACGGCGGACGGTTTGAGCGTGCATGAGAGCCGCGGCTTGCCGTCGATGAGAATCGTGCAGCAGCCGCACTGGCCCATCGGCTGGCATCCATTCTTGGGCGAGATGATGTCGAGGTCATCGCGCAACACGTCGAGCAGGGTCTGACCGGCCCTCGGTTTGACCTCCACGGAATGACCGTTGAGGGAGAACTGCACTGAGTGACCGGCCGAGGCTGAGGTGGGGGATCCGTCGATCATGAGGGTCCATGATATCCCCTGGGGCGTCAGCGTCCAATGAAATGGCCGCGTTCAGGCGAATGAACCGCGTAATCGCCGGGTTTGCGGACCTGATCTGCCGCATTCGCTTCCCGGTAGAATCAGGCCATCATGGCGGAACTCGTCCCGGCGCCGTTTGCAGATCTTGTCACCCGTCTCCATCGGGAGCCGCGGACGCAGGATCGTCTCTTCGAACTGGAACGGCGGAAATGGTGGCTGCCGGAACCTGGCGGACCCGATCTGTCCGTGGCCTTTCACGGACGGCGGGCCGGCAATGCGGCGGGGCCGGCCGCGGGGCCGCACACCCAGATGGCCCAGAATATACTTTTGTCATACATCGCGGGCGGCCGCATCCTCGAACTCAAGACCGTGCAGATCAATGACCGGCTGACGATCCCCCGTCCCTGCATCGACGTCACCAACATCGGCTACAACGTCGAGTGGTCGCAGGAGTTGCTTGTCGAACAGTCGCTTCAGGAATACGTCGCCGGATCTATGCTGATCGAGATGTTCCGCGCGAGTGAAGAGTTGACCGGCGGGCAACTGGCCGGCCCGGCGGGAGACTTCGTGCTCGACACGAGCGTCGGATACGACCTCGCCGGGATTCGCAGCGACAAGGTGCGGGCATTTCTCGACGGCATGCGCGATGCGACGACGCATGTCGAGACACTGCGACGGCAGATACCCGGCGAACTCGGAGCCCTGCGCGACCTCGCCTTTCAAACGCGGCTCTCCGACAGCATCACACTGTCCACGTTTCACGGCTGTCCGGCCGACGAGATCGAACGCATCTGCGAATTTCTGATCGGCGAGTGCGACTTTGACGTGATCGTGAAGATGAACCCGCCGATGCTGGGCAGGCAGCGGCTGGAGCATCTTCTGCACGACGTGCTCGGGTACACCGAGTTGACCGTCAACCCCACGGCCTACACCAGCGGGTTGGCGTTCGACGAGGGCGTGGAACTGTGCCGTCGCATGACGACCTTTGCGGCCACGCGCGGGCGGCGGTTCGGGGCGAAGTTCAGCAACACGCTGGAAGTCCTGAACCACCGCGATTTCTTCACGCCCGACAACAAGGTGATGTACTTGTCAGGTCAGCCCCTGCATGTAATCACCCTGACGCTGACGGATGTCTTTCGCCAGGCGGTCGGGCCGGACCTGCCGATTTCATTCAGCGCCGGCATCGATCAGTTCAACTTCGCCTCCGCGGTTGCCTGCGGCTTCGTGCCCATCACCGTCAGCACGGACCTGCTGCGCCCGGGCGGGTACGGGCGGCTTCCCGCATACCTCCAGCGGCTGACGGCCGACATGAAATCCGCCGGCGCGATCGACATCGACGATTTTATTCTCAAACGAAGCCAGGGCCGCGACCATCCGGCAGCCGGGAGTGTGAATGCCCAAGGTGATTCGCAGGCGGACGTGGGCCCGGCCGCGTTGGGCAACACCACGGCCGCGGCAGAGGCGGCTCGAAATGACCCCCGGTACCGCGCCGTCGCCAATCGCAAGGTCCCGACGCGGATCGACTCGCACCTGACGACGTTTGACTGCATTACCTGTGACAAATGCCTGCCGGTCTGTCCGAACGCCGCGAACTTCACATACCCGACGTCGGTGCAGGCGTTCGACTACCACGACATCATCGTGCAGCCCGACGGTACGTGGCGAAATGGGGCAATGCGCAGATTTGAGATCTCAAAGGACATGCAGATCGCGTGTCTCGCCGACTTCTGCAACGAATGCGGCAACTGCGACACCTTCTGCCCGGAGTATGGCGGGCCTTATATACAAAAGCCGAGTTTCTTCGGCAGTGAATCGTCCTGGGGCGCCGCGGGCGCGCGCGACGGCTTCGTGGTTGTCGAGTCAAAAGGCTACACGGTTGTTCACGGGCGCATCAAGGGCGCTGTTCGCACGCTGATTCACTGGCCTGGTCAATCCAACGAATTTTCATTCGATGATGGAAAGGTCCTCTTGGAAGTTCACGCGAGTGGCTTCGACGTCCGGAGCGTGAGCATCTCCGGCACATTGATCGCCGAACATACCGTCGAATTGGGGGAGTTCCACACCATGCGGATTCTGCTCGCCGGCATAAGGAACAATGGACGGGTAAACCAGATCAACGTCGCGGCTCCTTAGACCGACTCGCTGATCTCATCAGGCCGACTGGGCGATGGCCGCCTGGGGCGGATGGGCTGACGGGCGAATCGGGTCCGGGCTGGGTTCCGCCGCATCAAAGTACTCGCAGCCGGCAAGTGAACCGGGGTAGATCTCGACGCGCTTGTTAATGGACTCTTCAGCCTGGGAAATGGCCGCGGCCAGTGCGGCGCGCGCCCGCTCGTCGCTTCGCATCAGGACGACCAGTTCGCCACCGGCGCCGCCGCCCGTCACCTTCGCTCCATAGAGCCCGGCCGCCGGTCCCTGGTCGCGAACGCCTTTGACAAACCTGTCGGTCTCCACGCCGCCGATGCCGCAGCGCTGGCTGTGGCTCCAGTGCGAGGCGTACATCAATTCGCCGGCCTTTTCCAGCGAGAGCGCATCGCCGCGGCGGGCCTTCATCAGGGCGGAGACAAAGTCCTGTACCCTGCGGTGTTCGTAGATGATGTGCTCGCTTCGCGACTTGATCTTGAAGGAAGTTTTGGCGTCGCCGGCGCCGTTCAGTCCGCGAAGTTCGCCATACTTTTTCGTAAATGCAATCCCGGAAATCTTGTTCGGGAGGCGATCGCGGAATCGCTTGGTGTACTCATGCGGGGCGATCGATGACAGGCGTATCTCCATGCCCTCCTTGAGCGACCCGTCGCGCCGCTGCAACTCGGCGATCATACGATGGCCCATCTCGGCGCAGATGCGCGTCTCAATCAGTCGGTCCGGCGTGGTGGGGCGGGACAGTCGCGTCTTGGCGGCCATGACCATGATGCCCGCCGGCAATTCCAACGCTTCGCAGAAGGTCTGCGGGGCGAAACGCGATTGCAGCAGGACCGGGCCGGATCGACCGGCAAATGCGGTCTGAATCCAGCGCAGGCCGCGCGTTTCACTGATCGGTGCGATCGCCTCGGCACAGAGCGCGCATTTCGTCGCCCGATCGACTCCATTTGCGGCGAGCCGGCACAGGGCATCCATGACGACGGCGGACGTCACTGCAACGCGACCAAAGTCTGCATCGGCCGGCAGGTCGGTGTGCAGGGCGATGACCAGGCCCGCCTTCGGACGCGAAATCGTCCCGGATTGCAGGGCCCGCGCAACGGTCAGCAGCGCGGGGGCGGCCCATGCGGCGTTGTCATTCCGACATGCGTCGGCGATCCGGGCCAGATCGGCGGCATTTGTCTCAATAAATGAGACGGGATAGGCCAGTTCGACCGGGTCGTCCTGGTGGACCGCCGAGTTGATGATGCGGATCTTGTCGCCGGTCGTGGTCCAGACCGCGGCTGCGATGCTCAGCGGCAGGGTGGCGGTGAGAACGAGCGAGCCGCCCTCCTCGCCGATGCCGCCCATGACGTCTGCCACCGCCGGGGCCCGCGAATAGGCAGGCCCGTCCGACGCCGGGTGGCGGGACTTCTCCTGTTGGACAAGGGTTCTCAGGTCCGCGGAGAGGTTGTACGAATCCATTCTTCCACTCATTCCGTATATTTAGCGCGGCGCGACCGCCGGCGCCGGGGGGGCTAGCCGCCCGACGACTCGATCACTTCGCGCAGGACGCTGTCGCTGACAAAAATCGGTGTCTGGGGATCACTGGCCACACCCAGCGCGATCGCGTCGGAGGGCCGGGAATCCACCTCGACCACTTCGCCGCCCACGCGCACCACCAGTTTGGCGTAGAACGTTCCATCCTTCAAGTCGTGAATGACGATCTTTTCAAGTTCGCCGTGCAACCGGGTGATCAGTTCGGCCATCAGATCGTGCGTCATCGGGCGCGGACGCTTCAGGCCCTTGAGCCGGCGGTCAATCGCCAGGGCCTCCGCGTCGCCGATGACGATGGGAAACTCGCGATCGCCGTCACGCTCTCGCAAATAGATGAACTGCTGTTCGCTGGTGTCCTGGATCAGGATGCGCGATAAATAGACACGCACATCCATAACCGGTCCACTCCTTCTCGCCGCCGCCCCGGGGTTTCTACGGCATGCACGTCGCATGGCAAACGTGGGCCGCATCCTGACGGAATCCAAGCCTATCGTCGTGCCCCGTCGAATGCAAGATTCCGCAAATCCTTTTGTTTGCGTCGCTTCGGTGGATCCCGGGGCGATGTGAATTGCGCGTGAATTTCCCGCGCGTCCGAACTTGACAAAGCACCGGCAATGGGGCAGCGCGTTCGTTCCGGGGCAATTTCCGTCGGCCTGACCGCCGCCGGCCTGGTATCGATGCGCATTCTCCGAAGGCGGTCGCGCGCGAATGCGATGTAACAGACGGCCGTCGCCCAATTCATTGAAGAATTGCAACGGGTGCCGCGCGAAGGGCGCCATCGTTGTTCGTTCGATTGCTCGCGCATTCACCTTTTGACGCGATGAGCGGCTATTCCAGACCCCGGAGTTGCTGTTCCAGGGCTGTGATTTGCTCGGCCAGCGTCTTTGCCCGCTGCCGGGCCTGATCCACGGTCGTCGGATCGGCCCGATTGATGAAGTCCGCGTTTGCCAGTTGGGCCTCGGCCCTGACCAGCGCCCCACGCAGGTTCTCCACCTGCTTCTTCAGATCGCTGCAGACCTCGGCCACGTCCACCAGACCGGTCACCGGGGCGTACACCGGCGCGAGACCGGTGACGCGGCCGAGGGCGCCGGCCGGCTTGGACAGATCGGCGCGGACGTCGATCGCGTCGCAGCCGCCGAGCGAGCAGATCATGACGTGGTAGCTTGAAAGGAAATCCCGCATGCCCGCATCGACCAGCACCGTCGCCGATGGCAGGGTCTTCACCGCCGACTGGCCCGTCTTCGACCGGTAGCCGTTGATGGTGGTGCGAATCTCGCGGACGTCGCCGATGATCGACTGAATGAGCGCCATGCGGCGGTCGATCTCGGCGTCCATCAGCGACGCATCGGCCGTCGGCCACGCGGCGGCGATCAGCGCCGGCTCGCCGTCGATCAGCTTCGTCAACCCGCGCTTCGGACAGGCGGTATTCAACTCCGCCCACACCGCCTCGGTCACGAACGGCGTGATCGGATGCAGCAGCCGCAGGGCCTGATCGAGCACATGCACCAGCACTTGCCGGCACACGTCGCCGTCGTCTTGAGATTGGGTGCCATGCCCATCCGCCTTCGGCGGATTCGTGGGCATGCCCTCGCCGCGCTGCTGGTGCGTGAATCCCTTCTCGCACCCACCCTCGCGGGAATCCCTTCCCGCGTCCGGCCCGGTGCCCGCCAACCGCGACTTGGCCATCTCGATGTACCAGTTGCAATAGTCATCCCAGAAGAAGCGATACACCGCCTGCGTCGCCGCGCTGAATTGATAGGCCGCGAGGGCCTCATTCATCTCATTGATGCAACCGGTCAGCCGCGACAGAATCCAGCGATCCTCGAGCGGCAGTTTGTCCACCGCCAGCGGCTTCGGCTGGAATCCCTCCAATCGCGACAAAATGAAGCCTGTTGACGCCTGCCAGATCTTGTTGCAGAAGTTCCGCCCCTTCTCGAACTTGTCGCTGACGTTGATCTCGCGACCGTCGGGCAATTTCTCCTTCTTCACCGGCATGCGGATGTCCTGCGTCTCGGTGGCCAGTTCGGCCAGCGTGAAGCGCAGGGCGTCGGCGCCATACTTGTCGATGATGTCCACCGGATCGACGCCGTTGCCCAGGGTCTTGGACATCTTGCGGCCCTGGCCATCCTGAATGACCGGGTGAATCACGACATCGTGAAAGGGAATGTCGCCGATGTTGTAGAGCCCGGTCAGCACCATGCGGGCGACCCAGAGGGTGATGATCTCGCGGGCGGTGGAGAGGACGGAGGTGGGGTAGAAGTAGTCAAGCAGAGAATTGCCGGCAGGGGGGAGTGCGGACCTCTGGTCCGCCGCGTTGCCTTCTTTCGCCGAATTCGCCCTTTGACTGGAAACGCCGTTCATGCGGACCGGAGGTCCGCACTCCCCAGCGCCGTCGTCGCCTGTCCAGCCCAGCGTCGAATGCGGCCAGAGCGCGGAGCTGAACCACGTGTCGAGGACGTCGGGATCCTCTACATACTTACATTGTTCAAGGAGTGCTCGATCGGCTACGCTCGGTTCGCTCCGGAGGCAGATCGGTAGATTCCGTTCAGCGAACTCGTAATATTGGTTTTCTGGAGTAGCGAGGTGCTCGCCAAACTGCGGATACAGACCCTGTATTACAAACTCGCATGAGAGCCTATTCTTCAATGTTACATAGTCAGGTCCACCATATTTCACTTGCCCAGGCGCAGGTATCAGGTGGTCTGGATGAACATGCCAAACCGGTATCCGGTGTCCCCACCAAAGCTGTCGACTGATGCACCAGTCCCGCTTCTCGCCCAGCCAGTCGAGGTAGGTCTTCGAATAGCGACGGGGGAAGATATGCACCTTGGCGCAGTCCTTGCGCGAGGCCGGGTCGCCGTAGTGCGAATCGTCATGGCAGATGGCATTCATTGCCATTTGCGCCAGGCCTGACGCCTTGGCGCGGAGGCCATCGACCTTTGCCGATTCGTCCGGCGTCAGATCGCCCATCTTCACGAACCACTGATCGCTGTAGTACGGCTCGATCGGCGTCTTGCTGCGGTCGCTGTGGGCCAGTTCGATCTCGCGGTCCTCGATTTTCTCGACCAGACCGAGGGCCTCCAGATCGGCCACGACCTTCTTGCGGGCCTCCTCGAATTTCAGACCCTTGTATATTCCGCCCTCGTCGGTCACGCGGCCGTCCGGGGTCATCACGTTGATGATGCCGATCTCGGGATGACGCTTGAAGACCTCGTGGTCGTTCGCGTCGTGGGCCGGGGTGATCTTCACGCAGCCGGTGCCCAGCGTGGGGTCGGCCCATTCGTCGCAGATCAGCGGGATTTCGCGGTTCATCAGCGGGAGCATGATCTTGCAGCCGGCCTTGGCGAGGTCGCGGAGTTGGATCAGCGTCGGCAGGTGCGTTGTCCGGCGCTCGGCGAGATCGGCGAGCGTCTTCTCGATGTCCGGGCGATCCTTCGCGGATGCGTCGGCGAGCTTTTCGCGGAGTTCCTTCTCGCGCTTGTCCATCTCGCCGGCGGGATCGGGATGCACCGCGACCGCCGTGTCAGCCAGCATGGTTTCGGGTCGCGTGGTGGCGATGTGGACGTGGGAAGGAATTCCCCCGGCCGTGGGTGCGAGAAGGGATTCTCGCACCAGCGGTTCGCCTGCATTCCCTTCGTCGCTCCGTCGCTTTGTCGCTCCGTCGCTCGCCGCCACCAGCGGATACTTGAAATGATAAAAATGTCCCTTGACCGCCTCGTGATACACCTCATCATCGGCCACGGCCGTCTGCAACTGCGTGTCCCAGTTCACCAGCCGCTTGCCGCGGAAGATCAGGCCGTCGCGGAAGAGCTTGAAGAACGTCTCGCGGACCGCCTTGGCGCAGCCCTCGTCCAGCGTGAACCGCTCGCGGCTGTAGTCGCAGGAGCAGCCCATCAGCTTCAACTGCTCGACGATGCGACTGCCGTATTTTTCCTTCCATTCCCAGATGCGCTCGACCAGCTTCTCGCGCCCGAGTTGATGGCGCGTCAGGTTCTCATCCCTGCGGATGGTCTTCTCGACGGTCGCCTGCGTGGCAATGCCCGCGTGATCGGTGCCCACCACCCAGAGCGTGTTGAAGCCCGCCATCCGCTTTTGGCGGACGAGGATGTCCTGCAAGGTGTTGTTCAGGGCGTGGCCCAGGTGCAGCGCGCCGGTCACATTCGGTGGGGGGATGACGATGGAGAAGCGCTTCTCGGGCGGACGGGCGTCCGGCTCGGCGCGAAAGAAGTTGCCGTCCTCCCAGAACTTCCAGATGCGCTCGGCAACGGCGGCGGGGTTGTAGGCTTTGGATTCAGTCTTGACGGATTCGGTCTTGGCCATAGCGGGCGATTATCCTCAGCAGGCGGGGGGGCCGCAATGAGCGCACGGCATGACGCGAGCGCACATTGCGAATGAAACGTCATTGCGGTTCGCGCGCTACGGGGCGGTTGACGCCGGCTGGGACCCGGCCATTGCCGCTTGTATTCGATTCAGGTGTTCCCGCGCGGTGGGATGGTTGGGTTGGCGCTGCAGGACCGCCTCCAGCGCGGCGCTTGCTTCGGCGAGTTGACCGGTGTTGGCCAGCGCGAGGCCGAGACCGTACTGGGCGGGCACATGCTCGGGCGACAGTTCGAGGCAGCGGCGGTAGACCGGAATGGCCTCGTCAAACCGCTGCTGGAGGAGGCGAATCTGGGCGAGGTTGTAATACCCGGCGATGAAATTGGGGGCCGACTTGATCACGTCCTCGAACGAGGCCGCGGCCTCGTCGTAGTGTCGACTGACCGCGGCTCTCATTGAGTCTATTTCAGCCGCGCTTCCCTTCTGAGAGGCGATCAGCCTGCGCGTGCGGTTGCCCAATCGACCGGCCTCCTCGACCTGGGCCATGCCCAGGTTGAGCCGCACGAGATGAAACGCGGGCGAGCCCGCGGGCCGCCGTTCGTCCAGTTCCAATGCGCGCTGGTATTCGCGCACCGCGTCGCGGAAGTGGTCGGTCGCGGCGGCGAACTCCAGGGCCGCGCCGCGCCGGGCGGCTTCGTCGGCGGCCCGATTGCCACGGTTGTAAAACCGCCGCGTGGCATCGTGTGCCGACGACCGGATGGGCAGGTTGGCCAGCATGGCCTCGACCGGCGCGGAATCGTCCGTCAGCAGTTGAATGCCCGGCTTGGCCAGCAGTTTCGCGAGCGCGTCGTCCGGCATGCGGTGCGACGTCATGTACCGCACGAGATCATTCGAGACCTCGATGTCCGGCGGCGGCGCATCCGTAGCCACGACGACAAAGGTATATCGTTCGGAAACATCGAGGTCGGCGTTCGCGTCGCCGTCGGTGGCAAAATAGCAGTCGACGTGGGCGAACGAGGTGCGCAGCGTCGTCAGCACCGAGGCGAGAAATCGCCCCTCGTCGAGAATTTCCACCAGGTTCATCAGGAAGACGCCGTCCGGGGCGAGGATGCGCTTGACCGACTTCTGAAACTCCTGCGTGGTCAGGTGGGGCGGCACGATGAAGTCGTTGATCGCGTCGAGGAAGACAAACTTGTACGGCGGCGGCGCCTCGTCGCCGTCCATCGCGCGGTTCAGGGCGATGACGTGCTGCCGCGCATCGAGATGGAAGATTGACATCCGCTCATCGAGCGACAGTCCGAAGGTCGCCAGCGCCGCTTCGGTGACCACCGGGTCAATCTCGACCACGTCCACATGGCAGTTCGGCCGCTCGCGGAGCAGCATGCGCGGATGTGTGAATCCGCCGCCGCCCAGCACCAGGGCTCGAAAGGCGTCGGTCGACCGGGTGTACTGATCGGTGATGCCGCCGAAGATCTGTTCGTAGCCGTATTGCAGTTCGTTGGGTCGCTCCGGGTTGTAGAAACTGTGGGCCAGTTTGTCGAGAAGCATGACCCGCCGCCCGTCGCTGCGCGGGACATTCTCCACGCGCACCTGCGAGTATTCGCTGGCGCGGTCGAACAACACATCGGGCCCCTCGTCATCGCGCAGGCCCCAGTTCGCGGCCCACGCGCGCGTCTTGCCCCAGGCCGTCTGCGGTCCCCAGGGCAGCCCGAAGATGAGCATCAACAACACGCACGTCGCCGCGCCCCATCCGTAGGGCAGCAACCGCCGACCGGCAAACAGGATCGCCATGATCGCCAGAATCGCCGCAACGACGTGGTTGATCGTGAACAGGCCGTACCGCGGTATGAGCACAAACCCCGACGCGAACGTCCCCATCAGGCTGCCCAATACGCCCCACGCGTACACCCCGCCGACCGTTCGCCCGACGGATCGCCCCCGGTCGAGCGCCATCTTCGCGACGACCGGACCGATGGTGCCCAGCAGGGTGCACGGGATGAAGAATGACAAGAAGACGTGGATCGCAATGCGCATCGGCCAACTGAGAAACCAGAGGACGGACCATTCGCCGACCAGTGCGTTCAGCATGGGGACCGCGAAACATCCGGCCGAGGCGAGCACGAACAGCGTGGCGAGGGCCGAGATGGAGCGATAGCGGTCGGCAATGGCGCCGCCGATGTAGTTGCCCAGTGCCAGGCCGCCCAGAACCACGCCGATGATGGCGGTGGTGGTGTAGTTCGAATTGCCGAGGTAGCGCGTGACCAGCCGGAAGGCGAGCAGTTCCATGATCATCACGCAGGCGCTGGCGATGAAGGCCGTGGCGCAGGGCACCAGCGTGCCGCGGGCGAGGCCGCCGGACGGGGGACTGACTTGGGTGGGGGGCGGAGTGCTCATGCGTGGGATTGTCGCCCACGTCCTTGCCCGTGACAACCGACTCCCGGGTCTCGATGGGCCGCCACGCCGTGGCGGACGGCCATCGCAAATAGCAGGCCCATTCGCATCGCGCGAAACAGCCGTCTATACTTTTGCAATGGCATCACCCCGTGCCGCTACCCGCCCGTTCGCCGCCGCGGCCATCGTCGCGACGGCTCTCTTCATATCCGCTCCTGCCGCGGCAGACACATTCCGCCTCAAGACCGGCCGCACCATCGAAGGCGACGTCGAGAAGGACCTCGGCGACAAGTTGGTGATACGCGTCGCCGCGGGGACTCTGGAGATCGAGAAAAAAGACATCGAATCGCAAACCCCCGGCGAGACGCCCTGGCGAAAATATGAAAAGGAGCGGGCGAAGTACCCCGACACCGCGGAAGGCCGCTACCGCCTGGCCCAATGGTGCCACAAGCACCGCCTGCGCGACCGCGAACTGCAGAACCTCCGCCGGGTCATCAAACTCGATCCCAACCACGAGGATGCCCGGCTGGCCCTGGGCCATGTGAAGGTGCGCGGAACCTGGTTGGATCCGCGCGAGCAGCGCAAGCAGGAGTTGAAGGCCGATCCCGACCGGGTCGAACAGGATCGCCAGGAGCAGGTCGACAAACTGGTCCGCGAGATCGTCTCGAAGTGGTTTGTCCGCATCAAGGCGATCTTCGCCGACCGCATGGCCTCCGGTCAGACGCTTTCAAATCCGCGCTTTGTCGATGCACGGAAGCAACTGCTGGCCATTCAGGACCCGCTCGCCATTCCCGCGATCACGAATGTCCTCGCGCGGGGTAGCGAGTCGGCCCGCCGGGTCATGATCGAATGCCTGTCGCAGTTTCTACAGGACGAAGCGACGATGAACCTGCTGGTCGTCGCCGTCATCGACCCTTCTCCGGAGATTCGCCGGCTCGCCGCCATCGAACTGATTCCGCGGAAGGACGACCGCCTGATCGACCGCCTGCGCGACGGTCTCGCCGCGCCCGACGAGGGCACGATCCGCAACGCGGCCGCGGCGCTGGGGGTCATCCGGGCAAAGTCGGCCGTGCCGGACCTGATCGGCGTGCTGTCGCGCGAAACCCGGCAGTTGGTGCAGGTCACCCGGCCCGTCTTTTTCCGCAAGATCACGACCACTTTCGGCGGCGGCACGACCGTGCGGGTTGACAACCAGAACTATTACTATCGGCCCGATCGAATCGGCGTGGTGGATCCGGAAGTGATGATGGGGACGGAGACGACGACGGAATTGCACACCGTCTCGATATATCGCACGGAAGTACAGGAGGCCCTGATCGCGATCACCGGCGAAAACCACGGGTTTGACGGCGATGCGTGGCTGAAGTGGTGGCGCGAGCACGCGAAATGAGCGGACGCGCCTTCGTCGATCCGCCCACGCTCCGGCAGGCGGCAGGTCGTCCGAGCGGCCAACGTCGAACGCGGAACGGGGAACGGGGAGAAGAGGAATTTCAACTTCGGCGTTCGCCTTGATTCGTGTTCCGCGTTCCGACTTCCGCGTTCACTTGATGCGGGTGGGCCAGCGCTTCAGGTGGAGCTTCTTGCCAGGGCGGACGCGGTAATCGTTCGGTTTGATAGCCATAAGCCGTAAGCCATAAGCCGTAAGCTGAGCCTTTAGCCGTTAGCCATGAGCCGTTAGCGATACAATAAGACAATGGTACGTCCTGAAGAATCGAAGGCTGGATGTTCAGCTGACGGTTCATGCTGCATCGAACTTGCGGGTGAGAGTCCCGTCGCGGTAAGCGCCGGAGCGCCGC
>Ga0268299_1000358_pt1 | contig 152908 bp, 149 predicted proteins | sample NOBtaG_FD_193484 | JGI IMG/M metagenome (GOLD analysis project Ga0268299, IMG submission 193484) | Activated sludge microbial communities from bioreactor in Nijmegen, Gelderland, Netherland - NOB reactor | ecosystem: Engineered > Bioreactor > Aerobic > Activated sludge | place: Netherlands...
CGGGGGCGGCTGGACGGGCGGGGGCTGGGGCGGCGGCGGGGGCTGGTCCGGCGGCGGCGGCTGGTCGGGTGGCGGGGGCGGCGGCTTCGGCGGCGGCGGCGCGTCGGGCAACTGGTGAGCGCGGACCCATGAGCATCGGGCGCATCTTCCGCCACCTCGTCTGCGACTTCTGGAGCGTGCGGCGCGCCTTCCCGCCGGCCGCGATGGCGGCGATCGAGCAGGAGATCGGCGCGCAGGAGCGGCGGCACGACGGCGAGGTGCGCTTCGCGGTGGAGGCATCGCTGCCGCTCATCGACCTCCTGCGCGGCGTCTCGGGTCGCGCCCGCGCGGTCGAGCTCTTCGGCCGGCTGCGCGTCTGGGACACGGAACGCAACACCGGCGTCCTGATCTACCTGCTGCTCGCGGACCGCGACGTCGAGATCGTCGCCGATCGCGGCATTCACCGCGCGGTGGGCGAGGAAGGCTGGGAGGCGATCTGCAGGGAGATGGAGCGCGCGTTCGCTCGCGGCGCGTTCCAGGACGGGGTGCTCGGCGGGGTGCGCGCGATCAGCGATCGTCTCGCGACGCATTTCCCGCCGCGGCCCGACAACCCCGACGAGCTGTCGGACCGGCCGGTCATCGTGCGCGACTGAACCGGCGCGGCGGCGTCAGCCGATCCAGGCGCGCGCAAGCACGTCGAGGCGCAGGTCCTGCACGAAGGACTCGCCGTTCCGCTCGGCGGTGAATGTCACGACGTGGACGCCCGGACGGTCGAACTCCAGCTCGTGAACGAAGCTGCCGCCTGCGGGGACGTCCACGGCGGCGAGGATGGCGCCGCGAGCGTCACGCAAGGTGCAGCGTACGCCGGCGGCGACGAGCGCCTCGACCCTGAACCGCTCGCCGACGACGCGCCGATAGACCTGCGGGTCGCGATTCGCGTTGTACTGCAGCCCGTTGAGACGGACGAGGCGGACGAGCTTGGCCACCGCGGGTGGTTCCTCCGCTAGAATCGGCTGCACATTAGCAAACACTAATACTCTGCGCAATGCTTGAGCGAGCGCTCGTTCCGATCGAGCAAGACGTGGTGGCGCTGGAAGCCGCGATCGCCGGACGCGAGGCCGACGCGCTGGTCGAGGTGCTGGAGCCGGCGATCGCGCTGGTCGCGCGCACGCTGCGCGCCCAGCTCGCGTCCGAAGGAAAGCCGGCGCCGGCGGAGGGCGCCGACGTCCTGGAGGTCTGGCGGGCGCTTGTGAAGGGTGACCCGAGCTGGAACGCGATTCGCGACAACTGCCGCGAGCTCGTGTTCTACCGCAACTGTCTCGCGGCCGGGCGCGCCGACGCGCTCCCGCCCGCGCCGCACCGGATGGCGGTGCGGACCGCGCGGCACATCCTGCTCTACGTGCGGTCGCGGGCGCGCCGGTGAATCGCGTTTCGCAGGGGGCCGGCCGCAAGGCGGTGTTCCTGGTCTCGCCGCACGTTCGGCAGCCTTCGTACGGCCGGAACCATCCGCTCGGCATTCCCCGCGTCGCGCTCACGGTCGACCTCGCCCGCGCCTGCGGCGCGCTCGACCCGGACGAAGTCGTCGCGGCGCGCGCGGCGGTCGAACCGGAGCTTGAATGGTTCCACGCCCCCGAGTACGTCGCGGCGGTGCGACGCGCCGAGGCGCTCGGGCACGTGCCGACCGAGTGGCGCGGACGTTTCGGGCTCGGCACGCTCGAGAACCCGTACTTCGCGGGGCTCTTCACGATTCCTGCGACCGCGACCGGCGCGAGCATCCAGGCCGCCGAAGCCGTGCTGGCCGGGTGCGTCGCCTTCAATCCCGCCGGCGGCATGCACCACGCGCGGCGCGGTCGCGCCCAGGGGTTCTGCTACTTCAACGACCCTGCGCTCGCGATCGTTCGCCTCCGCCGCGGCGGGTGGCGGGTGCTGTACGTGGACCTCGACGCGCATCACGCGGATGCGGTGGCGGAGGCGTTCGCGCCCGATCCCGACGTCCTCACGTTGTCGCTGCACATGGATACGGCTTACGCGTATCCGAATGCCGGCGGCCGGCTCGAGGACTGCGGCGTCGCGGCGGCCGGCCACACGACGATCAACGTGCCGTTGCCGCGCGGCGTGAACGACGCCGAGTACCGCCTCGTGTTCGATGCGGCCTGGGTGCCGGCGCTCGAGCGCTTCCGCCCCGACGCCGTGGTGCTCCAGGCGGGGGCCGACGCGCTCGCGGCCGACCCGCTCGGCAAGCTCGCCCTGACGACGCAGGGCTTCCTCGCCATCGCGCGCACGATCGTCGCAGGCTGCCCGCGTCACGCGGACGGCACGCCGCGTCTGGTGGCGACCGGCGGTGGCGGCTATCACCCGGTCGCGGTCGCGCGCGCCTGGACCGGGCTCTGGGCGCTGCTCTCCGGGCGCGAGCTGGGCGCGGCGCTTCCACCGGCCGGGGGTGCGCTCCTGCGAGGAGTGCAGTGGGGGGACGACGAGGCGCCCGATCCCGAGTGGCTGCGCACGCGCCTCGTCGACGCGCCGGGCGACGGTCGCGTGCGCGAGGAGGTGCGTGCGCTCGCGCAGCGCGTCGGGCGCCATCCGTTCCTGGCGCGCTGAGCGCTCCCGCCGGGCCTCAGTGTCCGGGCTTGTCCATGCCGATGAGGTGCAGCGAGTCGCCCTGCCGCTGGTTGTGGAGGTGGCGCTGGCGCACGAGCACCATCGAGCCGCTCACGAACATCCCGAAGAGCGCGATGACCGTGTAGATCGACAGCTCGGCGCGGATCATGACCGCGTAGAGCGCGAGCATGACCAGGATCGACAGGTTCTCGTTGAAATTCTGCACCGCGATCGAGTGGCCCGCGCCCATGAGGATGTGGCCGCGGTGCTGCAGCAGCGCGTTCATCGGCACGACGAAGAAGCCGGCGAGGGCGCCCACCGCGACGAGCAGCGGGATCGCGGCCCAGAGCGCGCTGACAAAGTTCATGGCGATCACGATGAGCCCCATCGCCACGCCCACCGGGAGCACGCTCACCGCCTGGCGCAGGCTGACGAACCGCGCCGCGACCACCGCGCCGAGCGCGATGCCGACCGCGGTGATGCCCTGCAGGGCGGTGGCCTTGGAGAGCGGGTAGCCGAGCGCGGCCCTGGCCCACTCGAGCACGATGAACTGCAGCGTCGCGCCCGCGCCCCAGAAGAGCGTTGTGGTGGCGAGGGAGATCTGGCCGAGCTTGTCCTTCCAGAGCAGGTTGTTGCAGTGCGCGAAGTCGCGGATCAGGAAGAAGGGGTTCTTCTTCGGGACGTGGTGGTCGACGCCCGTGTCGGGGATGAAGAGATTGAAGGCTGCCGCCGCAACATAGGCAAACACGATGACCGCGATCGCCGCCTCGCCCGGCGTGTCTACCGAGGTCTCGATTCGCGGCAGGTCGAACGCGAGCAGCTGGCTCGACACCGTGTCGCTCACCAGCACCCCGCCGAGGAGCGTGCCGAGGATGATCGAGCCGACCGTGAGCCCCTCGATCCAGCCGTTCGCGGCCACGAGCTGGCTTGGCGGGAGCAGCTCGGTGAGGATGCCGTACTTCGCCGGCGAGTAGGCCGCCGCACCCAGCCCGACCACCGCGTACGCGACGAGCACGGCGAGGAACGGCTCGGTCCCCGGCAGCGTCAGCTGGGCGTAGAAGAACATCATGGCGCAGCCGCCGATCTTGATCATGTTGGTGATGAACATGACCCGGCCCTTGGGCATCGAGTCGGCGAACGCGCCGACGAACGCGGCCAGCAGGACGTATGAGACGGTGAAGAAGAACTTGAGGAGCGGCACCATCCACGCCGGCCCGTGCAGCTGGGCGAGGAGCTGGATGGCCGCGATCAGCAGGGCGTTGTCGGCGAGCGACGAGAAGAACTGCGCCGCCATGATGGTGTAGAAACCGCGCTTCATGGGGGCGGCGCGCCGCTAGCGCGCGGGCGTCTCGGCGGGCGGCTCGTCGTGGGCGGCGGGCGCGGCAGCCGAGGCCGCCGCGCGCAGGGCGCGCTCCTGCTCGGCGAAGGACGGTGGGCGCCGCTGCGGCAGGTCGGGGTCGCGGCCGGCGTAACCGGGCGGCGGCGCTTCCCCGGCGAGGAAGACCTGGCGCCGGATGCGCTTGTTCAGCGCGGTGACCCGGCGGTCGATCCACCAGGCGTCGTGACCGAGGGCCACGACCATCCCCGCGACGAGCGCCGCGGCGAGGCGCCAGTCCCAGAGCGCGGCGCCGAGGGCGAGGGCGGTCGCGATGCGCCAGCTCCATGCGCCCTTCGGATCGTCGAGGTAGGCGCGGTGCAGCCCGAGCGGTGCCGCCGCGAGCAGCGCCCAGGCGCGGCCGCGCCGTTTCAGGCGGGCCGCCAGCTCGAGATTCGCCCGCTGCAGCCCGGCCCCGGCCAGGTCGAGCCGCTTCCAACCCTCGCTCAAGAGATCACTCGCTGCACGAACCGATTCGGCCGGTCATAAGTTTTGTTCATCGGCCGATTTATGATTGAATAGCGGCGCGCAGGATAGCACACGCCCTTTATCGCGAGACCGATGGCCGACCGCCGACTCCAGGTGTTTCACGCCGTGGCGAAGCAGATGAGCTTCACCAAGGCGGCCGAAACCCTCTTCATGACCCAGCCCGCGGTCACCTTCCAGATCAAGCAGCTGGAGGAGCACTTCAATACCCGGCTCTTCGAGCGCGGGCACGGCCGCATCGCGCTGACCCCGGCCGGGGAGATCGTGCTCGAGTACGCCGAGCGCATCCTCGCGCTCTCCTCGGAGCTCGAGACGCGGCTGCGCGAGATGACCGGGCGCCTCTCGGGGCCGCTCCTCATCGGCGCGAGCACGACGATCGCCGAATTCCTGCTCCCGCGCGTGCTCGGGGAGTTCAAGTCCCAGCACCCCGAGGTGCAGCCGAAGCTCGTGGTCGCCAACTCCGAAGCGATCGAGAACCGCGTCGCCGAGCACACGCTCGACATCGGGTTGATCGAGGCGCCGTCGCACCTCCCGTCGCTGCTCACCCAGATGTGCTGCGAGGACGAGCTGCAGGTGATCGTCTCGCCCGCGCATCCGCTCGCGAAGGCGAAGACCGTCACGCCCAAGCAGCTCATCGCCTATCCCTACGTGAGCCGCGAGAGCGGCTCCGGCACGCGCGAGTTCACCGACCTCTACTTCCGCAAGGCGGGCGTCAACCCGACCGACCTCAGCGTGGTCATGGAGCTCGGCAGCCCGGAGGCGCTCAAGGGGGTGGTGGGGACCGGGCTCGGGTTCGCGATCCTGTCGAAGGCGACCGTCGCCAAGGAGCAGAAGCTCGGCGAGCTCGTCGCGGTGCCCCTCAATCCCAAGCTGCTGCGCTCGCTCTCGCTCGTCTATCCGAAGGAGAAGTTCCGGTCGCGCCTGGTGAACACGTTCGTCGAGTTCGCGCAGGGGCGGCTGAAGGACACGGTGCTGTAGCGAGGCCGGCGGTCGCGCCGGCCGTGCGCGGGCGCGCCGGGTCGTTTAGGCTTGGCGCGCCAGCATGATCCGGTTTCTCGCGATCCAGCACACCTTCTCCGAGTTCTTCGGCGCGCTCGAGCCGCAGTTCGAGGCGCGCGACATCGCCTTCACGTACCTGCGCCCGGTGACCGGGCAGGACGTGGCCGCCGCCGCCGGGCAGTTCGACTGCCTGTGGCTCCTCGGCGGCGCGTACCCGGTTGCCGATCGCAGCCACTGCCCGTGGATCGACGACGAGCTGCGGCTGGTGGCGGCGTTCGAGAAGTCGCGCCGCCCGGTCGTGGGGCTCGGCTTCGGGGCGCATCTGATCGCGACGGCGCATGGCGGCGCCGCGCACGTCGATCCGGCGCACGATGCCTACTGGACGGTTGCCCACGCCACGGAAGCGGGCCGCGACGACCCGGTCGCGCGCGCCATCGACGGGCGGCACGTCCTCGTGCTCGCGAACGGCCGGGTGGACCTGCCGGCCGGCGTGGCGCCGCTCGCCGTGTCCGACGACGGGCGCTGGCTCGCGATCCGACCGTCGCCGCTCGCCTATGGCCTCGCATTCCGCCCCGAGCTGAAGCCCGGCATGATCGAGGACATGATCATGGAGGACGATCGCCCGGTGCCGGAGAGCATCACGCTGCTCCTCGACGAGGCGCGCGCGCGTTGGGCCGACACGCAGGAGACGACCGCGCGGGTCGTGGCGGCGCTCGTCGAGGCGCTCGATCTCATGCAGGAGCGGCGCAAGATGCCGGTGTTCAGCCTGAAGTCCGTGCGGGGAGAGGAGTGAAAGGGGATCGACCGCAGGCGCGCTCGGGCGACGCGCGCCTGCTCGAGCTGTGGCGCCGCCTCGATCCCGGCCAGCGGCGCATGCTGGCGGAGTTCGCCGAGTTCCTCGCTGCGCGCGGCGAGGCGCCGCGCTCCGCGCAGGTCGCGACGCTGCGCCCGGCGCACGAAACGGTCGTGCATGCGGTGCGCCGCCTGAACGCGAGCTACCCGATGCTCGAGCGCGCGAAGCTGCTGCAGCCGGTCGGCGACCTGCTTTCGCAGCATCTCGTCGACGGCCGGGCGCCGGCCGCCGTCATCGACGACCTCGAGGCGCTCTACGCAAACGCCTATGCGGCGTTCCTGAAGTCGCAGTAGCGCGGCAGTGGCTCACCGGGCGGGCCACCGCGCCGGTTAACATCCGCATTTTCGCCTCCCACCCATGCCGCGACCGATCCGCGCCACCTTCGACCTCGCCGCTTTCGCGCGCAACCTCGGCGTCGCGCGCGCCCACGCGGGCGGCGCGCGCGTCTGGGCGGTGACGAAGGCGAACGCCTACGGCCACGGCCTTGCGCGCGCGCGGCGCGCGCTCGACGCGGCGGACGGCTTCGCGCTCCTCGACCTCGACGAGGCGCTGCGCCTGCGCGACGCGGGCGTGCGCAAGCCCATCCTGCTGCTCGAGGGCTTCTTCGCGCCGGCCGACCTCGCGCCGATCGCGGCGCACGGCCTCGCCGTCGTGGTGCATTCGGACGAGCAGCTCGCCATGCTCGAATCGACGCCGGGGGCACCGCTCGACATCCACGTCAAGCTCAACACCGGGATGAATCGCCTCGGCTTCCCGCCCGAGGCGGTCCGCGCCGTGCTCGCACGGCTGGAAGCGACCGGGCGCGTGGGCGCGGTCACGCTGATGACGCACTTTGCCGACGCCGACGGGCCGCCGGGCGTCGCCGAGCAGCTCGCGCGGTTCGACGCGGCGACGCGGGGGCTCGATCTGCCGCGCAGCCTCGCCAACTCGGCCGCGCTCCTGCGGCACCCGCAGACGCGCGGCGACTGGGTGCGGCCGGGGATCATGCTCTACGGCTGCTCGCCGTTCGCCGACGCGTCGGCCGAGTCGCTCGGGCTCGCGCCGGTGATGACGCTCGCGAGCGAGCTGATCGCCGCGCGGTTGCTCGTCCCGGGCGACCGCGTCGGGTACGCGGGAACTTTTGCCGCCGACCGCCCGATGCGGGTTGGCGTCGTGGCCTGCGGCTACGCCGACGGTTATCCGCGGCACGCGCCGACCGGCACACCCGTCCTCGTCGCGGGCCGGCGCACCCGGACGGTCGGACGCGTGTCGATGGACATGATCACGGTGGATCTCGAGGGCGTCCCGGAGGCGGGCGTCGGGACGCCGGTCACCCTCTGGGGCGAGGGCCTGTCGTGCGACGAGGTGGCGGCCGCGGCCGGCACCGTCAGCTACGAGCTCCTGTGCGCGCTTGCGGCGCGCGTTCCCCAGGTGGAGCGCGGCTAGACGTCGTGGCCAAGGCGAAATCCGTCTACGTCTGCGGCGAGTGCGGCGGGGCGTCCACGAAGTGGCAGGGCCAGTGCGCGCACTGCGGCGCCTGGAACTCGCTCCTCGAGACCGCCGCGGAGCGCCCGGCGCAGCACCGCTTCGGCAGCACCGCGAAGGCGGCGGCGCTGACGCCGCTCGCGCACGTGACCGCGAGAGAGGCGGTGCGCATGCCGACCGGCGTGGGCGAGTTCGACCGCGCGCTCGGCGGGGGACTGGTCGCCGGCCAGGTCGTGCTGATCGGCGGCGATCCCGGCATCGGCAAGTCGACCCTGCTGCTCCAGGCGCTCGCGTGGATGAGCGCCGCGCGCAAGAGCATCTACGTGACCGGCGAAGAGTCCGCGGAGCAGACGGCGCTGCGCGCCCAGCGGCTGCAGGTAGACACCGCCGCGGTGCAGCTCCTCGCGGAGATCCAGCTCGAGCGCATCGCGGCCACGCTCGAGGCGGAGAAGCCGGAGGTCGCGGTCATCGACTCGATCCAGACGCTCTTCTCGGAGGCGCTCACCTCCGCGCCGGGCTCGGTCGCGCAGGTGCGCGAGTGCGCCGCGCAGCTCACCCGCCTCGCGAAGACGCACGGCATCGCGCTCGTGTTCGTGGGGCACGTGACCAAGGAAGGCGCGCTCGCCGGGCCGCGCGTGCTCGAGCACATCGTGGACACCGTGCTCTATTTCGAGGGCGACCCGGGCTCGAGCTTCCGGCTGATCCGGGCGTTCAAGAACCGCTTCGGGCCGGTGAACGAGCTCGGAGTCTTCGCCATGACCGAGAAGGGGCTGCGCGGGGTGAGCAACCCTTCCGCGCTGTTCCTCTCGCAGCACCGCGAACCGGTGCCCGGCTCGTGCATCCTGGTCACCAACGAGGGCACGCGGCCGCTGCTGGTCGAAGTGCAGGCGCTCGTCGACGGGACGCAGAGCGCGAACCCGCGGCGCCTCGCCCAGGGGCTCGACCAGAGCCGCCTCGCGATGCTCCTCGCGGTGCTGCACCGGCACGCGGGCATCGCGTGTCACGACCAAGACGTGTTCGTGAACGCAGTCGGCGGCGTGCGCATCGGGGAGCCGGCGGCGGACCTCGCCGTGCTGCTCGCGGTGGTGTCGAGCTTCCGCGGACGGCCGCTGCCCGACAAGCTCGTGGTGTTCGGCGAGGTCGGCCTCGCCGGCGAGGTGCGGCCGGCGCCGCGCGGTCAGGAGCGGCTGCGCGAGGCCGCGAAGCTCGGCTTCCGCCGTGCACTTATCCCTAAGGCGAACGCGCCGAAGCAGGCGATCGCTGGGATCGAGGTGAGCCCGATCGAGCGGCTCGCCGACGCGGTCGCCGCGGTTCAGTGAGCCAGGGCAAGGCGCGCGGCGGCGACGCCGCTGCGCACCGCCGATTCGAGCGTCGCCGGGTGGTCGCTCGCGACGTAGTCGCCCGCGAGGACGATCCGGTCGACCGGCGTCCGGTTCGCCGGCCGGGCGAGGTCCGGGCGGCAGCTGAACGTCGCTCGCCGCTCCGCGATCACCCGGGTCCAGCGCGGCGCGGGCAGGCCGGGCAGGGCGGCGGCAAGCTCGCCGTGGATCGCGGCGGCGAGACCGGGGCGCGTCAGCGCCTCGTGGCGGCCCGACGCGCTCAGGACCCCGGCAATCAGACCGCGGTGGCCGCACAGCGCGCCGCGATCGAACGCCCACTGCAGCAGCCCGCCGGTGAACCCGAGCATCGCGAACGGCAGTGACGTGGTCTCGGGGTATTGCAGGTATACGGTGTAGATCGGTTCGTACTCGAGCGCGTCGATCTGCGTCGCGATGCCGCCGAGCCGCGCATCCGTGGCGAGCAGCGCCGACGCGTGGTGGGGCCCGCAAGCGACGATTGCGCGGTCGAACGGCAGCGCGTCCGCATCCAGGGTAATGCCTTCGGCTCCGACGGCGAGCGCACGAACCGGCGCCCCCAGGCGCACCTCGCCGCCGCGCTCCGTGACGAATCGCGCTGCCGGCTCGGGGAACAGGGTGCCGAGATCCCGCCGGGGCAGGAGCAGATCCGATGCCGGCGGCGGGCCGCCGAGCGTGTCGCGCAGGACGTTGGCGAACACCTGCGCCGAAGCATGCTCGGGGGGCGTATTGAGCGCCGCGACGCAAAGCGGCTCCCAGACGAGTTGCCGAAGTGGCGCGGTCTGCCCGTGTCCGGCGAGCAGGGCGGCGACGCTGTCGTCCTGCGGGAGCCTGAATCCGTCGCGGCGCAACCGGCCGACGAAGCGCGCGGCGCGCAGTCGGTCGGGAAACGAGAGGCCGCGGGCGGCGAGCAGGCCGACTGCAAGGTGCAGCGGCGCCGGCAGCGGCGCGGCCTTCAGCCGAAAGCCCGTCGCCGTCCGCAGCTCCAGGGGCAGGCGCAGGAAGCACGCTTCGGGATCCACGCCGACGGCCTTCATGAGCCTGAGCGTCTCGGTGTAGGCCCCGACGAGGATGTGCTGGCCGTTGTCGACATCCACGCCGTCGATCGTCACGCGCCGCGCCCGCCCCCCGAGCTGGCGCGCAGCCTCGAACACGACGACCCGCGCGCCGCCCGCAGCGAGCGTGACCGCCGCTCCGATGCCCGACCAGCCGCCGCCGATCACGGCGACGCGCGGCGCGCCGGTCACGCCGTGAGCCACGTCTTCCAGGCGATCCACAGCTTGCGGATCGGGGTCAGCGCAATCCGGTGTTCCAGGACGCGGTAACCGTCGCGGCGGATCTCCCCGAGCAGCGCGCGGTAGATCGCGGCCATGATGAGGCCCGGGCGCTGCGCGCGGGCGTCCTCCGCGGGCAGGAGCGCGAGCGCCGTGGCGTACTGCGCCTCGGCGCGCTCGACCTGGAAGGCCATCAGCCGCGTGAACGCGTCGGTGTGGCGGGCGTTGAGGATGTCCGCCGCGGCGACGCCGAAGCGCGCCAGGTCCTCGAGCGGGAGGTAGATGCGCGCCTTGCGCGCGTCCTCGCCGACGTCGCGGACGATGTTGGTGAGCTGGAAGGCGGTGCCGAGCGTCTTCGCGTACTCCAGAGTCTGCGGGTTCGAGTAGCCGAAGATGCCCGCGGCCAGCATCCCGACCACGCCCGCGACGTGGTAGCAGTAGCGCTCGAGCGCGGCGAGGTCGGCATAGCGCGACTGGCGCAGGTCCATCTCCATCCCGTCGATGATTTCGCCGAGCCGTTCGCGGGTGATCCCATAGGTGCCCGCAAGGGGCGCGAGCGCCTGGGTCACCGGGTGCTGCGGCGTGCCGGCCTCGAGCGCCGCGAGCTCCTGCCGCCACCAGGCGAGCTTGGCCGCGGCGACCCCGGGATCGGTGCACTCGTCGACGACGTCGTCCACCTCGCGGCAGAAGGCGTAGAGCGCGGTGATCGCGCGACGACGCTCCGGCGGGAGGAACAGGAAGGCGTAGTAGAAGCTCGAGCCGCTCTGCGCGGCTTTGCGCTGGCAGTACTCGTCCGGAGTCATCGGGTCAGCGGGGATAGCGCGCCGCCGCGCGCCACAGCACGACCAGCCAGTCGGCGGCGCGCAGCACCGGCCGGTGGCGGAACACGTCGCCGCGGACGCGATCGATTCGCTCGAGGATGCGCAGCCCTCCCTGGACCACCGCGCGCAGCTCGAATCCGCTGCGGCCCGCGACCGCGCGCGCGAGCGGGGCGCCGGAGCTTAGCATCGCGCGGGCGCGCGACACCTGGAACGCCATCAAGGCCTGGAAGGGGCCCCCCGCGCGCGCGGCGAAGAGGTCGGCCTCGGTCACGCCGTGCCGCGCCATCTCGTCGCGCGGCAGGTAGATCCGGTTCTTGCCCAGGTCGATCGCGACGTCCTGCCAGAAGTTGGTGAGCTGCAGCGCGGAGCAGATCGCGTCCGACCAGCGCACATTGCGCTCGGTGGCGGCGCCGAAGAGGTGCAGCATCAGCAGGCCGACCGGGTTCGCGGAGCGCCGGCAATAGTCGAGCACCTCGTCGAAGCTCTCGTAGCGCAGCTTGACGACGTCCTGGCTGAAGGCGTCGAGGAGGTCGTGAAACGCCTGCAGCGGAAGCCCGTGCTCGCGGATCGCGCGCGCGAGGCGCGCGAAGAGCGGGTCGGGATCCGGCTCGCCGCGCGCGAGGCGCCGCAGCGATGCCCGGTATCCGTCGAGGCGCGCCAGGCGCTCGGCGGGCGCGAGGTCGCCCTCGTCGGCGAAATTGTCGGCGGTGCGCGCAAAGGCGTAGATCGCCTCGACCGCCGGGCGCAGGCGGCGCGGGAGGAGGATCGACGCGACCGGAAAATTCTCGTAGTGACCGACCGACATTTCCCCGCTTCATCAAAGGGATCGGGTGTCGTTTGACAGACAGTATAGGGGCTCCTCCGGTAGAATCCGGCGGGCGGCGCGAAGGTGGCGGAATTGGTAGACGCACTGGATTTAGGTTCCAGCGCCGTAAGGCATGGGGGTTCGAGTCCCTTCCTTCGCACCACCACACTTTCCGGGGATCCTTGAGTCGACCGAATGCAAAGCAATCTAGAAACTCTCAGCCCGCTGGAGCGCCGCCTGACGATGGCGGTCCCGGTGGCCGACATCGACAAGCAGGTCGACGAGCGGCTGAAGCAGCTCGCGCGCACCGTGCGCATGGCGGGATTCCGCCCGGGCAAGGTGCCGCTCCGGATCGTGGCGCAGCAGTACGGCCCGCAGGTGCGCTCGGAGGTGATCGGCGACGCGGTGGAGAAGGCGTTCACCAGCGCGGTGCGCGACCAGAACCTGCGCGTGGCGGGCTATCCCAAGATCGAGCGCCGGGAGGCGGGCGCGGACGACCGCCTGGAGTTCAGCGCCACCTTCGAGGTCTATCCCGAGGTCCAGCTCGGTGACCTGTCGAACGTCGTCATCGAGCGGCCGACCCTCACGGTGACCGAGGCGGAAGTCGACAAGACGATCGGGGTGCTGCGCAAGCAGCGCACGCGCTACGAGGCGGCCGAGCGGCCGGCCGAGAAGGGCGACCGGGCGACCATCGACTTCACCGGGACGATCGACGGCGTCGCGTTCGACGGTGGAACCGCGAACGACGTCGCCTTCGTCCTCGGCGAGGGGCGCATGCTGCCCGACTTCGAGGCCGGCGTGACCGGGATGCGCCCGGGCGAGTCCAGGACCTTTCCGGTCGCCTTCCCCGCGGACTATCAGGGCCGGGACGTCGCGGGCAAGACGGCGAGCTTTGCGGTCACCCTGAAGAAGGTGGAGGCCCCGCGTCTCCCGGATCTCGACGGCGACTTCGCGCGGTCGCTCGGGGTGCCGGACGGCGACCTGGACAAGATGCGCGCCGAGGTGAAGGCAAACGTCGAGCGCGAGGTCAAGAAGCGCCTCGGTGGCGATCTGAAGAACCGCGTCATGCAGGCGCTGCTCGAGGCGGCGCGGCCGGAGCTGCCCAAGTCGCTCGTCGACATGGAGGTGCAGCGCGTGGTCGCCGGCGCCCGGGCCGACCTCGAGGCGCGCGGCCTGAAGATGGAGTCGATGCCGATCGACCCGCAGGTGTTCGAGGCCCAGGCCCAGCGGCGGGTGGCGCTCGGGCTGATCATCGGCGAGCTGGTGAAGAAGCACGACCTCGGCGCCAAGCCGCCGCAGGTGCGCGCGCTCGTCGAGGAACACGCGGCCTCCTACGAGCAGCCCGGCGAGGTGGTGAAGTGGTACTATTCCCAGCCGGAGCGACTCGCGGAAATCGAAGGTCTGGCCGTCGAACAGAATGTCGTCGACTGGGTTCTCAGGAACGCTAAGGCCGTCGAGAAGACGGTCGCGTTCGACCAACTCATGAGCGAGACGGCATGATGCGCAACAACGGACTTCCCCGCACGGGGACGAGCGAGCGGATGGAGCCCCAGGGTCTCGGGCTCATCCCGATGGTGATCGAGCAGAGCGGGCGGGGCGAGCGCGCCTACGACATCTACTCCCGTCTGCTGAAGGAGCGGGTCGTCTTCCTGGTCGGCCCGGTCAACGAGGTCTCGGCCAACCTGATCGTCGCCCAGCTGCTGTTCCTCGAGTCCGAGAACCCGGACAAGGACATCTCCTTCTACATCAACTCGCCCGGCGGATCGGTGTCGGCGGGGCTCGCGATCTACGACACGATGCAGTTCATCAAGCCCGACGTGTCGACGCTGTGCATCGGGCAGGCGGCCAGCATGGGCGCGCTGCTGCTGTGCGCCGGGTCGAAGGGCAAGCGGTTCTGCCTGCCGAACTCGCGTGTGATGATCCACCAGCCGATGGGCGGCTTCCAGGGCCAGGCCTCGGACATCGAGATCCACGCGAAGGAGATTCTGTACCTGCGCGGCAAGCTGAACGAGATCATGGCAAAGCACACGAGCCAGACGGTCGACCAGATCGCCCGGGACACCGATCGGGACAATTTCCTATCTGCCGACGAGGCCATGCAGTATGGTCTCGTGGATCGGATTCTGACCTCGCGCACCGAGGCGACGGCGGTCTGAGAGGGCACTAAATGGCCGGGATGTCCGACAAGAGCGGGAGCGAGAAGCTCCTCTACTGCTCGTTCTGCGGGAAGAGCCAGCACGAGGTCCGCAAGCTGATCGCGGGCCCGTCGGTGTTCATCTGCGACGAGTGCATCGAGCTCTGCAACGACATCATCCGCGAGGAGAGCACCGGCGACAAGGGCGCTCGCACGGCGCGCTCGGACCTCCCGACCCCCAAGGAGATCTGCTCGATCCTCGACGAGTACGTGATCGGGCAGGAGCAGGCGAAGAAGATCCTGTCGGTCGCGGTCTACAACCACTACAAGCGGCTCAAGCACCTCGCGAAGACCGACGAGGTCGAGCTCGCCAAGTCGAACATCCTCCTGATCGGGCCGACCGGCTCGGGCAAGACGCTGCTCGCGCAGACCCTCGCGCGCCTGTTGAACGTGCCGTTCGTGATCGCCGACGCGACCACCCTCACCGAGGCCGGGTACGTCGGCGAGGACGTCGAGAACATCATCCAGAAGCTGCTGCAGAACTGCGACTACGACGTCGACAAGGCCAAGCGCGGGATCGTGTACATCGACGAGATCGACAAGATCTCGAGGAAGAGCGACAACCCGTCGATCACGCGCGACGTGTCCGGCGAGGGCGTGCAGCAGGCGCTGCTCAAGCTGGTCGAGGGCACGATCGCGTCGGTGCCGCCGCAGGGCGGGCGCAAGCACCCGAACCAGGACTTCGTCCAGGTCGACACGACCAACATCCTGTTCATCTGCGGCGGCGCGTTCGACGGCCTCGAGAAGATCATCCGCAACCGCAGCGAGAAGACCGGCATCGGCTTCGGCGCCGAGGTGAAGAGCCTGCGCTCGAGCAAGGACATCAGCGAGGTGATCAAGTCGGTCGAGCCCGAGGACCTGATCAAATACGGGCTGATCCCTGAGTTCGTCGGGCGGCTGCCGGTGGTCGCGATCCTCGAGGAGCTCGACGAGCACGCGCTGATCCGCATCCTCACCGAGCCGAAGAACGCGCTCATCAAGCAGTACCAGAAGCTCTTCGCGATGGAGGGGGTCGACCTCGAGGTGCGCCCCCAGGGGCTCACCGCGATCGCCGAGCGCGCGCTCGCCCGCAAGACCGGCGCGCGGGGGCTACGCTCGATCCTCGAGCAGGCCCTGCTCGAGATCATGTTCGACCTGCCGACGCTCGAGAACGTCAGCAAGGTTGTGGTCGACGAGGCCACGATCGTCGGCGACGGCAAGCCGCTCCTCATCTACTCGGATCAACCCAAGGTTGCCGGGTCCCACTGACCCCTGCCCAGGCCGCGCCGGCGCCTCGCGCCCGCGGTGCGCGGCGCTTGAATCCGGGGCGTTCCGCCCCCACTTTCCTCCGATGTGAGGAGTAATGCCATGTCCAGCCCCAGCGATCTCTCGACCCTGCCTACCCAGTTCCCGCTGCTTCCCCTGCGGGACGTCGTGGTCTTTCCGCACATGGTCATCCCGCTCTTCGTCGGGCGGCCGAAGTCCATCAAGGCGATGGAGATCGCGATGGAGGCGGGCAAGAGCATCCTGCTCGTCGCGCAGAAGTCCGCAGCCAAGGACGAACCCGCGCCCGAGGACATGTACGCGATCGGGTGCATCTCCAACATCCTGCAGATGCTGAAGCTCCCTGACGGCACGGTGAAAGTGCTGGTCGAGGGCAGCCAGCGCGCGCGGATCGACGAGATCGCCGACCAGCGAACGCACTACTCCGCGGTGGCGACGCCGGTCGCCCCCGGCCCGGTGGACTCCAACGAGGTCGAGGCGATGCGCCGGGCGCTCGTCGCCCAGTTCGACCAGTACGTCAAGCTGAACAAGAAAATCCCGCCCGAGATCCTCACCTCGCTCGCCGGCATCGAGGAGGCGGGGCGCCTCGCCGACACGGTCGCCGCGCACCTGCCGCTCAAGCTCGAGCAGAAGCAGAAGGTGCTCGAGATGTTCGACGTCAAGGCGCGGCTCGAGAGCCTGCTCGCGCAGCTCGAGGCCGAGATCGACATCCTCCAGGTCGAGAAGCGCATCCGCGGACGCGTGAAGCGCCAGATGGAGAAGAGCCAGCGCGAGTACTACCTCAACGAGCAGGTCAAGGCGATCCAGAAGGAGCTCGGCGAGGGCGAGGAGGGCGCCGACCTCGAGGAGATGGAGAAGCGCATCAAGGCGGCGCGCATGCCCAAGGACGCGCGCCACAAGGCCGAGGCGGAGCTCAAGAAGCTCAAGCTCATGTCGCCGATGTCGGCCGAGGCGACCGTCGTGCGCAACTACCTCGACACGCTCGTCGGCCTGCCGTGGAAGAAGCGCAGCAAGATCTCCAAGGACATCGTCGCGGCCGAGAAGGTGCTCGACCAGGACCACTACGGGCTGGAGAAGGTGAAGGAGCGGATCGTCGAGTACCTCGCGGTGCAGAGCCGCGTCGACCAGATGAAGGCGCCGATCCTGTGCCTCGTCGGTCCGCCCGGGGTCGGCAAGACCTCGCTCGGGCAGTCGATCGCGCGCGCGACCAACCGCAAGTTCGTGCGCATGTCGCTCGGCGGCGTGCGCGACGAGGCGGAGATCCGCGGGCATCGCCGCACCTACATCGGTTCGATGCCGGGCAAGATCCTCCAGAACATGAGCAAGGTGGGCGTGCGCAATCCGCTCTTCCTGCTCGACGAGGTCGACAAGCTCGGCATGGACTTCCGCGGGGACCCGTCCTCGGCCCTGCTCGAGGTCCTCGACCCGGAGCAGAACCACACCTTCGTCGACCACTACGTCGAGGTCGAGTTCGACCTGTCGGAGGTCATGTTCGTCGCGACCGCGAACACGCTCAACATCCCGCCGGCGCTGCTCGACCGGATGGAGGTGATCCGCCTCTCCGGGTACACCGAGGACGAGAAGGTCAACATCGCGGTGCGCTACCTGCTGCCGAAGCAGATGAAGAACAACGGGCTGAAGAAGGAGGAGCTCACCGTCCAGGACAGCGCGATTCGCGACATCATCCGCTACTACACGCGCGAGGCGGGCGTGCGCAATCTCGAGCGCGAGCTCTCGAAGATCTGCCGCAAGACGGTCAAGGGGATCGTGTCGAAGGGCGACGGCAAGAAGGTCACCGTCACCGCGCGCAACCTCGACAAGTTCGTCGGCGTGCGGCGGTACACGTACGGGGTCGCCGAGCGCGAGAATCAGGTGGGCCAGGTCACCGGGCTGGCGTGGACCGAGGTCGGCGGCGAGCTGCTGACGATCGAGGTCGCGGTCATGCCGGGCAAGGCGAAGACCATCACCACCGGCAAGCTCGGCGAGGTGATGCAGGAGTCGATCCAGGCCGCGCTGTCGGTGGTGCGCAGTCGCGCCCAGCGCCTGGGCGTCGCCGACGACGTGTTCCAGAACCGCGACATCCACATCCACCTGCCCGAGGGTGCGACCCCGAAGGACGGTCCGAGCGCCGGAATCGGCATCTGCACGGCGATGGTCTCCGCGCTCACCGGCATCCCGGTGCGCGCCGACGTCGCGATGACCGGCGAGATCACGCTGCGCGGCGAGGTGCTGGTGATCGGCGGCCTGAAGGAGAAGCTCCTCGCGGCGCACCGCGGCCAGATCAAGACGGTGCTGATCCCGGAAGAGAACGTGAAGGATCTCGCGGAGATTCCGGACAACATCAAGAATCGCCTCGAGATCGTCCCGGTGAAGTGGATCGACCAGGTCCTCGACGTCGCGCTCGAGCGCAAGCCCGAGCCGGTCGCCGCGGCGACCGAGGCGGCCGCGCCGGTTCAGCCCGCCGTGCAGGAAGACAAGCCCGTCGCCGCGGTGATCAAGCACTGAGGCGCCGACGCCCCGCCCCCGAGCGGCGCGCCGGCGCCGCGCAGCCTTGACTCGGCGCGTGCCGCGTTGCTATAAGGAGCGCCTTCCCGGTCCCGTTCCCGGCGCGCGCGCGAGTCGGCGCGCGGCGTCGTTTCGTACCGTCTCTTGCAGAGGGGAACCATGAACAAGAGCGACATGATCGAGCAGATCGCCAAGTCCGCCGACATCTCGAAGGCCGCCGCCGAGCGCGCGCTCGATGCCGCGGTGGCGAGCATCAAGGCGGCGCTGCGCAAGGGCACGCCGGTGACGCTGGTCGGATTCGGCACCTTCTACGTCGGCAAGCGCGCGGCCCGCACCGGCCGCGATCCGCGGACGCAGGCGGAGATCAAGATCACGGCGGCGCGAGTGCCGAAGTTTCGGCCTGGAAAGGCGCTGAAGGATGCGCTAAACTAGCGGCCCTTTCCGGGAAGGCTGGCGAACGTCGTTGGCGAACGTCGTAATTGGCGGCTCGAGTCCGAGGAAGGGGTGCTTAGCTCAGCTGGTAGAGCGTCGCCCTTACAAGGCGAATGTCGGCGGTTCGATCCCGTCAGCACCCACCACGCTCGCTCCCGGGAGCGGACGCAAGGCGGCAACGCCGGTCGCGCATGAAGCAAGGAGTGGTAGTTCAGCTGGTTAGAATACCGGCCTGTCACGCCGGGGGTCGCGGGTTCGAGTCCCGTCCACTCCGCCAGCACTCGAGAAAAGGCGAACCGAGGTTCGCCTTTTCCGTTTCTGAACCGTGCGCCGGGAGGCCGGCGCGGTCGAGGGAGCCGAGATGTTCGACTTCGTAGCCCGCCACAAGCGGCTGATGCAGATCTTCCTCGCGATCGTGATCGTGCCCACGTTCGCGTTCTTCGGCATCCAGTCCTACGACCGGATGTTCTCGGGTGGCGATGCGGTGGCCGAGGTCGCGGGTCAGACGATCTCGCTGCCCGAGTTCAGCCGGGCGCTCGACCAGCAGCGCGAGAACCTGCGCGGCATGCTCGGCAAGGCCTACGATCCGACGCTGCTCGATTCGCCCCAGGCGCGGCGCGAGCTGCTCGAGGGGCTGATCGGGCAGCGCGCGCTGCTGACCTACGCGCAGCGCAATCGCATGCTGGTGCCGGACGACCTGCTCCAGGCGGCGATTGCCGCCGAGCCGGTGTTCCAGGAAGACGGCAAGTTCTCCCGCGCCCGCTACCAGGCGCTCCTGCGCGGGCAGAACATGAGCGAGCCGCAGTTCGAGGCGCAGATGCGCGCCGACATGATGATGCGGCAGCTCGCGGGCGGACTGGCCGAGTCGGGGTTCGTCTCGAAGACGGCGGCGCAGCGCGTGATCGATGCGCGCACGCAGCGGCGCGAGATCTCCGAGCTCGTGTTTCCCGCGGTCCAGTACGTTCCGCAGGTGAAGCTCGCGGCCGGCGCGGTCGAGTCGTACTACAAGGCGAACCCGAAGCAGTTCGAGGCCCCCGAGCAGGTGCGCGCCGAGTACGTCGTCCTCTCGCCCGATGTGCTGGCGGCGGCGGAGACGGTGTCGCCCGAGGAAGTGCGCAAGTGGTACGACGCGAACATCGCACCGCGCGCGAGCCAGCGGGCGGAGGCGCGCAAGAAGATCGAGTCGATCGCGGCCGAGCTGCGGCGCGACCCCGGGCGGTTCGCGGAACTCGCGAAGGCGAACTCGCAGGACACCGGCTCTGCGGCGGTCGGCGGCGACCTCGGCTGGTTCGGCCGGGGCGCGATGGTCAAGCCCTTCGAGGACGCCACGTTCAAGCTGAAGCAGGACGAGACGAGCCCGATCGTCGAGACCGAGTTCGGGTTTCACATCATTCGGGTCACCGGGATCCGCAAGCCCGGCCAGGACGGCGCGAAGGTCGAGGAGCGGCGCGCGAGCCACATCCTGGTCGCGGCGCCCAAGGCCGAGAAGGACTTCGCCGCGGCCCGGCCCGAGATCGAGGCCGAGCTGAAGCGCGAGCGGGTCGGGAAGCGCTTCGTCGAGCTCGCCGAGGCGTTCGGCAACCTCGCCTACGAGCAGCCCGACAGCCTCCAGCCGCTCGCCGAGCGGTACAAGCTCAAGGTCGAGACGACCGGGTGGATTTCCCGGGAGGGGCCGCCGCCGCCGTTCGACAACGCCAAGCTGCTCGCCGGGCTCTTCTCCGACGATGCGGTGCGCAACAAGCGCAACACCGAGGCGATCGAGGTGGCGCCCAACCGCATCGCCGTGGCGCGCGTCCTCGAGCACAAGCCGGTGCAGCTGCGCCCGCTGGAAACCGTGCGGGCCGACATCACGCGGCTGCTCACCGAGGCCGAGGCGCAGAAGCTGGCCCGCGCGGCGGGCGAGGCGCGGCTCGCCGACCTGCAGTCGGGCAAGGGGCCCGGCGCCGGGTGGGGCCAGCCCCGCACGGTGAGCCGCGAGACGCCCGGCGGGGTCGACCCGCGCGCGCTCGGGACGGTGTTTCGCGCCGACGCGGCAAAGCTCCCGGCGTACGTCGGCGTGGATCTCGCGCCGATGGGCTACACCGTCTACCGGATCAGCCAGGTTGCGGGCGGCGGCACGCCCGATGCGGCGAAGCTGCGCGCCGCGGAGACGGGACTCGCGCGCCTGGAGTCGAGGATGGCCTACGAGGCGTTTCTCGGCGGGCTCAAGGCGCGCTCCGAGGTCACGATCAACGAAGCGAACCTCGTCAAGAAGGACCGCTAGCGGGCCTCGGCGGGCGTCGGGTCAGTCGGCGTTCCCGGCCTCGAGGCCGCCGAAGATCACGTTGAACCCGCCGTCGACGTAGGTGATCTCGCCCGTCACGCCGGCGGCGAGGTCGGAGAGCAGGAACGCCGCGACGTTCCCGACATCGTCGATGGTCACGTTCCGGCGCAGGGGCGCGTGCGCCTCGACGAATTTCAGGATCTTGCCGAAGCTCGCGATCCCGCTCGCGGCGAGGGTCTTGATCGGGCCCGCCGAGATGCCGTTCACGCGGATTCCCTTCGGCCCGAGGTTCGCCGCGAGGTAGCGCACCGCCGCCTCCAGGCTCGCCTTGGCCAGTCCCATCGTGTTGTAGTGGGGCACGACGCGCTCGGCGCCGAGGTAGGTGAGGGTCACCATGGCGCCGGCGCGACCCGCCATCAGCGGCAGCGCCGCCTTGGCGAGCGCGGGGAAGCTGTAGCTCGAGACGTCGTGGGCGACCCTGAACGCCTCGCGCGACAGGCCCTCGAGGAAGTCTCCGGCGATCGCCTCGCGCGGCGCGAACGCGATCGCGTGCACCAGGCCGTCCAGAGCGTCCCAGCGGCTGCGCAGCGCGGCAAAGGCGCGCGCGATCTCCTCGTCGCTCGAGACGTCGCAGGCGAGCGTGATGTCGCTGCCGAGCTCGGCGGCCATGTCGGTCACCCGCTCCTGGAAGCGCTCGTTCTGGTAGGTGAAGGCGAGCTCGGCACCCTGTGCGCGGCACGCGCGCGCGATGCCGTACGCGATCGAGCGGTTGCTGAGCAGCCCGGTGACGAGAATGCGCTTGTGGTCGAGGATGCCCATGGCCGTCCCGGGATGAGAGCAGCGATTATAGGGGATCGACCCGCGGTGACGCCCGCGGGGCGCTCGGCTACACTGGCACGCCATGATCGCGCGCCGGCTCGCCGCACTTCTCGTCGTGGCGGCCCTCACCGCGGGGTGCGGCACCGAGTGGAACGATCCGTACCCCGCCGCCGATCGCGGCAAGAACTACCTCTACAGCTCGTTCGTCGACCGGCCCAAGACGCTCGACCCGGCGCGCTCCTACACCTCGGACGAGTGGGGCTTCATCCAGCAGGTCTACGAGTCGCCGCTGCAGTATCACTACCTCAAGCGCCCCTATGAGCTGGTGCCCCAGTCCGCGACCGCGGTGCCGCGGCCGCGGCTCCTCGATGCGGCAGGACGCGAGCTCCCGGCGGACGCGCCGGGGTCCGAGGTCGCGTTCAGCGAGTACGAGATCCGGATCCGCCCGGGCATCCGGTACCAGCCGCACCCGGCCCTTGCGACCGACGAGGCCGGCAAGCCGCTCTACCTCGACCTGCCCGAGGAGGAGATCAAGCGCAAGTTCACGCTCGCCGATTTCCCGCGGACCGGCACGCGCGAGCTCGTCGCCGAGGACTACGTCTATCAGATCAAGCGGCTCGCGCACCCGCGCGTCAACTCGCCGATCTTCGGGCACATGAGCCAGTACATCGTGGGCCTGAAGGACCTCGCCGAGCGGCTGAAGGCCGAGAACCAGCGCCTGATGAAGGACCACGAGGCGCGCTTCGGGAAGGCCGACAAGGGTGCGCCGTGGATCGACCTGCGCGAGCACCCGCTCGCCGGCGTCGAGGTGGTCGACCGCTACACCTACCGCGTTCGCGTCAAGGGACTCTATCCGCAGTTCGTCTACTGGCTGGCGATGCCGTTCCTCGCGCCGCTGCCGGTGGAGGCCGACCGGTTCTACGCGCAACGCGGGATGAACGACGGCCGCAACCTCACGCTCGACTGGTGGCCGATCGGAACCGGGCCCTACATGCTGAGCGAGAACAATCCCAACGCGCGGATGGTGCTCAGCCGCAACCCGAACTTTCGCGGCGAGCCGTACCCGTCGGAAGGCGAGCCGGGCGACCGCGAGGCGGGGCTCCTCGCCGACGCGGGCAAGCTCGCACCCTTCGTCGATCGCGTCGTGTTCACGCGCGAGAAGGAAGGCATCCCCTACTGGAACAAGTTCCTGCAGGGCTACTACGACCAGTCGGGGATCAGCTCGGACAACTTTGACCAGGCGGTGCGCATCGACCTCGAGGGCGAGGCGAACCTCAGCCCGGAGATGGAGGCGCGCGGGATCCGGCTGCGCACCTCGGTCGGCACGAGCACGTTCTATCTCGCGTTCAATTTCCTCGATCCCGTAGTCGGCGGCCTGACCGAGCGCGCGCGCAAGCTCCGCCAGGCGATCTCGATTGCGGTCGATTGGGAGGAGTTCATCTCGATCTTCCAGAACGGCCGGGGCATTCCCGGGATGGGCCCGATCCCGCCCGGTATCTTCGGCTACCGCGAGGGCGAGGCCGGGATCAACCCGGTTGTCTACGACTGGGTCGACGGCGCGCCGAGGCGCAAGGCGATCGCGACCGCGAAGAAGCTTCTCGCCGAGGCCGGCTTTCCCGACGGCCGGGACGCGGCGACCGGGCAGCCGCTCGTTCTCCACCTGGATACCGTGCAGCGCGGGCCCGGCGACAAGCCGCGCCTCGACTGGTACCGCCGGCAGTTCCAGCAGCTCGACATCGAGCTCGAGCTGCGCACAAGCGACTGGAACCGCTTCCAGGAGAAGGTGCGCACCGGCAACACGCAGCTCTTCTTCCTGGGCTGGAACGCGGACTACCCCGACCCCGAGAACTTCCTGTTCCTGCTGAACGGGCCGCAGTCGCGCGCGAAGACCGGCGGCGAGAACACCGCAAACTACCAGAACCCCGAGTACGACCGGCTGTTCGAGCGGATGAAGAACATGCCGAACGGCCCGGAGCGGCAGGCGATCATCGACCAGATGGTGGGCATCGCGCGCGCGGACGCGCCCTGGGTCTGGGGTTTCCACCCGAAGGACTACGGGCTCGCGCATGCGTGGGTGAAGAACGTGAAGCCGAACCAGATGGCGCGCAACGGCCTGAAGTTCTACCGCGTGGACACGGTCATGCGCGAGGCGCAGCGCGCCGAGTGGAACCGCCCCGACCTGTGGCCGATCGCGGCCGCGCTCGCCCTGCTCGTCGCGGCGGTGGTGCCGGCGTTCGTCGCGTACCGCCGGCGCGAGCGCGCGGCAGCGCGCGCAGCGTAGCCGAATGCTCGCCTACATCGTCCGGCGGATTCTCTACGCCATCCCGATCCTGATCGGGGTGAACCTGATCACGTTCGCGCTGTTCTTCGTGGTGAACACGCCCGAGGACATGGCGCGCATGCAGCTCGGCGCGAAGCGCGTCACGCCGGACGCGATCGACAAGTGGAAGGCCGAGCGCGGCTACGACCGGCCGCTGCTGTGGAACGGCGCCCGGGAGGGCGCGCAACGGCTCACCGACACGATCTTCTTCGCGAAGTCGGTGCGGCTGTTCGCCTTCGACTTCGGCAACGCCGACGACGGCCGCTCGATCGGGCACGAGATCCGCACCCGGATGTGGCCGAGCCTCGCGCTCGCGATCCCGTCCTTCGTGGTCGGGCTCGCCGTGTACGTCTCGGTTGCGCTCATGCTCGCGTTCTTCCGCGCCACCTACCTCGATTTCTGGGGCGTGGTGCTGTGCGTGGCGATGATGTCGGTGTCGGCGCTGTTCTACATCATCGGCGGGCAGTACCTGGTCAGCAAGCTCTGGAGCCTGGTGCCGATCTCGGGCTTTCAGCCGGGGCCGGACGCGGTGAAGTTCCTGGTCCTGCCGGTGCTGATCGCGCTCGTCGCCGGGTTCGGGGCCGAGGTGCGCCTCTTCCGCACCTTCTTTCTCGAGGAGATGGGCAAGGACTACGTGCGCACCGCGCGGGCGAAGGGGCTCGCCGAGAGCGCGGTGCTGTTCGGGCACGTGCTCAAGAACGGCGCAATCCCGATCCTCACCGGCGTGGTCGCCGCGATTCCCAAGCTCTTCCTCGGCAGCCTGCTCGCCGAGTCGTTCTTCGGCATCCCCGGGCTCGGCAGCTACACGATCGACGCGATCCAGGCCCAGGACTTTGCGGTGGTCCGGTCGATGGTCTTCCTCGGCTCGGCGCTGACGATCCTCGGCTACCTGCTCGCCGACGTCTCGTACACGCTCGTCGACCCGCGCGTGAGGTTCGAGTGATGCCGGTCGTCCTCTGGACCGACGCGCCGGTGTGGCTGCTGGTCGCGAGCGCGCTCGGGTACTTCGCGTACGTGCGCCGGCACGAGCATCTCGCCGCGCCGTGGCGCCGCGTGACGCGGAGCGCTCCGGGCATGAGCGCGCTGGTGGTCCTGGCGGCCTTCATCGCGGTCGGACTGCTCGATTCGCTCCACTTCCGGCCGCAGCTCGAGGGCGGGGACCGGCACGGCGCGCCGGTCTACGCCGCCGAGGTCCGGAGCCTCCTCGACGTGCTCGTCATGCCGCTGAAGACCCGGACCGAGCGTACGTACTCGGCGCCGCTGGCGACGCACGCGTTCTCGAAGGAGACCACGGAGCTCGCGGGCGGGGGCGTCGTCCGGGAGTTTCCGCGGCTGCGCCACGGCGGCGCGCATCTGAAGGATCCGGACGAGCGGGCACGCGACATCGTGCTGACCGTCGTGCAAGGCCTCCTCGCCGCGGCCGCGATCGGGGCCCTTGGCGCCTGGATCACGGCCGCGGTCGTCGGCCGCCGCCGCGGCGTCGCGACCTCGGCCGCCTGGCGGGTGATCCGGCGCGGCGAAACCGCGGTGCCGTGGCGCGCCGTCCTGCTGACGAAGATGGCGCTCCTCGCCATCGCATTGCCGGCGGCGCTCCTCGCCGCGAACTACCACGTGCTCGGCACCGACAAGGTGGGCCAGGACGTGCTCTACCTCTCGCTCAAGAGCGTTCGCACCGGACTCGTCATCGGCACGCTCACCACCCTCGTCATGCTCCCGTTCGCCGTGCTGCTCGGGATCATGGCCGGGTACTTCAAGGGCTGGATCGACGATCTCATCCAGTACGTCTACACGACGATCAACTCGATTCCCGGGGTCCTGCTGATCGCCGCGGCGGTCCTGATGATGCAGGTGTACATCGACAAGCACCCGGAGCTCTTCCCGACGACCGCGCAGCGCGCCGACTTCCGGCTGCTGCTGCTGTGCGCGATCCTGGGCGTGACGACCTGGACCGGGCTCGCGCGCCTGCTGCGCGGGGAGTCCCTGAAGCTCCGTGAGCTCGAGTACATCCAGGCCGCGCACGCGTTCGGCGTGCGCCACGTGCGCGTCATCACCCGCCACATCCTGCCCAACGTGATGCACATCGTGCTGATCACGCTGGTGATGGACTTCAGCGGGCTGGTGCTCGCCGAGGCGGTGCTCTCCTACGTCGGGGTCGGCGTCGACCCCTCGATGATCAGCTTCGGCACGATGATCAACGCGGCACGCCTCGAGATGGCGCGCGAACCGATGGTCTGGTGGACGCTCGCCGCGGCGTTCGCGTTCATGTTCGTGCTCGTCCTGGCCGCGAACCTCTTCGCCGACGCGGTGCGCGACGCGTTCGACCCGCGCGTGCGGGTCGGCGCCGCGCCCGCCCGCCACGTCCCGGGCCACGGATGAGCGACCTCCTGCTCGAGGTGGAGGGGCTGCGCACCTCGCTCGACGCGAGCGGCGGTGAGGTGGTGCGGGCGCTCGACGGGGTCGACCTCGCGATCGCGCGCGGTGAGACGTTCGCGATCGTCGGGGAGTCGGGGTGCGGCAAGAGCATGACGGCCTTGACGCTCATGCGCCTGCTGCCGGAGCAGGGCCGCGTGGTGGGCGGCACCGCCCGCCTCGACGGCACCGATCTTCTGGCCCTGCCCGAGGTCCGCATGCGCGACGTGCGCGGGGGCCGGGTGGCGATGATCTTCCAGGAGCCGGCGACCAGCCTCAATCCGGTGCTGACGGTCGGGCGCCAGATCGTCGAGGTCCTGGAGCGGCACGTCGGCCTGCGCGGCGCGGCGGCACGCGCGCGCGCGCTGTCGCTGCTCGACGCGGTCGGCATCGCCGACGGCGCGCGGCGGCTCGACGAGTACCCGTTCCAGCTCTCCGGCGGGATGAAGCAGCGCGTCATGATCGCGCTCGCGCTCGCGGCGGAGCCGGAGCTGCTCGTCGCCGACGAGCCGACGACCGCGCTCGACGTGACGATCCAGGCCCAGGTGCTCGAGGTGCTCGCGCGCCTGCAGCGCGAGCGGGGCATGTCGATCCTGCTCATCACGCACGACCTCGGCGTCGTCGCCGGGATGGCGCACCGCGTGGCGGTGATGTACGCCGGGCAGATCGTGGAGGTCGGGCCGCGTACGGCGTTCTTCCGTGCGCCGCAGCACCCGTACGCGCGCAAGCTCTTCGCCGCGCTCCCGGGCGCGGGCGCGCGCGGGGCGGCGCTAGAGGTGATCCCCGGGCAGGTGCCCTCGCTCGCGGGAACCTTCCTCGGCTGCCGGTTCGTGGACCGCTGCGAGCATGCCTTCGAGCGCTGTCGCAGCGAGCCGCCGGGCTGGACGCGCGCCGGTGAGGGGCACCTGGTCCGCTGTCATCTCCGCGCGGGCGCGGTCGCGGGCGAGCTGGCCGCGTCGCCGCCGAGCGAGTTCCGCGCGCCCGATCCTGCCCCCGCGCCACCACTCCTGGAAGTGCGGGACTTGAAGGTGCATTTTGCGATCCGGCGCGGGATCCTGAAGCGCACCGTCGGGTACGTCAGGGCGGTGGACGGCGTATCGCTCTCGATTCCCGCGGGGCGCACCCTTGCGCTCGTGGGCGAGTCGGGTTGCGGCAAGACGACGGTGGGGAAAGCCGTGCTGCAGCTCGTCCGGCCGACCGCGGGCGAGGTGCGCTTCGGCGAGACCGAGCTGACGCGGCTGCGCGGCGCGGCGTTGCGCGCGCGGCGCGCGGACTTCCAGATCGTGTTCCAGGACCCGTACTCGTCGCTCAATCCGCGCATGCGGGTGCACGACATCCTGATGGAAGGGATGGCAGCGCTCGAGATTTTGCCGTCGCGCGCCGCGCGCGAAGCGCGCATTCTCGAGCTCCTCGATCACGTGGGGCTGCCGGTCGGGGCGCAGTGGCGCTACCCCCACGAGTTCTCGGGCGGCCAGCGCCAGCGCATCGCAATCGCACGGGCGCTGTCGGTGAATCCGAAGCTCGTCGTGTGCGACGAACCGACGAGCGCGCTGGACGTTTCGGTGCAGGCGCAGATCCTGAACCTGCTGAAGCGCCTGCAGCGCGAGATGGGCCTCGCGTACCTCTTCATCACGCACAACATCGGCGTCGTCGCGTACCTCGCCGACGAGGTGGCGGTGATGTATCTCGGGCGCATCGTGGAGCGGGGGACCGTGCTCGAGGTCCTGGGCAGTCCCCGGCATCCCTACACGCAGGCGTTGCTCGCCGCGGTGCCGGACCTCGAGAGCGGGCGGATCGCGGCGCAGGTGGCGGGGGAACTGCCCTCGCCGGTCTCGCCGCCGTCGGGTTGCCACTTTCACCCCCGCTGCCCGCACGCGACGATCGGCTGCCGGGCCGAGTACCCGGCCGCGGCCCGGGTCAGCCCGACGCACGAGGTGCGGTGCGTCCTCTATCCGGGGATGACGGGCTAGGATCCCGACGACCGGCCGGCGAACTGCGCGGGCGTGCTCGGCTGCGGCGACGGCGGCGTCTTCTTTGCCGTCGCCTTCTTGGTCGGGCCCTTCGGAGATTTCGTGGCGCTCTTGGTCGGGCGCGGCGCCGGGCCCGTGATCGCGATCGTGAGGGTCTTCCCGACCGCAAGCTGGTCGCCGCCGTTCGCGTTGCGCACGTCGGCAAGCTTCGCGCCGAGCGCGCGCGCGATCGACGAGACGGTGTCCCCTTTCCTCACCCGGTACTGCACGATGCGTCCGGCCGCGGGCGGGGTGAAGATCGGCGGCAGCGGCTCGCTCGCCGCCGCGCTGCCCTTCTCGGGCACGAGCAGCTGCTGGCCGGCGACGGGCGTCGCCCGCGACCGGATGCCGTTCACCGCGCGCAGCCGCTCGACGGAGATGCCGTGATCGCCTGCGATCTTCTCGAGCCGGTCGCCGGGCTTGAAGGTGTACACCTGCCACGAGGAGAGCGGCGTCACGTGACCCTCGAGGTTCATCAGGAACACCTCGGCGCGGTCGGCCGGAAGCACGAGCTCCGGCGCCACGGCGGCGGAGACCACCGGGCGGTTGTGCGCCGGGTTCAGCGCCACCAGCTCGTCGACCGGCATCTCCGCGAGCTTGGCGGCGACCTTGAGGTCGATGTCGCGCGTGAGCGTCACCGTGACGAAGTAGGGCGCGTTCGGAATCGGGTCGAGCGCGACGCCGGCCGCCGCCGGGTTGGCCACGATGTTCTTGAACGCCTGCAGCGACGGGACGTAGTAGCGCGTCTCGCGCGGGATCGCGACCGATTCGTAGTCGGCGCGCTTGCCGCGCGCCCGGTTGCGTTCGATTGCGCGCGCGAGCCCGTTCTCCCCCATGTTGTAGGCGGCGAGCGCCAGGTGCCAGTCGCCGAACTGCTCGTGGAGCGCCTGGAGGTAATCGAGCGCCGCGTCGGTCGAGGCCATGATGTCGCGGCGGCCGTCGTACCACCAGTTCTGCTCGAGGTTGTAGTTGCGGCCGGTGGAGGGGATGAACTGCCACAGCCCGGAGGCGTGGGCGCGCGAGTAGGCCATCGGATTGAACGCGCTCTCCACCATCGGCAGCAGCGCGAGCTCGGTCGGCATGCCGCGGCGCTCGAGCTCCTCTACGATGTGGAAGAGATAGCGCCGGCTGCGCTCGACGATGATGCGGATCTGCTCGGGCCGCTGCGCGTACCACGACTGGCGCTGGACGACGAGCGGCCCGGTGAGGTCGGGGATCGCGAAGCCGCCCCGGATGCGCTCCCAGAGATCGGTCGGGCCGGCTGCGGGCGCCGCGCCGCGCGTGCCGACGTCGCGCACTTCGCGCACTTCGACCCCGCTCGCCGTCGACCCGGCGCGCTCGGGCTCCGGGGCGGCGAGCGACGGATCGTGCAGGGAGGAGTCGACGGCGAGCGCCGGGCCCGCGAATGCGGCGGCGAGAGCCAGCAGGAGCGGCGGCAGCGCGCGCGCGTTCAGCAGAATCAAATGCCCTCCTCGACGGTGGCGCGATGATACGAAGCGCCTCGCAGGACGGTCAAGGAAAATCAGACCCTTGCGCGCACTTCGCCGCATCGCTCGGCGCCCCGAGTCCGCGTCGTCGGCGGACCGCGCGGGTGTCGAGCTTGCGTCGTGCGCGGCGCTGCGGCGGGCCCGGTCGAGCAAGGACCGTGCCGCAGCGGCGGAGCGCGTTTGGGCGATAATGGCGCGTCGCATGCGCCGAGACGAGGCCACCGCAGTGCAGCCCCCCGACCCATCAACGCTCCCCGAGTGGCTGGCGAGCGCGAAGGGCGCGTACGTGCTCGACTGGGAACGTGCGCAGATCGACAGCGCCGTCGAGGACGTGTTCGGCTACAACGCGCTGCAGATCGGGTTGCCCGAGATCGACTTCCTGCGCGCGAACCGCATGGCGCTGCGCTTCAGCACCGGGCTCGCCGCGAACTGCAGCCTGCGCGCGGATCCGCGGCACCTGCCGCTCGCGCCGCAGAGCGTGGATCTCGTCGTTCTGCCGCACGTGCTCGAGTTCGATCCGGACCCGCACCAGATCCTGCGCGAGGCGGAGCGCGTGCTCCGGCCCGAGGGGCAGATCGTCATCTCCGGCTTCAACCCGGTCAGCTTGTGGGGCCTCAAGCGGCGGCTCTGGGGCAAGCGCACCGAGTACCCGTGGTGCGGCGACTTCATCGGCCTCCTGCGCTTGCGCGACTGGCTGAAGCTGCTCGGCTTCGAGCTGAACGGCGGGCGCTTCGGCCGCTACGCGCCGCCGGTGAACCAGCCGGTGTGGCTGCAGCGCTTTGCCTTCATGGAGAAAGCCGGCGACCGGTGGTGGCCGATCTGCGGCGGCGTGTACGTGGTGCGCGCGATCAAGCGCGTGCACGGCATGCGACTCGTCACGCCGGCGTGGAAGAACGGCGGCGCGAAGGTACGTGCGCTGGCCGCGGTCGCGCGGCGCGCGCCCGCGCCGGACGCGCACGTGGCCCACGGCCGGCGCGCGGCCGGGCACCTGCGTCTCATCGTGGGCGGGGCCGGCGAGCCGAGGCCCGAGAGCGAATGACGCGGTCGGCAGCGTGACCGACGTCGTTCGCGTCTACACCGACGGCGCCTGCAAGGGCAATCCCGGTCCCGGCGGGTGGGGCGCGCTTCTGCGCGCCGGGGCGCACGAGCGCGAGCTCTGCGGCGGCGAGCACGCGACCACCAACAACCGGATGGAGCTCACCGCGGTCATCCGCGCGCTCGAGGCGCTGAAGCGGCCTGCGCGCGTGGAGGTCTACACCGACTCGGAGTACGTCAAGAACGGCATCACCGAGTGGCTGCCCAACTGGAAGCGCCGGGGCTGGAAGACCGCCGACCGCAAACCGGTGAAGAACGTCGACCTCTGGCAGGCGCTCGAGGCGGCGGCGGCGCGCCACGAGGTGCACTGGCACTGGGTGCGCGGCCACGCCGGCCACGCGGAGAACGAGCGCGCGGACGCCCTCGCAAACCGCGGCGTGCTACTGGCCGACCGGAGATAGGGGCGCAATGTCGAAGCACCGCTGGTCCGCCATCGCCCTGGCGCTCGCCCTCCTGGCGGCGCTGGCGGTGGCGGCGTACTACCTGAACCGGGCGCCCGCGCCCGGCGTGGTGGGCGCGGTGTCCGGACCGGGGGCGGCAGCGAAGGGTCCGGGTGGCCCGGTGACCGTCGAGGTGGCGAAGGTCGCGACCGCCACCGTGGAGGAGGACGTCGATGCCGTCGGCACGCTGCGCTCGAACGAGGCGGTGGTCGTGCGGCCGGAGATCTCGGGACGCATCGAGCGCCTTAACTTCACCGAGGGCGCGCCCGTCCAGAAGGGCCAGGTTATCGTCGCCCTCGACGACTCGGTGCCGGCGGCGGAGCTCGCGCAGGCGAAGGCCAACCTCGCCCTCGCGGACAGCAACTATCAGCGGACGCAGGAGCTCGAGAAGCAGAAGTTCGTCAGCGCGACGGCGAAGGACCAGGCCCTCAACGGGCTGCGCGTGGCCCAGGCGAACGTCCAGCTGGCCGAGGCGCGCCTCGCGAAGACCAAGATCGTGGCGCCGTTCGGCGGCATCATCGGCATCCGGCAGGTGAGCGTGGGCGACTACGTGAAGGAGGGGCAGGACCTCGTCACGCTGGAGGACATCTCCGCGCTCAAGGTCGACTTCCGGGTGCCGGAGCAGCTCCTCGCCGCGCTTCGGCCGGGCCAGGCGGTGGAGATGGGGAGCGACGCGCTTCCCGGGCGCAAGTACGTCGCCACCGTCGACGCGATCGACCCGCTCGTCGACCAGGCCGGGCGCGCGGTGCTGCTGCGCGCGCGCCTGCGGAACAGCGACGGGCAGCTCCGCCCGGGCATGTTCGTGCGCACGCGACTCATCGTGTCGCAGCGCCAGAACGCGCTGACGGTGCCGGAGGAGGCGCTCGTGCCGGTCGGCGCGGACCAGTTCGTCTTCCGCATCGCGGACGGCAAGGCGCAGCGGGTGAAGGTCCGGGTCGGCGTGCGCCGCGCCGGTGCGGTCGAGGTGGTCGAGGGGCTCGCGGCGGGCGACACGGTGGTCACCGCGGGCCAGCTCAAGCTGCGCGACGGCGTCCAGGTCGTCGTGGGCGGGCCGGGCGGCAAGCCGGCCGCACCGCCGGTCGCGGAGACGCAGGGAAAGCGGACGACCGATCCCGCCGCCGGCGGTCGCAAGGCGGGCAGCTGAAATGGTTCTCTCCGACCTCTGCATCCGCCGACCCGTCCTGGCAACGGTGCTCAGCCTCGTCGTGGTGCTGCTCGGGATCGTGTGCTACGAGCGGCTGTCGGTGCGCGAATACCCGAAGATCGACGAGCCGGTCGTCACCGTGGAGACCAAGTACCGCGGCGCGAGCGCGGAGATCATCGAGTCGCGCGTGACCAAGGTGCTCGAGGACTCCCTCGCCGGGATCGAGGGCGTCGACGTGCTCACCTCGATCAGCCGCGCGGAGTCGAGCCAGATCACCGTGCGCTTCCGCCTGGAGCGCAATCCCGACGCCGCGGCGAGCGACGTGCGCGACCGGGTGGCGCGCGTGCGCGGCCGGCTGCCCGAGGACATCGAGGAGCCGGTGATCGCCAAGGTCGAGGCCGACGCCAACCCGATCATCTGGCTCGCGTTCTCGAGCGATCGCTATTCGCCGCTCGAGGTGAGCGACTTCGCGAGCCGCCTGGTGAAGACGCGCCTGCAGACGCTGCCGGGCGCGGCCGACGTGCGCGTGTTCGGCGAGCGGCGCTACTCGATGCGGATCTGGCTCGACCGCAACAAGCTCGCCGCCTACCGCCTCACGCCGCAGGACGTCGAGGACGCCCTGCGACGGCAGAACGTGGAGGTGCCGGCGGGACGCATCGAGAGCCGGGCGCGCGAGTTCTCGGTGGTCGCGGAGACCGACCTCGCGCGGCCCCAGCAGTTCGACGACGTGATCGTGAAGTACGTGAACAACTATCCGGTGCGCATCCGCGACGTCGGCCGCGCGGAGATCGCCGCCCAGGACGAGCGCTCGATCGTCCGGTTCAACGGCAAGGCGGCGGTGGCGCTCGGCGTCATCAAGCAGGCGACCGCGAACCCGCTCGACCTGTCGCAGGCCATCCGCGCCGAGCTGCCGCGCGTGCGCGCGGACCTGCCCGAAGGCGTGTCGGTGAACATCGCCTACGACTCGTCGGTGTTCATCGACCGGTCGATCAAGGCGGTGCTGACCACCATCGGCGAGGCGATCGCGCTGGTGGCGCTGGTGATCTTCGTGTTCCTGCGCTCGGTGCGGGCGTCGCTGATCCCGCTCGTGACGATCCCGGTGTCGCTCGTCGGCTCGTTCGCGGTGATGTACCTCTTCGGGTTCAGCGTCAATACCCTGACGCTTCTCGCGCTCGTCCTCGCCATCGGGCTGGTGGTGGACGACGCAATCGTCATGCTCGAGAACATCTACCGGCACGTCGAGAACGGCATGGCGCCCTTCAAGGCGGCGCTGGTCGGATCGAAGGAGATCGGCTTCGCCGTCGTCGCCATGACCCTCACGCTCGCCGCGGTGTACGCGCCGATCGCATTCATGACCGGCCGGACCGGGAAGCTCTTCATCGAGTTCGCCTTGACGCTCGCCGGCGCTGTGCTCGTGTCCGGATTCACCGCGCTCACCCTGTCGCCGATGATGTGCTCGAAGCTCCTGCGCCACGAGACCCGGCACGGCTGGCTGTACAACGCGGTCGAGCGCGCCCTGACCGGGCTCACGCGGGGCTATCGGCGCGCCCTGGTCGCTTCGCTGGACGCGCGCTGGCTGGTGCTCGGCGTCGGCGCGGTGGTCGCGGCCGCGAGCGTGCTGCTGTTCAACTCGCTCAAGCAGGAGCTCGCGCCGGTGGAGGACCGCGGCGTCGTGCTGGGGGTGTTCGTCGGGCCGGAGGGCGCGACCATCGACTACACCGACCGTTACGGCCGGCAGCTCGAGCAGATCTATGCGCAGACCCGGGACTCGGAGCGCTACTTCGTCGTCTCGGGCAACCCGGTCGTGTCCCAAGGCATCTCCTTCCTGGGCCTCACCGACTGGAGCGAGCGCGACCGCAAGTCGATGGACGTTCAGCGCGAGCTCGCCCCGAAGCTGTTTGCGCTGCCCGGCGTGATGGCGTTCCCGATCCTCCCGCAGTCGCTCGGACAGAGTCCGCGCGCGAAGCCGGTGGAGGTCGTCATCGTGAGCTCGTCGACCTACGAGGACCTGGAGAAGGTGGTCGACCGCGTGGTGGCGCAGGCCCAGAAGAACCCGAGACTGCTCAACCTCGAGACCGACCTCAAGCTCAACAAGCCGGAGATCAAGGTCCAGGTCGAGCGCAACCGCGCGGCGGACGCCGGCGTGCAGGTGGACGCGGTCGGGCGGGCGCTCGAGACCATGCTCGGCGGGCGGCAGGTCACGCGCTTCAAGCAGGCGGGCGAGCAGTACGACGTGATCGTCCAGATGGTGCCCGCGGACCGCTCGAATCCCGAGGACATCAGCAACATCTTCATGCGCGGCCGCAACGACGCGATGGTGCCGCTGTCGAGCCTGGTCACCTCGCGCGTCACGGTCGCCCCGCGCGAGCTGAACCACTTCGGGCAGCGGCGCTCGGCCACGATCACCGCCAACCTCGCGCCCGGCTACTCGCTTGGCGAGGCGCTCGGTTACATGGAAGGGATCGTGCGGCAGGAGCTCGCGCCGGGATCGGCGCTCGACTACAACGGCATCTCGCGCGAGTTCCGCGTTTCGGCGGCCGGTTTGTACTTCACCTTCCTGCTGGCGCTCGGCTTCATCTATCTCGTGCTCTCGGCGCAGTTCGAGAGCTTTCGCGACCCGTTCATCATCATGCTGACCGTGCCCCTGTCGATGACCGGCGCGCTCGCGGCGCTGTACCTGACCGGCAGCACGCTCAACGTCTACAGCCAGATCGGGCTGGTCACGCTCGTCGGACTGATCACCAAGCACGGCATCCTGATCGTCGAGTTCTCGAACCAGGTGCAGGCGCAGGGCAAGGGCGTGCGCGAGGCGGTGGTCGAGGCGGCGGTGCTGCGCCTGCGGCCGATCCTGATGACCACCGGGGCGATGGTGCTCGGGGCCCTGCCGCTTGCGCTCGCGCACGGCGCGGGTGCCGAGAGCCGCAAGCCGATCGGCTGGGTCATCGTCGGGGGGATGCTGCTCGGCACGGCGCTCACGCTCTTCGTCGTGCCGACCGTCTATACCCTGCTCGCGCGCCGGGGGCGGGGGCCGGAGCAGGCGGTGCGCGAGGTCGAGCCGGCCGCGCCGGCGCGCGCATGAGGCAGATCGTCCTCGACACCGAGACGACCGGCCTCAACGCGCGGCTCGGCGACCGGATCATCGAGATCGGCTGCGTGGAGCTCGTCAACCGGCGCCCGACCGGAAATCACTTCCACCGCTACGTCAACCCGGAGCGGGAGGTCGAGGAGGGGGCGCTGCGCGTGCACGGCATCACCAACGAGTTCCTGCAGGACAAGCCGCGCTTCTCCGACATCGCGCGCGAGCTGGTCGGGTACCTCGGGGGCGCCGAGCTCGTGATCCACAACGCGGCGTTCGACGTCGAGTTCCTGAACGCCGAGCTCGAGCGCCTCGACCTCGGGCCGCTGGACCGGCACGTCGCCAGCGTGGTCGACACGCTGCGGCAGGCACGCGAGCTGCATCCGGGCAAGAAGAACTCGCTCGACGCCCTGTGCGAGCGCTACCAGATCGAGCACTCGCACCGCACGCTGCACGGCGCGCTGCTCGACGCGAGCCTGCTCGCCGAGGTCTATCTCGCGATGACGCGCGGCCAGGAGAGCCTCGCGATCGACCTCGACGCCGCCGCGCGTCCGGCCGCGGCCGAAGGCGGGCGGCCGGCCGGCGCGCGCCCCCGCCTCGCGGTTCTGTACGCGAGCGCGGACGAGGCCGCCGAGCACCGCCGCGTGCTGGACCAGATCGCCACGGAGTCCAAGGGCAGGCTGGTGTGGCCGGTCGACGCCCCGGCCTGATCTATACTTTTCGCCCGCGCGCCGCAGCCCGACCGCCATGCCCTCCGGACGAGCCAACCCCTACGAGCAGGACCTGGACCGCAACGCGGCGAACTTCGCGTCGCTCACGCCGCTCACGTTCATCGAGTGGAGCGCGTCGGTCTATCCGCGCCGTCCCGCCGTGATTCACGGCGCGCGGCAGTTCACCTGGAGCGAGACCTACGCCCGCGCCCGGCGCCTCGCTTCGGCGCTCGTCCGGCGCGGCGTCGGCACGGGCGACACCGTCGCGGCGATGCTCGCGAACACGCCCGAGATGTACGAGTGCCACTTCGGCGTGCCGATGACCGGGGCGGTGCTCAACACGCTGAACACGCGCCTGGACGCCGACGCGATCGGGTTCATGCTCGGCCACGGCGAGGCGAAGGTGCTGATCACCGACCGGGAGTTCGCCGGCACGATCGCAGGTGCGCTCGCAAAGCTCGACCGCAAGCCGCTCGTCGTCGACGTCGACGACCCGGAGTATTCGGGTCCGGGGAGCCGGCTCGGCGAGACCGACTACGAGACGCTCCTCGCGGGCGGCGACCCCGAGTTCGCCTGGCAGCCGCCGGCCGACGAGTGGCAGGCGATCGCCCTCAACTACACCTCGGGCACCACCGGCAACCCGAAGGGGGTCGTGTACTCGCATCGCGGTGCGTACCTGAACGGCGTGGGCAACATTCTCACCTGGGGCATGCCGCGCCACGCTGTTTACCTCTGGACGCTGCCGATGTTCCACTGCAACGGCTGGTGCTTTCCCTGGACGATGGCGGCGAACGCCGGGACGAACGTCTGCCTGCGGCGCGTCGATCCCGCGCTCATCTTCCCGCTCATCAAGGCACACAGGGTGACGCACTACTGCGGCGCGCCGATCGTCCACACGAGCCTGATCAACGCCGACCCGAAGCTGCGCGAGGGCATCGCGCACAGGGTCTCCGCCTTCGTCGCGGGCGCCGCGCCGCCGCAGGCGATGATCGAGGGGATGGAGAGAATCGGCTTCGACCTCACCCACGTCTACGGGCTCACCGAGACCTACGGCCCGGCCACGGTGTGCGCGAAGCACGACGAGTGGTCCGCGCTCGAGCTCGGCGCGCGCGCGGAGCGCAACGGCCGGCAGGGCGTGCGCTACCTCCTGGAGGAGGGCTGCACGGTGATGGACCCGGCGACGATGCAGCCGGTGCCGGCGGACGGCGAGACGATGGGCGAGATCATGTTCCGCGGCAACGTCACGATGAAGGGCTACCTCAAGAACCCGAAGGCGACCCGGGAGGCGTTCGCCGGCGGCTGGTTCCACTCGGGCGACCTCGCGGTGCGGCAGCCCGACGGCTACATCAAGATCAAGGACCGGGCGAAGGACATCATCATCTCCGGCGGCGAGAACATCTCCTCGCTCGAGGTGGAGGACGTCATCTACCGCCATCCGGCGGTGCTCGCCGTCGCGGTGGTGGCGAAGCCCGACTCGAAGTGGGGCGAGACGCCGTGCGCGTTCGTCGAGCTGAAGCCGGGCGCCACGGCCACCGAGGCGGACATCATGGAGCACTGTCGCGCGCACCTCGCCCGTTTCAAGGCGCCGCGCGCGGTGGTGTTCGGCACGCTGCCCAAGACCTCCACCGGGAAGATCCAGAAGTTCGTGTTGCGCCAGCAGGCCAAGTCGGCCTCGGCGATCGAATAGCGGGAGGGCCCACGAGATGAGCGCGCAGCTCCAGACGACGGCCCCCGTCCTCCTGCGGGAGGATCGGGACGGCATCGCGATACTGACGCTGAACCGGCCCGAGTCGTACAACCTGCTCACCTCCGAGGCAATCGATGCGCTGCAGCGGGCGTTCGACGCGATCGAGCGGGACGTGCAAGTGCGGGTGGTCGTGCTCGCGGCGAAGGGCAAGGGCTTCTCTGCCGGCCACGATCTGAAGGAAATTCGTGCGCTCGAAACGCAGCCTAGGATCGAGGAGCTCTTCCGCCGGTGCAGCCGGATGATGGCCTCGATTCCCCGCCTGCCGCAGCCGGTGATCGCGCAGGTCCAGGGCGCGGCTGCCGCGGCGGGGTGCCAGCTCGTCGCGCAGTGCGACCTTGCAGTCGCCGCGGACAGTGCCAGGTTCGCGACGCCCGGGGTGACTTGGGGCTTCTACTGCTCGACCCCGGGGGTCGCGCTCGGACGCAACCTCGCGCGCAAGCACGCGATGGAGATGCTGCTGACCGGCGAGATGATCGATGCCCGGCGCGCGCTCGAATGGGGGCTGGTGAACCGGGTCGTGCCGGCCGCCGAGCTGGAGGAGGCGGTGCGCCAGCTCGCCGCGCAGATCCGCGCGAAACCGCCCGCGACCGTCGCCGCAGGCAAGCGCGCGTTCTACGAACAGCTCGAGATGGGTCTCGAGCGGGCGTACGAGCTCGCCGGGCACGTGATCGCCTCGAGCTTTGCGCACGAGGAAGGCCGCGAGGGCATGAGCGCGTTCATCGAGAAGCGCCCCCCGGGCTGGCAGAAGGGCTGAACCGCCCTTCGTCCCGGCGGGCGGGGCGTTTCCGATAAAATCGCGCGTCCGTTCCCGAAAGTTTCCCGATGAAAGTCCTCGTTCCGATCAAGCGCGTCATCGACTACAACGTGAAGGTCCGCGTGAAGGCGGACGGCACGGGGGTGGAGACCGCGAACGTCAAGATGTCGATGAATCCGTTCGACGAGATCGCGGTCGAGGAGGCGGTGCGGCTGAAGGAGGCGGGTGTCGCCACCGAGGTGGTGGTGGTGTCCTGCGGGATCGCCGCCTGCCAGGAGACGCTGCGCACCGCGCTCGCGATCGGCGCCGATCGCGCGATCCTGGTCGAGACCGACGCGGAGCTCCAGCCGCTGGCGGTGGCGAAGCTGCTCAAGGCGATCGTGACCAAGGAAGGCCCGCAACTCGCGCTGCTCGGCAAGCAGGCGATCGACGACGATGCGAACCAGACCGGCCAGATGCTGGCGGCGCTGCTCGGGTGGCCGCAGGCGACCTTCGCGTCCAAGGTCAAGATCGGGGACGGCAAGGCGGAGGTCGTGCGCGAAGTCGACGGCGGGCTGGAGACCGTGGCGATGAAGCTGCCGGCGGTGATCACCGTCGACCTGCGCCTGAACGAGCCGCGCTACGTCACGCTGCCGAACATCATGAAGGCGAAGAAGAAGCCGCTGGAGGTGCTCAAGCCCGATGCGCTCGGGGTGGACGTCTCCCCGCGGCTCGCCACGCTCAAGGTCGAGGAGCCGGCCAAGCGCAAGGGGGGCGTGAAGGTTCCCGACGCGGCCGCGCTGGTCGACAAGCTCAAGAACGAAGCGAAGGTGATCTAGATGCCGAACCTGGTGATCGCCGAACACGACAATGCCCACCTGAAGGCCTCCACGCTGCACACGCTCGGCGCCGCGAAGGCAATCGGGGGGGAGACCCACGTGCTGGTCGCAGGCGGGGGCTGCGCGGCGGTCGCCCAGGCCGCAGCCCAGGCCCAGGGAGTCGCGAAAGTGCTCCTGGCCGACGCGCCCCACTACAAGGACGAGCTGGCCGAGAGCCTCGCCACCCTCGTCGTGCAGCTGGCGAAGGACTACGGCCACGTGCTGCTGCCGGCGAGCACCTTCGGCAAGAACCTGGGCCCGCGCGTCGCGGCGCTGCTCGACGTTGCGCAGGTCTCCGACATCGTCGCGGTCAAGTCGCCCGACACGTTCGTGCGCCCGATCTACGCCGGCAACGCGATGGCCACGGTCCAGTCGAAGGACGCGATCAAGGTGATCACCGTGAGAGCCACCGGATTCGAGGCGGTGCCGGGGAGCGGGGGGAGCGCGCCGGTGGAGCAGCTCGCGCCGGGGCCGGACGCGGGTCTCACGACGTTGCTCGGTCGCGAGCTCACCAAGAGCGAGCGGCCGGAGCTTACCGCGGCCAAGGTGATCATCTCCGGCGGGCGCGGGATGGGCTCGGGCGAGAACTTCAAGCTGCTCGAGCCGATCGCCGACAAGTTGAACGCCGCGATGGGCGCGAGCCGCGCGGCGGTGGACGCGGGCTTCGTGCCCAACGACTGGCAGGTGGGCCAGACGGGCAAGATCGTGGCGCCGGAGCTGTACATCGCGGTGGGCATCTCCGGGGCGATCCAGCACCTCGCCGGCATGAAGGACAGCCGCGTGATCGTGGCAATCAACAAGGACGAGGAGGCGCCGATCTTCCAGGTGGCCGACTACGGCATCGTCGGCGATCTCTTCAAGGTCGTCCCCGAGCTCGCCAAGGCGCTCGGCTGACGGCGGGCGCGAGCGCGGGGGCGGGAGAAGCGATGAGCGACTACAGCGCGCCGGTGCGGGACATGCAGTTCGTGCTGCGCGAGCTGGCCGGCCTGGAGGAAATCGCGGCCATGCCGGGCTTCGGCGAGGCCACGCCGGACCTGGTCGAGCAGATCCTCGCCGAGAGCGCGCGCTTCTGCGCCGAGGTGCTGGCGCCGCTCAATCGATCCGGCGACCAGGAAGGCTCGCGCTGGCGCGACGGCGAGGTCACGACGCCGAAGGGGTTCAAGGACGCCTACCGGCAGTTCGTCGAGGGCGGCTGGAACGCGCTGCAGTTCCCGCTTGAGTACGGCGGCCAGGGACTGCCGAAGCTCGTCGCCGCGCCCGTGATGGAGATGTGGAAGTCGGCGAACCTCTCCTTCTCGCTCTGCCCGCTCCTGACCGGTGGGGCGATCGAGGCGCTGCTGCTCCGCGGGTCGGAGACGCAGAAGCGCGTCTACCTGCCGAAGATGGTCGCGGGGACGTGGGCGGGCACGATGAATCTCACCGAGCCGCAGGCCGGGTCGGACCTCGCGCAGGTGAAGACGCGCGCGGTGCCCGAGGGCGACCACTACCGGATCTTCGGCCAGAAGATCTTCATCACCTACGGCGAGCACGACCTCGCCGAGAACATCGTCCACCTCGTGCTCGCGCGCACGCCCGACGCGCCGGCGGGGGTGAAGGGCATCTCGCTCTTCGTCGTCCCGAAGTTCCTGCCCGACGCCGCCGGCACGCCCGGCGAGCGCAACGACGTGCGCTGCGTGTCGATCGAGCACAAGCTCGGCATCCACGCGAGCCCCACCGCGGTGATGGCGTACGGGGACAAGTCGGGCGCGATCGGCTACCTCGTCGGCGAGGAGAACCGCGGGCTCGAGTACATGTTCATCATGATGAACGCCGCGCGCTTCGCGGTCGGGATGGAGGGCGTCGCGATCTGCGAGCGCGCCTACCAGAAGGCGCTCGCCTACGCGAAGGAGCGCGTGCAGAGCCGCGAGATCGGGGGGAGCGGCTCGAAGCCGGCGCCGATCATCCGCCACCCCGACGTGCGGCGCATGCTCATGAGCATGAAGGCGCAGGCCGAGGCGACGCGCGCGCTCGCCTACGTCACCGCCGCCGCGCACGACAAGGCGCACCACCACCCGGACGCCGGAACGCGCGCCGGCAGCCAGGCGTTCGTCGACCTGATGATTCCGGTGGTCAAAGGCTGGTCGACCGAGGCGTCGATCGAGGTCGCGTCCACCGGCATCCAGGTGCACGGCGGCATGGGCTTCATCGAGGAGACCGGCGCCGCCCAGTATCTGCGCGACGCGCGCATCACCACGATCTACGAGGGCACCACCGGCATCCAGGCGAACGACCTGATCGGGCGCAAGGTGGCGCGCGAAGGCGGGGCGACCGCCACGGCGGTGCTCGCCGAGGTGGACGCGACGGTGGCCGCTCTGCGTGCGTCCGGGGCGCCGGATCTCGCGGTGATCGCGGCGCGTCTCGCGGCGGGCAGGAAGGCGGCGGGCGAGTGCGTGGACTGGATCGTCGCCACCGCGGGCAGCGATCCGAAAGCGGTGCATGCCGGCGCCGTGCCGTTCCTCAAGCTCTGCGGGGCGGTGTTCGGCGGCTGGCAGATGGGCCGCGCGGCGGTGGCGGCGCAGGCGCTTCTCGCGCGCGGGGAGGGCGATGCCGCCTTCCTGCGGGCGAAAGTCGCAACCGCGCGGTTCTTTGCCGACCACCATCTCGCGCTTGCGCCCGCGCTGCGCGACGTCGTGCTCGAAGGCGCGGCGGGCGTGCTCGCGCTCGCCGAAGACGAGTTCTAGGCCCGCATCAGGCTTCCGTTTCCGGCGGGCCCGCCCGGCGCCCGACGAACGCGGCGGTCTCGTCGTGCAGGTCGCGCTCGAGCACCCGCAGGGTCGGGTCGTCCCGGTGCGTGGTCACCTTGAATCCGAGCGCGACCGCGAGGCCGATCATCGGGTGGTTGGTGGCGAGCGTCTCGCCCCAGAGCCGGCGCAGCCCCCGCTCCCGCGCGATCTCGACCAGCCGCCCGAGGAGCAGCCGGCCGACCCCACCGCCCTGCCACGAGTCGGCCACCGTGACGGCGAACTCGGCGGCGTCACCGTCCGGCGCGAGCACGTAGCGCACCACGCCGATCGGGGTCTCCTTCCCGTCGACCGTCGTCGTCGCGATCAGGGCCACGTCGCGCGAATAGTCGATGTTCACGAGCGCGGCGAGCGTCTCCGGCGTGAATCGGACCCCGCCGAAGAAGCGGCTGTAGCGGGTCTCGTCCGAGAGGCCGAGCCCGAAGCGGAGCTCGAGGTCGGCGTCCTCCCGCCGGATCGGGCGCACGGTCACCGAATGCGCGTGCAGGAGCGCGCTCGAGGTCGTTGCTGGGAGAAGGTCAGTCAATTCGTAAAAACAATATGTTGTAGAGATTTAATGATAAATCACTTTAGGACACGTGCCCGAAGAGGGTGATGAGGAAAAAATTCTTATAAACAATAAGATGTGAGATTCTCTTAACAAATAGTCGTAGGTTGACCGCCGCTCGCCCAGTGGGGCCGCCGGATCCTACATGTTCGAGTAGTTCGGGCCTTCCGCCCCCTGCGGCACGATCCAGTTGATGTTCTGCGTCGGGTCCTTGATGTCGCAGGTCTTGCAGTGGACGCAATTCTGGGCGTTGATCTGGAGGCGCGGGTTGCGCCCGTCCGCGTCCCGCACGATCTCGTAGACCCCGGCCGGGCAGTACCGCTGCTCGGGCGCGTCGTAGAGCGCGAGGTTCACCGCGATCGGCACCGACGCATCGGCAAGGGTCAGGTGGCAGGGCTGGTTCTCCTCGTGGTTGGTGCCGGAGAGATACACCGACGACAGCTTGTCGAAGCTCACCGCGCCGTCGGGCTTCGGGTAGGCGATGCGCGGGTAGTCGGCGGCCTTGCCGAGCTGGGTATGGTCGGCGTGGATGCGGAAGGTCCACGGCGCCTTGCCCTGGAACACGTACTGGTCGATGCCGGCGTAGATCACGCCTGCCCACAGGCCCTGGTAGAACGAGGGCCGGATGTTGCGCGCCCGGTGCAGCTCGTCCCACAGCCAGGTCCGCTTGAGCTTCTCCGCGTAGCCGGTGACCTCGCGCGGCCCGTCGCCGCCGAGCGCCTCGAACACCGCCTCGGCGGCGGTCATCCCGGACTTCATCGCCAGGTGGGAGCCCTTGATCTTCGGCACGTTGAGGAAGCCGGCCGTGTCGCCGACCAGCATTCCGCCCGGGAAGGTGAGCTTCGGGATCGACTGGAAGCCGCCCTCGGAGAGCGCGCGTGCACCGTACGACACGCGTCGCCCCCCCTCGAGGAACGGCCGGATCTCCGAATGCGTCTTGAAGCGCTGGAACTCGTCGAAGGGGGACAGGTGCGGATTGCGGTAATCGAGCCCGACGACGAACCCGACCGAGACCAGGTCCTTGCCGAAGTGATACAGGAACGAGCCGCCATAGGTTCCGCTGTCGAGCGGCCAGCCGATCGTGTGCAGCACGAGCCCCGGCTGGTGCTTTCCCGGGGGCGCCTCCCACAGCTCCTTGATTCCGATCCCGTAGGTCTGCGGGTCCACGCCGTCGCGCAGGCCGAAGCGCTTGAAGAGCTGTTTCGTGAGCGAGCCGCGGCAGCCCTCGGCGAACACCGTCTGCTTGGCGTGGAGCGCCACGCCGCGCTGGAAGTTCTCCGTCGGACTGCCGTCCTTCGCGACGCCCATGTCGCCGGTCGCGACGCCGGCCACGCTCCCGTCATCGCGGTAGAGGACTTCGGCGCCCGCAAACCCCGCGTAGATCTCCACGCCGAGCGCCTCGGCTTCGCGCCCGAGCCAGCGGCAGAGGTTGCCGAGGCTCGCGACGTAGTTGCCGTGGTTGCGGAAGAACGGCGGGACGGGCAGACGGTAGCCCTTGCGCTCGGTGAGGAACAGCACGCGGTCCTCGCGCGCGGGGGTGTCGAGCGGCGCACCCTTCGCCGTCCAGTCGGGGACGAGCTCGTTCAGCGCGCGCGGCTCGATCACCGCGCCGGACAGGATGTGCGCGCCGATCTCCGAGCCCTTCTCGATCAGGCAGACGCCGAGCTCGCGGCCGGCCTGCGCGGCGAGCTGTTTGAGGCGGATCGCGCACGCGAGGCCCGACGGCCCGCCGCCCACCACGACGACGTCGTACTCCATCGACTCGCGTTCCACCGCTTGCTCCTTCGGCTCTGGCGCGCGCCGGCTCGCGGGGCGCAGGAAGCCGCGATTGTATAATCGGCGCGCCCCGCCGCGAGCCGCCACCCGCCGATCGATGACCCAGCCGCGCAAGAAGCTCGTGCACACCGAGACCATCCCGATCCGCTGGGGCGACATGGACGCGATGGGGCACGTCAACAACACCGTGTACTTCCGCTACATGGAGCAGGCGCGCATCAGCTGGTTCGACGGGCTCGGCGTGCGCCCGTCGCCGCGCGGGGCGGGGCCGGTGATCATCAACGCGAGCTGCACCTTCATCAAGCAGCTCGTCTACCCGGGCGCGGTGGAGGTGCGGACCTACGCCGGGAAGGTCGGCAACTCGAGCTTCGAGACCTGGCTCGAGATGCGGCCGAGCTACGACCCGGACACAGTGTACGCGGAGGGCGCGGCGAAGGTCGTGTGGGTCGACTTCGACCAGGGCAAGTCGACTCCGCTGCCGGAGAAGATCCGCCAGATCGTGCTCGGCTGAGAGGGGAGGGGGATGGCTGCGGAACGGCCGCTGTGGACGCCGAGCGCGGCGCAGCTCGAGGACGCGAACCTCACGCGCTTCGCGCGCGCGGCGATCCGCCACTGGGGGCTGCACCTCAACTCCTACCCCGCGTTCTACCGCTGGTCGGTCGACCATCCCGAGCAGTTCTGGCGCTCGGTGTGGAAGCTCTGCGGCGTGCGTGGCGAGGCGGGCGCGCGCGCGCTCGTCGACGGCGGCAGGATGCCCGGCGCGCGCTTCTTCCCCGACGCCCGGCTCAACTTCGCCGAGAACCTCCTCGGGCGCGGGCCCGACGGCGACGCGATCGTGTTCTGGGGCGAGGACAAGGTGAAGCGGCGCCTGTCGCACGCCGCGCTGCAGGCGCTCGTCGCGCGGCTCGCCGCGGCGCTCCGCGCCGCGGGCGTCGTGCCGGGGGATCGCGTCGCGGGCTATCTGCCCAACATGCCCGAGGCGGTCGCCGCGATGCTGGCCACCGCGGCGATCGGCGCGACCTGGTCGTCCTGCTCGCCCGACTTCGGCGTCCAGGGCGTGCTCGACCGGTTCGGGCAGATCGCGCCGAAAGTGCTCATCACCGCCGACGGCTACTGGTACAACGGCAAGCCGGTCGACGTGCGCGACAAGGTGCGCGACATCGTCGCGCAGCTGCCCACGGTCGAGCGCACGGTCGTCGTCTCTTACCTCGACGAGCGGCCGGACGTGTCCGCGATTCCCAACGCCGTCCGGCTCGCCGAGGCGCTCGCGCCGCATGCCGCGGCGGAGCTCCGGTTCGAACCGATGCCGTTCAACCACCCGCTGTACATCATGTACTCCTCGGGCACCACCGGCGTGCCGAAGTGCATCGTGCACGGCGCGGGCGGGACACTCCTCAAGCACCTTTCCGAGCAGCAGCTGCACTCGGACCTCAAGCCGGGCGATCGCCTGTTCTACTTCACCACCTGCGGCTGGATGATGTGGAACTGGCTCGCCTCAGGGCTCGCATCCGGCGCGACGCTGCTGCTCTACGACGGCTCCCCGTTCGCGGGCGACGGGAAGATCCTCTTCGACTACGCCGACGCCGAGCAGATGACGCACTTCGGCACTTCGGCGAAGTTCATCGACGAGTGCCGCAAGCGCGGGCTCGCGCCGATGCGCACGCACCGCCTCGAGCGGCTGCGCGTGATCCTGTCGACCGGATCGCCACTGGTGCCGGAGGGCTTCGACTACGTGTACCGCGCGGTGAAGAAGGACGTGTGCCTCGCCTCGATCTCCGGGGGCACGGACCTCATCGGCTGTTTCGTCCTCGGCAATCCGATCCTGCCGGTCTGGCGCGGCGAGATCCAGTGCCGGGCGCTCGGCCTCGCGGTCGACGTGTTCGACGAGACCGGTCACCCGGTCCGGGGCGAGAAGGGCGAGCTCGTGTGCACGCGCCCGTTCCCCTCGATGCCGGTCGGTTTCTGGAACGATCCCGACGGGCGCAAGTATCGTGCCGCCTATTTCGCGCGCTTTCCGAACGTCTGGTGCCACGGCGACTACGTCGTGCTGACCGAGCGCGACGGCATGGTCATCCACGGCCGCTCCGACGCGGTCCTCAACCCCGGCGGCGTGCGCATCGGCACCGCCGAGATCTATCGCCAGGTCGAGTGCCTCGACGAGGTGGCCGAGGCGCTGGTGATCGGGCAGGACTGGCAGGACGACGTGCGCGTCGTGCTGTTCGTGCGGCTGCGCGACGGCCTGAAGCTCGACGACGCGCTCAGCGCGAAGATCCGGCAGCAGATCCGCGCCAACACCACGCCGCGCCACGTGCCGGCGAAGATCCTGCAGGTCGCCGACATCCCGCGCACCCGCAGCGGGAAGATCGTCGAGCTCGCGGTGCGCAACGTCGTGCACGGCCAGCCGGTGAAGAACATCGAGGCGCTCGCGAACCCCGAGGCGCTCGAGCTCTTCCGCGCCCGGCGCGAGCTCGCGAGCTAGCCGAGCAGGCGCTCGACCCGTTCGCGGTAGCGCGCGGCGACTCCCTCGCGCGCCGGGTGGCGTCCTTCGCGAACCGCCCAGCGCCCGCCGACCATCACGTCGCGGACGAGCCCGCGCGCGCCGCCGAACACGAGCGCATCGAGAACGGCGTCGCCGTCGCGGCCGGCGAGGTCGACGTGGCCGCCGTCGAGGACGACGAGATCCGCGCGCGCGCCCGGCGCGAGCACGCCGGCTGACCGGCCGAGCGCCTGCGCTCCGCCGCGGGCCGCCGTGTCCCAGAGCGTGCCGCCGACGGACGCGCGCTCGGGCGTCGCCAGGACGCTGCGTTCACGCCGGGCCAGCCGCTGCGCGTACTCGAGCAGGCGCAGCTCCTCGGCCGGGTCGCGCGCCACGTGGCTGTCGCTGCCGATCCCCCAGCGTCCCCCGGCGGAGGCGAACTCGAGCGCGCGGAAGATCCCGTCGCCGAGATTGGCCTCGGTGGTGGGGCAGAGCCCCGCGATCGCGCCGCCCGCGGCAAGCCGGGCGAGCTCGTCATCGTCGAGGTGCGTGCAGTGCACGAGGCACCAGCGCGCATCCGGCGCGGCGTGGTCGAGGAGCCAGGCGACCGGCGTCCGGCCGCTCCACGCGCGGCAGTCGTCGACCTCCTTCACTTGCTCGGCGGCGTGCAGGTGGATCGGCGCCGTAGGGTCGAGCGCGGTGATGCCTGCAACCAGCGCCGCGAGCTCGTCCGGGGTGACGGCGCGCAGCGAATGGGCGGCGATGCCGATGCGCAGGTCCGCGCCGGCGTCTGCGCGCAGCCGGCGCACGAGGTCGAGCACGCTCTCGGGTGTCCCCGCGAAACGCGCCTGCGCGGGGCCGAGCGGCGCGCCGCCGAAGCCGCCATGGGCGTACAGGACCGGAAGCAGCGTGAGGGCGATGCCGGACGCGCGCGCCGCCCGCACGAGCGCGCGCGACATCTCGGCGGGGTCGGCGTAGGCGACGCCGCCGGGCGCGCGGTGCACGTAGTGGAACTCCGCGACCGAGGTGTAGCCTGCCTCGAGCAGCTCCACGTAGAGCTGCGCCGCGATCGCCTCCGCGTCGTCCGGCCCGATAGAGGCGACGAAGCGGTACATCGTCTCGCGCCACGTCCAGAAGCTGTCGATGCCGGCATTGCCGCGGCGCTCGGCGCGTCCCGTCATCACGCGCTGGAATGCGTGCGAGTGAAGATTCGGCATGCCGGGAATGACCGGTCCGGCGGCGCGCGCGGCGGAGCCGGCAACGGCGCCGGGCGTCACGCGGCCGAGCGTCCCGGCGGCGTCGATCTCGAACAGCACGTCGCTCGCCCAGCCGTCGGCGAGCAGCGCCCGCGGCGCGAAGAGCTGGGTGCTCATCGGGCGGACAGGACTTCGGAGATCTCGATCAGGTTGTCGTCCGGGTCACGCAGATAGACCGAGCGGATCGGGCCGGTCGCGCCGGCGCGCTGGACGGGGCCCTCGACAATCGGCGTGCCGACCGCGCGCAGGTGCGCAATGACCTCGTCGAGCGGCCGGTCGGCGATGAAACAGAGGTCGAGCGCGCCGGGCGTCGGGCGCCGCGCTTTCGGCTCGAACTCCTTGCCCGCCTCGTGCAGGTTGATCTTCTGCCGGCCGAAGCGCAGCGCCTTGCGGCCCGCCCCGAAGGTCTCGAGCCGCATCCCCAGCACCTCGGTGTAGAACGCGACGCAGCGCTCGAGCTGCGCAGTGGTGAGGACGAGGTGGTCGAGATGGTCGATCAAGCGGCGACTCCGGGCGTTTCAGCGAGGTCGTCCTAGTATAGTGTGCCGCCATGGCAGCGCCTCCCTGGGACACGCTCTGGACGAACGCGCGCATCGCGACGATGCGGGCCGGACGCTGGGCGACGATCGACCCAGGCGCGATCGCGGCGCAGGACGGACGGATCGCATGGGTGGGCGGCGTCCGCGACCTTCCGGGCGAGCCGCGGACGCTCGCGCGCGCGGTGCACGACGCAGGCGGGCGGTGGATCACCCCGGGGCTCGTCGACTGCCACACGCATCTCGTCTTCGCCGGCAATCGCGCGCGCGAGTTCGAGTTGCGGCTGCAGGGGGCGAGCTACGAGGAGATCGCCCGCGCCGGCGGGGGGATCGTCGCCACCGTCGGGGCGACCCGAGCGGCGTCCGAGGACGCGCTCGAGGCCGCGGCCGTGCGGCGCCTGCGGGCGCTCGCCGCCGAGGGCGTGACCACGATCGAGATCAAGTCGGGCTACGGCCTGCGCGCCGACGCGGAGCTGAAGTCGCTGCGCGTGGCCCGGCGCCTCGGCGCGACCCTGCCAGTGACGGTGCGCACGACTTTCCTCGGCGCGCACGCGGTGCCGCCGGAGTTCACGGACCGGGCGGAGGACTACATCGCCTGCGTATGCGACGAGATGCTGCCGGCGGTCGCGGCGTCGGGCCTTGCCGACGCGGTGGACGCGTTCTGCGAGCGCATCGCGTTCTCGCCGCAGCAGACCCTCAAGGTGTTCGAGCGCGCCGCCGCGCTCGGCCTGCCGGTGAAGCTGCACGCGGACCAGTTGTCCGACCTCGGCGGCGCGGCGCTCGCGGCCCGCTTCCGCGCGCTCTCCGCCGACCACCTCGAGTACACGAGCGAGGCCGGCGTGCGCGCGCTCGCCGCGGCGGGGACGGTCGCCGTGCTGCTGCCCGGGGCGTTCTACTTTCTGCGCGAGACGCAAGTGCCGCCCGTCGCGGCGCTGCGCGCACACGGCGTGCCGATCGCGGTGTCGACCGACTGCAATCCGGGCTCGTCGCCGATGACTTCGATCCTGCTCGCGCTGAACATGGCCTGCACGCTGTTCCGCCTCACCCCCGAGGAGGCGCTCGCGGGCGTCACTTGCCACGCGGCGCGCGCGCTCGGCATGGCCGCGACGCACGGCACCCTCGAGGTCGGGAAGGTCTGCGATCTCGCCGTGTGGGACATCGACGCCCCGGCCGAGCTTGCCTACGCGATGGGTGCAAACCCCTGCGTCGGCGTGGTGCGGGGTGGGGTGCCTCTGTAACGGAATCCGTCACAGCGCGCGGCGGGCCGCGCGCGCCCGCGCCCGGGTTTGCCCAACCGGGTTGACAGGGTCCGCTCTCGCGCAGCATTGTGGCCTCGCATGGGCGCGCTCCCGGTTCGCGAGACCTTCTGGAACATCCCGCTCTGGGGCATCGTCGGCGTCTACGTGGGCGGCGCGATCGCGCTCGCCCTGTTCGGCTGGGGCGTCTGGCGACGCGTCGCCCTGTGGCGCGAGGGCGGCCCGGAGATGCGCTGGGACCGGATTCCGGCGCGCATCGCGCTGCTTCTCGGGGACGTGCTCTTCCAGGCGCGCATCCTTTCGCAGTCCTACCCCGGCGTCATGCACGCGACGATGTTCTGGGGCTTTCTCGCGCTCTTTCTCGGGACCGCCATTGCCACGATCGACTGGGAGGTCACGCGTCTCCTCTTCGACGTCCGCATCCTGCAGGGACCGTTCTATCTCGGCTTCGAGCTGACGCTCGATCTCTTCGGCGCGTTCCTGCTCGTCGGGCTCGGCATGGCCTGCTGGCGGCGCTTCGTGCGCCGCCCGCCGCGCCTGGAACCCGCCGGCAAGTTCGCCTACGCGATTGCCGTCCTCTTCGTGCTCGCGCTTACCGGCTTCCTCATCGAGGCGGCGCGCCTCGCGGCGACCCAGCCGGCCTGGGCGCCGTGGTCTCCCGTCGGCTGGGCGCTCGCGCAGGGCATGCTCGCAGCGGGCCTGGGCGAGGGCGCGCTGCGCGGCGTCCATCTCTCGCTGTGGGTGTTCCACGCCTTGCTCGTGTTCGCGTTCATCGCGCTCATCCCGCACACCTACTTCGCGCACCTGATCGCCACGCCGCTCAACATCTTCTTCGCCAAGCTCGGGCAGCGCGGGGCGCTCGCGAAGATCGAGAACCTCGAGGCGCAGGAGACCTTCGGCGTCTCGAAGTTGGAGCAGTTCTCGTGGAAGCGCCGGCTCGACTTCGACGCCTGCACCGAATGCGGCCGCTGCCAGGACGTCTGCTGCGCCCAGCTCTCCGGCGGGGTGCTCAGCCCGAAGAAGGTGATCGGCAAGCTCAAGCGCTACATGCACGCGCGCGACACGCGCCCCCTGCACGGCGAGATCGTGACGGCGGAGGAGCTGTGGGCGTGCACGACCTGCATGGCGTGCGTGCAGGAGTGCCCCGCGCGCATCGACATCGTCGACACGATCGTGGACCTGCGGCGCTACCTCGCGCTTTCCGAAGGCGCCTTCCCCTCGACGACCGGCACGACGCTGCAGCACATCCAGGGGCTCGGCAACCCGTGGGGCCTCGACCCTGCCGACCGCCTCGGCTGGGCCAAGGGGCTCGACGTCCCGCTGCTGGAGGCGGGCAAGCCGGTGGAGGTCCTCTACTGGGTGGGCTGCTCGGCGTCCTACGACACGCGCAACCAGAAGATCGCGCGGTCGATGGTGAAGATCCTGCGGCAGGCGGGCGTGTCCTTCGGCGTGATGGCCGAGGAGCGCTGCCACGGCGAGGTCGGCCGGCGCCTCGGGGAGGAGTACCTCTACCAGACGGCCGCGGCGGAGAACGTCGGCAACCTGAGGCGCTATACGTTCCGGAAGATCCTGACCCACTGCCCGCACTGCTTCAACACGCTCGCCAACGAGTATCCGCAGTTCGAGGGCGGCCGGTTCGAGGTCGTGCACCACTCCGTGCTGATCGACGAGCTGCTGCGGGCCGGCCGCCTCGTCCCGCGCACCGGCGCCGACCGGACGGTCGCGTTCCACGACCCGTGCTACCTCGGCCGGCAGAACGGGGTCTTCGACGCGCCGCGCGCGGTCGCCGCGGCCGTGCCGGGCGTGAGCCTGGTGGAGATCCCGCGTCACCACGCGCGCGCGGTGTGCTGTGGCGGCGGCGGCGGGCAGATGTGGATGGAGGGCCACGCGCGCAAGCGCATCAACATCATCCGCGCCGAGGAGATCGCCGCCACCGGCGCGGGGACGGTGGCGGTGGGCTGTCCCTACTGCCTGACGATGCTCGACGAGGGCCGCAAGGTCGCCGGGGCCGACGAGCGGCTGCAGGTGAAGGACATCGCCGAGCTCATCGCCGAGTCGCTGCCCTAGATTTTCCGCGCGGTTTCCAGCATCCGCTCCAGCATCGCGCGCAGGACCGGGCGCAGGCGGGCTGCGCGCACCGCGTCGAACGCGAACGGTGGCGCCTCGTCCATGTAAGTGGTCTCGGAGAGCTCGAGCTGGATCGCGTGCACCCGCGTATTCGGCTGGCCATACCGGCGCGTGATGTAGCCGCCCTTGAACCGGCCGTCGACGACGGTCGTGTAAGCAGAGGCGCGTCGCGCGATGGCGGCCACGCCCTCGATGATGCCCGCCGCGCACGACCGCCCGCCGGCCGTTCCGAGGTTGAGGTCGGGCAGCCGCCCGGTGAAGAAGCGCGGGACGCGCGAGGCGATCGAGTGCGCATCCCACAGCAGGGCGTAGCCGTGCGCGACGCGCAGCCGGTCGAGCTCCCGTCCGAGCTGCGCGTGGTACGGGCGCCAGTAGCGCTCGACCCGCAGGCCGATCTCGGCCGCATCCGGCGCCGCGCCGTCCCGGTACACCGGCGCCCGCGCGAACGTGTCGACCGGCACGAGCGCCGTCGTGTCCTGGCCCGGATAGAGGTTCGTGTTGTCCGGTGGGCGGTTCAGGTCGACGACGTAGCGCGAGTGCGTCGCCACGAGTACCGAGGCCCCGAGCGCATCGAGAAAGTCGTAGAGCCGCTCGAGATGCCAGTCGGTGTCCGGCAGGATCCGGGCCTCGCGGGTCATGCGCGCTGCCAGCTCCGACGGAAGGTGCGTGCCGGTGTGGGGCATCGACACGAGGAGGGGCGCGGTACCGGCGCGGAAGGTATAGGCGTCCATCAGCTGGCGTGCGAATGCGAAGGCAGCAGGCCGGGCACGAACCGGTGGAACACGCCGCCCTCGACCAGCCGCTGGATGGCGGCGATGTCGGGCGCGAAGTAGCGGTCGTGGTCGTAGAAGGCGGCCTCCTCGCGCACCAGCGCGAGCGCCTCGGCGAGGCGCGGCGAGGTCGCGAGCGGCTTGCGGAACTCGATCCCCTGTGCGGCCGCGAGGAGCTCGATCGCCACGATTCCGGCTGCGTTGCCGGCCATGTCGCCGAGGCGGCGCGCGGCGAACGTGGCCATGCTCACGTGGTCCTCCTGGTTCGCGGAGGTCGGGAGACTGTCGACGCTCGCCGGGTGGGCGAGGCTCTTGTTCTCGCTCGCGAGCGCCGCGGCGGTGACCTGCGCGACCATGAAGCCGGAATTGACCCCGCCGTGCTCCACCAGGAAGGGCGGCAGCCCGGAGAGCGTCGTGTCGATCAGCAGCGCGATGCGCCGCTCGGCGAGCGATCCGACTTCCGCCACCGCGACGGCAAGCGCATCGGCGGCGAGCGCGACCGGCTCGGCGTGGAAGTTGCCGCCCGAGAGCACCTCCGCGGTGTCGGCGAACACGAGCGGATTGTCGGTGACGCTGTTCGCCTCGGTCGCGAACGCGCCCGCGGCGAAGCGCAGGCTGTCGAGGCAGGCGCCCATCACCTGCGGCTGGCAGCGCAGGCTGTAGGGGTCCTGCACGCGCGGGTCGTGCTCGAGGTGCGAGCGGCGGATCGCGCTGTCCTTCAGGAGCGCGAGGTAGACGGCGGCGAGGTCGCGCTGGCCCGCATGACCGCGCAGCGCGTGGATGCGCGGGTCGAAGGGGGTGTCGCTGCCCGCGGCGGCATCGACCGACATCGCTCCGGCAACGACGGCGCCCGCGAAGACGTCCTCGGCCGCGAACAGGCCGGTGAGGGCAAGCGCGGTCGAGACCTGCGTGCCGTTGAGCACCGCGAGCCCCTCTTTGGGCGCGAGCCGGATGGGCGCGAGGCCCGCACGCCGCATCGCGTCGACGGCCGGGACGCGATGTCCGTCGACGCGCACGTCGCCGATGCCGAGCAGCGTGAGCGCGAGGTGCGCGAGCGGCGCCAGGTCGCCCGAGGCGCCGACCGAACCCTTCGAGGGAATGCACGGGTAGATGCCGTGGCTGTAGAGCGCGAGGAGCAGGTCGACCAGCTCCGGTCGAACACCCGACGCGCCGCGTGCGAAGCTCGCGACCTTCAACGCGAGGACGAGGCGCACGATCGCATCGTCGAGGAGGGGGCCGGTGCCCGCCGCGTGCGAGAGGACGATGTTGGTCTGCAGCCGCTCCAGCGCGTCGTCGGGGATGCGCGTCTGCGCCAGCCGCCCGAATCCGGTGTTGATGCCGTAGGCGGGCTTGCCGCTCGCGAGGATGGCGGCGACCGCCGCGGACGAGGCGGCGATCACCGGGCGGCAGGCGGGGGCGAGCGCGATCGGGGCGGCTTCGCGCGCGATCGCGCGGAGCGCTTCGAGCCCGAGCGGCGCCGCGCCGATTGCGACGGTCATCGGTCCGGCGGCAGCATCGGCAGGTCGAGCCCTTGCGCCCGCGCGCACGCGATCGCCGACTCGTAGCCGGCGTCGGCGTGCCGCATGACGCCGGTCGCCGGATCGTTCCAGAGGACGCGCTCGAGCCGCCGCGCCGCCGCGTCGGTGCCGTCGCAGACGATCACCACGCCGGCGTGCTGCGAGTAGCCCATGCCGACGCCGCCGCCGTGGTGGAGCGACACCCACGTCGCGCCGCTCGCGGTATTGAGGAGCGCGTTGAGGAGCGGCCAGTCGGACACCGCGTCGGTGCCGTCGCGCATCGCCTCGGTCTCCCGGTTCGGGCTCGCGACCGAGCCCGAGTCGAGGTGGTCGCGCCCGATGACGATCGGGGCCTTGAGCTCGCCCGTGCGGACCATCTCGTTGAACGCGAGGCCGGCCTTGTGCCGTTCGCCGAGGCCGAGCCAGCAAATGCGCGCGGGCAGGCCCTGGAACTTGATGTGGCTGCGCGCCATGTCGAGCCAGCGGTGCAGCTGACGGTCCTGGGAAAAAAGCTCGCGCACCTTCTCATCCGTCCGGTAGATGTCCTCGGGGTCGCCCGACAGCGCCACCCACCGGAACGGCCCCCGCCCGACGCAGAACATGGGGCGGATGTATGCGGGCACGAAGCCGGGGTAGGCGAACGCATCGGTCACGCCGACGTCCTTCGCCTCCTGGCGGATGTTGTTGCCGTAGTCGACGCAGGGGATCCCCATCGCCTGGAAGCCGAGGATCGCGCGCACGTGGTGCCCGATCGACTCGCGCGCGGAGATCGCGACCTCTTCCGGGTCGCGCCGCTGGAGGTCGAGCCACTTCTCGACCGACCAGTGCTCGGGGAGATAGCCGTGCGCCGGGTCGTGGGCGGAGGTCTGGTCGGTGACGAGCGCCGGCCGGGGCCCGCCGGTCCGCGCGCGCTTGAGGATCTCGGGCAGGAGCTCCGCCGCATTGCCGAGCAGCCCGACCGAAACGGCGCGCTTCTCCGCGGCGGCCTTTTGGAGGATCGCCAGGGCCTGGTCGAGCGAATGCGCGCGCTCGTCGAGATAGCCAGTCCTGAGGCGCATGTCGATGCGCGACGCCTGGCACTCGATCGCGAGCATCGAGGCGCCGGCCATGGTCGCCGCGAGCGGCTGCGCGCCGCCCATGCCGCCGAGGCCCGCGGTCAGGATCCACTTGCCCGACCAGTCGCCGCCGTAGTGCTGGCGCCCGGCCTCGGCGAAGGTCTCGAAGGTGCCCTGCACGATGCCCTGGCTGCCGATGTAGATCCACGACCCCGCGGTCATCTGGCCGTACATCATGAGGCCCTTGCGATCGAGCTCGTTGAAGTGCTCCCAGGTGGCCCACTTCGGCACGAGGTTCGAGTTCGCGATCAGGACCCGCGGTGCGTCCGCGTGCGTGCGAAACACGCCGGCCGGCCTGCCCGACTGGACGAGCAGGGTCTCGTCGGCCTCCAGCCGGCGCAGCGTCGCGACGATCGCCTCGAAGGAGGCCCAGTCGCGGGCGGCCTTCCCGATGCCGCCGTAGACGACGAGGTCCTCCGGCCGCTCGGCCACCTCGGGGTCGAGGTTGTTCTGGATCATCCGCAACGGCGCCTCGGTGAGCCAGCTCCGTGCGCTCAGCTGCGGGCCGCGCGGCGCGCGGATCACGGGTCGGGTCATGGCCACACCTTGCGCGCTGTTTCGAGCATGACGTCGAGCTTGCGCCACTGCTCGTCCTCGGTCAGGAGGTTGCCCGCGATCCCGGAGGCGAAGCCGCACTGCGGGCTGAGCGCGAGCTGGTCGAGCGGCACGAAGCGGGCCGCCTCGTCGATGCGGCGCGCAAGCTCGTCCACCGTCTCCACGCGTCCGGTCTTGGTGGTGATCAGCCCGAGGACGACCATCTTCCCGCGCGGGACGAACCGCAGCGGCTCGAAGCCGCCGGCGCGCTCGGTGTCGTACTCGAGCAGCAGCCGGTCGAACGCAAGGCCGGTGAACAGCCGCTCGGCGATCGCGTCGTAGGCGCCCTCGCGGTGCCACATGCTCGCGCGGTTGCCGCGGCAGATGTGCACGCCGAACGTCGCGCGCGCGCCGAGCCCCGCGATCACCGCGTTGTCCGCCGCGATCGCGCGGTCGAGGCGCCGCAGCGGGTCCTCGCCGCCCGCGCGCATGCGTGCGAGCGTGGGCGGGTCGACGTAGCCGGTGTAGCTCGGCTCGTCGAGCTGGACGTACGCGCAGCCGGCGTCGACGAGCCCCTCGACCATCTGCCGCTGGATGCGCACGACGTCGGCGAGGAACGCGTCGGCGTCCGGGTAGATCGCGCGCGAGCGCTCGAGGTCGCACATCTGCGCGACGCGATCGGGCCCCATGAGCGTCACCTTCACCGGCCGGGTGGCGACGCTGCGCGCGAACTGGTACTCGTCGAGCGGGAAGCTGCGCACGAGCGTCAGGCGTGCCGTCGCCGGCGCGCGGAAGCTCACGACGGCGTCGTCGCCTTTCGACAGCGGCCGCTCGTGCGGCGCGCGATTCTCCGGGTTCTGGAGGAAATTGCGCCACGAGCCGGCCCAGAGGTCCCAGCCCTCCACCTCGGAGAAGCTGACCTGCCAGTTCAGGCGCCGGAACTCCCCGTCGGTCACGACCGGCAGGCCGTGGCGCTCCTGCGCCGCGATCACCGCGCGAATGGCCTCGTCCTGCGCGGCGCGCAGGGTCTCGCCGTCCGCCTCGCCCGCGGCGTGGCGCAGGAACGTCCGCTTGAGCGACTCGGGCCGCAGCAGGCTGCCGACGTGATCGACCCGTAACGCGCGCATGGCCGCAGGCTAGGGGAGCCGTCGCCCGGCGTCAACGGCGCGCCCTGCGTTGCGCGACCGGGGCCGGGGCACATAGAATGCCCGCTCGATCAGTCGGGGAGTCGGTCCATGAAGAAGTCGCTCGCACTCGTTGCCGCCGCGCTCGTCGCGTGCGCCGCGCCCTTCGCCGCGCACGCCCAGAAGGTGGTGCTCGGGATGAGCGGCTGGACCGGGTTCCAGCCGCTGAAGCTCGCCGAGCTGGCGGGGATCTTCAAGAAGAACGGCGTCGACATCGAGATCCGCTTCATCCCGCCGGTCCAGCGCTCGGCCGCGCTCGCCGCGGGGGCGCTCAACGCCGCGGCCACGACGGTCGACCAGCACATCGTCTGGACCTCGGCGGGGATTTCGACGGTCCAGGTGGCGCTGATCGACAAGTCGAACGGCGGCGACGGGGTCGCCGTGCGCGGCAACATCAACAGCATCCAGGACCTCAAGGGCAAGTCGGTCGCGGTGGACGGCCCCGGGACGGTGCAGCACTTCATGCTCTCGTACATCCTGGAGAAGAACGGGCTCTCGATCCGCGACGTGATCCGCAACACGATGGGCGCGCAGCCGGCCGCGCAGTCCTTCGTCGCCGGGCAGAACGACGCCGCGGTGACCTACGAGCCTTACCTCTCCACGGTGCGCGCGAAGCCCGACGCCGGGAAGATCCTGGTCACCAGCATAGACTACCCGGTGGTCATCGACGTGCTGGTGTTCAAGACCGACTTCATCCAGCAGCACCCGAAGGTGGTGCAGGCGACGGTGAACAGCTTCTTCGAGGCGCTCGACATGATCAAGCGCGAGCCGGCGAAGGCCTACGAGCTCATGGGCAGCGTGGTCAAGCAGCCGGGCGAAGCGTTCGCGAAGTCGGCGTCGTTCATCACCTGGCAGGACCGCGCCGCGAACAAGGCCTACTTCGCGAAGGAGCACCAGGCGTTCGTGGAGTTCGCGATCCGCGTCCTCAAGTCGAACCGCGTGATCGAGAAGGAGCCGACGGCGAAGCAGATGATCGATCTGCGCTTCCTGTAGGCGAGCGCGCGCCCGGCGCGGCCGTCGCCGGCGGCCCCGGGCGCGTTTTTCATGTTCGAGCCCCTCAAGCCCGTCTCGCCGTTCGCGCGGATCGCGCTCGGCGCGGCGTTCTTCGTGCTGTTTCTCGCCGCTTGGGCGCTCGTCACGTTCGGCGGCGTGATCGACGGGATGTTCCTCAAGGACCCGCTCTACACGCTGAAGACCGGCCTCACGCTGTTCACCGAGTTCGGCTTCGTCCACGACGTCGGGATCACGATCTTTCGCGTGGTCGGCGGCTTCGTGCTCGCCGCGCTGGTGGCAGTGCCGCTCGGCATCGCGATGGGCGCGTTCAAGCCGGTCGAGGCGTTCCTCGAGCCGTTCGTCTCGTTCGCGCGCTACCTGCCCGCCTCGGCGTTCATCCCGCTCCTGATCCTGTGGGCGGGCGTGGGCGAGGCGCAGAAGCTCGCGGTGATCTTCATCGGGTCGGTGTTCCAGGTCATCCTCATGGTGGCGCTCATCATCGGCTCGACCCGGCGCGACCTGGTGGAAGCGGCGTACACGCTCGGCGCGGATGCGAGCGGAATCGTCAGGCGGGTGATGCTGCCCGGAGCCGCACCGCAGATCGCCGAGACGCTGCGGCTCGTGCTGGGCTGGGCGTGGACCTACGTGATCGTGGCCGAGCTCGTGGGCGCGCAGAGCGGGATCGGCCACATGATCATGGACAGCCAGCGCCTGCTCGACACCGGGCAGATGATCTTCGGCATCTTCACCATCGGCGTCATCGGGCTGGTCTCGGACTTCGCGTTCAAGCGGGTCAACCAGCGCCTGTATCCCTGGGCCTTCTGAGCGATGAGCGCGCCGGGCCGCCCCCAGAAGGGAAGACAGGGCTCCGCCCCCGTCTTGCGCGAAACCTTGGCGCTCTTCAGCGCCAAGGTGAGCCAATGAGCAAGCTCGTCGTCGACGGCGTGTCGCGGGTCTTTCCGGGATTGCGGGGCGGCCCGCCGACGCGGGCGCTGCAGGAGACCCATCTCCAGGTCGCCGACAACGACTTCATCTGCATCCTCGGGCCGTCCGGATGCGGGAAGTCGACGCTGCTGCGGATCGTCGCCGCGCTCGACCAGCCGACCACCGGACGCGTGCTGCTCGACGGGCAGCCGGTCGCGCGGCCAGGGCCGGACCGCGGCATGGTGTTCCAGTCCTACACGCTGTTCCCGTGGCTGACCGTGCGGGAGAACATCTGCTTCGGCCTGCGGGAGAAGGGCGTGCCGCAGGCCGAGCAGGACCGGATCGCCGCGCACTTCATCGAGCGGGTCGGCCTGCGCGGCTTCGAGTCGCACTACCCGAAGATGCTGTCCGGCGGCATGCAGCAGCGCACCGCGCTCGCGCGCGCCCTCGCGAACGATCCGAAGATCCTGCTCCTCGACGAGCCGTTCGGGGCGCTCGACAACCAGACCCGCGCGCTGATGCAGGAGCTGCTGCTCGGGATCTGGGAGGCCGACCGGAAGACGGTGCTGTTCGTGACCCACGACATCGACGAGGCGATCTTCATGGCGAACCGGGTGGCGGTCATGACCGCCCGTCCGGGCCGCATCAAGTCGGACGTCCGCGTCGACCTGCCGCATCCCCGGCACTACACCGTCAAGACCACTCCGGAGTTCTCCGCCTACAAGGCCCGCCTCACCGAGGAGATCCGGGCCGAGTCGATCAAGACGGCCGCGATGGGCGTCTGACGCCGCTCGTTCGCCGATTATTCAATCGTCATCGCCGCGGCGTTGAGGGCCGGGGGGATTCGGGTTATCATCCCGCATCCCGGCTCCTGGTTTTTCGATGACCAAGTATGTGTTCGTGTCGGGCGGGGTCGTTTCCTCCCTGGGGAAGGGGATAGCCGCCGCATCCCTGGCCGCAATCCTCGAGTCCCGCGGCATCAAAGTCACCCTCCTCAAGCTCGACCCGTACATCAACGTCGATCCCGGCACGATGAGCCCTTTCCAGCACGGAGAGGTGTTCGTCACCGAGGACGGCGCCGAGACCGACCTCGATCTCGGGCACTACGAGCGCTTCCAGAGCGCCCGGATGCGGAAGTCCAACAACTTCACCACCGGCCAGATCTACGAGAGCGTGATCAAGAAGGAGCGCCGGGGCGACTACCTCGGCCGCACCGTCCAGGTCATCCCGCACATCACCGACGAGATCAAGACTTTCATCGCGCGCGGCGCGGCCGGCGCCGACGTGGCGATCGTCGAGATCGGGGGCACCGTGGGCGACATCGAGTCGCTGCCCTTCCTCGAGGCGGTGCGCCAGATGCGGCTCGAGCTGGGCGCGCGCAACACCTGCTACATTCACCTCACGCTCGTGCCGTACATCAAGTCGGCCGGCGAGATCAAGACCAAGCCCACGCAGCACTCGGTGAAGGAGCTGCGCGAGATCGGCATCCAGGCCGACGCGCTCCTGTGCCGCTGCGAGAAGCCGCTGCCCGACGAGGAGCGGCGCAAGATCGCCCTCTTCACCAACGTCCCGGTCGAGGCGGTCATCTCGGTTTGGGACGTCGACTCGATCTACAAGATCCCGAGCATGCTGCACCACCAGATGCTCGACGAGATCGTCTGCCACCGCCTCGACGTGCTGGCGCGGCCCGCCGACCTCTCGCCCTGGGACCGGCTCGTCGACGCGCTCGAGCACCCGCAGCACCACGTCACCGTGGCGCTGGTCGGCAAGTACGTCGACCTGACCGAGTCGTACAAGTCGCTGTCCGAGGCGCTGATCCATGCCGGGATCCACACCCGCAGCAAGGTCGAGGTCCGCTACATCGACTCCGAGTCGATCGAGCGCGACGGGGTGGCGGCGCTGAAGGGCGCCGACGCGATCCTCGTGCCGGGCGGCTTCGGCAAGCGCGGCATCGAGGGCAAGATCCGCGCGATCCAGTACGCGCGCGAGCATCGGGTGCCCTACCTCGGCATCTGCCTCGGCATGCAGCTCGCGGTCATCGAGTTCGCGCGGCACAGGGCCGGGCTCGAGCAGGCCAACTCGACCGAGTTCGACCCCGAGACGCCGCACCCGGTGGTCGCGCTGATCACCGAATGGCAGACCGCCGACGGCCGGGTCGAGCGGCGCAGCGAACGCTCCGACCTCGGCGGCACGATGCGCCTCGGCGCGCAGCCCGCCGACGTCGTGCCCGGGACGCTCGTGCACCGGATCTACAAGAACGACGTCGTCAACGAGCGCCACCGGCACCGCTACGAGGTCAACAATCATTACCTGCCGCGGCTCGAGGCCGCGGGCCTAAAGGTGGCGGCGCGCACCAAGGCCGAAGCGCTGTGCGAGCTCGTCGAGCTGCCCGACCATCCGTGGTTCGTGGGCTGCCAGTTCCACCCCGAGTTCACCTCGACGCCGCGCAGCGGGCACCCGCTGTTCAAGAGCTTCATCGAAGCCGCGCTCGCCCACCAGGCCGGGCTGTCGAAGCCCGCGGTCGCGGCGGCCTAGGCGGATGAAGCTCTGCGGCTTCGAAGTCGGCCTCGACAAGCCGCTTTTCCTGATTGCCGGGCCGTGCGTCATCGAGTCGCGCGCGCTCGCGCTCGAGACCGCGGCTCAGCTGAAGGAGATCTGCACCGCGGTCGGCGTGCCCTTCATCTACAAGTCGTCCTACGACAAGGCGAACCGTAGCTCGGGCACGTCCTTCCGTGGCCTGGGCATGGAGAAGGGGCTCGAGATCCTGGCCGAGGTCCGCCGCACCCTGGGCGTGCCGGTGCTGACCGACGTGCACGAGATCGCGGACGTCCCCGCGGTCGCGGCCGCGGTGGACGTCCTGCAGACCCCGGCCTTCCTGTGCCGGCAGACCGACTTCATCGCGGCGGTGGCCGCCGCCGGCAAGCCGGTGAACATCAAGAAGGGCCAGTTCCTCGCGCCGGGCGACATGAAGAACGTCGTCGAGAAGGCGCAGGCCGCCGCGCGCGCCGCGCATCCGGGCGTTGCGGGCGCGGACGACCAGATCATGGTGTGCGAGCGGGGCGCGTCCTTCGGCTACAACAACCTCGTGTCGGACATGCGCGCGCTCGCGATCATGCGCGAGACCGGGCGGCCGGTGGTCTTCGACGCGACGCATTCGGTGCAGCTGCCGGGCGGGCAGGGCACTTCCAGCGGGGGCCAGCGCGAGTTCGTCCCGGTGCTCGCGCGCGCCGCGGTCGCGGCCGGCGTCGCGGGGCTCTTCATGGAGTCGCACCCGAATCCGGACAAGGCGCTCTCGGACGGGCCGAACGCCTGGCCGCTCGGCCGCATGCGCGAGCTGCTCGCGACCCTCAAGGACATCGACGCCCTGGTGAAGCGCCGGGGCTTCGCGGAGCAGGCGCGCTAGCGGGCGCGGCGGGACAGGGAACGCACGAGGGAGAGGCAAGAACGAAATGAGCTCGATCGTCGATGTGGTGGCGCGTGAGATCCTCGATTCGCGAGGCAATCCCACCGTGGAGGCCGACGTGCTCCTCGAGTCGGGGGTCATGGGACGCGCGGCGGTGCCGTCGGGCGCCTCGACCGGCTCGCGCGAGGCGCTCGAGCTGCGCGACGGCGACCGGAGTCGCTACCTCGGCAAGGGGGTGCTCAAGCCGGTGGAGCACATCAACACCGAGGTCTCCGAGGCGATCATGGGGCTCGACGCCTCGGAGCAGAGCTTCATCGACCGCACGCTGATCGACCTCGACGGCACCGAGAACAAGGCGCGGCTCGGCGCCAACGCGCTGCTCGCGGTGTCGATGGCGGTGGCGAAGGCGGCGGCCGAGGAGTCGGGCCTGCCGCTCTACCGCTACTTCGGCGGCTCGGGCGCGATGCAAATGCCGGTGCCGATGATGAACGTGGTCAACGGCGGCGCGCACGCCAACAACAACCTCGACCTCCAGGAGCTGATGATCATCCCGATCGGGTCGCTCAGCTTCCGCGAGGCCCTGCGCTGCGGCGCCGAGGTCTTCCACGCGCTGCGCAAGCTCCTCGACGATCGCGGGCTTTCGACCACCGTCGGCGACGAGGGAGGCTTCGCGCCGAACGTCGCCTCGCACGCGGCCGCGCTCGAGCTGATCATGAAGGCGATCGAGAACGCCGGTTACATGCCCGGCGGCGACGTCGCCCTCGGGATCGACTGCGCCGCCACCGAGTTCTACGAGAACGGCAAGTACCGGCTTGCGTCCGAGAAGCTCGAGCTCTCCTCGGCCGAGTTCGCGGACTACCTGCAGACGCTCGCCGACCGCTTCCCGATCGTGAGCATCGAGGACGGGATGGCCGAGGCGGACTGGGACGGCTGGCAGCTCCTCACCCAGCGGCTTGGCAAGCGCATCCAGCTCGTCGGCGACGACATCTTCGTCACCAACACGCGCATCCTGCGCGAGGGCATCAAGCTCGGGGTCGCCAACTCGGTCCTGATCAAGGTGAACCAGATCGGCACGCTCACCGAGACCTTCGCCGCGATCGAGCTCGCCAAGCGCTCCGGCTATACCGCGGTGATCTCGCATCGCTCGGGCGAGACCGAGGACACCACCATCGCCGACATCGCGGTGGGCACCAACGCGCTGCAGATCAAGACCGGGTCGCTCTCGCGTTCCGACCGCGTGGCCAAGTACAACCAGCTCCTGCGCATCGAGGAGGACCTCGGCGAGGCGGCGAGCTACCCCGGGCGCGAGGCGTTCTACCAGCTGCGCTGACCACAGATGCGAATCCTCGGGATCATCCTCGCCGTCCTGATCGTCCTCGTCCAGTATCCGCTCTGGCTCGGGCGGGGCGGCTGGGTGCGCGCGTGGGACAACGAGCGCCAGCTCGCCGCGCAGAAGGCGCACAACGAACGCCTGCAGGCGCGCAACGTCGCGCTTGCGGCCGAGGTGCGCGACCTCAAGGAAGGCTCGGAGGCACTCGAGGAGCGGGCGCGGTTCGAGCTCGGCATGGTGCGCGAGGACGAGGTCTTCGTGCAGGTCGTCGAGCCGCGCCGCTGACGCGACGGATCGCCGCGCCGCGCGCGGCCGAGGAGGACGCATGAATCTCCATGCGCTGCTGCGCGCACGCGCAGCCCAGGGCAAGCCGCTGCGCGTCGGTCTCATCGGCGCGGGCAAGTTCGCCGCCATGTATCTCGCCCAGGTGCCGAAGACGCCGGGCGTGCAGCTGGTCGGGATCGCCGACCTTGCGCCCGCCAACGCGCGCGCCAACCTCGAGCGCGTCGGCTGGAAGCCGGAGCGCTACGGCGCCGCCTCGCTCGACGCCGCGGTCAAGCAGGGGACGACGCACCTCGGGGAGGACTGGGAAGCGCTCATCGCGCACCCGGCGATCGACATCGTGATCGAGGCCACCGGCAACCCGATCGCCGCCGTGACGCACCTGCTCGCGGCGTTCCGCAACGGCAAGCACGCGGTGAACGTCACCGTCGAGGCCGACGCGTTCTGCGGCCCGCTGCTCGCGCGGCGCGCCGCCGAGGCGGGCGTCGTCTACAGCCTCGCCTACGGCGACCAGCCGGCGCTCATCTGCGATCTCGTCGACTGGGCGCGAACCGCCGGGTTCGAGGTCGTGGCAGCCGGGCGCGGGCACAAGTGGCTGCCGCACTTCGCGCAGTCGACGCCGGAAACCGTCTGGGGCTACTACGGCCTCACGCCGGAGCAGGCGCGGATCGGGGGCCTCAATCCGAAGATGTTCAATTCGTTCCTCGACGGCTCGAAGCCGGCGATCGAGAGCACGGCCGTGTGCAACGCGACCGGCCTGACGCCGGCACCGTGGGGCCTCGCGTTCCCGCCAGCGAGCGTCGACGACCTGCCGTTCGCGATGCGTCCCCGGGAGGAGGGCGGGCAGCTCCACCACAAGGGGCAGGTGGAAGTCGTGTCCTCGCTCGAGGCCGACGGGCGTGCCATCCCGTACGACATCCGGTTCGGCGTGTGGGTGGTGTTCGAGGGCGACACCGAATACATCCGCCGCTGCTTCACCGAGTACGGGGTGCGAACCGACCCGAGCGGCCGCTACGCCTGCCTGTACAAGCGGTGGCACCTCATCGGCCTGGAGGTCGGGATCTCCGTCGCGTCGGTGGGCCTGCGGCGGGAGCCGACCGGCTGCGCGACCGGCTTCCGCGCGGACGTGGTCGCGACCGCGAAGCGCGACCTCAGAGCCGGGGAGATCCTCGACGGCGAAGGCGGGTACACCGTGTACGGGAAGCTCTTTCCCGCGGAAGACTCGCTGCGACTGGGCGGGTTGCCGCTCGGCCTCGCGCACGACCTGAAGCTGGTCAATCCGGTCGCGGCCGGCCAGCCGGTGCGATGGAGCGACGTACGGGTCGACGCCTCTGCCGAGGCGGTGAAGTTCCGCCGGGAGATGGAGCTCGCGATCGTGGCCGCGCGGCGGGTGGCGGCGTAGCCTCAGGTGAAGGCCCGGGGCCCGAGCAGGGCTTCGCGGAACCGGTTCTTGAGGTGCGCTCCTTCGCGTGGGGGCAGCACGAGCGGCAGCTTGTCCGCGCGCACCTTGACCTGATAGAGCAGAGGACCGCGTGCGGTCCGGATCGGTCCGAGCGCCGCGGCGAGCTCGCTATCGGTGCGCACCACGGCGGCGCCCCGGAAGCGGCACGCGAGCGCGGTGGCCGCGAGATCCACGCCGTGCGCCGTCGCAGTGGCCTGCATGCCGGTCTCGCCGTAGCGCTCGTTGTCGAGGACGACCAGCGCGAGATTCCCGGGCGCCTGAACGCCGACCGTCGCGAGGCTCCCCAGCCCCATCAGCATCTCGCCGTCGCCGGTGATGACGAGGACGCGCCGGCCCGGTTGCGCGGCGGCGAGGCCGAGGCCGATCATCGCGGCCGCGCCCATGCCGCCCCACAGCGGGAAGGTGAGCGGATGATCGCCGGCAGCGGTGCAGTCCCACGCGGGCGCGCCCAGGCCCGCAACCACCAGCAGGTCGCCGCGGTCGGCGAGCAGCTGCTTCACGACGTCGCGGCGGTCGAGGTTCGGGTTCGCGCCCACGTTCAATCCTTGAAGGTCTTCGTGCCGATCAGCTTCTGCGCGATCAGCACCGCGGCCAGCGCGCCGGCGTCGAACGCGAGCCGGCCCGCGGCTTCGACCGCGGGCGCCACCGCGTCGGGGGTCTCGGCGCGGTAGACGGCGCAGCCGGCGAGGTCGAACGTCGCGGCGGTGGTCTGCCCCATGGGCAGCTGCCACGGATTGAACTCGCCCCACTCGCCGCGCATCGTCACCAGCGTGAGGAACGGAATAGCGCAGGACTTCATCAGCGCAAGCGCGTTGGGGCAGTTGCCGACGCCGCTCGACTGCATCAGCAGGACGGCGCGCGCCCCGCCGAGCCACGCACCGGCGGCGAGGCCGACGCCTTCCTCCTCGGTCGTCAGCGGGACCGCCCGCATGGACGGATCGGCGTGGCACAGCTCGATCAGGCGCCGGTGACCGGCGTCCGGGACGTAGGCGACCTGCGATACGCCCAGGGCCTTGAGCACCTGGTGCACGGCCGCGGGCCAGTCGGATGCGATGTCTGCGGTCTCGGGCTGCATTGCCGTCGCGGTGGATGAGGCGGGGCGGATTCTACCAATCTGCCCGCGCGCTGCTGCTGTGCGGAAAAGAATTGCCCGGGGCACGCCGTTGACTTTGCCGAAGTCGCGTGACAGAGTCGCTGCGCACTGCCGCCGCCCGGTCGCGCAGGAAGAAGAACAATCGATCCGTCGTACTCCGAGGAGGGCACCATGAAGCGCAGGACGTTCGTCAAGGCAACCGCCGCCGCAGGTCTCCAGGGCATTCTCGCCAGCCGCATGGCGCCCGCGTTCGCGCAGGGCACCACGATCCACATCCTGCGCTGGAACGACTTCGTTCCGGCCGCCGACAAGGTGCTGCGGGAGGTCTTCGCGCCCGAGGTCGGCAAGGCGCTCGGCATCAAGCTCAACGTCGAGACCATCAACGCGAACGACATCCCGGCGCGCGCGACCTCGGCGATCCAGTCGGGCAACGGCCCCGACATCATCATGGTGCTCAACAACTACCCGCACCTGTACGCGTCGAGCGCGGTGGACGTGAGCGACGTCGCCGAGGAGGTCGGCAAGGCGCAGGGGGGAATCTACCCGGCGTCGCAGAGCCTCAACAAGGTCGGCAACATGTGGGCGGCGATGCCCTGGTCGGTGGTGCCGGCGCTGATCGCGTACCGCAAGTCCTGGTTCGAAGAGGCCGGCGCGAAGGAGTTCCCCAAGACGTGGGCGCAGTACCACGAGGTCGGCAAGAAGCTGAAGGCGGCCAAGCACCCGATCGGCCAGACCCTCGGCAACACGTTCGGCGACGCACCGACGTTCACCTATCCGCTGCTGTGGTCGTACGGCGGGCAGGAGGTCGATGCGAAGGGCAAGGTGGTGCTCGACTCGAAGGAGACGGTCGAGTCGGTCAGGTTCATGGCCCAGTTCTGGAAGGACGGCCACGACGAGGGCGGTCTCGCCTGGGACGACACCAACAACAACCGCGCATTTCTCTCGGGCGAGATCTCCGCGTCGCTCAACGGCGCGTCGATCTACGTCGCCGCGCTGAACGGCGCCGACAAGTTCAAGACCGAGAAGGGGGCGCCGCTGCACACCGACATCCTGCACGCGCCGTTGCCGGCCGGGCCGAAGGGGCAGCACGCCTACCACACGGCGTTCAACCACATGGTCATGAAGTACTCGAAGAACGCGAAGGCGGCGAAGGACCTGCTGCGCTGGATGCACGCCCGGGCGAACTACGAGAAGTGGTTCATGGTGCAGAAGGGCTTCGCGGTCGGGACCACGCGCGAGTGGGAGAACCACGCGATGTGGAAGAACGACCCGGTGATGCTGCCGTTCAAGACCGCGCCGAACCTGCAGAAGCAGGCGATGGGCTTCGCCGGCCCGCCGGACAAGCGCGCGGCCGAGGCGTGGAACAAGTTCATCGTGACCGTGATGTACGCCCAGGTCGCGAGCGGGAAGATGAAGCCCGAGGACTCGGTGAAGTGGGCCGCCGGCGAGCTCGGCAAGATCTACACCTGATCCGGCAGCCTTGAAGCAACCGGTTGCAGCAGGCTCGGGGAGCGCCGCGGCGGCGCTCCCCGGCGAGCGGCTCGCCGTCTCGCGCTGGACGCAGCTGCTCGAGAATCAGCGTGCGCTCGCGGTCGCGCTGCTCGCGCCCGGGGTGGCTATCCTGACGGTCTTCATCGCCTATCCGTTCGTGATGGCAATCTGGTTCTCGCTCACCGACATCAGCGTCGGGCAGGCGGGGAAGTTCGTCGGCGCCGACAACTTCAAGAAGGCGTTCGACGACACGATCTTCCAGGCGGCATTCTGGAACACCTGCTTCTACACGCTCTGGGCCACGATCTTCAAGCTCGCGCTCGGCATGTGGCTCGCGCTGCTGCTGAACCGCCATTTCCGCTTCAAGCGGATGATCCGCGCCTGGATGCTGCTGCCGTTCATCATCCCGACGGTGCTGTCGACGTTCGCCTGGCGCTGGATGTTCGACCCGACGTTCAGCGTGATCAACTGGACCCTGTACCACATGGGCTGGATCACCGATCGCCTGCCGTTCCTGTCCGACGGCGACTGGGCGATGTGGTGCGCGATCGCGGTGAACACCTGGCGCGGCACGCCGTTCTTCGCCATCACGCTGCTCGCCGGGCTGCAGACGATCAACCCCGATCTGCATGAAGCGGCGGCGCTCGACGGCGCCAACGCCTGGAACCGCTTCTGGCACGTCACCTGGCCGCTGCTCCTGCCGGTGACGCTGGTGGTGGTCGTGTTCTCGGTGATCCAGACGTTCTCGGACTTCCAGCTGATCTACGTCCTGACCGGCGGCGGGCCGGCGAACTCGACGCATCTCGTCGCCACCTACGCCTACCAGATCGGCGTGGGGTCCGGCCTCCTCGGCGAGGGCGCGGCGATCTCGCTGTTCATGTTCCCGGTGCTGTGCCTGGTGGTGTGGTTCCAGCTGCGGTACCTGAAGCGCATGGAAGGAGGCTGAGCCGTGGTGATCGAGCGCAAGTGGAAGAAGGTGGTCTACTTCTACATCCCGCTCGCCCTCTTCATCCTGTTTACCCTGTTTCCGTTCTACTGGATGGCGGTGACGGCGCTGCGGCCGGACCCGGAGCTCTACCGCTCATGGCGCGCGCCGAACGCCACGCCGTTCTGGACGTTCGAGCCGACTTTCGAGCACTTCGTCGGGCTGCTCAAGACCACCGCGTTTCCGACCTGGCTGTGGAACACGATGCTGATCGCCATCGTGTCGACGGTGATCTCGCTCATCTGCGGCATGTTCGCCGGGTACGCGCTGGCGCGGCTCAAGTTCAAGGGCTCGGAGTTCCTCGGGACGGCGATCTTCATCACGTATCTCGTGCCCCAGACGCTGCTCTTCATCCCGCTCGCCGACATCATCCGCAACATGCACCTCGGCAACACGCCGTGGGCGCTGATGCTCACCTATCCGACCATCCTCATCCCGTTCTGCACCTGGCTGCTGATGGGCTACTTCAAGACCATTCCGAAGGAGCTCGAGGAGTGCGCCCGGATCGACGGCGCGACTCGGTTCGGCGCGATGGTGCGCATCATCTTCCCGGTGGCCGTGCCCGGCATCCTGTCGGCGGGCATCTTCGCCTTCACCCTGTCTTGGAACGAGTTCATCTACGCGCTCGTCTTTCTCTCCTCGGTGGAGAACAAGACCGTCCCGGTGGGCGTGGTCTCCGAGCTCATCCGCGGCGACATCTTCTTCTGGGGGCAGCTCATGGCCGGCGCCCTGCTCGGCTCGGTCCCGGTGGCGCTCGTCTACTCGTTCTTCGTGGAGTACTACGTCGCCGGCCTGACCGGGTCGGTCAAGGGTTAGCACGGGGTCCCGATGGCAGAGGTCGTCCTCACCGGCGTGAACAAGTGGTACGACGCGCACGTCCACGCGGTCAAGGACGTCAACCTGCACGCGCACGACCGGGAGTTCATGGTGTTCGTCGGGCCGTCGGGCTGCGGCAAGACGACGACCCTGCGCATGATCGCCGGGCTGGAGGAGATCAGCTCGGGCGAGATCCGCATCGGCGACCGGGTCGTCAACGACCTGCCGCCGATGGATCGCGACATCGCGATGGTGTTCCAGAACTACGCGCTGTACCCCCACAAGTCGGTCTACGCCAACATGGCGTTCGGGCTGCAGATGCGCAAGTTCCACAAGGAGGAGATCGAGAAGCGCGTGCGGGAGGCGGCCGCGATCCTGGGCATCGAGTCGCTGCTCGACCGCAAGCCGCGCCAGCTCTCCGGCGGCCAGCGCCAGCGGGTGGCGCTCGGACGCGCGATCGTGCGCCACCCGTCGCTCTTCCTCTTCGACGAGCCGCTGTCCAACCTGGACGCGAAGCTGCGCGTCCAGATGCGCGTCGAGCTCAAGCGCCTGCACGAACGGCTCGAGACCACCGCGATCTACGTCACGCACGACCAGGTCGAGGCGATGACCCTCGGTGACCGCGTCGTGGTAATGAAGGACGGCGTGGTGCAGCAGGTGGGCGAGCCGATGACCCTGTACGGCAGGCCGGCCAACAAGTTCGTGGCCGGCTTCATCGGCTCCCCGGCGATGAACTTCGCCGAGGTTCGCATCGTGGAGTCGGCCGGGTCGCTCTGGGCCGAGGCGACCGGGATGCGCGTCAAGGTGCCCGCGGCATGCACGGACGCCCTTCGGCCCCATACCGGCCGCAGCGCAACGCTCGGGGTGCGCCCGGAGGCGCTGCGCGTGGCCAACGGGTCGGACCCGGCCGAATATTCGTTCGACGCCAACGTCGACGTGGTCGAGCCGCTCGGCTCGGAGATCCTGCTGAACGTCACCGCCGGCGCGAACGCGCTGGTGGCGCGAGTGGACCCGGCCGTGAGCGTGCGGATGCACGATCGCATTCGCCTCGCGTTCGACCCCGGTCGGCTGCATTTCTTCGACCACGAGACCGAGACCGCGCTCTAGGCCATGGGTCCGCGCTTCCGCGTCGGGCTCGCGCCCGATCTGCTCGACGCAGCCGGGCGGCCGACGTTCGGCGCCGAGCCGCTGGCGATTCTCGAGGGCGAGCCCCGGATCGAGCGCGCCTGGCTGCCCGAGCGGTACGGCGAGATCCCGGCCGCGCTCGCGCTCGAGTACGACGCGCTCTATCTCACCCAGCAGCGGGTGACCCGGGCGTCCGTCGCGCAGGCGGCGGCGGGCCGGCTCAAGGTGATTGCGCGGCACGGCGTCGGCTACGACTCGGTCGACGTCGCGGCGATGACCGAGGCCGGGGTGATCGTCACCAATACGCCGTTCGCGATCCGTCGGCCGGTGGCGACGATCGCGATGACCTTCGTGCTTGCGCTCGCGGGCCGGCTTTTCACCAAGGACCGGCTCACTCGCAGCGGTCGCTGGAACGAGCGTACGAGCCACATGGGAGTGGGCCTCACCGGCCGCAGGCTCGGGATCGTCGGCGGCGGCGGGATCGGGAAGGAGCTGATTCCGCTCGCGCGGGCGTTCGACCTCCAGGTCGCGGTCGCGGATCCCTACGTCCCGGCAGCGGAGATCGAGCGCCTCGGTGCGGCGCTCGTGCCGCTCCAGCGGCTGATGTCCGAAAGCGACTTCGTCGTGATCGCGTGCCTCCTGAACGACGAGACGCGCGCGCTGATCGACGCCGGGCGGATCGCGCTGATGAAGCCCACCGCCTACCTCGTCAACGTCGCCCGCGGGCCGATCGTGCACGAGCCGGCCCTGATCGAGGCGCTGCGCGCGGGACGCATCGCGGGCGCCGCCCTGGACGTCTTCACGCAGGAGCCGGTGGAGAACGACAATCCGCTGCTCGGCATGGACAACGTCATCGTGACGCCGCATTCCCTGTGCTGGACCGACGAGTGCTTCGCGAACATCGCGCGGGAGGGATTCGGCGGCCTCGTGTCCCTCGCGCGCGGCCAGCCGCCCCCGAATGTCGTCGATCGCGCGGTGCTCGAGCATCCACGGGTGAAGGCCTGGCTGAACGGCGAACCGCGAGCATGAGTGCCGCCGGCGCCGCACTTTCCAGCACGATCGAGGATCTCGTCGCTGCGAACCGGATCCTCGCCCACTACGGGGTGCTCGACGGGTTTGGGCACGTCTCTGCGCGCCATCCTGAACGCGCCGGCGCGTTCCTGCTTTCCTGCTCGCGCGCGCCCGACCTGGTCGCCGCCGAGGACATCATGACGTTCGACCTCGATTCGAACGCACTGGACGGCGACGCGCGCAAGCCGTACCTCGAGCGCTTCATCCACGGCGAGGTCTACCGTGCGCGACCCGATGTGCACGCCGTCGTGCACAGCCATTCGCCCTCGGTGATTCCGTTCGCGGCGTCGTCGGTCAGGCTGCGGCCCGTCTACCACATGGGCAGCTTCCTCGGGGCCGGCGCGCCGGTGTTCGACATCCGCCGCCACTTCGGCTGCACCGACATGCTGGTGCGCAACCGCGAGCAGGGGGCCGCGCTCGCCCGCGACCTCGGCGCGCAGGGTGTCGCGCTCATGCGGGGCCACGGGTTCGTGGCGGCGGCCGAGAGCATCCCGGTCGCGGTCTATCGCGCGATCTACACCGAGCTGAACGCGGCCGCGCAGCAGAAGACGATCGCCCTCGGCGGCACCGTCACCTACCTCGAGCCCGACGAGGCGGCCCGCTCGGACGAGACCAACCGCGGCGTGTCCGACCGTCCCTGGGCGCTCTGGAAGCGCCTCGTCAGCCAGGCCCGCGATTCCTGAGCGGCGCGCGCCCCGCCGCGCCCACGCGGTAGACTCCGCACTGCAGCACGCGCGGCGCATCGCCGCGCCGGCGGCGATTCGGGCCGGGGGTGGCGAGCGGCCCGCGAGGCGGGGCAATGAAGGATTTTCCGGCGACGGTGCTGACGGCGACGATCTGGACCTACTGGTTCTGCGTCGGCGTCATGGCGGTGCGGGTCCGGCGCCGCACCCGCAAGTTCTCCGGCGTCGTGCCGAAACAGCGGCTCGAGCAGTTCATGTGGCTGATCTGGGTGCCGCTCGTGTTCGCCTGGATGGCGCTTCCTTATCTCGCCGCGACGGGCGCTCGGGCGCCCTGGGCGCTGCCGGCGATCGCGCACGAGCCCGGGCTCCTCCGGCTGCGCTGGGTCGCGGCGCTCGCGGCAGTCGCGTGCCTCGCGCTTACGATCGAGTGCTGGATCCGCATGGGAAAGAACTGGCGTATGGCCGTCACGCCGGATCAGCAGACCGAGCTCGTGACGAGCGGGCTGTACGGTCGCATCCGCCATCCGATCTACGCCCTCAGCATCCTGCTCATGGCCTGTTCGGTCCTCATCGTGCCCACCCTTCCCATGGCGTTCGTGGCGCTCGTCCACATCGCACTGATGCTCGTGAAGGCGCGCAACGAGGAGCGTTTCCTGCTCGCCGCGAAGGGCGAGGCGTACGCGCGCTACTGCCGCCGGACGGGCCGCTTCATCCCCCGGTTCGGCCCCGGAGGCTCGCCGTGAGGCGCGCGCGCGCGCTGGCTGCCGTGCTCGTCGGCACCCTCGCCGCGGGCATTTCGACCGCGGCCTGCGCCGAGCAATCGGCGCGCGGCGAGGCGGGGGCGGCGATGGGCCCGGTCGCGGGTCTCGCGCTCGACCGGTCGAGCGAGGAACGCCTGCTCGCCCTCGATGCCGAGCGCATCTCGCCGGAGGACGTGCGCGAAGTGCTCGCGCGCGCCCCCGCGCCGCGCATCATCAGCCTGCACGGCAGCATCCCGATCGTGACCATGGCGCCGTTCGCGGAGTTCCTCGTCGCGATGGGCTATCCGGCCGAGCGCCTGCGCAACCCGCGCGACGGCGGCTACACCTACTCGAGCTTCGCGGACAGCCGCGAGATCGCCGGTGCGCTCGCCTGGCACTACGAGCGCGAGGGCAGCGTGCCGATGCTGATCGGCCACAGCCAGGGCGGAATGCTCACGGTGAAGGTGCTGCAGGACCTTGCCGGCGCCTCGGGCGAGCGCCTGCAGGTGTGGAACCCGGTCACCGGCAGTGCCGAGGCGAGGTATGCGGTCACCGACCCGGTGACCGGGGCCGAGCAGCCGGTCGTCGGCCTGCGCGTGCCGTACGCCGCCGCGCTCGCAACCGGAAGCCTCATGCGCGTGTTGCTCGGCCAGTGGGGCATGCTCTCGCGGCTGCGCACGGTGCCCGATTCCGTCGACGAGTTCACCGGTTACTTCATCGAGTGGGACACGATTGCGGCAACCTCTCCGAACGAGGCGCGCGACAACCCCTATCGCCCGACCGGGTCCGCGCGGGTCCGCAACGTCATGCTTCCGGCGGCGTATTCGCACGTGGCGCTTCCCGCCGCCACGCATCTCGCCGCGAACGCCGCAACGCGCGCGTGGATCGAGCGCTATGTCCCGGGCGCGGCGCTTCCGGCGCTGCCAGAGGTCGACGTGCAGAACCTCCTGCATGCCGCCGACATCTGGTACAGCGTGAAGAAGCACTGGTGCCTCGAGGCGCAGCGTCTGGTGCGCGCGCACCGGGCGCTGCTGCAGGCGAGGCGCTAGCGTTGGAGGGCCGCCTGAACCTGTTCCAGCGGATGATGCTGCGGTGGCGCGAACTGCACCCGTACAACCCGGTGCACGTCATCCGGATCGCCGCACCGCTCGACGCCGTGCGCCTGCGCAAGTGCATCGACGCCCACCTCGAGGGCGCCGGCCTCACCGGCCTGACGGTCGACCTCAAGCGGTGGCGGTTCCGGTATGCGGGCGGGCCGGCCGAGGTGGCGCTGAGCGTCCGGGCAGCCGAGGGGGACGCCCTGGGCGTGCTTGCGGTGGAGATCGAGCGCGAGTTCAACGAGCCGTTCCCCGCGGCGGCGAAGGCCACCCCGTTCCGCTTCGTCGCCGTCGACGCGGGCGCCGCGTTCCATCTCGCGCTGGCGTACGACCACTTCGTGGCCGGCGGCGATTCGATCGCGCTGCTGCTCGAGGAGATCGCCGAACGCTACGCCGGCGGGAAGCCGGCGCGAGCGGCAACCGGGCGGTTCGACCTTCACCCGGCAACCTATCGCCGCCTGCTGCTGCGCCACCCGCTGCAGGTCCTGGTCGGACTCGCCGCGCTGCCGCGGATGGTGGCGGCTTCCCGGCGGTCTTTCCGGCCGCGTTATGCGGACGCCGACGATCAGTACAATGCGTTCAAGTACTTCAGCCTGGGACCGAAGGCGCTGAACGGTCTGCGGGGCGCGGGCAAGGCGTGGGGCGTCACGTTCAACGATCTTCTGCTGGCGAGCGCCCTGCAGGCGCTCGCGCCCCTGACCACGGCGCGCCTCCGTGAGCCCCGGCGACGCGAGCTGGCAGTGGCATCGATCGTGAACATCCGAGACGATTTCGGCGCGGACGCGCGTAGCGCGCTGAGTCCGTTTCTCGCGTCCTTCCGCGTGGCCCATCCGCTGCCGGACGGAACCGGCCTGCGCGAGCTGGTGCGGGCCGTGCACGCGGAAACCGCGCGGGTGAAGGCGCGCCGGCTGGATCTCGTGAGCCTGCTCGCGCTCGGCGTGTCGGCGTGGATGTGGCGGTTTCTCACGCCGCGCCAGCGCGCACGCTTCTACCCCAAGCACTATCCCGCGTGGGCGGGTATTACCACGCTCAACGTCGATGCCCTGTGGTCGCGGAGCGGTCGCCGCGACGCCCGGTTCGACTACCTGCGCGCGGTGCCGACCGGCCCGCTGTGCCCGATGGTTTTCGCCGTCACCACCGCCAGGGACGACCTGCACGTCGGCGTCTCGTACCGCACGGCGGCGTTCTCCCGCGCGGCCGTGGACGCGGTGACGAGCGAGTTCGTCCGCTGCATCGAGAGCCTGCGCGAAGTGCCATGCGCCTGATCGCCTGCCGAGCGTTCCCTTTCCTCGTTGCCCTGCTGCTCGCGGGATGCGCCACCGCGCCCCCCGACACCGATCGCGCGCGCCTCGAGGCGCAGCGCGTCGAAAAGGGGTCGGTGCTCGCCGAGAGCCGGGTCCCTCCCGCGCTGCAGAACAAGATCTTTGCGCTCGATCCCGAGCACGTCAGCGACGCCGACGTGCGCACGGTGCTCGCGGAGGGCCCGACGCCGCGCATCGTCAACCTGCACGGCGGGATCTACCCGGTCCACCTCGTGATGGAGTCGTTCGGACGGTTCCTGATCGGGATGGGGTATCCGGAGAACAAGATCCGGCATCCCGGCGACGGGCGCCTGTCGCACAGCCCGTACGAGAACAGCGCCCAGATCGCCGGCGTGATCGCCTGGTACTACGAGCGAGACGGGCTGCGGCCGCTCATCATCGGGCACAGCCAGGGCGGGATCCAGGCGGTCAAGGTGCTGCACGAGCTCGCCGGGGACTACAGCGACGCGGTGCGCGTGTGGAATCCGCTCACCGACCGTGCCGAGGACCGGACCACGATCCTCGATCCGATCACCGGGCGGGAGCGGCCGGTGGTGGGGCTGAAGGTCGGCTACGCATCGGCCGTGGGCGCGGGCGGCGCCGCGCTCCTGCTGCCCAACCAGTGGAGCATGGCCGGCCGGCTGCGGGCGATCCCCGACACCGTCGAGGCCTTCACCGGCTACTCGCTCGGCGTCGATCTCATCGCCTGGGACCTGCCGGGCGCCGGCGGGACCTACCGGGCAATCGGCACGGCGAAGGTGCGCAACGTCGAGCTGCCCGCCGGCTATTCGCACGTCACCGTTGCCGCGGTCGCCGAGCTCGCGGAGGATCCGGCGATGCGGGAGTGGCTGAACAGCTACGTGCCCGGCCAGACCGACGGCTTTCCCGCCAATGCGAAGTCGGTCGCGAATGCGCTGTGGGCGGGGGACGTCTGGCACAGCATCAAGAAGCACTGGGTGCTGGAGGCGCAGCGCTTTCTGCGCGCGAAGAACGCCGCTGCACGGCGGCAGTAGGGAGGCGGATGTCGGGGCAGGTTCTCGCAGGCCAGGTCGCGCTCGTCACCGGCGCCGCCCGTGGCATCGGGCGCGCGGTGGCGCTCAAGCTCGCCGCCGCCGGTTGCGACGTGGTGGCGAACTATTACAACAGCCACGACGAGGCCGAGGCGGTCTGCGCCGAGATCCGCGCCGCCGGCCGCCGGGCGGTGGCGGTCAAGGCGAGCGTGGGGCTGCCGGAGAGCGTGGACGAGCTCTTCGCCGAGCTGAAGAAGCACTTCGACCGGATCGACATCGTGGTGAGCAACGCGGCCTCCGGGGTGCTGCGGCCCACGATGGAGATGACGCTCAAGCACTGGCGCTGGTGCATGGAGACGAACGCCTTCGCGCTGACCCTCCTCGCGCAGCGCGCGGTGCCGATGATGCCGGCGGGCGGCGGGCGCATCGTCGCGCTGTCCAGCCTCGGCGCGCTCCGGGCGATGCCGCACTACGGGTTCATCGGCGCGTCGAAGGCGGCGCTCGAGTCGCTCGTGCGCTCGCTCGCGCAGGAGCTCGGGCCGCGCGGCGTGCGCGTCAACGCGGTGAGCGCGGGCGTGGTGGACACCGACGCGCTCCAGCACTTCCCGAACCGGGAGACGCTGCTCGCCTCGTTCGCCGAGCGCACGCCGGCCGGCCCGGTCCTGACGCCGCAGGACGTCGCCGGCGCGGTCTATCTGCTCTGCCTCCCCGAGGCGGCGATGATCAACGGGCACACGCTCTTCGTCGACGGCGGCTTCGCCGTCTCGGGGTAAGGCGCACATGCAGCTCGAATCCGGACTCGCGGGGAAGCACGTGCTGGTGACCGGCGGCAGCCGCGGCATCGGGCGCGCGATCGTCGAGCGCTTCGCGCAGGACGGCGCGGAAGTCGCATTCTTCTACCGCGGGAACGCCGCGGCGGCGGACGAGGTCGTCGCGGCCGTGCGTGCGGCGGGTGGCAGGGTCGCCGCGGAGCAGGTGGATGTCTGCGACGCGGTCGGCGTGGCCGCCGCGGTGGATCGGCTCGCGGGCGAGTGGGGCCGGATCGACGTCCTCGTGAACAATGCGGGGGTAATCCGTGATAACCTCTTAGGCTTGCTCGAGGACGAGGACGTTCGCGTCGTCCTCGACACGAACATCGGCGGCGTGTTCAACGTGACGCGCGCGGTGGTGCCGCACATGATCGCGCGGCGCGCCGGCAAGATCGTGAACCTGAGCTCGGTCGCGGGCGAGAAGGGCGGCCGGGGGCAGACGAACTACGCCGCCAGCAAGGGAGCGATCAACGCCTTCACCCGCGCGCTCGCGGTCGAGCTGGCCCCGCGCAAGATCACCGTGAACTGCGTGGCGCCGGGCGTGATCGAGACCGAGATGTCCGAGGCGGTGCGCGAGATGGCCGGCGACGAGGTGAAGGGGCGCATCCTGCTGCGCCGGTTCGGCCAGCCGCAGGACGTGGCCCACGCCGTGTGGTTCCTCGCCTCCCGCTTCGCGGACTATGTCACCGGCGAGGTCCTGCACGTCGACGGCGGCTTCAAGATGGAGTGACCCGATGCAGCAAGAGATCACCAAGGAAGAAATCGCGGCGGTCTACCCCAAGGTGGCGCAGATCATCGCCGACGCGCTCGGCCTCGAGGCGGCCGACGTGAAGCCCGCCGCGCCGCTGATCGAGGAGCTCGGCGCCGAGTCGATCGACTTCCTCGACCTCGTGTTCCGCCTCGAGCGCGCGTTCGGGGTCAAGATCCCGCGCGGCAAGATCGTGGAGGACGCGCGCGGCGACCTCGCGGAATCGGACTTCGAGCAGAAGGGCGTGCTGACCGAGATCGGCAACAAGCGCCTGCGGGAGTTCCTGAGCGAAGTGCCCGCGGAGCGCTTCAAGACGCCGATGAAGTCGGCGGACATCCCCAAGCTCTTCACGCCGGAGACGTTCTGCAAGGTGGTCATCCGCGCGCAGCGTGCCGCGCAGGCGGCCTGAACGCCGGCTGCGCCAGGCCGATGGCCGAGCGCTTCGAGTCCTTCTCCTTCGTCGACCGGATCACGAGCCTTGCGCCGGGGGTCCGGGCGACCGGGCGCTACGCGATCCCGGGCACGGTCGACCGCTTTCCCCTGTCGCTGGTGGCTGAGGCCGTGGGCCAGCTGGCTGCCTGGGCCGCCATGGCGCGCCTCGATTTCCGCTTCCGCCCGGTTGCCGGCCTCGCCGGCGAGGCCGTGTTCGCCCGCGCCGTCGCACCGGGTGAGGTGCTCGATCTCGAGGTGGCGATCGAGCGCTGCGACGAGGAAGCGGTCGCCTACGGCGGCGGCGCGGCGGTCGCCGGCGTCCAGGTGCTCGCGCTTGCCCACTGCGTGGGTCCGATGCTGCCGATGGAAGAGTTCGACGCGCCCGACGCGGTGCGCGCCGACTTCGAGCTGCTGCGCGGCGCTGGTGCGCCGGCGGGTCGCTTCCCCGGCGTCGCGCCGCGCGAGGTCAGCGTGATCGAGCGCGCCGCGGGGGAGCGGCTGCGCGCGGAGCTGCGGGTCCCGGAACGCGCCCCGTTCTTCGGCGATCATTTTCCGCGCCGGCCTGTGTTTCCGGGGACCCTGCTGCTGGATACGCAGATCGAGCTCGCGGTGGCGCTCGCGCGCGAGGCCGCGCCGCTGCGCGGCGCCCGGGCGCTCGCCGCGTCCCGGGTGACCGACGTGAAGATGCGCGCCTTCATTCCCCCCGGGCAGGTGCTGGAGCTGCGTCTCGAGCTGCAGTCGGCAACGGCCGAAGGCGCGACGATCGGGATGGTGGCGCGTGCCGACGGCAAGCCGGTCGCGACGGGGCGCGTCGAGGTGACGCCGCGGGGCGCGTCGTGACGGCGGACCGCCGTCGTGTGGCCATCACCGGCGTGGGTCTCGTGACCCCGGCCGGGAACGACGTCGCGACCACCTGGAACACGCTCCTCGCCGGGCGCAGCGCCGTCGCGCCGATCCGCAGCTTCGATGCGAGCGGCTTCCCGGTGCGCATCGCGGCCGAGGTGAAGGATTTCGACCCCGAGCGCGTGATCGGCGACCGCAAGCTCCTCAAGTCGGCCAACCGATCGCACCGGTTCGCGCTCGCCGCGGCCGAGCAGGCGGTGCGCGATGCGGGAATCGCGCCGGCGCCCGAGACCGCCGCGCGCTGGGGCTGCGTGGTGGGCACCGGCATGATGGGGGTGCCGTTCGAGGACCTCGCCGACGTGCACGCGCGCGCCGCGCAGAGCGGGGACCTCGACGCGGCGCGCCTCGTCTTGGCCGACGGGTCGGCCGCCGACCCGATGGTGTTCTGCCGCAGCCAGTCGACCGCCGGCGTCGCGCTCCTCATGCGGCGCTTCGGCATTCGCGGCTACGCGAGCTCGGTGCACACCGCGTGCGCCTCGGGCGGCCAGGCCGTCGGGACCGCGCTCAAGGCGATCCGGCGGGGCAGCGTCGACCGCGCGCTCGTGGGCGGGTTCGACTCCATGATCAACCCGGTGGGGCTCGCCGGGTTCTGCCTGCTGAACGCCGTCTCGCCGGACAACGACGCGCCCGAGCGCGCGAGCCGTCCGTTCGACGCGACGCGCAACGGCTTCGTGCTCGGCGAGGGCGCCGGGTTCCTCGTGCTCGAAGAGTGGACGTCCGCCCGGGCGCGCGGCGCGCGCATCTACGCCGAGCTCGCCGGCGACGGCAACTCGCTCTCGAGCTACCGCATCACCGACTCGCATCCCTCCGGCGACGGCCCGATCCAGGCGATGCACCAGGCGCTGCGCGACGCCGGCGCGCCGCTCGCGGAGGTGGACTACCTCAACGCCCACGGCACCTCCACGCCGATGAACGACCGCAGCGAGTGCGCGGCGCTCCGGGCGGTGTTCGGCGACGAGTACCGGCGCGTCGCGGTGAGCTCGACGAAGAGCGTCATGGGCCACCTCATCGCCGCAGCGGGCGCGGTCGAGGCGGCGGTGTGCGCGCTGGCGATCCACCACGGCACGCTGCCGGTCAACGCGAACCTGCGCGAGATCGATCCGGACTGCGACGTGGACATCGTGCGCGACGCGCCGCGCCGGCGGCGCGTGCGGGTGGCGCTCTCCAACTCCCTCGGCTTCGGCGGCTCGAACAGCTGCCTCGCCTTCCGCAACCCCGAAGAGGTGGACGGCCGCCCGTCCGGCGGCTGATCGACCATGGCCCGCGCGCCCCGTATCGTCGTCACCGGCACCGGCGCGATCTGCGGCGCGGGGAAATCGCCGGCCGAGATCCTTGCGGCGCTGCAGGCCGGGCGCTCCGCGATCCGGGCGATCGAGCAGTGGGACGCATCGACCTGGCCGGCGAAGGTGGCGGCGGAGGTCCCGGACTACAACGCGGCGGCGCTCTCCGGCGACCGCAAGCTCCTGAAGCTGATCCGCCGCACCGACGTGTTCGGCCTGTACGCCGCGGGGCAGGCGATCGCCGGCGCGGGATTGATCCCGTACCGCGACACGCTGGATCCGGCTGCGGCCGCGGCGTTCAGCGACGCGACCGGCGTCTACGTCGGTTCGGGCGGCGGCGGTTACCAGAACCAGTACGAGTACTTCCCGCTGCTGACGGCCGCGGGCGGCAGCCTGGCGACGTTCGGGCGCGAGCTCGGGGCGACCGTCAACCCGATGTGGCTGCTGCGCACGCTGCCGAACAACGTGCTCTGCCATGTCGGGATCCGCCACGGGCTGAAGGGCCCGAACGCGTGCATCACCAACCACAGCGTGAGCGGCCTGCTCGCGGTCGTCGAAGCCGCCGAGGCGATCCGCACCGGCGAGTGCGAGCGCGCGGTCGCGGTCGGCCACGATGCGTCGATCGAGCCGCAGATGATCCTCTACTACCACCGGCTCGGCCTGCTCGCGGCGGACGCGGTCCGGCCGTTCGATGCGGATCGCAGCGGCAGCACGATGGGCGAGGGTGCGGCCGCGCTCGTGCTCGAGTCCGAGGCTTCCGCCGCGGGCCGGAACGCACCGGTGCTCGGCGAGTTCCTCGGCAGCGGATGCGGTAGCGACGGCCTCGGTCTGCTGCCGATCCACGAGGACGGCGAGGGGCTCGCGCGCGCGATCACCGACGCGCTCGCGGACGCCGGGCTGCGCCCCGCCGACGTGGGCCTCGTCGTCGCGCACGCAAACGGCACGCGCCAGTCTGACGCGTCGGAAGCGCGGGCGCTACGCGCGGTCTTCGGTGCGGCGCTGCCGCCGGTCACCGGCTACAAGTGGGCGTTCGGGCACCTGCTGGCGGCGTCGGGAATCGTCGAGGCGGTCGTCACCCTTGCGGCGATGCGCGCAGTCGGTGCGGTCCCCGGCATCGCGAACCTCCGCACGCTCGACCCGGAGTGCGCCGGCCTGCCGGTCTCCGCGGGGCCGCAGGCGCCGCGCAGCGACGTCGCGCTCGTGCTCTCCCGCGGGTTCGGCGGGACCAACGCCGCGGTCCTCCTGCGCGCGGTCCGCTAGGGCCGATGGTCGCGCTGCCCGCGCAGCCGGAGGCCCCGCTCCTCGGCCGGCTGATCTACGCGCTGGCGCCGGTCCGCCGCCGGGTGATCCTCGAGAACCTGCGCCGCGTGTTCGGCGATTCGGCCGCGCCCGAAGACGTCCGGCGACTGGCGCAGGCGCACTACGCCCACCTCGGCCGGCTGGCCTGGGAGTTCCTCTGGTTCCCCTGGGTCGCGGACGCGAAGCGCGCGACGATGGCGCGGGTCGAGAATCTCGACCTGCTCGAAGCGGCGCTCGCGCGCGGCAAGGGCGTCATCATCGTCACCGGGCATTTCGGCAACTTCGAGGTGGCGACCGCGGCGGGCTTGGCGAGCTATCCGCACGCGCGGGGCCGCTTCTACTTCGTTCGGCGGCCCTTCAAGCCACGCTGGCTCGACGACCTGGTCACGCGCCGATTCCGACGCGCGGGCTTCGGCGTGCTGCCGAAGCGCGGCGGGCTGGAAGGGATTCTCGATCGCCTGTCCGCCGGAGATCTCGTCGTGTTCCCGTTCGACCAGCATGCGAGCCGCAAGGACGGCGTGATGGCCGATTTCTTCGGGCATCCGGCGGGCACGTTCCGCAGCGTCGCCGTTCTCGCGATCTCGACCGGTGCGCCGGTCGTTCCCGCGGCGAGCTGGCGCGAACCGGACGGCCGCCACGTCCTGCGCTTCGAGGACGCGCTCGCCCCGATCGAGCACCCGGAGACCAACGAGGCGATCCGGCTCAACACGCGCGCCTACAACGCCGCGCTGGAGCGCATGATCCTGCGCCATCCCGACCAGTGGTGGTGGGTGCACCGCCGCTGGAAGCCGTGGCCGGAGCGGAAGCGTGCCGCGTGAGCGGCCCGCGGCGAGGAGCGATCGTAGGCGAAGGTTCGCGGAGCGCGTCCACTTAACGAATGTGCGCGCGGCGCGTTCGACATAGACATTCAAGCAATTTGGGGTCACATAATAAAGATTGATTATCCCGTGGCGGTGCGCGCGGGATGAAATGCGCCTCGACAAGAAACAAGCGACCGAGCGATCGGCGACCGCGGCGAGGCAGCGGTCACCGTGCGGGCAGCGGACCCGTCCCGGCCAGCGCAGAAGAAGAACGAGACACAGAAGAGCAACGACCCGGTGGCTGACCCGCCGCCGGGGCGAGAGAAGGCTCCAGTCGGCCCATTCAAGGAGGAGCAGCATGGTCTACACGCAGCGGACCCCGTGGACGCTCATCATGGGGATCATCATGGTCGCCTACGCGTGGGCGGTCCGAGCCGGCGCAATGGAGCCGGTCATCAAGTTCCTCGGCACCGCCCGCCTCACCGGCGAAATGCAGACTCTCGGCTTCACCTTCGGCGCGATCGCGATCGTGATCGGGCTCTGGCAGCTCCTCGCGAAACCGCAGGAGGGCCAGCTGGACTACTACCTGTCCTGCGTCGCCGGCGTGACCTTCATCATGCTCGTCGCGTTCGTCGTCAAGTGGGGCCTCGACCCGCTGATGGGGCAGTGGGGACGGGCGGCGCGGCCGACCCTCGGGTTCAACTTCGCCAGCGTGCTGAACCTGAACTACGTGGTGATGGGGATCCTGGCCGGCATCATCATCGTGAACGTCTTCAAGATCCCGAGCTGGGCGCAGAACGGCGTGCGCATGTCGCGGCTCGGCCTGAAGACCGGCGTCATCCTGCTCGGCACGCTCTACAGCCTCGCCGAGCTCGCGCAGCTCGGCCGGCTGTCGGTGGTGCTGATCGGCGTCTTCGTGCTGGGGTCGGTGGGCCTGGTGCTGTGGTTCGGTACGCGGCGGGGGATGCCGAACTCGATGACCGGGGTGCTCTCCTCGGGCGTCGGCGTGTGCGGCGTGTCGGCCGCAGTGGCCGCAGCGCCCGTGGTGCAGGCGAAGTCGACCGAGATCGCCTACACCATCGGCACGATCCTGCTCTTCGGCGTGCTGTGCATGTTCATCTTCCCGATCGTCGGCAAGTCGCTCGGGATGGGGTACATCCAGTTCGGCGCGTGGGCGGGCACCGGGATCCTGAACTCGGCGCAGGTCGCCGGCGCCGCGCTCGCGTTCCAGCCGAACGGGATCGAGACGCTGAAGGTCGCCGAGATCTTCAACATCACTCGCGTCCTGTTCCTGCCGCTCATCGTCCTGTGGCTCGCCGTCTGGTACGTGAAGCGGGAGGTGGGCGCCAAGCAGGTCGACCTCGTGCAGGTGCTGGTCGGCAAGTTCCCGGTGTTCGTCCTGGGCTTCATCCTGATGTTCGCGCTGTCCTCGACCGGGATCTTCGCGCCCGCGATGCACTACCAGGGGTCCTACTTCGACAACAGCGAAAAGGCGATGACGACGAAGGACCGGGAGGGCAAGCCGGTCAGCAGGCTGCTGAACGACAAGGACCTCGCGGCTCTGCAGGCCGAGGCAGCGAAGGTGCAGCGCGCCGACCAGAAGGCGGCGCTCGCCCGGCTGATCGAGAACAAGAAGGTCATGTCGATCGAGGACGACGACACGCTGCGCGGCGTGGTCAACGCCAAGATCATGAACAAGGAGGCGAGCGACGTGCTCACCAAGGCGCATCGCGCGGTGCGGCACACCGCCCCGAAGATCGCCCGGTTCCGCGACCTGATCGCGTGGTTCTTCACCTTCGGCCTGGTCGGACTCGGCATGCAGATCACGATGGCCTCCATCCGGCAGGCGGGCGGGCAGCCGCTCGTGGTGGGCAGCATCGTCGGCGTGCTCAAGGCAGTGGGCTCGCTCCTGGTCGTCTGGCTGCTCGTCGCCGAAACCATCTGAACCCGGGAGACAGACATGGCTGAAGAAGGCAAGTTCGACCGCGGCTCGGCGCTGACGATCTTCAAGAGCGACCGCCACGAGGATTTCATGGCCCTCGTGATCTCGCTCGTCATCGCGCTGCTCGTGTACATCTTCGTCTAGCCGACGACGGCTCGAGAATCCCGGTGATGCCGCCGGTGCGGCCACCGGGATTTTTTTGGCCGTGAGGTAACCTAAGATAAGGACCGATCCTTGCCGGGAAGGCCCGCCGACCCGGTCGCGACCTGATGCCCGAATACGCTCACATCCTGCTGGCGAGCCACGGCACGCCCGGGGCCCAGGCCGCGGAGCAGGTGGCGCTCGGGCTGCTTGCGAGCGGTGCGCGCCTGTCGCAGCTCGTGGTCGTGCCCGACCTGTGGAAGGGCATGATGGGCGACGACTGGCTGAACAACGCCTCTACGCGCGACGTGTTCGGCCGGCATGTCGAGCGACAGCTGGAGCGCGAGATCGCCGAGCAGGTCGCACGGGTTCGCGCGCAGGCAGAGGCGCGCGGGCTGCGCTACGAGGTCAGAACCGAGCTTGGCAAGCCCGCCGAGTGCCTGATCGAATTTGCGGCCGGTCTCCGCCCCGACCTCGTGGTCATCGGGTCGCCGCGGCCGCGCGGCGTCCGGGGCATCCGCTCGCGCATGGACCTCGAGGCTCTCGTGCGGGCGCTCGCCGCGCCGCTCCTGATCGCGCCCTATCCGCGATGACGCACGACGTGCCGGAGCCCGCGCCCGCAGGCGCAGTTCCGGCGCCCGCGGATGCAGCCTGGGTCACCGTCGAGGTGCCACTCGCGCTGGAGACGCTGCGCGAATTCTGCCGCGACGTGGAGCGGCTGTACCGGATCAACCCCTGTCTCGAGATCGCCACCTGGCGCCCGCTCGCGGGCGACACGATCCGGGCGGCGTGGCGGAACACGAGCAACCAGCGGGATTACGCGCTCGACCTGAGCATCGAGCGTGCATCCGCCGACGAGTTCCAGGTGGGTTACTCGGAAGGGCTCAAGCGCTGCACGCGGTTCGTGCTCGCGCCCGCCGCCTCGGGAAGCCACCTGACGATCACCGACGACTACAGCGGTGTCCCGGAGGAGGAGCGTGTGCGCCGCGTGGCCGAGGTGGACCCGACGCTCGTGCCGTGGGGCTGGGCGCTGCACGCCTACCTGCGCCGCGAGCGGCGCTGGGGGCGCAACGCCCTCTACCGCTGGACCATGCGGCGGGTCTGGCTCCCGATGAAACCGACCGCGCGGCGGATCACGACGCTGCTCGTCGTGATTACCGCCGCGGAGCTCCTGATCGTCGCGTTCGTCGCGCTCATCTGGTGGATCGAACACCGCTGAGTGGTGCCACGGCGAAGGAAGCGGCAAGTACTTGGACTCCGCCAAGATGCGAAGAGGGCCGACCTGCCCCCCGCTTCAACCGGAACCGGGCGTTTGCCCACGCCATCGACAAACGTTGACAGTCGGCCGCGGTACGCCGGTCCTAGGATTTCTCCTGCGCGACACGGGGGCGGCACCTCCACGGCGCGATGACGCGCACGCAGATGGAGACAACCGCGCGGGTCGCTCACGGGAGGGCGACGGAAATGGACGAGCAGGCGGTCGGGCGGATGCTCCGCGAGGGAAAGATCTCGGCTGAAGTGCTCCTGCGACAGACCGCCGCGGATAAGGTCGACGGCATGATGGAGCTGCTGCTGCACCACCTTCCTTACGACGAAGTCCGGCGCGCCCTCTACGAGCGGATCGACCGCGCGCCGCGCGGCGACTTCGAGATCCTGCGGACGGCCTACTTCAAGCACTGCGCGCGCCACAGCGGTCGCTAGCACCAGGGGCGCGTGCGTGAACTTCGTCACGGCCGGGGCAGGTGGCGCGGGGCTTGCTATTCCTTCCCGCGGGAACTCGCGCGGGACGAGAAGCGAGGCCGAAACATTCAGGGAAGGTCCATGGACGACAAGGCTCTACGGCGGGCGCTGGAAAGCGGACGCCTCACGCTGGAGGAGATCTTCCTCCAGACGCCCGCCGACAAGGTCGACGAAGCGATGGCAGTCCTGAAACGCTGCCGCCCGCCCGACGAGGTCTGCCAAGCCCTCTACAAGCGCATCGGCGGGGCGCCGCTCAGCGAGTTCGAGGTCCTCAAGGCCGCGTACTTCAAGCATTGCGAGAAGTAAGGGGCGCGCGTGGCGCTGCGCGCCGGACCGCGGTAGGCTCTTGGCACGGATGACGCGAGGCGCGCCCGGGGAGGGCGCGGGGGCATGCAGCTTCAGGCTTCATTCTTCGGCACCGCCGGCGAGATGTCGTTCACGGGCTACGTGTACCGTTTCCAGCCGACGGTCTTCCGCTCGCAGATCCGCATCGTCCCGAAGGACACCCCGGTCGGGCAGACGATGGCGATTCCGGGCGTGCGCCGATCGCCGCGGCACGTCGTCGAAGGGACGAGCCTGGACGAGGTGCTGGCGAAGTCGAAGGTGCTGATCGAGCAGGAGCTCGGGCCGATCACGGAGTTCCTGCAGCATTCCCCGAACCCGTCGTAGCGCGCGTCATCCCTCGCGCAAAGCCCGCCGAGCGCGGGCTTTTTCGTGCCCGCCGATCAGCGGGACGTCTTCCGCCCGCCCTCCGCGACGCGGCGATCCATGCGGCGGAGGCGATCGGCCATCACCTTCATCACCTCGGTCGCGAAGAACGGCGTTCCCCGAATGAGCTCGTGAAACTGCGCCTTGTTCAGGGGCACCAGCCGGCAGTCGGTCGTCGCGATGGCCGTAGCCGCACGCGGCGAGGCGTCGATCAGCGCCAGCTCGCCGAGGAACGCGCCGTCGCCCGCGCTCTCGATCACGGTGTCGCCGACCAGGATGTCGACCGTCCCGCGGACGAGCACGTACATCAGGTCGCCCGGCTCGCCCTCGCGAAACAGCGTCTGCCCGGCGGGCAGGTTGAGGACCTTGGTGTGTTCGGTGAAGAGCTCGGTGGGGTTCATGGGGTGCGGGGATAAGGCAGTCCGGGCCGGCGCCGCATAGCATACGACACGCCAGCGGCAAGGAGACAACCTAGAATCCAGCGATAGGCAAGGGCAGGAGGGTCGCAGCCGTAGCGCTACGCGCGACGTAGGAGCGGTCGGATTTGGGGGTACTGGTTCGCGGCGAGCACGTCGCGAAGCTCCGCGAGCGGTCGAAACGGGCGCGCCGCGCCGGCTGACGCGCCGGGCGGGAAAGCGGGCGGATCCGGGAGCGCGCACGGATTCGCTCGCCGGGGACGCGGCCACGACAATCGCGGCGTACGGTGGCCTCGCTCAGTCAAGGGACTTGCATGCCATTCAACGGGGCGAGGGGATCACGCACTGTCCTGCGTGCGTGCCTCGGGCGGCTTCGGCGTGGAACTGTTCCACCAGTGCCCCACGGAGCCTGACTTGGAACCCAGCGCGAGCGCTAGATCCCTGAAAACCTTGGCTCCCCGAGTAGGGATCGAACCTACGACCTGCGGATTAACAGTCCGTCGCTCTACCGGCTGAGCTATCGGGGAACAGGGGCGCGATTATAGCGGAGCAGGGGCGTCCCCCTCAACCTCGCCTCAGGCCTTCAGCACGCGGGCGATCGCATCCGCCGCGTAGTCGATGTTCCCCGAGTTCAACGCCGCGACGCAGATGCGTCCGGTCTCGATCGCGTAGATGGCGTACTCCTCGCGCAGGCGCAGCACCTGCGCCTTGGTCAGCCCGGAGTAGGAGAACATGCCCCGCTGCCGCAGCACGAAACTGAAGTCCGAACCCGGCACGCGCGACTGGATGCCATCCACGAGCGCCTTGCGCATGGTCTTGATCCGGTCGCGCATCTCGCCGAGCTCGCGCTCCCACAGGCCTCGCAGATCCGGCGTGGTCAAGGTCATCGCCACGACCTTGCCCCCGTGGGTGGGCGGGTTCGAGTAGTTCGTGCGCACCACGCGCTTCAACTGGCTCAGGACCCGCGCCGCCTCGTCGGCGCTCGCCGTGGCCACGCTCAACGCACCGACGCGCTCGCCGTAGAGGGAAAACGACTTCGAGAACGAGCTTGCCACGAACACAGGACTGCAGGCTTCGGCGAAGCGGCGCACCGCCGCGCCGTCCTCCGCGATGCCTTCGGCGAAACCCTGGTACGCGATGTCGAGGTAGGGCACGAGCTCGCGCGCCCTCACGATCTCGATGACCTTCGTCCACTGGTCGGGGGTCAGGTCATAACCCGTCGGGTTGTGACAGCACGCGTGGAGCACGACGATCGAGCGGGGCGGGAGCTTCTCCAGCGCCGCGGCCATGGCCGGAAAGTTGACCCCGTGGCTGGCGACGTCGTAGTAGGGGTAGGTGTCTACCTTGAACCCCGCGCCCTCGAACAGGGCACGATGGTTCTCCCAGCTCGGGTCGCTGATCCACACGGTGGCGCCCGGGTTGACGCGCCGCAGGAAGTCCGCGCCGACCTTGAGTGCGCCCGTTCCGCCGAGCGCCTGCACCGTCACGCCGCGCTTCTCCCGGACGACGGCCGATTCGGGGCCGAAGACGAGGCCTTGCACGGCCGAGTCGTACGCCGCCAGCCCGTCGATCGGGAGGTAGTTCCACGGCGCCGGGTTGTCCAGGATGGCCCGGTCGGCGCGCCGCACGCACTCGAGGAGCGGCACCTTCCCGCTGTCGTCGGTGTAGACCCCGATGCCGAGGTTCACTTTCTTGGGGTTCGGGTCGGCGTTGAACAGCTCCGACATCCCGATGATCGGGTCGCGCGGCGCCATCTCGACGCCGGCCAGCAGGGATGCGCTCATTGTCTCGTGGGCAAGGGCGGTGGGCACCCGCGCATTCTAGCGCCCTCGGTCCGTGCCGCGCGTCGCGCTGTGCGAAAATCGCATGCCGTCGCACCCCGCATCCGCAATGCCGATCCCCGTCCGTGCCGTCCCAGCGTCCGAACCGGCGAAAGTCCTCACCTTTCCCGCCGGTGCGTTCCGCCTTCACCAGCCGTTCGCCCCGGCGGGCGACCAGCCGGAGGCGATCGACCGCCTGGTCGAGGGGCTGAGCGACGGCCTCGCGTACCAGACGCTCCTCGGCGTCACCGGCTCGGGCAAGACCTACACGATGGCGAACGTCATCGCGCGCGTCGGGCGGCCGGCGCTCGTGCTCGCGCCGAACAAGACGCTCGCGGCGCAGCTGTACGCCGAGTTCCGCGAGTTCTTCCCCGAAAACGCGGTCGAGTACTTCGTCTCCTACTACGACTACTACCAGCCGGAGGCCTACGTCCCGTCGCGCGACCTCTACATCGAGAAGGACTCGAGCATCAACGAGCACATCGAGCAGATGCGGCTCTCGGCGACGAAGTCGCTGCTCGAGCGCGACGACGCGGTGATCGTCGCGACCGTGTCGTGCATCTACGGCATCGGCGACCCGGTCGACTACCACGGCATGATCCTGCACCTGCGCGAGCGCGAGAAGGCCGGCCAGCGCGACGTGATCGCGCGGCTGGTGGCGATGCAGTACGAACGCTCCGAGCTCGACTTCCGCCGCGGGACGTTCCGGGTGCGAGGCGACGTCATCGACATCTTCCCGGCCGAGCACTCGGAGACTGCGCTCCGGGTCACGCTGTTCGACGACGAGGTCGACAGCCTGATGCTCTTCGACCCGCTGACCGGCCGCTCGGTCCAGCGCGTCTCGCGCTTCACCGTGTATCCGTCGAGCCACTACGTCACCCCGCGCGCGACCACCCTGCGCGCGATCGAGGCGATCAAGCTGGAGCTCGCCGAGCGCATCGAGTTCTTCCAGCGCGCGGGGAAGCTCGTCGAGGCGCAGCGCATCGAACAGCGCACGCGCTTCGACCTCGAGATGCTGAACGAGATGGGGTTCTGCAAGGGCATCGAGAACTACTCGCGCCACCTGTCCGGCCGTAAGGCGGGCGAGCCGCCTCCTACGCTGATCGACTACCTGCCGCCCAACGCACTGATGATCGTCGACGAGAGCCACGTGACGGTCCCGCAGCTCGGGGGCATGTACCGTGGCGACCGCTCGCGCAAGGAGAACCTCGTCGACTACGGCTTCCGCCTGCCCTCGGCGCTCGACAACCGGCCGCTCAAGTTCGAGGAGTTCGAGGGCATAATGCGGCAGACCATCTTCGTGTCGGCCACGCCGGCGGAGTACGAGCTCGGGCGCTCGGGTCAGGTGGTGGAGCAGGTGGTCAGGCCGACCGGGCTCGTCGACCCCGCGGTGGAGGTGCGCCCGGCATCGACTCAGGTCGACGATCTCCTCTCCGAGATCAACCTCCGCGTCGCGCGCGCCGAGCGGGTGCTGGTCACCACGCTCACCAAGCGCATGGCCGAAGACCTGACCGAGTACCTGCGCGAGCACGGCGTGAAGGTCCGCTACCTGCACTCAGAGGTGGAGACCGTCGAGCGGGTCGAGATCATCCGCGATCTGCGCCTCGGCGAGTTCGACGTGCTGGTCGGCATCAACCTCCTGCGCGAGGGTCTGGACATTCCGGAGGTCTCGCTGGTCGCGATCCTGGATGCGGACAAGGAAGGTTTCCTGCGCTCCGAGCGCTCGCTGATCCAGACCATCGGCCGCGCCGCGCGGCACATCCACGGCGCGGCGATCCTCTACGCGGACGTCGTGACCGACTCGATGCGGCGGGCAATCGGCGAGACCGATCGGCGGCGGGCGAAGCAGGTGGCCTTCAACGCCGCGCACGGCATCGAGCCGCGCGGGGTGGCCAAGCGCATCAAGGATCTCATCGACGGCGTATACGCACCGGACGAGGCGCGGGGTCAGCTGCGGGCGGCCGAGGAGCAGGCGCGGTACGAGGCGATGACCGAGAAGGAGCTCGCGCGGGAGATCAAGCGCCTGGAGAAGGAGATGCTCGAGCACGCGCGTAACCTCGAGTTCGAGAAGGCCGCGGCCGCGCGCGACCGGCTGCTGACGCTGAAACGCGCGGTGTTCGGTGCCGAGGGCGAGGCGCCGGTGGAGCGGGAGGCCGGCGGATGAGGCGCGTGCTCTTCGTCTGCACTGGCAACATCTGCCGATCGCCGACCGCGGAAGGCGTGTTCCGCAAGCTCGTCGCCGACGCCGGCCTGGCGCACCGGATCGCATCGGATTCGGCGGGCACGCACGGCTACCACGTCGGCGAGCCGCCCGACCTGCGCACCCAGGCGGCCGCCCGCAGTCGCGGCTACGACCTCTCCGGCCTGCGCGCGCGCAAGGTGGCGCGGGAGGACTTCCAGCGGTTCGACCTGCTGCTCGCGATGGACCGCGAGCACCACGACATCCTCGGGCGGCTCGCGCCGCCCTCGGTAGGGCACAAGGTGCAGCTCATGATGGGGTTCGCACGCAGTGCCGCGCACGACGAGGTGCCGGATCCGTACTACGGCGGACCGGAGGGCTTCGAGCTGGTGCTCGATCTCCTGGAGGACGCCGCGGCGGGCCTGCTCGAGCGGCTTCGCCTCGAGCTCGACCCGCGCTGAACCGCGTTGCGGCCCGCTCCCGTTGCGGGGAGCGGGAGCCCCTCAGCTCTCGGGCGTCGCGCCCGGGGACTTCTGCGTCTCGACCTGTACCAGCGGCGCGTCGAGATCCGCAGGGGGCGGACGGCGCTCGCGCCGCGGGCGGGGCGTCGCCGTCTCTTCGGCCTCGACCACCGGAGCGACCCGATCGGCCTTCGTCTGGATCATCACGAGTCCGCTCTCGCGCAGCGCGGAGTCCAGATCGACCGGCGGTGCGGGCGGAGGGGGCGGCGCGATGAACGTCGCGCGCGGGGCCGCTGCGACCGGCTCCGGCCGGGGAGCCGGCTCGGGCTGCGGCGGCGCCGGCTCCGCGATCGGTGCGGTCTCCACGAGGAATGGCGACGCGGCCGCGGCAGCCGGCATCGCAGCCATCACGGGCTCGACTTCCGGCCCGGGCGCTGCAACCGGCCTTTCCGGCCGCCCCTGACCCTCGCGCCGCTCGCCGCGTTCGGGACGTTCGCCCCGATCGCCGCGCGGACCACGGTCCCCGCGTTCGCCCCGATCGCCGCGCTCGCGGCGGTCGCGGCGGCCGCGCCCGCGGTCGCCTTCTTCGCGCGGGCCGACGACGGGCGGTTGGCCCAGCGCCGTCGCGTGATGCGGCTGGCGCGGCTCGCGCGGTTCACCGGGTCCGCCGCGATCCCGCTGGCGCTGGCGTTCCTCGTGGCGCGGACCCCGTTCACCGCGTTCACCCCGTTCACCGCGCTCACCGCGGGGCTCGCGCCCCTCGCGCGGCTCGCCGCGGCCGTGTCGATCGCCCGGCCCGCGTCCCTGCTGCGGACCGCGCTCGGGGCGCGGTCCCCGTTCGTCGCGCCGTCGCTCCTGACCCCCGCGCTCCGGCTGCCGGTCGCGGCGCTCGCCACGGTCTCCGCGGTCGCCGCGATCGCGTCGGTGCTGCGGCTCCGGCCGCGCGGCGGGCGCGGCCCCGGGCGCCGGCACGGCCGGGGCGGGTTCCTCGGCGCGGAACCAGCCGAACAGGCGCTCGAAGAAGCCGTGCTTGGCGGGGGGCGGCGCGACGGCGGGCGCGGGGCGCACCGGCGCGGCCGGGACCGGCGGCGGCGCGACCGGCGCCGGTTGTTCCGGCGTGACGCCCTGCACGGCCGCCTGCGGGCGCGCGGGGCGCGCTTCCTGCGGCGAGGCGTACGGCGTCTCTTCGCTCGGCGCCTCGACGAGGTTGTAGCTCGCCGGCAGCGCACCCTCCTGGTTGAGGTCGTCGTGCCGCAGGCGCTCGACCTTGTAGTGCGGCGTCTCGAGGTGGACGTTCGGAATCAGGACGACGTTCACCTTCAGCCGCGCCTCGAGCGCGTGGATGTCGGTGCGCTTCTCGTTGAGCAGGAAGGTCGCGACGTCCACCGGCACCTGCACGTGGACTGCCGCGGTGTTCTCCTTCATCGCCTCTTCCTGCATGATCCGCAGGATGTGCAGCGCGGTGGACTCGATGCCGCGGATGAAGCCGATGCCGCTGCAGCGCGGGCAGGGCTGGTGCGCGGTCTCCTCGAGCGACGGGCGCAGCCGCTGGCGCGAGAGCTCCATCAGCCCGAAGCGCGAGATCTTGCCCATCTGGACGCGCGCCCGATCGAAGCGCAGGGCGTCCCGCAGGCGGTTCTCGACCTCCCGCTGGTTGCGCTGGTTCTCCATGTCGATGAAGTCGATGACGATCAGCCCGCCGAGGTCGCGCAGGCGCAGCTGGCGCGCGATCTCGTCGGCCGCCTCGAGGTTGGTGCGGAAGGCGGTCTCCTCGATGTCCTGGCCCTTGGTCGCGCGCGCGGAGTTCACGTCGACCGCGACCAGCGCCTCGGTGTGGTCGATGACCACCGCCCCGCCCGACGGGAGCGCCACCTGGCGCGAGTAGGCGCTCTCGATCTGGTGCTCGATCTGGAAGCGCGAGAAGAGCGGCACGTCGTCGCGGTAGCGCTTCACCCGCTGGACGTTGTCGGGCATCACGTTGCCCATGAACGCCACCGTCTGCTCGAAGATCGCGTCGGTGTCGATCAGGATCTCGCCGATCTCCGGCTGGAAGTAGTCCCGGATGGCGCGGATGACCAGGCTCGACTCCTGGTAGATCAGGAACGGCGCCGGGTTCACGACCTTGCCGGAATCGTCGCGCTGGGGCGAGGCCGCCTCGACGATCTTCTCCCAGAGCTTGTTCAGGTAGTGCAGGTCCCACTCGAGCTCGGGGAGCGTGCGCCCGATGCCGGCGGTGCGGGCGATGACGCTCATGCCCTGCGGGACCGGCAGCTGCTCCATCAGCTCGCGCAGCTCGTTGCGGTCCTCGCCCTCCACGCGGCGCGACACGCCGCCGCCGCGCGGGTTGTTGGGCATCAGCACGAGATAGCGCCCCGCCAGGCTGACGAACGTCGTCAGCGCGGCGCCCTTGTTGCCGCGCTCGTCCTTCTCGACCTGGACGACGACTTCGGTGCCCTCGGCGACCGCGTCCTGGATGCGGGCGCGACCCGGCTCGGCGTCGGCGCGGAAGTAGGTGCGGGAGATCTCCTTGAAGGGCAGGAACCCGTGGCGCTCGGCGCCGTAATCGACGAATGCCGCCTCGAGACTGGGTTCGACCCGGGTGATGATTCCTTTGTAGATGTTTCCCTTGCGTTGCTCTTTGCTGGCCGATTCGATGTCGAGGTCGATGAGTTTCTGACCGTCGACGATCGCGACACGGAGTTCCTCGGCCTGTGTCGCGTTGAACAGCATGCGCTTCATTTAGTTCTTCTCCTGGCGCGCCCGCTGGACAACACGCAGCTGACTCAGACTGTCCTCTAGCGATGCATCCTCGTGATCACTGGGGTAGGGTTGAAGGGGTCAGTCCCGCGTGTTGTGCCCGGTTCTCGGCGCTCGTCCGGCCGGGCTGGAGGAATCGGAAGTGATTCCGGCGCGCTCGTCATTTACCATCGCCGCTCATGGTGAGCGATGACAACCAGCTGGTGGGCTCGGGTCTCCCCGCGATCGGGCCCGCTTCGTGGCGCGTTCGGCGCCGGGGACGTGGTGGCGGCCAGGCGGTGCGCGCGGCCGCTGTCCCGCAAACGAAGGCAGCGGCTGGAGTATATGAAGAATGAAGGGTTTAGGCAACGCGCGCGGGCGTGAGGGCGGGGCACCCGCCGCGCGCACCGCCCGGGTCGGGGAGGAGGGGGCGGACCAGCGTGTGGACAACTTCCTCCTGCGGGAGCTGAAGGGCGTCCCCCGGAGCCACATCTACCGCCTGCTCCGCGGCGGGGAGGTCCGGGTCAACAGCCGCAGGGTCGACCCCACTTACCGCCTCCGCGAAGGTGACCGCGTGCGGATCCCGCCCGTCCGGCGCCCGCAGCCGCCCGAGGGGCGGAAGCCGGCCGCGCGCGACCACGGCCTGCCGATCGTCTTCGAGGACGAGGCGCTGCTCGTGATCAACAAGCCGGCCGGGGTCGCGGTGCATGGGGGCAGCGGCATCAGCTTCGGCGTGATCGAGCGGCTGCGTGCGGCACGGCCCGAGGCGCGGTTCCTGGAGCTCGCGCACCGCCTGGATCGCGAGACCTCCGGGCTGCTGCTCGTGGCGAAGAAACGCGCCGCGCTGACCGCGCTGCACGCGGCGCTGCGCGACGGGCGGGTCGCGAAGCGCTATCTCGTGCTCGTGAAGGGGCGCTGGGGCCGCGCGCCGCGCGATGTGGAGCTGCCCCTGCACAAGTACGTCACCGCGGCGGGCGAGCGGCGAGTGGACGTGAGGGAAGGGGGGAAGTCCTCGCGCACGCGGTTCGAACCCGTGCGCGCGGTGGGCGATTTCACGCTGCTTACGGCAGCGCTCGACACCGGGCGCACGCACCAGATCCGCGTCCAGCTCGCGCATCTCGGCTTTCCGGTCGCCGGCGACGACAAGTACGGCGACTTCGAGCTGAACCGCGCGGCTGCGAAGCGCGGGCTGAAGCGCATGTTCCTCCATGCGACGTCGCTCGCGCTCGCCCACCCGACGACCGGCGCGCCGCTGGAGCTGAGCGCGCCGCTGCCTGACGACCTGCAGCGCTTCCTCGACGGGTTGCGGCTGCCCGAGGCCGAGCATGCCGCACCGCTATGAGCTGGTCGTCTTCGACTGGGACGGCACGCTGATCGACTCGGCCGGGGCGATCGCCGCGTGCATCCAGGCGGCGTGCCGCGACCTCGGGGTACCGGTTCCCGACGACGAGCGCGCGAGCCACGTCATCGGCCTGGGCCTCACCGACGCCCTTGCGTACGCGGTGCCCGCGCTCCCCGAATCCGAGTACGGTCGGCTGGTCGAGCGCTATCGGGTCCACTTCCTCGCACGCGACCCGGCCCTGCCGCTCTTTCCCGGGACGCGCCCGATGCTGGAAGCGCTGCGCGGCCGCGGCCACGCGCTCGCAATCGCGACCGGCAAGAGCAGCGCCGGACTCGCGCGCGCGCTCGCGCACACCGGCCTTGCCGAGCTGTTCCACGCTACCCGCTGCGCAGACCAGTGCGCCTCCAAGCCCGCGCCGGAGATGCTGCTCGAGCTGATGGCCGAGCTCGACGCCGACCCGGCGCGCACCCTGATGATCGGCGACACGTCGCACGACCTCCAGATGGCCGCAGCCGCCGGCGTCGCGGCGGTCGCGGTGAGCTACGGCGCGCATCGGGGCGAGGCCCTCGCGGCGCTCGACCCGCTCGCGCTGGTCCACTCGACCGCGGAACTCGCCGCATGGCTCGCCGCGAACGCCTGATCGTCTGCCGGTCCGACGCGCTCGTCGACGCGGGCGACGGCGTGCGCTTCGAGGTCGAGTCAGGCGGCATGCGGCACCCCGCGTTCGCGGTTCGCTACGCCGGACGCGTCTACGCCTACCGCAACCGGTGTGCGCACGTCGGGGTCGAGCTCGACTGGCAGCCGGGGCGCTTTTTCGATGCCGATGGCATGGTTTTGATATGCTCGACGCACGGCGCGCTGTACGATCCCCGGACCGGCGAATGCCGCGGGGGCCCGTGCCGCGGCGGCGGGCTCGAGCCGGTCGCGGTGGACGAGGTGGACGGGTACGTCGTGCTGGGCACGAAGGGCTGAGAGGTCATGACGGAGAGCGGCGGAAACTGGGAACGGGGCGTCATCGAGAAGCTCGCGCTCGAGGCGCTGAAGGAACAGAAGCGCGCGCGGCGCTGGGGCATCTTCTTCAAGCTGCTCACCTTCGCCTACCTGACCTTCCTGATCCTGATGCTGCTCGAGTGGCGTGGCGACGCGGACCGGCTGGCGGGGACCAAGCACACCGCACTGGTGGACGTGATCGGCGTCATCGACTCGAAGGGCGCCGCGAGCGCGGACAGCGTCACCGGCGCGCTGCAGAGCGCGTTCAAGGACAAGAACACGCAGGGCGTGATCCTGCGCATCAACTCGCCCGGCGGCAGCCCGGTGCAGGCGGGCATCATCTACGACGAGATCCGCCGGCTGCGCGAGAAGCATCCGGGCATCCCGCTCTACGCGGTGGTCGAGGACGTGTGCGCCTCCGGCGGGTACTACATCGCCGCGGCGACGGACAAGATCTACGTCGACAAGGCGAGCCTCGTCGGCTCGATCGGCGTCCTGATGGACCAGTTCGGCTTCGTCGAGACGCTCGAGAAGCTCGGCGTCGAGCGCCGCGTGCTCACCGCCGGCGAGAACAAGGCGTTCCTCGATCCCTTCTCGCCGCTGCAGCCGACCCACGTCGAGCACGCGAAGCGGCTCCTCGGCGAGATCCACGTGCAGTTCATCGACGTGGTCAAGAAAGGGCGCGGCGCGCGGCTCAAGGAGTCGCCCGAGATCTTCAGCGGCCTCCTCTGGTCGGGTGCGAAATCGATCGAGCTCGGCCTGAGCGACGCCTACGGGACCGTCGACTACGTCGCGCGCGAGGTGATCAAGGCCGAGCAGATCGTCGAATACACCCGCAAGGAGAACCTGATCGACCGTCTCGCCAAGCGGTTCGGGGCGGGACTGAGCGAGGCGGTCGGGCTCGGCGGCGCCGGCGCGGTGCGGCTGCGCTAGGCCTGCCGCCGCCGCGCGGCGGCAAGGAGCAGGAACACCGTCGGCCGCTTGCCGATCCGGTGTCCGATCGACCGCCACTGCGCGACCGTGCGCGTGGCAATCGCCTCTTCGGCCAGCGTGAGCGCGGTGGCGACGCAGAGCAGGGTATCGTCGGCGCACGCCGACACGATCGCCGCCAGCAGGCGGTCGTTCCGGTAGGGGGTCTCGATGAAGATCGCGGTGCAGCGGCGGTGCCGCGAGTCCGCCTCGATCGCCTTCAGCCGCTGCGCGAGCGCGGACTCGGGCACCGGCAGGTAGCCGTGAAACGCGAACCGCTGTCCCTCCAGGCCGGACGCCATCAGCGCGAGCAGGATGGACGAGGGGCCGACCAGCGGTACGACGCGGATTCCCGCTGCGTGCGCCGCACGCACGAGTGCCCCGCCCGGGTCCGCGACGCCCGGCGCGCCGGCCTCCGAGAGCACCGCGGCGCTCGTGCCCGCGCGCACCGGCGCGAGCAGGCGCTCGACCTCGCCGGGCGAGGGTTCCGCCGTGAGGCCTTCGATGGCAAGGGCAGCGATCGGGCCGGGATGCCCGATCGCCTTCAGAAACGCGCGCGCGCTCTTCGGCTGCTCCGCGAAGAAGTGGCGCAACTCGCGGAGCCGCGATTGGACGCCCGCCGGCAGGACGTCGATCGGGTCGGCCGCACCGAGCAGCACGGGCGCGAGGTAGAGCACGCCCGCGGTCACGCGTGCGGCGGGGGCAGGGGCGAGACGCCGAACCCGGCGAGGAGATCGACGAGCGCGATGAGCGGCAGGCCGATCAGCGCCGTGGGATCGTCGCTGTCGACGCGGTGGACGAGGGCGATGCCGAGCGATTCGATCTTGGCGGCGCCGGCGCAATCGTAGGGCTGGTCGGCGCGCAGGTAGGCCTCGATCGCGGCGTCGTCGAGATCGCGAAAATGAACCTCGGTCGGCACGAGCTGCGCCCGCGTCGCTCCCGCCCCGGCGCGCGCGACGGCCACCGCGGTCAGGAACGAGACCCGGCGCCCGCGCAGGGCGCGCAGCTGCGCCACGGCGTGCTCGTGCGTGCCCGGCTTCGACAGCGCGCGCTCGCCGAGCACGGCAACCTGGTCCGCGCCGATCACGACCGCGTCGGGATGCTGCGCGGCCACTGCTTCGGCCTTCGCGCGCGCCAGGCGGAGCGCGAGCGCGCCGGGCGTCTCGCCGGGACGTGGCGTCTCGTCGACCTCGGGATTCACGACGTCGAAGGGCAGCTGCAATCGCCCGAGAAGCTCCCGGCGATAGCGCGAAGTCGAGGCGAGAACGAGGCGGGGGGCGGGCACGGCGGACGCGCGGGTGATGCGCTAGCTCTCTGATTTTTTTGACGCAATCGTCGAAAGATACTATCATCGCGCCCCTATGTCTCGGGCCGGGACGATCGACGGTCCGCAGTTTGCGCGGGACCGCGGGGTCGTCTCCGGCGCGCTCGACATCGGCGCGCTCCCGCGCCTCGCGGCATCGGGATGCACGGCAGCGACGCTGCGCTATCGCGTAAGCGGCGGCACGAACGCGCAGGGGCGGCCGTGCCTCGTGGTCGAGGCTTTCGGCCCGGCATCGCTCGTCTGCCAGCGTTGCCTCGGTGAGCTCGGGTTCGCGGTGGAAGTCCGCGTCGAGCTGGAGCTGGCCGAGAGCGAGCGGGAGATCGCCGCGGCCGACGATGACGTCGACCGGGTGCTCGCGACCCGCTCGATGGATTTGGCGGCGCTGGTCGAAGACGAGGTGCTGCTCGTGCTCCCGATGGCGCCGATGCACGACCGCTGCGAGGCGGGCACGGACGAGCGCCAGGCGCAGCGTGCGGGGCCGTTCGCGGCGCTGGCGAGCCTGCGCAGAGGTGGGGGCGGCGGTGGCTGACCTCCGGCACAGTTGATACGAAGGAGCCGTAAATGGCCGTTCAGCAGAACAAGAAGTCCGCGTCCCGGCGCGGCATGCACCGTTCGCACGACTTCCTCACCAATCCGCCGCTCGCGCTCGAGCCGGCGACGGGCGAAGTCCACCTGCGACACCACGTGAGCCCGAGCGGATACTACCGCGGCAAGAAAGTCGTCAAGACCAAGGCCGAATAGGCCGGCCCGAGCCGGCGACGGCGGCACCGAGAGGAGGGCGCCCGGCGGGGCCGCACGGCCGCGCGAAGGGGCGTGGCGCGGAACACGTGGGCAACGAGGTCACCCTCGCGATCGACTGCATGGGCGGCGACCACGGCCCGTCGGTGACGGTGCCGGCGGCGCTGCGGTTCGGCGAGCGCCACCCGGCTGCGACGATCCATCTCGTCGGCCGCCAGGACGCGATCGACGCCGAGCTGCGCCGGCGACGTGCGAGCGCCGGCGAGCGCCTCCGCGTTCACCACGCGCCCGACGTCGTCGCGATGGACGAGGCGCCCGCGGTCGCCGTCAAGCGCAAGAAGCAGTCCTCGATGCGCATCGCCATCGACCTCGTGAAGAGCGGCGAGGCCCGGGCGTGCGTCAGCGCCGGCAACACCGGCGCCCTCATGGCGACCGCGCACTTCGTCCTGCGGACCCTTCCCGGCATCGACCGCCCCGCGCTCGTGTCCGTCCTGCCCACCGCGTCGGGGCAGACTTACATGCTCGACCTCGGCGCGAGCCCCGACTGCAAACCGGAGCACCTGCTCCAGTTCGCGTTGATGGGGTCGATCCTCGTCGAGGCGGTCGAACGGCGGGAGCGGCCCACCGTCGGCCTGCTGAACATCGGCGCCGAAGCGATCAAGGGCAACCAGGTGGTCAAGCAGGCTGGCGAGCTGCTGCGCGCGAGCGAGCTGAACTTCGTCGGCAACATCGAGGGCGACGGCATCTATCGCGGCGAAGCCGACGTCGTGGTGTGCGACGGCTTCGTCGGCAACGTCGCGCTCAAGACCTCCGAGGGGCTCGCGCGCATGGTCGAGCGCTTCCTGCGCGAAGAGCTCACCCGCAACCCGCTGCGCAAGCTCGGCGCGCTCGTTGCGCTGCCGGCGCTGGCCGCCTTTCGCCGGCGCGTGGACCCGCGGCGCTACAACGGCGCCACGCTGCTCGGACTGAAGGGCGTGGTCGTGAAGAGCCACGGCTCGGCCGACCGCCTCGGCTTCTACCATGCAATCGAGCGCGCGGCGGAGGAGGTGCGCGGGGAGGTGCTCGAGCGCATCAGCACGCGCCTTGCGGCCGCCGAAGCCGTCGCCGCGCTCGCAGAGGCCGCCTCGTGAAGTACGCGCGCATCGTCGGCACCGGCAGCTACCTGCCGCCGCGGGTGGTCACGAACGCGGAGCTCGCGCAGCGGGTCGAGACCTCGGACGAGTGGATCGTCACGCGCACCGGGATCCGGCAGCGCCACATCGCCGAGACGTCCCAGAGCTCGAGCGACCTCGCCCTGGAGGCGAGCCGCGAGGCGCTGCATGCGGCCGGGATCGATGCCAAGTCGCTCGACCTGATCGTCGTCGCCACCTCGACCCCCGACTTCGTCTTCCCGAGCACGGCGTGCCTCCTGCAGGCGAAGCTCGGCGTCGCGGGCTGTCCCGCGTTCGACGTGCAGGCGGTGTGCAGCGGTTTCGTCTACGGGCTCGCGGTGGCCGACAACTTCATGCGGGCGGGCGAGGCGCGCTGCGCGCTGGTGGTCGGGACCGAAGTCTTCTCGCGCATTCTCGACTGGCACGACCGCGCGACCTGCGTGCTGTTCGGCGATGGCGCCGGCGCAGTGGTGCTGCGGGCCGACGAGCGCCCGGGGGTCCGGGGCTGCGTCCTGCACGCGGATGGTCGCCAGGCGGGAATCCTCGCCGTGCCCGGCAACGTGTGCGGCGGCGCGGTCACGGGCAGCGCGTTCGTCCGCATGGACGGGCAGGCGGTGTTCAAGTTCGCCGTCCGGGTGCTCGACGAGGTGGCGCGCGAGGTGGTCGCGAAATGCGGCCTGCAGCTCGCCGACGTCGACTGGCTCATTCCCCACCAGGCCAACGTGCGCATCCTGGACGCCACCGTGAAGCGGCTCGGCCTTCCGCACGAGCGCCTCATCGTCACGGTCGACCGGCACGCGAACACCTCCGCGGCCTCGGTGCCGCTCGCCCTGGACCTCGCCGTGCGCGACGGCCGGATCCGGCCGGGCCACCGGGTGATGCTCCAGGGTGTCGGCGGCGGCTTCACCTGGGGTGCGGCGCTGGTCGAAATCTAGCCCGCCGGGGAGAAACGATGAAGTTCGGTATGGTCTTCCCCGGTCAGGGGTCGCAGTCGAAGGGCATGCTCGAGGGCTACGGGGATGCGCCGGAGGTGCGCGAGGTGCTGGCGATCGCCTCCGAGGTGCTGAAGCAGGACCTCGCACGCCTGATCGCTGACGGTCCGACCGACGATCTGAACAAGACGGTCAACACCCAACCCGTCATGCTCACAGCCGGATATGCCGCGTACCGCCTCTGGCGTGCGCTGGGCGGGCCCGAGCCGGCCGTGCTGGCGGGGCACAGTCTGGGGGAGTACACGGCGCTCGTCGCCGCGGGAGCGCTCGCATTCGAGGATGCCTTGCCGCTCGTGCGGTTGCGCGCGCAGGCGATGCAGGAAGCGGTTCCCGAGGGCCAGGGCGCGATGGCGGCGGTGCTCGGACTCGACGACGACGCGATCCGCGCCGCGTGCGCCGAGGCCGCACAGGGCGAAGTCGTGGAGGCGGTCAACTTCAATGCCCCGGGACAGGTCGTGATCGCGGGGCACGCCGAGGCGGTCGGCCGCGCGGTCGATGCCGCGCGGGCGCGGGGCGCGCGCCGCGCCGTGCCGCTCCCGGTGAGCGCGCCGTTTCACTCGTCGCTGCTCGCGCCGGCGGCCGCGCGGCTCAGGGAGCACCTGCGCGCGGTGCCCGTCAAAGTGCCGCACATTCCGGTCGTGCACAACGTCGACGTGCAGAGCTACGACGACCCCGAGCGGATCAAGGACGCGCTGGTGCGCCAGGCCGATCACCCGGTCCGATGGGTGGAGTGCGTGCGCGCGATGGCCGGGCACGGGATCACGCTTATCGCGGAGTGCGGACCGGGGAAGGTGTTGGCGCCCCTCGCGAAGCGCATCGCCGACGGCGTCGAAGGCGTCGCGCTGCTCGACCGGGAGGCGATGGAGCAGACCATCAGGACGGTGCGTGCAGCATGAATACGACCGACCTCAGGGGACAGGTTGCGCTGGTGACCGGCGCATCGCGCGGGATCGGGCAGGCGGTGGCGCTCGCGCTCGGGCGCGCGGGCGCGACCGTCGTGGGCACGTCCACGAGCGAAGGCGGCGCGCAGGGCGTGGGGGCAGCGCTTTCCGCTGCGGGCATCGCGGGTCGTGGTGCGGTGCTCGACGTCGGCGACGCCGCCGGCATCGACGCGCTGGTCGCCGCGGTGGAGCAGGAGTTCGGCGCCGTCTCGATCCTGGTCAACAACGCCGGCATCACCCGCGACAACCTGCTCCTGCGGATGAAGGACGCGGAGTGGGATGCGGTCCTCGACACCGACCTCAAGTCGGTCTTCCGGCTGTGTCGAGCGGTCCTGCGGGGGATGATGAAGGCGCGGGCGGGGCGGATCATCAGCATCACCTCCGTCGTCGGGGCGAGCGGCAATCCGGGGCAGGCAAACTATGCGGCTGCCAAGGCGGGCGTCGCCGGGCTCACCCGGGCCCTGGCGCGCGAGATCGGCAGCCGCGGCATCACGGTGAACTGCGTCGCGCCCGGCTTCATCGACACCGACATGACGCGGGCGCTGCCCGATGCGCAGCGCTCTGCGCTCGTCGGGCAGATTCCGCTCGGCCGTCTCGGAACGGTGGAGGACGTCGCCGCGGCGGTCGTGTTTCTTGCCTCGCCCGCGGCGGCGTACGTGACCGGGACGACGCTGCACGTCAACGGTGGCATGTACATGAGCTGAAACGTGATTCGGCCACCCGGCCGGGGCCGCATGGCGATCTGGTAAGATTCCGCCCGCTCGGGTCGGCCAGGGCGCTAGTGGCCCTGCACAGGGACGCGCGAGGAGGCGCGGCGCATTCGCGCAATCGAATCCCTAGAACACATCCGCAAAGGGAAGGGAAGCCCGCAATGGAGAACGTCGAACAACGCGTCAAGAAGATCGTCGCCGAGCAGCTCGGCGTCAACGAGGCCGAGATCAAGAACGAGTCCTCGTTCGTGGACGACCTCGGCGCCGACTCACTCGACACGGTCGAGCTGGTGATGGCCCTCGAAGAGGAGTTCGAGACCGAGATTCCGGACGAGGACGCCGAGAAGATCGCCACCGTGCAGCAGGCCGTCGATTACATTAAGGCCCACAGCGGCAAGAAGGCCTGAACCGGCATCCGGGAGTCTGCTTGTCGCGCCGCCGCGTCGCCGTCACCGGCCTCGGCATCGTCTGTCCCGTCGGCAACGCGGTCGACGAGGCCTGGGGCAACATCACCGCCGCCAAGTCCGGTATCGCCCGCATCACCCGCTTCGACCCCGCCGGCTTCGCCAGCCAGATTGCGGGGGAGGTGAAAGGGTTCGACGTCGCCGCCTACCTGCCGCCCAAGGAAGCGCGGCGGATGGACACCTTCATTCACTACGGGATGGCCGCGGCCATCCAGGCGATCCGCGACGCGGGTATCGACTCGGACAAGCTCGACCGCGACCGCATCGGCTGCGTGATCGGCTCGGGGATCGGCGGGCTGCCGCTGATCGAGGAGACCCACGCCGACCTGACCCGGGGCGGTCCACGCAAGATCTCGCCGTTCTTCGTCCCCGGCAGCATCATCAACATGATCGCCGGAAACCTCTCGATCCTGTACGGATTCAAGGGCCCCAATCTCGCCCTGGTGACCGCGTGCACGACAGCGAACCACTGCATCGGCGAGGGCGGGCGGCTCATCGAGTACGGCGACGCCGACGTCGTGATCGCGGGCGGGTCGGAGTCGACCGTCAGCCCGCTCGGCGTGGGCGGCTTCGCGGCGATGCGGGCGCTCTCGACCCGGAACGATGATCCGGAATCGGCGAGCCGCCCCTGGGACAAGGACCGCGACGGGTTCGTGCTCGGCGAGGGCGCCGGCATCCTGGTGCTCGAGGAGCTCGAACACGCAAAGCGCCGCGGCGCGCGGATCTACGCCGAGCTCGCCGGCTACGGCATGAGCGCAGACGCCCATCACATGACCGCGCCGTGCGAGGACGGCGAGGGCGCGGCGCGGTGCATGGCGAACGCGCTCCGCAATGCGCGCATGAATCCCGCCGACATCGATTACGTCAACGCGCACGGCACTTCGACCCCGCTGGGCGATATCGCTGAGACGATCGCCGTCAAGCGCTGCTTCGGGGAGCACGCCGGGAAGCTCGCGATCAGCTCGACCAAGTCGATGACCGGGCACCTGCTCGGTGCGGCCGGCGGCGTCGAGGCCGTCTTCTCGGTCCTCGCGCTCCACCGGCAGGTCGCCCCGCCGACTGCGAACCTGCGCAACGTGGATCCGGCCTGCGACCTCGACTACATCCCGCTCGCCGCGCGCGAGATGCCCATCCGCGCCGCGCTGTCCAACTCGTTCGGCTTCGGCGGCACGAACGGGACGCTGATCTTCACGCGCGCTTGAGCGAATCGCTGCGGGTCCAACTGCGGCCGTCCAGGGCGCTGGCGATTGCCATTGTCGTCGGTCACCTGCTCGCGCTCGCCGCCGCGTTCGCGGGCCTGCCTCCCGTGGGCGCAGGGTTCGCGACCGCCGGGCTCGCGCTCTCGCTGGTGCACTACTGGCGCTGGGCGACGCAGCGCGCGCCGTCTTCGGTGATCGCGCTCGAACTCGGGTCGGATGGACGCCTCGCCGTCGCGGGGCCCGCGGGCGCGTGGCGCCCGGCAGCATTGCGGCACGCCGCCGTCCCCGCAGGCTGGCTCGCGATCCTGATCGCGCGCGACGGCTCGGGGTCCTCCTGCAGCGCGGTGATCCTGCCGGATGCGCTCGACCCGGAGCCGTTTCGCCGCCTTCGGGTCATGCTCCGATGGCGCGCCACCCCGGAGATCGGGTCACTGCAGGAGGCCAACGACGATGGGGGGCGCTGAACTATCCTTCGGAGGGCCTGTCTCTAGTGCGAGGTCGCGTTGGAGCGACCTGGCGGGCTCGCCATCGAGAGCCGGCCGCGGGCCGATAAGCGCTTGAAAAACAACGATTCGGGCGGGTCCGCGGGAGGCGGCGATGGCGGACCGCGAGATTGACCAGCAGCTCGTCGAGCGCGCGCAGCGCGGCGAAAAGCAGGCCTTTGACCTGCTCGTCGCGAAGTACCAGCGCAAGCTCGGGCGGCTGCTGTCGCGGTTCATCCGCGATCCGGCCGAGGTCGAGGACGTCGCGCAGGAGGCCTTCATCAAGGCCTACCGCGCACTGCCGAGCTTCCGCGGCGACAGCGCGTTCTACACGTGGCTGTACCGGATCGGGATCAACACGGCGAAGAACTACCTCGTCGCCATGGGGCGGCGGGCGCCCACGGTGACCGAGTTCGACTCGGACGAAGCCGAGGGGTTCGAGAACGGGGAGCAGTTGCGCGACATCAACACGCCCGAGAGCGTGCTGATGTCCAAGGAGATCGGATCGACGGTCGAAGCGGCGATGGCGGACCTGCCCGAGGACCTGCGCACGGCGATCACCCTGCGCGAGATCGAGGGCCTCAGCTACGAGGAGATCGCGAGCATCATGAACTGCCCGATCGGGACGGTCCGGTCGAGGATCTTCCGGGCGCGCGAGGCGATTGCCGCGCGCCTGCGGCCGCTGCTCGAGACACGCAAGGACAAGCGATGGTGACGCAATGAAGGAACGGTTGTCGGCGCTCATGGACGAGGAGCTCGGCGGAGCGGAGGCGGACGGCTGTCTCGCCCGACTCGCCGAGGACGAAGAGCTGCGCGAGGCGTGGCGCCTCTACCACCTGATCGGCGACAGCTTGCGGGGACAGGCCGGGCACGGGCTTTCACCGGCCTTCGGCCAGCGCCTGGCCGGTGAGCCGACCGTCCTCGCGCCGCACCGTCCGGCGCGCCCGGCCGCCCGCAGCACCTGGTACGCGCTTTCCGCCGCAGCAAGCGTCGCCGCGGTGGCGCTGGTGGGCTGGATGGCGCTACCCCTCCTCGACCCCCCCGCGCCGATCGCCAAAGCCCCGGCGGTGCCGGCCCTGGCCACCGTAGCGCTGCCGCCGGCCGTCGTTCCCGCCGCTCAGGGCGTGAACGACTACGTGCTCGCGCACCAGCGCTTTTCGCCGTCGTCGGCCATGGGCGGCATGGCCCCCTACGTGCGCACGGTCTCCGAGTCCCGCGAGGCGCGCTGAGGATGCGAGCGCTCGTGCTTGCGGCGGTCCTGGCCGCGGGGTCGGTCGTCGCGTTTGCCCAGCCCCCCCAGCAGCCGCCCGCAGACGCTGCCGCGTGGCTGAAGAAGATCTACTCCGCGACCGAGAAGCTGAGCTACACCGGAACCTTCGTTTACCAGCAGGGCGAGCACTCGGAAACGTCCCGCCTGACCCGGGTCGTGGACGCGTCCGGGGTGCACGAGCGGCTCGAGATCCTCGACGGCACCCCGCGCGAGATCGTCCGCTTCAACGACGAGGTCAAGTGCTACATCCCGAGCACGATGACCCTGAAGATCGACCGGCAGATCGAGACCCGTCCGTTTCCTGCGATGCGGGCCGACGTCCAGGACTTCGCGGCGCACTACACCATCCGCAAGGCCGAGACGGAGCGGATCGCGGGCTACGACTGCCAGGCGATCGTGCTCGAACCGAAGGACAACCTGCGCTATGGGCACAAGCTGTGGGCCGACGTTGCCACCGGCATGCTGGTGCGGGCCAAGACGTACAACGAGAAGAACGAGGTGATCGAGCAGTTCTCGTTCACCGAGCTCCAGATCGGCGGTCGGATCGACCGCGAGAAGGTGAAGTCGCGGTTCGCGGGCAAGGGGCGCGACTGGCGGGTCGAGCAGTCGGGGGTCGTCGAGGCGGATCTGGAGAGCCTCGGCTGGGCGCTGCGCACGCTGCCACCCGGCTATCGGAAGGTCACCCAGCTCAAGCGCAACGTCGGCGCCGCGGCCGACGTCGGCCAGATCGTGGTGTCCGACGGGCTGGCGGCCGTTTCGGTCTTCATCGAGCCGCTCGGGGCGCGGGAGGGTCAGCCGCAGGCCGGGCTTGCCCGGCACGGCGCTCTCAACGTCTTCGTCCGGCGGCTGCCGGACCACCTGGTGACCGCCGTCGGAGAGGTCCCCGCCGAGAGCGTCCGGCAAATCGCCGAAGGGGTGGAGTTCCGCCGCCCCTAGGCCGTCGTCCGTGCGCCTTCGCGCACGGCCCCGCCGAACCTCCTTGAAAGCGCGCGCGCCGCGCCTTATCTTCCAGTACCGTCACGACTTTTCCGGTCCAGCCATGAGATCCCCCCTGCCCGCCACCCTTGCTGCCGCCCTGATCGCGTTCGCGGGCCTCGCCCAGGCTCAGACGCGCGAGCTCCCGGACTTCACGCAGATCGTCGACCAGCAGGGCGGGGCGGTCGTGAACATCAGCACGACCCAGCAGCGCCAGCGGCGCGCGCAGCCGCAGGTGCCGCAGCTCGACGAAGACGACCCGATGTTCGAGTTCTTCCGGCGCTTCATCCCGCGCGGGCCGCAGGGGCCCCAGACTCCGCGCGAATTCGAGTCGAGCTCGCTCGGTTCGGGTTTCGTGGTGAGCCAGGACGGCTACATCCTGACGAACGCCCACGTGGTGGACTCGGCCGACGAGATCACCGTGAAGTTCAACGACAAGCGCGAATTCAAGGCCAAGGTCATCGGCGCGGACCGGCGTACCGACGTCGCCCTCATCAAGATCGAGGCCGCCGGCCTGCAGGCGGTGAAGTTCGGGGACCCGACGAAGCTTCGGGTCGGGGAGTGGGTGGTCGCGATCGGCTCGCCGTTCGGCTTCGAGAATTCCGTGACTGCGGGAATCGTGAGTGCGAAGGGCCGTTCCCTGCCGCAGGAGAACTTCGTCCCGTTCATCCAGACCGACGTCGCGATCAATCCGGGCAACTCGGGCGGGCCGCTCTTCAACCTGCGCGGCGAGGTGGTCGGGATCAACTCGCAGATCTACAGCCGGACCGGCGGGTTCATGGGCCTGTCGTTCGCGATCCCGATCGACGTTGCGATGGACATCTCGGGCCAGTTGCGCAGCGCCGGGCGCGTGCAGCGCGGCCGCATCGGGGTCGTGATCCAGGAAGTGTCGAAGGAGCTTGCCGACTCCTTCGGCCTCGGCAAGCCGAGCGGGGCGCTGGTGAACGGCGTCGAGAAAGGCGGGCCGGCGGAGAAGGCCGGGGTCGAGACCGGCGACATCATCCTGCGCTTCGACGGCAAGGCGGTCAACGCATCGTCGGACCTTCCCCGCATCGTGGGCGGAACGAGGCCGGGTTCGAAGGTGGGGATGCAGGTGTGGCGCAAGGGACAGACCCGGGACGTCACCGTCACGGTCGGCGAGATCCCGGACGACCGCGTCGCCAGCGCGCGCGGGACCAAACCCGGCGCGCCGAAGGCCGAGATCGCGGCGAACCGGCTCGGGCTGGTCATCAGCGACCTCGGCGAGGACAAGCGGCGCGACATGCGCCTGCAGGGCGGCGTGGTCGTCGACGAGGTGCGGACCGCGCCGCGCGCCGACATCCGGCAGGGTGACGTGATCGTGGCCCTCACGGCCAAGGGCGCGACCACCGAGCTCAAGTCGGCGAAGCAGTTCAACGATCTGCTCGCAGCGCTCGACAAGGGCACGACGATGACGCTGCAGATCCGGCGCGGCGAGGCGAACATCTTCGCCACCATCCGCGGCGAAACGGCCGGTGGCTGAAGCCGCCGCCGGCGTCGCGCTGACGCTCTACAGCCGCAGCTACTGCCATCTCTGCGACGACATGGCGGCCGCCCTCGAGCCGCTGCGCACCGAGTTCGGCTTCGGGATCGAACGCGTCGACGTCGATCGCGACCCGGCGCTGGAAGCCCGCTACGGCGAGCGCGTCCCGGTGCTCGCCCACGGCGACGCGGAGCTCTGCCACTACTTTCTCGACGCGGCCCGCGTGCGTGCCTACCTCGCGCGGATCGGCTAGAATCCGCCCCGCCTCGTCGAGCGAAAAGGTGCCTCCGCGGCACCTTTTTTGTCGGTCGTCCGCGCACGGGGGCCACACGCGTTTGGATCCCCGATCCGGCTGATGCAGCACATCCGCAACTTCTCCATCATCGCGCACATCGACCACGGCAAGTCCACGCTCGCCGACCGGTTCATCCAGCGCTGCGGAGGCCTCTCGGACCGCGAGATGAGCGAGCAGGTGCTCGACTCCATGGAGCTCGAGCGCGAGCGCGGCATCACGATCAAGGCCCAGACCGCGGCGCTGCGTTACACCGCGCGCGATGGCAAGACCTACAGCCTGAATCTGATCGACACGCCAGGCCATGTCGACTTTTCCTACGAAGTGTCGCGCTCGCTGGCCGCGTGCGAGGGTGCGTTGCTCGTGGTGGACGCCTCGCAGGGTGTCGAGGCCCAGACGGTCGCGAACTGCTATACCGCGATCGAGCAGGGCGTCGAGGTGGTGCCGGTCCTGAACAAGATCGATCTGGCGTCGGCGAATCCCGAGCGGGCGATCCAGGAGATCGAGGAGGTCATCGGCATCCCCGCGCAGGACGCCATCCGCGCGAGCGCGAAGACGGGCGAGGGCATCGACGATGTCCTCGAGGCCGTCATCGCGCGCATCCCTGCGCCGAAGGGCGATCCGGCCGCACCGCTCAAGGCCCTGATCATCGACTCCTGGTTCGACAACTACGTCGGCGTCGTGATGCTGGTCCGCGTGGTCGACGGCACACTGCGGCCGAAGGATCGCATCCGCCTGATGTCGACCCAGGGAACTCATCTGTGCGAGCAGGTGGGCGTATTCACGCCCAAGTCCGCGCAGCGCGCGGAGCTCTCCGCCGGGGAGGTGGGCTTCATCATCTCCGGCATCAAGGAGCTGCAGGCCGCGCGCGTCGGCGACACGGTGACCTTGGCGGACCGGCCCGCGGGCGCGGCGCTGCCCGGATTCAAGGAGATCAAGCCCCAGGTGTTCGCCGGGCTCTATCCGATCGAGGCGAACCAGTACGAGGCCCTGCGCGAGGCGCTCCAGAAGCTCAAGCTCAACGACGCGTCGCTGCACTACGAACCCGAAGTCTCCCAGGCACTCGGCTTCGGCTTCCGCTGCGGTTTCCTCGGCCTGCTGCACATGGACATCGTCCAGGAGCGGCTCGAGCGCGAGTACGACATGGAACTGATCACCACCGCCCCCACGGTGATCTACGAGGTCACGTTGCGCGACGGCACGGTCGAGACCATCGAGAACCCGGCGAAGATGCCCGACCCCGCGAAGATCGCGGAAATTCGCGAGCCGATCATCACCACGACGATCTTCGTCCCGCAGGAGTACGTGGGGCCGGTGATCACGCTGTGCACCGGCAAGCGCGGCGCGCAGAAGAACATGCAGTATCACGGCAGGCAGGTGATGCTCACCTACGAGATGCCGCTGAACGAGATCGTGATGGACTTCTTCGACAAGCTGAAATCGGTGTCCCGCGGCTACGCCTCGCTCGACTACGAGTTCAAGGAGTTCCGCGCCGCCGACATGGTCAAGCTCGACATCCTGGTCAACAGCGAGCGCGTCGATGCGCTGTCGCTGATGGTCCACCGCGAGAACTCGCAGTACCGCGGGCGCGAGCTGGTGAACCGCATGCGCGGCCTGATCCCGCGCCAGATGTTCGACGTGGCGATCCAGGCGGCGATCGGCTCCCACATCATCGCGCGCGAGACGGTCAAGGCGCTGCGCAAGAACGTGCTGGCGAAGTGCTACGGCGGCGACATCACGCGCAAGCGCAAGCTGCTCGAGAAGCAGAAGGCGGGGAAGAAGCGCATGAAGCAGGTGGGCACGGTGGAGATCCCGCAGGAGGCTTTCCTCGCGATCCTTCAGGTCGACGAGAAGTGATCCCGGGCCGCGCGCGATGAACTTTGCCCTCATCCTGTTCGTCCTGCTCGTCGTGACGGGGCTGGTCGCGGCCGTCGACCGGCTGCACTTCGCGCGGCGCCGCCGCCCGGGCGAGAAGGAGCCGTGGTGGATCGAGTATCCGAAGAGCTTCTTCCCGGTGATCCTGATCGTGTTCCTGCTGCGCTCCTTCCTCGTGGAGCCGTTCCGCATTCCCTCCGGGTCGATGATCCCGACGCTGCTGGTCGGGGACTTCATCCTGGTGAACAAGTTTGCCTACGGGATCCGGCTGCCGATCGTGAACCGCAAGATCATCGCGATCGGCGAGCCGCAGCGCGGCGACGTCATGGTCTTCCGCTACCCCGAGGACCCGTCGCTCGACTACATCAAGCGTGTGGTGGGGCTGCCGGGAGACCGGGTGATCTATTCGGGCAAGCGGCTCACCGTGAACGGACAGGAGGTGCCGGTGAAGGCGCTCGGCGACTACCTCCACCGGGAACGGATGACCTTCGCGAAGCGCTACGGGGAGGTGCTCGGCGGCAGCACGCACTCGATCCTGGTCGAGGACGACGCGCCCGCGTCGGTTCCGTTTGTGAAGCAATTCCCGTTCCGGGAAAATTGCACCTACAATAGCGAGGGTCTTGCCTGTACCGTCCCGCCAGGGCATTACTTCCTCATGGGCGACAACCGCGACAACTCGAGCGACAGCCGGGTGTGGGGGTTCGTGCCGGACGCGAACATCGTCGGGAAGGCGTTTTTCATCTGGTTCAACTTCAGCGAGCCGAGCCGCTTCGGCTCGTTCCAGTGAGGGCAGGGGACATGACCTCCAGACAACGACAACAGGGGTTGGGATTCGCGGGCGTGCTGATTCTGCTGGTCGCGATCGTCTTCGTCGCGATCATCGGCATGAAGCTCGTTCCGGCGTACATCGAGTACTTCACGATCAAGAAGGCGGTCACCAGCATGACGTCGAGCGGCGAGCTCCGCGGCGCCACGGTCGCCGACGTGCGCAGGGCCTTCGACCGGCGCACCGCCGTCGACGACATCACCTCGGTGCGGCCCGAGGACCTGGAGATCACCAAAGACGGCAACGAGATCGTGATCTCGTTCGCCTACGAGAAGCGCGTCCCGCTCTTCTACAACATCAGCGTGCTGATCGACTTCGCCGGCTCGAGTCAGCCCGCGAGCACGAAGGTGAGCGATTAGCTCCAGCGCGCCGCGCGCGGCGTCCCGCAACCCCGGAGCCGATTCCCGCCCCACTCCCTCTCCGCGTCAGGCGTGAAGCTCGATTCGCTGCAGGAGCACCTGGGCCACCGGTTTCGCGACACCCGGCTGCTCGAGCAGGCGCTGACGCACCGCAGCCACAGCACGCCTCACAACGAGCGTCTCGAGTTCCTCGGCGACGGGGTCCTCAACTGCATCGTCGCGGCCGAGCTCTACGACCGCTTCGCGCGCCTGAACGAGGGCGAGCTCTCGCGGCTGCGCGCGAGTCTCGTGCGCGAGCAGCGCCTGTACGAGCTTGCCGCCGCGCTCGCGCTCGGTGACTTCCTGCGCCTGGGGGAGGGCGAGCTGAAGAGTGGCGGGTTTCGGCGGCCGTCGATTCTCGCCGACGCCCTGGAGGCGCTGATCGGCGCGGTGTTCGTCGACGGCGGATTCCTCGCGGCGCGCGAGGTCGTGCTCCGGCTGTACCAGCCCCTGCTCGAGCGTGCGGCCGAAGCCGCGGTCGAGAAGGACCCGAAGACGCAGCTGCAAGAATGGCTCCAGAGCCGGCGCCTCGCGCTGCCCCAGTACAGCGTGCGCGCGACAAGCGGGGCCGCGCACGAGCAGCGCTTCGAGGTCGAATGCCTGGTGCGCGAGTACGACCTGCGCACGACCGGGACCGGAACCAGCCGCCGTCTGGCGGAGCAGGAGGCGGCGCGGGCGGCCTTCGAGCGACTGCCGCGATGAGTGCCGCTGCGCCAGCGCATCGCTGCGGAACCGCGGCGATCGTCGGTCGTCCGAACGTGGGCAAGTCGACGCTGCTGAATGCCCTGGTCGGCCAGAAGCTCAGCATCACCTCCGGCAAGCCGCAGACGACGCGCCACCGCGTCACGGGCGTCCTCACCCGCCCGGGTGCGCAGTTCGTGTTCGTGGACACGCCCGGGTTCCAGACCCGGCACGGCGGCCCGCTCAACCGGGCGCTCAACCGGGCGGTCCGCGCGGCCCTCGAGGGGGTCGACGTGGTGCTGTTCGTGGCGGAGGCAGGGCGGTTCGGGGACGCGGATCGCGCCGTGCTCGGCCTCCTCCCCAAGCGGATCCCCGTGGTGCTGGTGGTCAACAAGAGCGACCGGGCCGGCGGCCCCGAGCGCGTGCTGCCCTTCCTGCGGGCGGCCGCGGCCGAGTTCGAGTTCGCCGCGGTCGTGCCGGTCAGCGCCGCGCGCAAGGCGAACCTCGCGGAGCTCCTGAAGGTCCTGTCGGCGCTGCTGCCGGAGCAGCCGCCGCTCTTCGATGCGGAGACGCTGACCGATCGAAACGAGCGCTTCCTCGCCGCGGAGATGGTGCGCGAGAAGCTGTTCCGGCTGCTCGGTGACGAAGTGCCCTACGGCGCGGCGGTGACGATCGACCAGTTCCGCGAGGAGGGCCGCCTGCGCGTGATTCACGCCTCGATCGTGGTCGAGAAGGAGAACCAGAAGGCGATCGTCGTCGGCAAGGGCGGCGCGAAGCTGAAGGCGATCGCGAGCGCGTCCCGGCGCGACATGGAGACGCTCTTCGGCGGCAAGGTGTTCCTCGAGGTGTGGGTGAAAGTGCGCGGCGGGTGGACGGAGAGCGCGGCGGCCCTGCGCAGCCTTGGCATCGAGCATGTCTAGCCGCCAGCGCGTCGACCACCAGGCGGCCTTCGTGCTGCACGCCTATCCCTACTCCGAGACGAGCCTGCTGGTCGAGGCCTTCACCCGTGCCCACGGTCGGCTGCCCCTGGTCGCGAAGGGCGCGCGCCGGCAGGGCTCCGCGCTGCGCGGCGCGCTGCTCGCGTTCCAGCCGCTCACGTTCGCATGGTCGGGACGCGGCGAGGTACGCACGCTCGTCCGCTGCGAGTGGCACGGCGGTCATCCGCTGCCGCGCGGGGAGTCGCTGCTCTGCGGCTTCTATCTGAACGAGCTGCTGCTGCGCCTCTTGCCGCGCGAGGACCCGCACGAGCTGCTCTTCGACCACTATGCGCAGGCAGTGGCGCAGCTCGCCGCCGCCGCAGCGAGTGCCCCGGTCCTGCGCGCCTTCGAACGTCGGCTCCTCCAGGAGTTGGGCTATGCTCTGTCGCTCGAGCGCGATGCCGCGACCGGCGCGGCGATCGAGCCCGATGGAACGTATCGGTACGAGCCGGACCGCGGCCCGATCCCGGTCGGGCCCGACGTCGGAGGCGACAACCCGCTGCTTCTGAAGGGGCGGGTGCTGCTGGCACTTGCGCGAGACGACTACGCCGATGCGTCCATCGCCGCGGCGGCGCGGCACCTGATGCGTGCCCTGATCGACCACCGGCTCGATCGGCAGACGCTGCACAGCCGGACCGTCTTCCGCGCCTTGCAGGACCTTTGAGACCGATGATCGAGCTCGGCGTAAACATCGACCACGTTGCCACCGTGCGGCAGGCGCGCCGCACCTACGAGCCGGACCCGGTGTGGGCGGCGGTGGAAGCCCATCTCGGCGGCGCCGACGGCATCACGGTGCACCTGCGCGAGGACCGTCGTCACATCCAGGACGACGACGTCCGGCGCCTGCGGGAGCTCACCCACATCAAGCTGAACCTCGAAATGGCCGCCACCGAGGAGATGGTCGTGATCGCGGGACGCATCCGGCCGGAGATGGCGATGCTCGTGCCCGAGGGCCGCCAGGAGGTCACGACCGAAGGGGGGCTGGACGTCGTCGGCCAGGAGGGGCGGCTGAAGGAGGTGGTTACGCGGCTCACCTCGGCCGGCACGGTCGTGAGCGTATTCATCGACGCCGAGCTTCGCCAGGTGGAGGCGGCGCGTCGCATCGGCGCCGCGGTGTGCGAGGTCCATACCGGTCCCTATGCGCACGCGTTCCACTCCCGCGGTCGCGACGCCGAAAGCCCGGCGGTGCTGGCCGAGCTCGAGCGCCTGCGCGCGGCGGGCGAGGCGATTCGTGGTCTCGGCATGCGCTTCAACGCGGGTCACGCGCTCAACTACGTGAACGCCGAGCCGGTCGCGATGCTTCCCGGCGTGAGAGAGCTGCACATCGGCCATGCGGTCGTAAGCCGCGCCGTGTTCGTCGGGATGCGCGAGGCGGTGCGCGAGATGAAGGCCTTGATCGTCAACGCGGCCATGCGTGCCTCGATCCGGGAGCGGCGGTGATCCTCGGCATCGGCACCGACCTGGTCGAGATCGAGCGCATCGAGGTTGCCCTGGAGCGGTGGGGCGACCGGTTCGCCCGCAAGATCCTGGTGCCGCGCGAGCTCGACCGCCTCGCCCGTCACCGCAAGCCGGCGGCCTATCTCGCCAAGCGCTTCGCGGCAAAGGAGGCCTTCTCGAAGGCGATGGGCACGGGGATCCACGCGCCCGTCAACTGGCAGAACATCGGCGTGGTCAATCACGCGTCCGGCCGGCCGTACCTCGAGCTCTCCGCGCCGCTCGCGGCGCTGGTCGAACGGCGTGGCGTGCGCAGCGTCCACGTGAGCCTGACCGACGAGCGCGGCATGGCCGCCGCGTTCGTCGTTCTCGAGGGAGAGGGCGGTGCCGGTTGAGCGCGCGCTCGGCGCGGTGATGGTGGACGTCGCCGGCCTCGAGCTCGACGCGCTCGAGCGGGAGCTGCTCCTGCACCCGCTTGTCGGCGGGGTCATCCTGTTTGCGCGCAACTACTCTGCGCCCGCGCAGCTCGACGCGCTGACCGCGGCGATCCACGCGCTCCGGACACCCCCGTTGCTCATCGCGGTGGATCACGAAGGCGGGCGCGTCCAGCGCTTCGTGGCCGGGTTCACGCGGCTCCCGCCGATGCGCGCCCTCGGGCGTCTGTACGACCGCGATCCCGCGCTTGCGGCGAACCTGGCCGGGGCGATCGGCGTGGTGCTGGCCGCGGAACTGCGCGCGCGCGGCGTGGATTTCAGCTTCGCGCCCGTGCTCGACATCGATTTCGGCGCGAGCAGCGTGATCGGGGACCGCGCGTTTCACAGCACCGCCGCGGGCGTGACGGCGCTTGCGGGCGGTCTCGTCGCGGGTCTCGCGCGCATGGGCATGGGCGCCGTCGGCAAGCACTTCCCCGGTCACGGCTTCGTCAAGGCGGACTCCCATCACGAGGTTCCGGTCGACGAGCGCGATCTCGCGACGATCGAGGCGAACGACCTCGTGCCGTACCGGGCGCTCGCCGCGCACGGGCTTGCCGGCGTGATGCCTGCGCACGTCATCTATCCGCGGGTCGACTCGCGTCCTGCGGGGTTCTCCCCGGTCTGGCTCAAGGACGTCCTGCGCCGCCGCCTGGGTTTCGACGGGATGGTGTTCAGCGACGACCTGTCGATGGAAGGGGCGAGCGTGGCCGGCGGGATCGTCGAGCGCGGCCGCGCGGCGCTGGACGCCGGATGCGACATGGTGCTCGTGTGCAACGCGCGGGAATCCGCCGTGCGCCTGCTCGATGGGCTCGGGCCCCATGCGCTCGACCCCGCGCGCCCGGCCCGGATGGTGACCGGGGTGGCAGACGCAGGGGCCTACGCTGCGGCCGCCGCGCGCGTCGAAGAGGCGGGCGGCGCGGGGCTGCTCGCCTGAGCGTGCGTGGGTCCGCTCAGGCGCGCTCGATGTAGGCGCCGTCGTCCGTATTGACCTTGATGCGCTCGCCCTTGTCGATGAACGGCGGCACCTGCACGGTGATGCCGGTCTCGAGCGTCGCCGGCTTGAACGAGGTGGTTGCGGTCGCACCCTTGATGTTCGGCTCGGTGTCGACCACGGTCAGCACGACGCTCGGCGGCAGCTGCACGGCGATCGGGCGCTCGTTGTGGAAGTTGATCTGGACGTCGGTGTTGGGCAGCAGGTAACCGGTCTGCCCCTCGAGCTCCTCCGCCGAAAGCGTCAGCTGCTCGAAGGTGTCCTTGTCCATGAAGACGTAGCTCGAGCCTTCCTGGTAGAGGTACTGCATCTCGCGCGCCTCGACGTAGGCCCGCTCGATCTTCTCGTCGGTGCGGAAGCGCTGGTTGGACTTGGTCCCGGCCTCGATGTCCTTCATCTCGACCTGCATGAACGCGCCGCCGCGACCGCCGACGTGCACGTGATAGGATTTGAGAACGCGCCACACGCGCTTGTCCCATTCGATCAGGTTGCCGACCCGGATCTCGGTCGCGAGCACTTTCGCCATAGTCTGCCGCCGCGGCTGGAGAGAAAAACGCGCGATTCTACAGCAATCCCTCGTCGCCTCGACGCGTAACCGCCGCAACCCGAACCGGCTCCTCGCTTCCGTGTTCGACGCCGCCGCTCTCGTCTCCGGCCTCCCGCACCAGCCCGGCGTCTACCGCATGCTGAACGCGAAGGGCGACGTGCTGTACGTCGGCAAGGCCGGGGACCTCCGCAAGCGCGTCGCGAGCTACTTCCTCAAGGGCGGCCACGGGCCGCGCACCGAGGTGATGCTTGCCCAGGTCGCCGCGGTCGAGATCACCGTGACCGGCTCCGAGGCCGAGGCCCTGATCCTCGAAAACAACCTCATCAAGTCGCTTGCCCCGCGCTACAACATCCTTTTCCGGGACGACAAGTCGTACCCGTACCTGATGATCACCGGCGACCGCTTCCCGCGCATCGGCTTTCACCGCGGCCCACTCGACCGGCGCCACGCCTACTTCGGCCCGTTCGCAAATGCGGGCGCGGTGCGCGAGAGCATTCAGCTGCTGCAGAAGGTGTTCCGGCTGCGCACCTGCGAGGACTCGGTTTTCCAGAACCGTTCGCGCCCGTGCCTGCTGCACCAGATCAAGCGCTGCTCCGCGCCGTGCGTCGGCCTCGTCGCGGCCGAGCGCTACGCACAGGACGTCGCCGACGCGCGGCTCTTCATGGAGGGCCGCGAGGACGACGTGGTCGGGGCGCTTGCGGGACGCATGCAGGAGGCGGCCGAGCGACTCGACTTCGAGCAGGCCGCGGTCTACCGCGATCAGCTCCGGTCGCTCGCGCGCGTGCAGACGCGCCAGTACGTGGACACCGCGAAGGCGCTCGACGCCGACGTGGTCGCCTGCGCCATCGAGGGCGGTATCGCCTGCGTCAACCTCGCGATGATCCGCAACGGCCGCTACCTCGGTGACAAGAGCTTCTTCCCGCAGCACGCCGAGGACCGGTCGGCGCCCGAAGTCGTGGGCGCCTTCCTGGCACAGCACTACGCTCAGGGGTCGCCGCCCGCCCTGGTGATCGCGGAAGCGGGGCTCGACGCGGAGGACCTCGCGGCGCTGCTCGCCGAGAACGCCGGCCGCGCCGTGCAGATCGTGACGCGCCCGCAGGCCGAACGGCGGGCCTGGCTCGAGATGGCCCAGCGCAACGGGCGCGAGGCGCTCGCGCAGCGCGCGCGCGAGCAGGGGACCCAGGAGAGTCGTCTCGCCGCGATGCGCGAGGCGCTGGGGCTGGCGCCGTCGGTGCAGCGGATCGAGTGCTTCGACGTCAGCCACACGCACGGCGAGGCGACGGTCGCCTCGTGCGTGGTCTACGACAAGTACCAGCTGCGCAACGCGGAGTACCGCCGCTACAACGTCACCGCGGCGACCCCCGGCGACGACTACGCGGCCATGCGGGACGTGCTCCAGCGCCGCTACGAGCGGGCCGCGCGGGGCGAGGGCGTCGTGCCCGACCTCATTCTGATCGACGGCGGCAAGGGGCAGGTGCACGCGGTTCAGGCCGTGCTCGCCGAACTCGGCTTCGCAGGCATCGAGCTCGTCGGCGTGGCGAAGGGACCGAGCCGCAAGCCCGGGCTCGAGGAACTCGTGCTCGGCGACGGCAGCGTGCTCCGGCTGGAGAAGGACCATCCGGGCCTGCACCTCATCCAGCAGATCCGCGACGAGGCGCACCGCTTCGCGATTACCAGTCACCGCGCCAGGCGGGGCAAGGCGCGCGTCACCTCCAGCCTCGAGTCGATCGACGGGGTGGGTGCGAAGCGGCGCCGGCAGCTGCTCGAGCGCTTCGGCGGGCTGAAAGGCGTGGTGGCCGCGAGCATCGAAGAGCTCACGCAGGTCGACGGCATCAGCCGAACGCTCGCCGAGCGCATCTATCGCGAGCTGCATTGAGCCGTGCCGGTCAACGTCCCGAACCTGCTCACCTGGCTGCGGATCATCGCGATCCCGCTGCTGGTCGTCCTGTTCTATCTCCCGGATGCCTGGGTGCGCCCGCACGACAAGAACCTGTATGCGTGCGTGCTGTTCACCGCAGCGGCGGTCACCGACTGGCTCGACGGCTATCTCGCCCGACGGCTAAACCAGATGTCGGCGTTTGGGGCCTTTCTGGATCCGGTCGCGGACAAGCTGATCGTCGCGGCGGCGCTGATCCTGCTCGTGGAACTCGGCCGGGTCCCCGGCTACATCGCGGTCATCATCATCGGCCGCGAGATCACGATCTCGGCACTGCGGGAGTGGATGGCGAAGGTGGGGCAGGCGAAGAGCGTGGCGGTCAATTTCCTCGGCAAGATCAAGACCGTCGCGCAGCTGGTGGCCATTCCGATGCTGCTCTACCACGACCGGATTGGCGATTGGTTCAACCCCGCCCGTGTGGGCACCTGGCTGATCTACCTCGCGGCGGCGCTGACCATCGTCTCCATGGCGTATTACCTGAAACTTGCCGGACCGCAGGCCTTCGGCGGGGGCGGACGAACTTGACCGCCCCGGCGCCGGATCGCTAAAATTCGCTTTCGCGACGCGGGAATAGCTCAGTTGGTAGAGCGCAACCTTGCCAAGGTTGAGGTCGCGAGTTCGAGACTCGTTTCCCGCTCCAGGTTTTCCGGGAGGGAAGGCGTTGAAGCTTTCCCTCTTTTCGTTTGCGGCGCGCCGGCAGGGGCTGACCGTCCCCGCGGCCGGCGATCCATGCGGCGGGGTGGCAGAGTGGTCATGCAGCGGCCTGCAAAGCCGTGGACGCCGGTTCGATTCCGACCCCCGCCTCCACACCTGTCCCGACGATTACCGCGCCGCGGTTGCTGAGGCGCCGGCGCGGTTCGCGCCCTTCCGCGCCCGGGTGGCGAAACGGGTAGACGCAAGGGACTTAAAATCCCTCGGGTTTCATCCCATGCCGGTTCGAGTCCGGCCCCGGGTACTCCCTCAGGTCTGAGCACTTTCCGTTTTTCCGCGCGTGCGGTTGCTGAGGCCGGGAGGTGAGCGACCTTCCGCAGACGTAGCCAAAGTCGAAGTGGGTTGTCGGCAGAGTCGTGCCCGAGAGGGAGGGCGGTGCCGTGAAGCGCAAGCGCTTCGGCGTCGAGCAGATCGTCTGAGGCGCTCAAGCAGGCCGAGGTGACCCGTTCCGCAGTGTCGAATTTGGTAGGCGAGGAAGGACTCGAACCTTCAACCTTCGGCACGTAACCGTGGACCGACGCTCTTCCAGTTGAGCTAATCGCCTACCGCGAACCGTAGCGGAACCGAGGCTCGGGGACGGAAAACTATTGTCATAGGCACGGTCTTCTTCCGCGCTCCTCGGCAGACCGTGCTGTGCGACCCGGCGCCGCGCGCGCGGGGTGGGCTGCCCGGCGCTTCGACAGTTGCGCACCAGCGCGCCTCGCCAGGCGACGAAGTCGCCTCCGCGCATGAGTGGAGAACGTCCGGACTGGTGGAGCCGTGACTGATCGCCTCCTGGACGGGAACCGCAAGTCGATGATGCGGTGGGTACGTGCTCAGTCCGCTTCGTCTGCTGGCACCGCCGCCGGATCCGCAGGCGAGTTCGCAGGCGGCCCGGACGACGGCTGCGAATGCTCGACCTGCCGAAACGGCTCAGCGAGGCCAACCCACTCCATCACCTCATGAAGTTCCTCGAGACCGATGAGCGGGGGGATGAGACCAGAATCCGGCATTCAGACGTCTCCCGGGGTCACTTGAAGGTCCGAGCTGCATTCAGTCGACCTCGGTGTGCATGCGGCGCGCATCCGGTCGTGAAGGCTCAGGACACGCTCACGAGGCGGGGGTGCGTCCGCTTCGGGGACAGCGTTCCGCGCCCCAGGGCCGCGCTAAGGCTCTGGAGCACGTGGGACGCGAAGAATCCGTGCTGCCACTGCACGGCTAGGTGGGGATGAATGCGTGTGAACGGGTTGTCCTGCAAGGAAAAGTTGGCCTTGGACATCCGGTGGCCCAGATCGAACGCTTGACGCTCTTGGTCGGCATACTTCATCGGGTTTCTCCCAGTGCGCATGCATTTGCGATGCGCCTAGAGCCTAGCGGCGGGCATTCGGCCTGACCGTCAACGAATGTCAACCATGCGAAGTGCGCACGGCATCGGGTGGCGGAGACCTTCTGCGCGGCGCGCCTCGCCGGATCGTCCGCGGTCGGGCCTTGGCCGCCACCGGCGCCACGCCCCGACCTGCCACTGTGTAAACCGTCTCAAATTCCCGCTGCAAGGGCTTATTTCCGTTGCGGAATTCGTAGCCGGACCGGTACCATCCGCGTCTGCCGGCGAAGGGCCAACCGATGGCTGCCGGTCACGAGGAGGCGGCCACATGGCAACGAGGATTCCGGGCGGCGGAAAGGCCGGGCAGGCGCCGGCCCAGCCCACGGCGGCGAACGTCCGCTGGAACACCCAGGACCTGAAAAGCTCGTACGCGAACTTTTGCAACGCCACCAGCACGCGCGAAGAGGTCGTCCTCAACTTCGGCGTCAGCAACAACTGGGACCGGACGCCGCGCGACATGGAAATCGAGCTCGCCCACCGCATCGTCCTCTCGCCCTTCGCGGCCAAGCGGCTCTCCGGAATCCTCACCAAACTGATCGGCGAGTACGAGAGTCGCTACGGCGAGCTCAAGTGACCCGACCGGGAACGCGCAGCGCGGAAAGGCTCCTCGAGCGATGAGCGCCCCAATGTCGAGCGCCAGCCTGGGTCCGTCCGGTGGGCGCCACGCGCCCGGCGCGGGCGTGCCGACCGGTCAGGACGCGGCCCTCTGGGCAGTGCTCGCCAGCGCCGCCGACGCGCGCGAGTACTGCCAGAGCTGGCTCGCGATCCAGTGCCGCCTGATCCCGGGCGTGCTGGGCGGCGTCGTGCTTCTGCGACTGCCGGGCGCCGAGACCTACTCGGCGGTGGCGGTGTGGCCCGACGTGCGCCGCGACATGAGCTACCTGACCCCGGTCGCCCAGCAGGCGCTGACGGAGCGCCGCGGCATCGTCGCGCCGCGCAAGGACGCGCCCGACCCCGCGACGCCGAGCCTCTACATCGGCTACCCGGTCGAGTCGGTCGGCGTGCTCCACGGCGTCGTGGTCCTCGAGGTCGCGGCGCGCCCGGAGCCCGAGGTCCAGGCCGGGCTGCGGCAGCTGCACTGGGGTGCGGCCGGGCTGGAGCTGATGCTCTGCCAGCAGGAGGTTGTGCGCTTGGGCGAGACGCGCGACCGGCTGCAGGCCGTGCTCGAGGTGATCGCCTCCGCGGCGGCCCACGAGCGCTACGCTGCCGCCGCGACCGCCCTCGCCACCGACCTCGCCACCCGTCTCAAGTGCGAGCGCGTGAGCATCGGTTTCCTGCACGGCGGACAGACCCGGATCGACGCCGTCTCGCACAGCGCGCAGTTCAAGGACCGCACGAACCTGCTGCGCGCCGTCGCCACCGCGATGGACGAGGCGGTGGATCAGAACGCGACGATCGTCGTCCCGCAACCCGCCGGCAGCTCGCCGCTCGTCCGCCGCGCGAACGCGGCGCTGGTGACCGAGCACGGCTCGGGGACCGTCTGCACCGTCCCGATGACCGTCTCGGGCAAGCCCGCAGGGGCGCTCACGCTCGAGCGCGCGGCGGGTCGCCCGTTCGACGCCGCGACGATCGAGCTCTGCGAGGCGATCGCGGGCCTCGCCGGCCCGATGCTCGACGTGCACCGTCGCGAGGACCGCTGGTTCGGTGCACGCCTCGCGCTCTGGTGGCGGGAGAAGCTCGCGCAGCTCTTCGGCCCGCGGCACGGCGGGTTGAAACTCGCTGCGATCGTGTTCGCCGCCCTGGTCGCGTTCCTCACCCTCGCAAAAGGGGACTTTCGCGTCTCGGCGGCGACCGTGCTGGAGCCCCAGCTGCAGCTCGCGGCGACCGCTCCGTTCAACGGCTACATCCGCGAGGCGCCGGCACGCGCCGGCGACCTGGTGAAGAAAGGAGCGCTCCTTGCCCGGCTCGACGACCGCGAGCTCAAGCTCGAGCGCCTGAAGTACCTCTCGCAGGAGGAGGAGTTCACCAAGCAGATGCGCTCGGCGTTCGCCGACCGCAACCACGCCCAGGTCCAGATCCTGACCGCGCAGCTCGAGCAGGCCAAGGCGCAGGTGGCGCGGGTCGAGGAGCAGCTCCAGCGCACCGCGCTCGCCGCGCCCTTCGACGGTGTGGTCGTGTCGGGGGACCTCAGCCAGCAGCTCGGCGCGCCGGTGGAGCGGGGCACGGTGCTCTTCGAGATTGCGCCGCTCAGCGAGTTCCGGCTGGTGCTGAAGGCCGACGAGCGCGACATCGCCTATCTCCAGGTCGGCCAGCGCGGCGCCCTGCTGCTCGCGGCGTTCCCCGACGAGAGAATCGGGTTCGAGGTCACCGGCATCACGCCGGTCTCGACGCCGCGCGAGGGCCGGAACTACTTCCGCGTCGAGGCGAAGCTCGACCGCACCGATCCGCGCATGCGTCCGAACATGGAGGGCGTGGGCAAGGTCGAGATCGACCGCCGGCGCTACATCTGGATCTGGACCCGCCAGGCGCTCGACGCGCTGCGGCTCGTTGCGTGGTCGTGGCTGCCGTGAGTCGCGGCGCGCGCTAGGTCGGCATGGCGCAGCCGCTGTTCAGCCCGTCGTGGTATCGCGTCGCCAGTCTGACGCCGAAGCTCCGCGCGCACGCACATATCCACCGGCACCAGTACCGGGGCGAGACCTGGTACGTGCTGCAGGACCTGTCGTCGGAGCGCTTCCATCGCTTCTCGCCCGCGGCGTACTTCATCATCGGGCTGATGGACGGGCGCACCCCCGTCCAGACGATCTGGGAACGTGCCCTCGCGCAGCTCGGTGACGACGCGGTGACGCAGGACGAGGTCATCCAGCTCCTCGGTCAGCTGCACGCCGCCGACGTCATGCAGTGCGACGTCCCGCCCGACACGGCCGAGCTCTTCCGGCGGCGCGAGAAACAGGAGCAGGCGAAGACCGTGAAGCGCGCGCTCAGCGTCTTCGCCTGGCAGATCCCGCTCTTCGACCCCGAGCGGCTGCTCGACCGGATGGCGCCGCTCGCGCGCCCCTTTGCGGGGTGGTTCGGGCTCCTCCTCTGGTGCGCGGTCGTCGGCGCGGGCCTCGCCACCGCGGCGACGAACTGGCGCGAGCTGAGCGAGAACGTGCTCGACCGCGTGCTCGTGCCCGAGAACCTGCTCGTGATGTGGCTCGTCTTCCCGGTGCTGAAGCTCGCGCACGAGTTCGGCCACGCGCTCGCGGTCAAGACGCGCGGAGGCGAGGTGCACGAGATGGGCGTGATGATCATGGTCCTCACGCCGGTTCCGTACGTCGATGCGTCCTCGGCCTGGGCCTTTCGCAGCAAGTGGCAGCGCATCATCGTGGGCGCGGCGGGCATGATGGTCGAGCTCTTCATCGCCTCGATCGCGCTCTTCCTCTGGCTGTCCGCGGAGCCGGGGATGTTCCGCGGGGTGCTCTACAACATCATCCTGATCGCGGGAATCTCCACGGTGCTGTTCAACGCGAACCCGCTGCTGCGGTTCGACGGCTACTACATGCTGATGGACTGGCTCGAGATCCCGAATCTCCGCAGCCGCAGCACCCAGTACTGGGCCTATCTCGCGGAGCGCTACCTGTTCGGCCGGCGCGAGTCGGAGCGCCCGCCCGCCACGCGCGGGGAGCGCGCCTGGTTCGTCGGCTGGTCGGTCGCCTCGTTCGCCTACCGGATCTTCGTCGTCATCGCGATCCTGGTGTTTCTCGGCGAGCAGTCGCTGCTCCTGGGCGTCGTGTTCGCCGTGCTCACCGCCGCGACGTGGTTCGTGGTACCGGGGGTCAAGATCGTGAACTACCTGCTCAACAGCCCGCGCCTGCGGCGCGTGCGGCGGCGCGCGCTGTCGGCGAGCCTCGTCGTCGCCCTGGGGGTGGTCGCGGCGCTCTTCATCGTGCCGATCCCCATGCGCACCACGGCGCAGGGTGTCGTGTGGCTTCCCGACGAGGGTTTCGTGCGGGTCGGCGCCGACGGCTTCGTCGATCGCGTGGTCGCCAAGCAGGGCACTCGCGTGAAACCGGGCGAGGTGCTGATCGAGATGAGCGACGTCGAGCTCGCAACCGAGCTGAAGGTGCTCGAGGCGCGGGTGCGCGAGCTCGACGCGAAGCACCGCGAGCAGGTCGTGGTCGACCGGGTGCGCGCGGAGATCATCGACGAGGAGCGCCGCTTTGCCGCGCAGAGCCTGGAGCGCGCGCAGGAGCGCGCGCGCGAGCTGGTGATCAAGGCGAAAGCCGAGGGCGAGTTCGTCTACCCCGGCGCGCCGGACGCCCCGGGCCGCTTCCTCAAGAAAGGTGACCTGCTCGCGCACGTCGTCAACGCGGATGCGATCATCGTGCGCGCGGTGGTCTCGCAGCAGGACATCGACCTGGTGCGCAATTCGACGCGCGCGGTCCAGCTGCGCCTTGCCGAGGATCTCCCGGGCACGATCCGCGGCGCGGTGAAGCGCGTCGTGCCGTCGGCGACCGACCAGCTGCCCAGTGCGGCGCTCGGCACCCTGGGCGGCGGCGCGATGGCGGTCGATCCGAGCGACCGCGACGGCCGCAAGAGCGTCCAGCGCTTCTTCCAGGTCGACGTGGAGCTGCCCCACGACGGTCGCGCGCTGCGCGTCGGCGGGCGCGCCTACGTGCGGTTCGACCACGGCTGGGAGCCGCTCGGCGTGCAGTGGTACCGGCGCGCGCGGCAGCTCTTCCTCGCGCGATTCAATGTCTGAGCTCGCGCTCCCCGCGCTCGCACCGACCGCCGCGTACCCCGAACAGGAGGTCGCGCGTCCCGGCCTGCTCGACCGGCTCGCGGACGGGATCGCCGCACCGGTCGTGCGGCGGCTCACGGCGCGCAAGGCCGCCCGGGTCGACATCGCCGCCGCGGTGCGGCGCTTCGCCGCGGAGGCGGAGAAGCTTCCCGACCGCGAGATCGTTCCGACGGCGCAGACCCTCGGGGTCGCGCTGCGGCGCGACGGCTTCAGCCCGGCGCTCGTCGCCCAGACCTTCGCGCTCGTGCGCGAGGTTGCCGGGCGTACCCTGGGCATGCGCCACTTCGACTCGCAGCTGCGCGGCGGCTGGATCATGCTGAACGGCATGATCGCGGAGATGGACACGGGGGAGGGGAAGACGCTCACCGCCACGTTGCCCGCGTGCGCCGCCGCGCTGGCGGGCCTGCCGGTGCACATCATCTCCGTCAACGACTACCTCACCGCGCGCGACGCGGAGACGATGGCGCCGGTCTACAAGGCGCTCGGCCTGACGGTCGGCGCCGTGGTGAACGGCATGGAGCCGGCGGCGCGCCGCGCCGCCTACGGCGCCGACGTCACGTTCTGCACGAACAAGGAGCTCACCTTCGACTACCTGCGCGACCGGATCGCGCTCGGCTCGCAGGTGAACCGCATCCAGCTCTCGATCGAGCGGGTCGCGGGCGCGCGCGGGCGCGCGAGCCAGCTCGTGCTGCGGGGGCTCTTCTTCGCGATCGTCGACGAGGCGGACAGCGTCCTCGTCGACGAGGCGCGAACGCCGCTCATCATTTCGGCGCGCGCCAGCCAGGGGCCCGAGCGCGACATGTACGAGGCGGCGCTCGCGCTCGCCGGCCGGATGGCGGTCGGGACGCACTACGTGATCGAAGGCGGCGAGCGCCACGTGCGGATCACGCCCACGGGACGCGAAGCGCTCGCGGAGGTGGCCGACACGCTGCCCCCGGCGTTCCGCGGGGCGCGGCGTCGCGAGGAGCTCGTCACCCAGGCGCTGGTCGCGACACACGTCTTCAAGCGCGACGCGCAGTACATCGTGCGCGACGAGAAGGTCCAGATCATCGACGAGTCCACCGGCCGCATCCTGCCGGACCGATCGTGGGAGCAGGGCCTGCACCAGATGGTCGAGGCGAAGGAGGGCGTGCCGCTCACCAGCCAGCAGTCGTCGGTCGCCCGCATGACGTACCAGCGCTTCTTCCGGCGTTACCTCCGGCTAGCCGGCATGACCGGGACCGCACGCGAGATCGCCGGGGAGTTGTGGTCCGTCTACCGCCTGCCGGTGGCGCGCGTGGCGCCCAACCGCCCGGTGCGGCGGCGGGGACTGGGCGTGCACGTCTACGACACGGCCGACGAGAAGTGGGCGTCGGTGGTCGCGCGTGCGCGTGAAGTGACCACGTCCGGGCGCCCGATCCTGATCGGCACCCGGTCGGTCGGGGCCTCCGAGGCGCTGAGCCGGCGGCTCGCGGCGGAGGGACTGGAGCACCAGCTGCTGAACGCCCGGCAGGACAAGCAGGAGGCCGAGATCGTGGCCCAGGCCGGGCAGCGCGGTCGCATCACGGTCGCGACGAACATGGCGGGCCGCGGGACCGACATCCGGCTCGGGAAGGGCATCGACCAGCTCGGGGGATTGCACGTCATCGCCACGGAGATACACGAGTCGCGCCGCATCGACCGGCAGCTCTACGGGCGGGCCGGCCGCCAGGGCGACCCCGGCAGCTTCGAGGCGCTGGTCGCGCTCGAGGACGAGTTGTGTCGCCTCTATTTGGAGGGTCCGCTGGCCGCATTGGCACGCCGCGCGCTGGCCGCCGGACCGCGTTCGGCGCTGGCGCGCCGGCTGGTCCGGTACGCGCAGTGGCGGGCCGAGCGCAGCAACGCCGCAATCCGCAGGGAGCTGCTGACGATGGACGAGCAGCTCGGAGACCTGCTCGCGTTCTCCGGAAAGGGAGAGTAGACCGCGGGGGTCAGCCGCCGGGCCGCGCGGGTATGGCGGCCGGTTCCGGACCGAGCTTCTGGAAGGTCACCTTGCACTTCGCGCCGGCCGGAATGAGCTGCTTCTCGTTGGGGAGCTCGAGTCGCACCCCGAACGTCCCGCTCGCGGCATTGATCACGCGGTCCACCACGGCTACGCGCGCGAGAAACTTCTGTTTGGGCGTCTCGGGGGCCACTTCCGCGCGGTCGCCGCGCTGGACGTGCCCGTAGAGCTTGGCGGGCAGGATCACTTCCACGTTGAGCGGATCGATCTCCGCGATCTTAAGGATCGGGTCCTTCACGCTGGCCGTCGCGAACTCGCCCGGCTTCAGGTAGCGATCGACCACCACGCCGTTCACCGGGCTCTTGATCGTGCGCATGCTGAGCACCTCGGACGCCCGCGCCACCTCCAGCTCGGCCATCTTCTGGTTCTCGCGCGCCACCTTGAGCTCCGACTCGGCGAGGGAGCGCTCGGTGCGTGCCTCCTCGAGGGCGTTCGACGAGATGAAGTTCTGGCGCGCGAGCTCCTCGGCCCGCTTCTCCTTCTTGACTGCGAGGTCCAGGCGCGCCTCCGCGGCCTTCAGCGGCCCGATCGACTCGGCACGCTGTTTCGCGACCGCCAGCGCCGCCCGCTCGGGACCCGAATCGAGGGTGACGACGACCTGGCCGCGCTTGACCGCTTCGCCGCGCTCGACGCCGAGGGAGGCAATCAGTCCCTCGACCGGGCTCCGAATGTCCACCATCTGCCGCGCCTCGATGATGCAGTCGAACTCGTTGGCGAGGGCTGCCGGGGCGAAGAGTCCGGCAGTGGCGGCGAGGGCAGGCAGGAAGGCGATTCGCATCGAGGCGTCCAGAGGGGCTCGCGGAATTCAAGTGGCGGCCGAATTTTCCCGGCGAAATTTTTGACTGTAAAGGACTAATGCCCCCGGGGACGGCAGTCCTCGTGGCGCCCTGCGTGCCGCTTGGCGGGCCCTGGAAGGTAGAATCGACTCATGATCGTGTTCGAACTGGCGTGCACTGCCGATCACCGGTTCGAGGGCTGGTTCGGATCGGTGGACGACTTCGCGCGCCAAGAGGCGGTGGGACTGCTCACGTGCCCGCTTTGCGGGACCTCCGGCGTCCGCCGGCTCCCGAGCGCGAAGGTACGCACAACGTCCGCCGCCGAGCCCGTGTCGGAACCGAAAACTCCTGACGCTCCCGCCGTCGCGAGGCCGACCGCGGAGGTGACCCTGGCTTCGGTGGTTCGGGAGATTCTCGCCCGGACCGAGGACGTCGGACGCCGCTTTCCAGAAGAGGCGCGGCGCATTCACTACGAGGAAGTGCCGCCGCGGCCGATCCGTGGCCAGGCGACCGCCCAGGAGGCCCAGGACCTCGCGGACGAGGGCATTCCGGTGGTCTCGCTGCCGATCCCGCCACGCGGGGATACGCACTAGCGCCAGCGTGCCTAGGCGATCTCGATAAGCGCGAGAATGTGTATTATGTAAACTTGCAGTTTAGCGTGGCCGGGGCCGAACCGGGCCACGCCTAATCGCTGGCCCCCGCTTTCCGGAGCAGTCCCGCGATATCGGTGTTCTGGGTTTGCAACGCCCACTTGAGCGCGGTCGCCCCGGAGTCCGCCTTGGCGTTCGGATCAGCCGACCGGCTTAGCAGGAGGCGGACCATTTCCACGTGGCCACTTCGTGCCGCGAACATCAGCGCGGTGGCGCCGTTCGGGGCCTTGGCATCCACTTCGGCTCCGTTCTCCACGAGGTACCGGGCGACCTCCGTCTGACCCTGAAACGCCGCATAGTGCAGCGGTGTCCAGCCGTCCTTGTTGATCTGGGCGCCCCGCTGATGCAGGAGTCGAACGGTGGCGGCGTGGCCCTTGAACGCGGCGAACATGATCGCCGTCTCGTTGGACGGGGTCCGGGCGTTCACGTTCGCCTTCCGGTCGAGGAGCAGGCGAACCAGCTCCAGGTGGCCTTCCCGCGCGGCGTACATCAGGAGCGTCTGTCCTTCCCTGTCCGTGGAGCTCGGGTCCATGCCCCGGTCCAGAAACTGGCGCACCTCGGCCGCGTCATTCACCCGCACCGCGTTGAAGAGGTCATCGAGCGTGCCCTGGGCCGCCGCAGGGAAGATAGGCGTAGAAAATAAAAATAATAAAATCCGAAGAGTGCGAATCATTTCTAATGTCCAATCTAAAATCCCGGCGGTCGGAACACGCGGGCAAAATTTTGGGTTGTAGCGGCCCCGATCGTATCGAACGCCTCCTCCCGAACCCGGGCCAATTCCGCTGCCACGAACCTGACGTAGGCCGGCTGATTCGTCTTGCCCCGGTGCGGAACCGGCGCGAGATAGGGCGCGTCGGTCTCGACCAGGATCCGCTCGAGGGGTACCGACTTAGCCGTCAGTCGCAGCTCTTCGGCGTTCTTGAAGGTCACGATCCCGGAGAAGGAGATCATGAATCCCAGGTCCAACGCCGCGCGCGCGACCTCCAGCGTCTCGGTGAAGCAGTGCATCACCCCGCCGACCTCCCCCGCGCGCTCCTCGCGCATGATCCGCAGCGTGTCGTCGGCGGCCGCGCGCGTGTGCACCACGAGGGGCTTCCCGCACGCCCGCGCGGCGCGAATGTGAGTGCGGAAGCGTTCCCGCTGCCATTCGAGGTCCCCGCGCAGCCGGTAATAGTCGAGCCCGGTCTCGCCGATCGCGAGCACCCGCGCATGGTCGGCCAGGCGGACCAGTTCTTCGACCGAGATGGGTTGCTCGTCCGGATGGTCGGGATGGACCCCGACGGTCGCGAACAGCCGTTCGTGCGCCTCCGCGAGCGCCCTCACCCGCGGGAAGTCGGTCAACGTGACGCTGATGCAGAGCGCGTGCGAGACCCCGGCCGCGGCCATCTCGGCCAACACCTCCGGGACTCGGTCGCGGTATTCATCGAAATCGAGGTGGCAGTGCGAATCGACCAGCATTCACTCAATAGGTATGGGTCGAGCGGGTCGACTGCATCAGCCCGCCCAGCAACCCCTCGATGCGGCGCTTCGCCGCGTGCCCGCTCTCGTCGTCGGAGAAATGCACGCCGATGCCTTGCGCCTTGTTGCCCTGGCAGTTCGCCGGGGTCACCCAGACCACGGTCCCGGCGACCGGGATCTTGTTGGGGTCGTCCATGATCGTCAGGAGCATGAACACCTCGTCCCCGATGCGGTAGCGCTTGGTCGTCGGGATGAAGATGCCCCCGCGCTTGAGGTGGGGGATGTAGGCCGCGTAGAGCGCGGACTTCTGGGAGATGGTCAGCGAGAGGACGCTCGGGCGCACCCCGCTCTTGCTGTTCGTATCGTCATTCATGCGGCGACTCCCGAAGCTGCGCGTAACGCAGGCAGATCTCCTCGATGAAGAGGCGCGCGTTGAGCGGGTGCAGCGCAACTGCCCGCGCGGCCGACAGCGAGCGCTCGAATCTTAGCAGCGCCGCTCGAGGCAGCCCACGCGCGATCGCGCGCACTGCGGACTCCTGCCGCACGTTGTAGCGAATCGCCCCCCCTATGCGTGCCGCCACCAGGTCGTACGCCCACTTCTGGAGCCAGCCGACGACCACGTCGGGCGCGATCCCCTGGCAGGCATCGGCGAGGTCGAGCGCGGTCGCATCGGGCCGCGCCAGGGAGGCGGTCAGCGCCTCGCGCGCGCGAGCGGTCTCGCCGTCCTCCTCCATCGCCGCGAGCGGCGCGCGCCCCGCGTAGCGCAATCGCGACTCGGGATCCTTCAACCCCTGTCCGGCGAGCCAGGGCAGCGCCGTCTCCAGCGCAGCCGCGGTCACCGCGATCCGCTGGCAGCGGCTGCGCACCGTCGGCAGCAGCCGGTCGGGCGCGCTGGACACGAGCAGAAACAGCGTTCGCGGGGGCGGCTCCTCGAGGCTCTTCAGCAATGCGTTCGCAGTGGCGGCGTTCATGGCCTCGGCCGGACGCACCAGGATGACCCGGGCGCCTCCCCGGTGGGTTCCGACGGCGAGGAAGCCCTGCAGGTCACGGACCTGGTCGACCTTGATCTGTCGGCTGGGGGCGGCCCCGGCCTTTGCCTGCGGTTCGCCGTCCGTGGCGGCCGACTCGGAAAGGGCCTCGGGCTCGACGATGCGGAAGTCGGGATGGTTTCCGAGGGCGAACCAGCCACAGGCGGGGCAACCCCCGCAGGGAAACCCACCGGCAGCCGGCGCCTCGCAGAGCAGCGACTGGGCAAACGTCCGCGCGAGGACCGTCTTGCCGAGTCCGGGCGGGCCGTGAATCAGCAACGCGTGCGGCAGGGCCGAGCGGCGCTGCGCCAGTGCCTCCCAAGCCGAATTCAACCATGGAAAAATATTATTTGTCAAAGCGTTGCAACTATTTTCTCAAGTGTTTTCCTAATATCTTCGATCGCCCAGGTTGCGTCCACCACGCGGATTCGCAGGGGGTCTTGCGCCGCGCGCTCGAGATAAGCGGCCCGAACCCGCTCGTGAAACGCCACCGACTCCCGTTCGAAGCGGTCGAGGTTGCCCTGCCCGGCCCGCAGCCGGTCCTGCCCGACCCCCACCGGGACGTCGAAGAAGAGCGTCAGGTCCGGCTGCAGGCCCTCCTGCACCCAATCCTCCAGCACCCCCAGCTTTTCCACCGGCACGCCCCGCCCCCCGCCCTGGTAGGCGAACGTGGCATCGGTGAAGCGGTCCGACAACACCCAGTCGCCCCGGCCCAGGGCCGGTCGGATCACCTGGGCAAGGTGCTGCTGGCGAGCCGCGAACACGAGGAGCGTCTCGGTACCCACGTCCATCGGCTCCCCCAGGATGAGCGTGCGAAGGCGCTCGCCGAGCGGCGTGCCGCCCGGTTCCCGCGTCACGATCACGTTCCGCCCGGGCGCGCGGCGCAGCCGCTCTGCGAGCCACTCGAGGTGCGTGCTCTTGCCCGCGCCGTCGAGGCCCTCCAGGGTGATGAACTTTCCGCGCATGCGTGCAATCGAAGGCGCCGGCCCTCAGGGGCGGCCCCCGCGCTGATATTTTGTCACGGCGCGATTGTGCTCTTCGAGCGTGCGCGAGAACTCGCTCGATCCGTCGCCGCGCGCGACAAAGTAGAGCGCCGATGACGGGGCGGGTCGAAGCGTCGCCTCGATCGCCGCGAGGCCGGGCAGCGCGATCGGCGTCGGCGGCAGGCCGTCGCGGGTGTAGGTGTTGTAGGGCGTGTCGGCGAGCAGATCCCGCTTGCGCAGGTTCCCGTCGAACGCGGCCCCGAGACCGTAGATCACCGTCGGGTCCGCCTGGAGCCTCATGCCCACCCGCAGGCGGTTGTTCAGCACCGCCGCGATCAGCGGCCGGTCCTCCGGCCGCCCCGTCTCCTTCTCGACGATCGAGGCGAGGATGAGCGCTTCGTACGGGGATGCGAGCGGCACGTCCGGCTGGCGTGCGGCCCAGGCGACCGCCAGCCGCTTCTCCATCGCGCGGTAGGCATTGCGCAGGATCTCGAGGTCGCTCGTTCCGCGCGGGAAGACATACGTGTCCGGGAAGAACCAGCCCTCCGGATGCGCGCCCGGCAGCTCGAGCCGCTTGACGAGATCCGCATCCGACAGCTCGATCGTGTCGTGGCGGACCCGCGGATGGGCGTTCAGCGCCGCGCGCACCTGCCGGAACGACCAGCCCTCGATCAGGCGCACCTCGGCCAGCGCGAATTCGCCGCGAACGAGCTTGCCGAGCAGGTCGAGTGGGGTTGCGCCGGTCCGCAGTTCGTAGCTGCCCGCCTTGATGTCGGACGGCTTCGCCGCAATCCTTGCTACGAGCTCGAACGCCCAAGGTGGCATGTCGATGCCGGCGCGCACCATCATGCGCGTCGCGGCCCGCAGCGAGGTGCCGGGCGGGATCGCAAACTCGATCGGATCGGCCTGCAGCCTGAGCGGCGAATGAGCGAAACGATGCAGCCACGCCGCGGCGCCTAGGCCGGCGAGAATGGCGAGCAGGATCAGCAGCTTGAGGAGCTTCAGCATTTCCGGCGGGAGGCCGGCCGAGGCAGGCCCGCCCCTATAATAGCCCGCCCCGAAAGCCCGTTACACGATGCACACCGACTGGACCGACTTCCTGCGCGCGCGCGGCGCCGTTCTGGCCGACGGTGTTGCGCGTGACTTCGGCGATCCGGCCGCCGAGCGCGTCGCCGCGCGCGAGGGCGACGTCGTCGCGGACCTGTCGCATCTCGGCCTCATCGCCGTCACCGGCACGGACGCGCGGGCCTTTCTTCACGCGCAGCTCAGCTGCGACATTCAGGCGCTGGGGACCGCGCAGGCCAGCCCATGCGCCTACTGCTCCCCCAAGGGACGGATGATCGCGAGCTTCCTCGTCTGGCCCGAAGCCGACGGCTTCTCGCTCGTGCTAGCACGCTCGATCGTCGCGTCGACGATCAAGCGGCTGCGCATGTTCGTCCTGCGTTCCAAGGTTGCGCTCGCCGACTGCACCGACGAGCGGCGCCTGTTCGGCGCGGCGGGACCGTCCGCCGAACGGGCACTGCGGGCGATCGCGGGACCGGTGCCCGAATCCGACCATCGCGTGGCACATGCCGCAGGCACGACCATCGTCCGCGTCGCGCCAAGCCGTTTTCTGGTCGCGACCGCGCCGGCGCGCGCGCCCGCGTTGTGGGACGCGCTGTCGACGACGTTGCGTCCGGTTGGCACCCCGTGCTGGGAGTGGCTCGAGATCCGCGACGGAATTCCCCTCGTCACGGCCCGGACGCAGGACGAGCTGGTCCCCCAGATGGCGAACCTCGAGGTGCTTGGCGGCGTCAGCTTCCAGAAAGGCTGCTACCCGGGGCAGGAGATCGTTGCGCGCACCCAGTATCTCGGGAAGTCCCGGCGCCGGATGTTCCTCGCGCGCGTGGAAGGCGCCTCGCCTGCCGCGGGGGATCCGCTCTACAGCGAGGACCTCGGCGCGCAGGCGAGCGGAATGATCCTCAACGCGGCACCGGCCCCGGAGGGAGGGCACGACGTTCTCGCAGTCGTCCTCGCCCCGGCCGGCAGTGCGGGCGCCGTGCATCTCGGCTCTCCGTCCGGCCCACCGCTCCGGTTCCGCCCCCTTCCCTACGCCGTCCCGTGACCTGCAGCTACTACATCTACTACCGCAGCCGCCGCCCGGAGCGCGAGATCAGCGCGGTCGTCGGCGAGATGCAGGCCGCGCTCGCGCGCGAGACCGGCATCGCGGGCCGGCTCATGCGCCGCACCGAAGATCCGGCCACCTGGATGGAAGTGTACGAAGCGGTTCCGGACACCGCCGACTTTGAGCAGCGTCTCGCGGCCGCGGTCGTGCGCTTCGCGGTCGACCGCCTGCTCGACGCGGATGCGCGGCGGCACGTCGAGCGGTTCGTGCCGGCCGGCTGAGCATGTGCCTCATCCTCTTCGCGTATCGCGCCCACCCGCGCTATCGGCTCGTCGTGGCGGCCAACCGGGACGAGTGGTTCGGTCGCCCCACCGCGCCGGCGGAGTTCTGGCCCGATGCGCCCGAGGTGCTCGCCGGACGCGACCTCGCCGCCAGCGGGACCTGGCTCGGCGTGACGCGCGGCGGGCGCTTCGCGGCGCTCACGAACTTCCGCGATCCCGCGCGCATCCGCACCGACGCGCCGTCGCGCGGCGCGCTCGTGCGCGAGTACCTGACGTCGAGCACCAATACCGCGACCTATCTGCGGTCGGTGCGCCAGGACGCGGACCGCTACAACGGCTTCAGCCTCCTTCTCGGCGATCGCAGCGCGCTGCACTACTTCTCGAACCGCGAGGGCGAGGGACGCGAGCTGCCTCCGGGGATCTACGGGCTCTCGAACCATCTGCTCGACGCGCCCTGGCCAAAGGTGCGCGCCGGGAAGGCGCGCCTCGCCGCGCATCTCGAGGGTGAGGTGGACCCGGAGGCGCTGCTCGGCCTGCTGGACGACTCGCAGGAGGCGCCCGATGCCGATCTCCCGCGCACGGGCGTTCCCCTGGACCTCGAGCGGCAGCTCTCGCCGCTGCGCATTCGTGCGGGCGACTACGGCACGCGGTCCTCGACCGTGGTTCTCGTCTCGCACGACGAGGAGGTTGCGCTGCTGGAGCGCAGCTTCGACGCGTCCGGCGCCGAGTCGGGCGTCGTGCGGGAGCGCTTCCGTGTCTCGCGCTAGAGGTCGCGCGCCATCGTGACGTGCGGAATGCCTGCTTCCATGAACGTCGCGCCCTCCACGGCGAACCCGAACCTCGCGTAGAACGGCACCGCGTGGGTCTGCGCATTGAGCACCACGCGTCCCATGCCGCGCGTGCGCGCGCGCTCGATCAGCGCCTCGAGCAGGCGCGCCCCGACGCCCTGCCCGCGCGCCTCCCGCAGGACGGCCATCCGGCCCACGTGCCCGTCGGGCAGCAGTCGGCCCGTGCCGATGACGTGGCCGGCGGCGTCGTACGCGAGGGCATGGTCGCAGCGCTCGTCCCACTCGTCGAGCTCGATCTCGCGCGGCACGCCCTGCTCGACCACGAAGACCGTCTCGCGCACGCGCTGCGCCTCGGCGCGGGCCGACTGCCACGGCAGGATGCGGATCGAGACGCGGGCGTTCATGCGGGGAGCATGCGGGGTCGGACCGTATAATATCGAGCTCAATCACCCGACTGCGAGCGGATGCAGAGTCTCTGGGGCGACGCCGAAGCCGAAACGTTCGACGGCGAGCTCGGCAAGCGCGTGTACACCTCCCGGCTGCTGGGGCGCGACAAGTCGCTGGTCCTGCACGGCGGCGGAAACACGTCGGTGAAGCTCCGCGAGCGCGACCGCTTCGGCGGCGAGCAGTCGATCCTCTACGTGAAAGGCAGCGGCTGGGACCTCGAGACGATCGAGGCCGCGGGTTTCGCGCCGGTGCGGCTCGACCCGGTCGCCCGGCTCGCTACCCTGGCGCGCCTGTCCGACCCGGACATGGTGAACGAGCTCACCACGCAGCTGACGCGCGCGTCCGCGCCGACGCCGTCGGTCGAGACGATCCTGCACGCCTGCCTCCCCTTCCGCTTCGTCGATCATACGCACGCGGACGCGGTGCTTGCGATCACCGACACGCCCGACGGCGAGCAGCGGATCCGCCGGCTCTACGGCGACGCGGTCGTCGTCATCCCTTACTTCATGCCGGGATTCGACCTTGCGCAGGCGGTCGCGCGCGAGTTCGCACGCGCGGCGACGTCGCGCACGATCGGGATGGTGCTGATGAAGCACGGCGTGTTCTCGTTCGGCGACACGGCCCGCGAATCCTACGAGCGGATGATCGACCTGGTCGCCCGGGCGGAGCGGTATCTCGACGCGCAGGGTGCGTGGAGCGTCTTGCCCGAACCCGCCCCTGCAGCGTGCGAGGCGGACACCCTCGCGCTCGCGGATCTGCGCCGCCGCGTGAGCGGCGCCGCCGGTTTTCCCCTGGTGATGCGCGTCCGCGCCAATGCCCGCACGCTCGGCTTTGCGCGCCACCCGGCGCTCCCCCGCCTGTCGCAGCAGGGCCCGGCGACGCCGGACCACGTGATCCGCACGAAGCGCGTGCCGATGCTGGGTGACGATGTCGAGGCCTATGCCGCGGCCTATCGCGAGTACTTCGCGCGACACGAACCGCAGGCCAAGGCGCGCAAGGTGATGCTCGACCCCGCGCCGCGGGTGGCCGTCGATCCGCGGTTCGGCATCGCGAGCTTCGGGCGCACCGCTAAGGACGCCCGCATCGTCGAGGAGCTCTACGAGCACACGATCGAGGTCATCCTGCGCGCCGAAGCGCTCGTCCGCTACGAGGCGCTGCCGGCGCAGGATATCTTCGACGTCGAGTACTGGGATCTGGAGCAGAACAAGCTCCGGAAGGGACCCGCGCCCGCGCTCTTCGCCGGCGAGGTCGCGCTGGTGACCGGCGCGGCGTCGGGCATCGGCAAGGCCGCCGTCGCCGCGTTCCTGGCGCGCGGCGCTGCGGTCGTGGGGCTCGATCTCAGCCCGGCGGTCGACACCCTCCACCGTCGCGACGACTACCTCGGGATCCGTGGCGACGTCTGCGACGACGCGGCGGTTCGCGCGTCGCTCGAGCGTGCGGTACAGGCCTTCGGCGGCGTCGACATGCTCGTGCTCAATGCCGGCATCTTCGCCGCCGGTCGCAGCATCAAGGATCTGCCGCAGGACGAGTGGCGCAAGGTGATGACGGTGAACCTGGACGCGAACCTCGCGCTCCTGCGGGCCTGCCACCCGCTCCTGCAGCGCGCGCCGCGGGGTGGCCGGGTGGTGGTGATCGGCTCGAAGAACGTGCCCGCGCCAGGCCCGGGGGCGGCTGCATACTCCGCCTCCAAAGCGGCCCTCAATCAGCTCGCCCGGGTTGCCGCGCTCGAGTGGGGCGCGGACGGGATCCGGGTCAACACGCTGCACCCGAACGCGGTGTTCGACACCGGGATCTGGACCGACGATGTGCTCGCCGAGCGGGCGAGGCGCTACGGCATGACGGTCGAGCAGTACCGGACCAACAACGTCCTGCGCACCGAGGTGTCGAGCCGCGACGTCGCCGAGCTGGCGGCGGAAATGTGCGGCCCGCTGTTCGCCAAGACGACCGGCGCCCAGGTCCCGGTGGACGGCGGAAACGAGCGGGTAATCTGATGGCGCGGGGCGTCGAAACGCTGCGCTGGACCGGCGACCGCCTCGAGCTGATCGACCAGCGCGCCCTGCCGCAGCGGGTCGAATATGTCGACTGCCGCAGTGCAGCCGTGGTGGCGGCGGCCATCCGCGACATGACCGTGCGCGGGGCGCCGGCGATCGGCTGTGCGGCCGCCTATGGGATCGCGCTCGAGTCGACTCGGCCGACGTTCGCCTCGCTCGGGGAGTTCCACGCCGCCCTGCAGGCCGCGTTCGCCGAGCTCGCGGCGAGCCGGCCCACGGCCGTGAACCTGTTCTGGGCGCTCGAGCGGATGCGCGGCGTGTACGACGCGACCCGCGCCGAGCCCCCGGAGCGAATCTCCGCGCGGCTCGTGGCCGAAGCGGTCGCCATCCACCGCGAAGACGTGGAGGTCAACCAGGCGATCGGTCGGCACGGCGCCGCGCTCGTGCCCGATGGCGCGCGGATCATGACCCACTGCAACGCCGGTGCGCTCGCGACCGCGGGCCACGGCACGGCGCTCGGGGTCGTACGCTCGGCCCGCGACCTGGGAAGGAAGATCGCGGTGATCGCGAACGAGACGCGGCCGTTCCTGCAGGGCGCGCGCCTGACGGCCTGGGAAATGGTCCAGGAAGAGATCCCGGTCACGCTGATCACGGACAACATGGCGGGCCACCTCATGCAGCGCGGGCGTGTGGACCTGATCGTGGTCGGGGCCGACCGGGTCGCCGCGAATGGCGACGTCGCCAACAAGATCGGCACCTACACGCTTGCCGTGCTCGCGGCGCGCCATGGTCTGCCCTTCTACGTCGCCGCACCGCTCTCGACCATCGATCGGAATGTACCCGACGGTGCGGCGATCCCGATCGAGGAGCGTGCGGCCGCCGAGGTGACCGGGTTCCGCGGGGAACGCTGGGCGCCGGAAGGCGTTGCGGTGGTGAATCCGGCCTTCGACGTGACCCCGGCTGCGCTCGTCACCGGCCTGATCACCGAGCGCGGGGTGACGGGGCCGGTCGACGCCGAGGGCATTCGGCGACTCTTCGCGAGCTAGTTCATGCGTTGGACGCGCCGGGCGCCGGGGCTCGCCGTCCTTGTGCTCGCCCTCGCCGGCTGTGCGGGACAGTACTTCCACGACGCCGGCCCGCCGCCCGACGCCCCACGGGTCGAACTCTCGGCGTGGCCGTACCGGGACTACTGGACGGCGATCGTCTTCAACGGGGACAAGATCGGCTATGCGCACGTCGAGGTGCTGCCCGCGGGAGAGGCGTACGAGATCCGCGCGGAGAGCGCGCTGCGGCTGCGTTTCCTCGGCTTCGAAAAACGCGTCGCGCTCCGGTCGCACGACCGGGTGCGCAGCGACCTGACGCTGGAAGCCTTCGAGTACGACTACGACATCGATGGCGCCCGGCTGGAGGTGTCGGGCCGCGTCGTCGCGGACTCGCTGCAGGTGCGGCTCACGAACGCCGGCCGGACCGAGACGCAGGTCCTGCGCCCGGAGGGGCCGCTCTACCCGGCCAGCGCGATCACGATGGTGCCGGCGCTACGCGGCCTGAAGGTCGGCGCGGAATACCGGTTTACCGTCTATAGCGGCGAGGCGCAGCGCCTCGCGCCGGTCGTGCAGCGCGTCGAAGCCTACGAGCGCAGCACCCTGTTCGAGGGGCCCGCCTGGAAAGTGGCCACCGAGATGCTCGGCCTGCGCACGACGACCTGGCTCGACGCGCGCGCGCGCCCGATGCTCGAGATCGGGCTCGGCGGCGTGCTGATCGCCGGCCTGGAGGACGAGGCGCGGGCGAGGCGCGAGCTGGCGGGCGGTGCGCTCGCGCGCAACGAGGCCCTTCTCGACATTGCGCTCATCCGCATCCCCGAGCCGCTCGGCGATCCAGTGGCCCTCACCTACCTCAAGCTCGCCATCGAGGCGCTGGTGGACCCAGGCGCCCTTCCGGAGGATCCCGGTCAGCGCTGTCGCGTCGTGGACGCGCAAGTCCACTGCGAGCTGCGCGCGATCCCGCTGCCCGGGACCGAGGCACGCGCGCCCGCGGCCGGATCCGAGCCGGCGTTCCTCCAGTCCACGCTGACGGTCCCGAGCCGGGATCCGCGCATCGTCGCGCTCGCCGGACAGATTGCCGCCGGGCGCAACCTGCCGCTCGACCAGGCGCGGGCGATCGTCGAGTGGATGAGAGCCAACATCCGCCGCGAGGCGGCCGACGCGTTTTCGGCGCTCGACGTGCTCGCTGCGCGCCGCGGGGAGTGCCAGGGGCACGCCTACCTCTATGCGGCGCTCGCGCGCGCGCTCGGCATTCCGACGCGCGTGGCGAACGGCCTCGTCTACTCACCGGAGCTGCAGGGGTTCGCCTTCCACGCCTGGAACGAGAGCCTCGTCGCGGGCGAGTGGATCGGCGTGGACGCGACCCTCGGCCAGGTCGGAACCGACTCGACGCACTTGAAGATCGTGTACGGGGAGAATCCGGGCGATCTCGCCCCGCTCGCGGCCTGGGTGGGGCGGACGCGGATCCGGGTGCTCGAGGCGCGCTGAGGGTCAGCCGGCGACGATCTCGACCGGCGTCCGCGCCGGGACGAGCTCAAACAGCTCGATGATGTCGGCGTTGCGCATGCGAACGCAGCCGATCGAGCCGGGCACGCCCATCGGCACCGTGTCAGGGCTGCCGTGGATGTAGATGTAGCGGCGCATCGTGTCGACCTCGCCCAGCCGGTTGAACCCCGGCTCGCAGCCCGACAGCCACAGGATGCGCGTGAGGATCCAGTCGCGGCCGGGATGCTGCGCGGCGAGGTCGGGCGACCAGACTTCGCCGGTCGGACGGCGACCGACGAAGACGGTGTTCGACGCGGCGCCGGCGCCGATCTTGGCCCGGACCACGTGCCGCCCGCGCGGGGTGCAATGACTCCCGCGCCGCTCGCCGGGGCCCCTTGCCGCCGTCGACACCGCGTACTCGCGCACCGTACGGCCGCCCTCGTCGAGCAGCGCGAGCGTCTGCGCGGGGATCGAGATCCGGATCCTACGCATCGTTCGCGGGTCGGCTCTCCCTGCGGCGTGCCGCAAAGAACTCGGTCAGCAGTGCACCACATTCCTCGGCGAGCACGCCGCCGGCGACCGTCGTGTGATGATTGAGGCGCGGCTCGGCGAAGAGATCGACCACGCTGCCGCACGCACCGGTCTTGGGGTCGCGCGCGCCGAACACGAGGCGCCGGATGCGCGCGTGCAGGATCGCGCCGGCGCACATGGCGCAGGGCTCCAGCGTCACGTACAGGTCGCAGTCGGGCAGTCGGTAGTTCTGCAGCCGGGTCGCTGCATCGCGGAGCGCAGCGATCTCCGCGTGCCCGCTAGGGTCGTGGCGCGAGACCGGCGCGTTGAACCCGCGCCCCACGAGGTGTCCGTTGGCGACGACGACCGCGCCGACCGGGACCTCGCCCGCACGCTCGCCCTCCCGCGCGAGCGCGAGCGCGGCGCGCATGAACGGTTCGTCGCTTTCGGCGATCATTCGAGCATTATCGCATCGTGGGGTACGCGGTCACCCCGAGGCCGGGGGGCGACGGTGCCGAACCAGGAGACAAGGGATGATGAAGTACAAGCTTTTCGGCACGTCCGGTCTGCGCGTCGCGGAGCTCTCGCTCGGGGCCCTGACCTTCGGCACCGAGTCGGGCTGGGGCGAGGACAAGGCGGAATGCCGGCGCGTCTTCGACGCCTACGCCGGGGCGGGCGGCAACTTCATCGACACCGCGAACAAGTACAACGAGGGGACGAGCGAGCGCTGGACCGGGGAGTTCATCGCCGGCGAGCGCGACCGGTTCGTGGTCGGAACCAAGTTCTCCCTCAACATGCGTCCCGGCGATCCGAACGCCGGCGGCAACCACCGCAAGAGCATCGTGCAGTCGCTGGAGGCGAGCCTGGAGCGGCTGGGAACGGACTACGTGGACCTCTACTGGCTGCACCAGTGGGACTTCACCACCCGCGTCGACGAGATCATGCGCGCGCTCGACGATCTCGTTCGGGCGGGAAAGGTGCTCTACGTCGGCATCTCGGACGCGCCGGCCTGGATCGTCGCCCAGTCGAACACGCTCGCCGAGCTGCGCGGCTGGAGCGCGTTCGCCGGGATCCAGATCGAGTACAGCCTGATCGAGCGCACCGCGGAGCGGGAGCTCCTGCCGATGGCCCGCAGCCTCGGATTGGCGACCACCGCCTGGGGCGTCGCCGGACAGGGCGTTCTCACCGGCAAGTTCCACCGGGCGACCGATCCCAACAAGGCAGCCGGCACGCGCCGTGCCGCGATGACGGCGCGCCACATCACCGACCGGAACTTCGCGATCGCGCGCGTCGTCGAGGAAGTCGCGGCCGCGAGGGGCTGCTCGATGACCCAGGTGGCGATCAACTGGGTGCGGCAGCAGGATCAGCAGATGATCCCGGTCGTCGGCGCGCGCACCCTCGCCCAGCTCGAGGACAACCTCGCCTGCCTCGCCACTCCGCTGACGCCGGCGGAGCTGTCCCGGCTCGACGCGGCGAGCCGCATCGAGCTCGGCTTCCCGCACGACTTCCTCGCCATTCCTCGCATCGTCGCGCAGCGCTTCGGCGGGACCGAGGAGCGGGTCGAGAATCACCGGCCGCTGTCGCACCTGCCGCCGCGGCGCTGACCGCCGCGGCGCGGGGCCGGACGCGGACTGAACGTCGATGAGCATCGAGGCGACCTCGCGCCGCCTCCGGGGCGTGAACCTCGGCGGCTGGCTGGTACTCGAGAAATGGATGACGCCGAGTCTCTTCGCGGGACTTGCCGCCACCGACGAAACCTCCTGGTGCACGGAACTCGGCGCCGACGCGCCGAAGCGCCTGCGGACGCACTGGGACAACTGGATCACGCAGGCCGACTTCCGGTGGCTGGCCGACCGGGGGCTCGATGCGGTGCGCATTCCCTTCGGCCACTGGATCCTGGGCGCGCCCTATCCCTGGCACCCGCGCTACGGCGCGCTCGCCCATCCCTTCGTCGAAGGCGGCATCGAAGTGCTCGATCGCGCGCTCGACTGGGCGGAGGCAACCGGGTTGGGCGTGATCCTCGACCTGCACGCCGCGCCGGGCTGCCAGAACGGCTTCGACAACGGCGGCATCAAGGACGTCTGCGACTGGCAGACCCGGGCCGAGTACATCGACTTCTCCATCGAACTGCTCGGGCGCCTCGCCGAGCGCTACCGGGGCGCCCGGGCGCTGCGCGCGATCGAGGTGCTGAACGAGCCGCGCTGGGACATCCCCACTCCGTTGCTCGAGGACTACTATCGCCGTGCCTACGCCGCGATCCGCGCGCACTGCGCCGCGGACGGGCTTGCCGTGGTGTTCCACGATGGTTTCCGCTCGCACCTGGAGTTCATGCCGCTCTTCCGGGGCGCCGGCTTCCGGAACGTCCTGTTCGACGTCCATCGCTACCAGTGCTTCGACCGCGCCGATCTCGACCTGGACATCCAGGGCCACTTGCACAAGGGCGGCGTGCTGTGGAAGGACGAGGCGCTGCAGATCCAGCGGGACCTCAGTATCCCGGCGATCGCCGGCGAGTGGAGTCTCGGCCTCGACCTCAAGGTGGTCTCGCTGTGGGCGGCGGGCCCATACCACCACGCGCTCGAGCGCCTGGACGCCTTCCAGGAGCAGGTCGCCCATCGGGCGTACGGCGCTGCCCAACTCCTCGCCTTCGAGCATTACGCGGGCTGGTTCTTCTGGAGCTACCGCACCGAGACGACGCCGGCGTGGTGCTTCCGGGAATGCGTCGAGCGCGGCTGGCTGCCGCCGCGCTACCGCTGAGCGGCCGCGCGCGGGTCCTGCGCACCGTCAGGCGGGTGGCTGGCGCCCGCCAGCCGGTGCAGCTCGATCATCCGGTCGTGGAGCGGCTCCAGCTCCGCGTGGAAGCTGATCGTGAGCAGGGCGCTGTCCGGGAGTTCGCGGCGCAGCATCTCCAGGATCGACCGCTCGCTGCGCGGATCGAAGGCGTCGGTCGCCCCTTCCATCAGGATCCACGCCGGGCGGTGAAGCACCACGCGCGCGACGCCGAGGCGCTGCTGCGCGCGCAGCGGTAACGCATGCTCCCAGCTGTCCCGATCGTCGAGGCGCGGTGCGAGCCAGGCGATCCCGGCGCAGGCGAGCGCGCGCTCGATCGCATCCGGGGCGAAGGCCTCCGTCGTCCGGGGATAGCAGAGCGCCGCACGCAGGGTGCCTTCGGGCAGGAACGGGCGTTGCGGAACGAACAGCATTGCACCGTCGCCCGGGAGCAGGACCCGGCCGCTCCCCCAGGGCCACAGACCGCCCAGCACCTTGAACAGCCTGCCGGTCACAGCCGGGTCGCCGGTGACGAGAACCCGCTCGCCGCGATCCAGTCGGCAGGAGAGGTGCTCGAGCAGGACCCGTCCCGCGGGTTCCGTGATGCACAGGTCCTCGACGACGAGGGCCGCGGTCGGGCCGCGCTCGAACACTATCCCGCGTCCCGGCGAAGGAGGCGCTTCCCGGTCGAGGCGAACCATATCCTCGTAGAGCGACAGCACGCGATCGGCCGATGCGCGCGCCCGGGCGATGTCGCCGAGGTTGTCGGTCGGCCATGAGAGCGCCGAGGTGAGCTTCTGAAACGCCTGCGCGGCCTGCATCAACACGCCCAGGCTCATGACGCCGAGGATGTACTGCGGTGCGGCCACCAGAATAGGAAACACCGGCAATAGGGCGCCGTACCCGGTCGAGAAACCCACGATGCCCATGTATGCGACCGACTGGCGCGTCCAGTCGCGCACGATGCGGCCGAAGCGCCGGGCCGCCCCCTCGCGTTCCGTCGGCTCGCCGCGCATGAGTGCGATCGATTCGGCGTGCTCGCGCGCGCGCGCGAGTCCGTAGCGGAAATCCGCCTCCGCGGTCTGCAGCGCGTTGGTCGCGCGCACCAGCGGGCGCCCGAAGCTCCAGCCCAGCACCGCCCCGAGTCCGGCGTAGAGGAACGCGAGCGGCACCATGTAGCCGGGCACGTGCACCGCGGTGCCCGGGATCTGCAGCGATCCGGAAACCCGCCACAGGATGTCCACGAAGACCGCGAACGTGAGCAACGAGTACACGAGGCTGTGCGCGAGGGCGATCGCGGTCTCGGTCGCGATGCGGATGTCCTCGGCGATGCGCCCGTCGGGGTTGTCGTGCTCGCCCGGGCGGAACAGGAGCCGGTAGTGGCGTCCGTGGTCCATCCAGCGCCCCATGAGCTCGCGGGTGAGCCACTTGCGCCAATCGAGCTGCAGCCAGCGCTTCACGAGCAGGTGCGCACCCGTGACGCCGATGGTCAGCGCGAGAATGAGCGCGAAGACCGCCACCTGCCGCAGCACCTCGCGTACCGCGCGCTGCTCCAGCGCGTCGAAGAGCTCGCGATGCCAGTAGTTGGTCCAGGCCGCGAGCGCGACCTGGGCGAGCGTCAGCACGAGGAGCAGCGTGGTCGCGCCGCGCACTTTCCAGCGGTGGCGCGAACTCCAGTACGGACCGAAAAGACGCAGCGCCCGCTGCACGAAATGCCGGCCGCGCGACGCGCGCGGTGCCGTTCGGGGAAAGCGGGGCATGGCGATGGGCGCGGACTACGGACGGCGGCGGGCCATCATACTTTCCCGGGCGTCAGCCCAGGCCGGCGCGGGGAGGGACCCCGCCGGACGGGGCGCCCTACTCCCACTCGATCGTGGCAGGCGGTTTGCTCGAGACGTCGTACACGACGCGGTTTATGCCGCGGACCTCGTTGATGATCCGGTTCGCCACGCGCGCCAGCAATTCCTGCGGAAGCGGCGCAACGTGCGCCGTCATGAAGTCGGTCGTCTGGACCGCTCGCAGCGCCACGACGTGCTCGTAAGTGCGCCCGTCGCCCATCACGCCCACCGAGCGCACTGGCAGAAACACGGCAAACGCTTGGGCCGTGGTGTCGTACCAACCCGCCGCACGCAGCTCGTCGATGAAGATCGCATCGGCCTCGCGCAGCAAGTCCGCGTACTCGCGCCTTACCGCACCGAGGATGCGCACCCCGAGGCCCGGCCCGGGGAACGGGTGGCGCATGATCATCTCGCGCGGCAGCCCGAGCACGAGCCCGAGCTCGCGCACCTCGTCCTTGAAGAGCTCCCGCAGCGGCTCGAGCAGCTTGAGGTGCAGCGTCTCGGGCAGACCGCCGACGTTGTGGTGCGACTTGATCGTGTGGGCCTTTTTGGTCTTGGCGCCCGCCGACTCGATCACGTCCGGATAGATCGTCCCTTGCGCGAGCCACTTCGCATTTGGCAGCCGCGCCGCCTCCTCCTGGAAGACGTGCACGAACTCGCGCCCGATGATCTTGCGCTTCTCCTCAGGATCTTCGACGCCGCTGAGCGCCCCCATGAAGCGCGCCGAGGCGTCGACCATGTCCACCTTCACGCCGAGATGTCGGGCGAAGGTCTCCATGACCTGCGCCGCCTCGTCCTTCCGGAGGAGCGCGGTGTCCACGAAGATGCAGGTGAGCTGGTCGCCGATGGCGCGGTGGATGAGGCCGGCCGCGACCGAGGAATCGACGCCGCCCGACAGCCCGAGGATCACCTCCTCGCTCCCGACCTGGGTCCGGATGCGCTCGACCGCCTCGGCGATGTAGTCCCCCATGTTCCAGTCGCCGCGGCAGCCGCAGATGTCGTAGGCGAACCGGCGCAGGATGGCTGCGCCCTGTCGCGTATGCGTGACCTCCGGGTGGAACTGGACGCCGTAGAAGCCGCGCGCCTCGTCCGCCATCCCGGCGATCGGGCACGAGGGGTTGCTCGCGATCAGCTTGAACCCGGCGGGCATTTCGATGACCTTGTCACCGTGGCTCATCCACACGTCGAGCAGCCCGTGCCCCTCCGCGTTGGTGCGGTCCTGGATGCCCTCGAAGAGCTTCGAGTGACCGCGCGCACGCACCTCGGCGTAACCGAACTCGCGCACCTTCGAGCCCTCGACGCGGCCGCCGAGCTGGGCGGCCATGGTCTGCATGCCGTAGCAGATGCCGAGCACCGGCACGCCGAGATCCCACACCGCGGCGGGCGCGCGCGGCGTTTCGGTTTCGTAAACCGAGGCCGGGCCTCCGGAGAGAATCACCCCGCGCGGACGGAACTCGCGCACGAAGGCGTCCGAGACGTCGTGCGGGTGGAGCTCGCAGTACACGTGCGCCTCGCGCACGCGGCGCGCGATCAGCTGGGAGTACTGGGCACCGAAGTCGAGAATGAGGATCCGCTCGTGCGCCACGGATCACTCGACACGGTAGTTCGGCGCTTCCTTGACGATCTGCACGTCGTGGACGTGCGATTCGCGGATGCCGGCGCTCGAGATCTCCACGAACTCGGCCCGCTCGCGGACCTCGTCGATGCTCGCGCAGCCGAGATAGCCCATGCTGGCGCGCAGGCCGCCGAGGAGCTGGGCCACCACGCCCACCATCGAGCCCTTGTACGGCACCCTCCCCTCGACGCCCTCCGGCACCAGCTTGTCGGCGTGCATCGCCGGGTCCTGGAAGTAGCGGTCGGCAGCCCCCTGCTGCATCGCCCCGAGCGAGCCCATGCCGCGATAGGCCTTGTAGGAGCGTCCCTGGAAGAGCTCGATGTCCCCCGGGGACTCCTCGGTGCCGGCGAAGAGCCCGCCGATCATCACGCAGTTCGCGCCGGCCGCGATCGCCTTGGGGATGTCGCCCGAGTAGCGGATGCCGCCGTCGGCGATGATCGGGACGTTGGTCCCGGCAAGACCTCCGGCGACGTTCGCGATCGCGGTCACCTGCGGCACCCCGACCCCGGCGACGATCCGGGTGGTGCAGATCGACCCCGGCCCGATGCCGACCTTCACCCCGTCCGCGCCGTGATCGACCAGCGCCCGCGCGCCCGCCGACGTGGCGACGTTCCCCCCGACCACCTCGACCCGCGGGAAGTTCGTCTTGATCCAGCGCACGCGGTCCAGCACACCCTGCGCGTGGCCGTGCGCGGTATCCACGACGAGGAGGTCGACCCCTGCCTCGACGAGCGCCGCGACCCGCTCTTCGGTTCCCTCACCGACGCCGACCGCGGCGCCGACGCGCAACTTGCCGAGGTCGTCCTTGCAGGCGCTGGGGTGCTCGCTCGACTTGAGGATGTCCTTCACCGTCATCAGTCCGCGCAGCTCGAAAGCGTCGTTCACGACCAGCACGCGCTCGAGCCGGTGCTTGTGCATCAGCGCCTTCGCCTCCTCGAGCGTCGCGCCCTCTCGCACGGTGACCAAGCGCTCGCGGGGGGTCATGATCGCGCGCACCGGCTGGTCGAGGCTCGACTCGAACCGCAGGTCGCGGTTGGTGACGATGCCGACGACGCGCCGGCCCTCGACCACCGGCAGTCCGGAGATGCGATAGGACTCGGTGAGCGCCTTGACTTCGCGCACGCTCATGTCGGGCGGGATCGTGATCGGGTCGCGCACGACGCCCGATTCGTAGCGCTTGACCTTGAGGACTTCTGCCGCCTGCTGCTTTGGCGTCAGGTTCTTGTGCACGATGCCGATTCCGCCCTCCTGCGCGAGCGCGATCGCGAGGCGCGCCTCGGTGACGGTGTCCATTGCCGCCGAGACGATCGGGATGTTGAGCGTGATGCCGCGGGTGAGACGGGTCCGCAGCGAGACGTCGCGCGGCAGGACCGAGGAATGAGCTGGAACGAGGAGGACGTCGTCGAACGTCAGCGCCTTGGTGGTCGGTCGCATGGCTACGGAAGACGCAAAGACGCATTATACGTGCGCGTTCGGCGCCGGTAAAACCGCCTGCGCAGTGCCCGGCCGGCGATTGACGGGGGCAGTGAAAGCCTTTAAGGTCGATCAACGCTCCGCCAAGGACAACGTCATGTTCCGGCCCGCCCGCCGTCTGCCCGTCCTCGCGCTCGTGGCGCTGCTCGCCGCGCCCGCCGGCGCGCAGCAGCTCTACAAGTTCGTCGGACCGGACGGCCGCGTCCAGTACACCGACCGTCCCCCCGCGGGGGCGCAAAAGGTGGAAAAGGTCACGAGTTCGCGCGTCAGCACCATCGGGAGCGCCGGGGCATCCGGCGGCGAAGCCGGCAAGGCGCCGAAGACCGCGGCGGAGCAGGAGCAGGCCTTCCGCCAGCGCCGCGCCGAGGCCGAGGAGAAGGCGAAGAAGGACGAAAAGGTCGCCCAGGAGACCACGGCGAAGGACGCCTACTGCGCATCGGCGCGCCGCGAGCTCACGTCGTTGCAGTCCGGCCAGCGCATCGTGCGCACCGACGACAAGGGCGAGCGCGTGTTCCTCGAGGACGCCCAGATCCAGCAGGAGATCGCGCGCGTCCAGCGCGACATCGCGACCAACTGCAAGTAGTCAGCGCGGCCGGCGCGCCCGCTGCCGGCGCGCCGCCTTTGGATCGGCCAAGAGCGGCCGCAGGATCTCGACCCGGTCCCCTTCCCCGAGCACGTCCTCCAGCCCGACGAGTTTTCCGTACACCCCGACGCGGTCGCGCGCGAGGTCGACCTGCGGGTAGTCGCGCAACACGCCGCTGCGCTCGATCGCTGCGCGCACCGTCCCGCCGGGCGGCAGATCGACCGCATAGCGCCGCTGCGCCGCCGGTGTCGCGTACACGACCTCCACCTTCGGCATCAATCCGATCGCAGGTGCAATGCGTCCGCCCGGCGCACGAACGCTTCGATGAACGTGTTGGCGATGTGGTTGAACGCGGGCCCCGCGATCCGCGCGAGCAACGGGCTCGCGAGCTGGTACGCGAGCTCGAAATCGATCCGGCAGCCCGCTTCGCCGAGCTGGGTGAAGCGCCATTCCCCCGCCAGGTGCCGGAAGGGCCCCTGCACGAGGCGCATCGAGATGCTCTCGCCGTGCCGCTGCACGTTCTCGGTCGTGAACGCCTGCCGCACGCCGCGAAAGTCCACCTGGATCGTGGCCACCGTGCGTCCGGGCTCGCGCAGCGCGACCTCGACGCCGCTGCACCAGGGCAGGAAGCGCGGATAGGACTCGACGTCTTCGACCAGCTCGTACATCTCGGCGGCGCCGTAGGCCACCAGCGCCTGACGCGTCACGGTGATCATTCGCGGCGCAGTGGACCGGTGCGCACGCCATCGCGACGCCACGGATAGAATCGGCCGGAACCCGGCGCCGCGTCGGGCGACCGCGAGCGGCCATGAGCATCGTCGAAAACAGGAAGGCCTTCCACGACTACTTCATCGAGGAGCGCTACGAGGCGGGCGTCGCGCTCGAGGGGTGGGAGGTGAAGGCGATCCGGGCCGGACGCGTGCAGCTGAAGGAGGCCTACGTCGTCGTCATGGGGAACGAGGTGTTCCTGGTCGGGGCGCACGTGAGCCCGCTTCCCACCGCCTCGACGCACGTCCAGCCCGATCCCACCCGCACGCGCAAGCTGCTCCTGCGCGGCGAGGAGATCCGGCGCCTGATCGGCAAGGTCGAGCAGGCCGGCTACACGCTCGTACCGCTGAATCTGCACTATGCGAAAGGCCGCATCAAGCTCGAGGTCGGGCTCGCGAAAGGCAA